>WNFA01001405.1_pt1 | contig 19522 bp, 18 predicted proteins | sample 5400481 | NCBI WGS metagenome assembly WNFA01 (sample SAMN13153340, study PRJNA577476) | soil metagenome | isolation source: 120 cm saprolite under Douglas fir tree site 2 hole 1 replicate 2 | place: USA:California | collected 2015-04-18
CAGCCGGCTGTCGTTCTCGTTCTTGGCCTTGTTCGCCTTCGCGCCGCTTGTGGTCGCCGCGCCATCCGCGGGTTCCGCGATGGCCAATCCCTCGGCCAGCTTGAGCGCGGTCTCAAAACTTTCCGCCAGGCGCTGTCCGATGTCGGGCCGCACCACGATGCGGTCCACCACCACGTCGATGTCGTGCTTGAACTTCTTGTCGAGCGAAGGCGCGTCGGCAATCTCGTAGAACTTGCCGTCGATCTTCAGGCGCTGGAAGCCGCGCTTCATCCAGTCGGCGATCTCCTTGCGGTACTCGCCTTTGCGGCCGCGGATCACCGGCGCGAGGATGTAGAGGCGGGTCCCTCCCGGCAGCGCCAGCACGCGGTCCACCATCTGCGAGATGGTCTGGCTCTCGATCGGCAGGCCGGTCGCGGGCGAATAGGGCACGCCGACGCGCGCCCAGAGGAGACGCATGTAGTCGTAGATCTCGGTGACGGTGCCGACCGTCGAGCGCGGGTTGCGCGAGGTGGTCTTCTGCTCGATGGAGATGGCCGGGGAGAGGCCGTCGATCTGGTCGACGTCCGGCTTCTGCATCATCTCCAGGAACTGGCGCGCATAGGCCGAGAGCGACTCGACGTAGCGGCGCTGGCCCTCGGCGTAGATCGTGTCGAACGCGAGCGACGACTTGCCGGACCCCGACAGGCCCGTGAACACGACGAGCTCGTCGCGCGGGATTTCCACGTCGACGTTCTTGAGATTGTGCTCGCGCGCGCCGCGGATAGAGATCACGCGGGCGTCCGGACGGCTGCGTTTCTGGTCGAAGAGATCGTTCATGGACCCGGTCGAACGTAGTGAGAACAGAACGGTTTCGCCAGCCCTCCGGACCTGCGCCCCGCCGTCCGGGCTGTGGATGACGGCCATTCAGTGCGCAAATGTGATCGAAACCGGGCGGCCCCGCCCCGAACCAATGATGCCCTATGCGATTACCCGTTAGCGCCGCGTCCGAGTTCCGACGGCGGCCGGCACGGGGATTCGACGGAGGACCGCCATGACGTCGTGGCTGCGAACTGCGGTACTGGTGGCGTTCGCGTTGATGTTTTCGGCCGCCCAGGCCCTGGCCTACGAGGTCACCATCCGGCGCAACATCCAATACGCCGAACATGACGGAGTAAAGCTGCAGGGCGATCTCTATCATCCCCGCACCCGCGAGCGGGAGCGCCTCCCCGTCGTGCCCGCGGTGATCGCCGTGCACGGCGGCGGATGGCAGACCGGCTCCCGCGCGTTCTACCGCCACTGGGGGCCGTTTCTCGCCGAGGCGGGTTTCGCCGTGTTCGCGATCGACTATCGGCTCTCGAAACCCGGCCAGAAAACCTATCCCGAGGCGGTCTACGACGTGCGCGCCGCGGTCCAGTTCGTGCGCGCCCAGGCCTCACAGCTCGCGATCGATCCCGAGCGCATCGCCCTGATGGGAGATGACGCGGGCGCCCATCTCGCCGCGCTCGTCACCCTCGCAAATGCGGAGCCGCAGTTCTCCAGCCAGTACAAGAACGATCCGCAGGCCAACACGCCCGCGACCGTGAAGGCGGCCACGGTGTTCTACGGCATGCATGACCTGCGGTCGCAGTGGGAGCACGATCAGGTCGCGCGGCCGCTCAACCAGGTCACCGAGCAGTTCCTTGGCGCTACGCCCATGGCGAACCGGCAGCTCTATTTCGAAGCCTCGCCCATGAGCTATGCCACGGTCGACCGGAACAAGCCGGCGTTCCTCGTCATTTACGGCACCTCCGACGAGGTCGCGGATGCCGCGCAGCAATCGCAGGCGTTTCTGGCCGCGCTCCGACAGGCGCAGTTCTTCGCGCGCAAGATCGAGATTCCGAGCGTCGGTCATTACTGGCTGCCTGATCCGTTCCGGGAGCCTGAAAGCCCAAATGTCTATGTCGGGGCGCGGCTGCTGCGCTTCCTCGAGCGGGCCTTCGGGCTCGGCGGCGCGGCCGGCCCGCCGAGTTGACCGACGATGGTGGCACTTGCGTATGGCGCGGTGCCTTGGGTACTGGGTCAACCCACTACCGTGCCTTGATAAGAACAAAAAGCGAACATACCTTTGGAGCGTCACGCGGCTCCTCCCGGCAGATGAAACGACTGTGGGAAAAGACGCGCGGGCGCCCATGTGCCCTTGCCGCGCCCTGCAGCCGGCCTAGGGTGGATCGAAACAGGACGGTTTTGGCGAGTGGAGAGCGGTCATGGCAGGCAGCGTCAACAAGGTGATCTTGGTCGGCAATTTGGGCGCGGATCCGGAGGTCCGCAGGACGCAGGATGGCCGTCCGATCGTCAATCTGCGGGTGGCGACGTCGGAGAGCTGGCGCGACAAGGCGACCGGCGAGCGCAAGGAAAAGACCGAGTGGCACCGGGTCGTGATCTTCAGCGAAGGGCTCTGCCGGGTGGCCGAGCAATACTTGAAGAAAGGCTCGAAGGTCTATCTCGAAGGCCAGCTACAGACACGTAAATGGACCGACAAGGACAACATCGAGCGCTACAGCACCGAGGTGGTGCTGCAGGGCTTCAACTCGAACCTGACGATGCTCGATGGCCGCGGAGGCGGCGGCGGCTCGAGCGCCGACGAAGGCGGCTCGGGCAGCGATTTCGGTTCGTCCGCGCCGCGCGAGCGCAAGCCGGCGATGGCCGCCGCCGGCAGCAAACGCGACGACATGGACGACGAGATCCCGTTCTGAAGGGCGTCGCGTCCCTGTCTTTGACGAGATCCTAGATCCCAAGCGGGCCGGCGGCGCGTGCCGGAATAACGACCATGTCGCTCGCGCCGCTCCTCGATGCCCCGGCCGTCATCCAGCTCCATGCCTTCGCGGCCATGGGCGCGTTCGTGCTGGGCCTCGTTCAATTCGCGGCCCCCAAGGGCACCATTCCGCACCGCGCGGTCGGCTGGACCTGGGTCGGCCTGATGCTGGCGGTGAGCATCAGCGCGTTCTTCATCCACGAGATTCGGCTGTGGGGACCGTGGAGCCCGATCCATTTGCTGGCGATTTTCACGCTCGCGACGCTGCCGCTCGCGGTCCTGCACGCCCGGCGGCACGCCGTGAAACAGCACCGCAACGCCATGATCAGCATGTTCGCCGGGGCATTGCTGATCGCCGGCGCCTTCACGTTCCTGCCCGGTCGCATCATGCATGCGGTCGCGTTCGGGCCGTGAGACGGCTCACGTCGCAATAACGGCCCGGATCCCGTCGAGCACGTATTGCACCGCGAGCGCGGCCAGGATCACGCCGAGGAGGCGCGACAGCACGACGTTGCCGGTGATGCCGAGCAGCCGGCCGATCCGCTCGGCGGCGAGATAGACCGCAAAGCAGATCGCGATCACGGCGCAGATCACGCCGAACAGCAAAGCGAGCGCGCCGGGTCGACCGTCGGTGCGCCCGGCGAGAAGCACCGTCGCGGTGATTGCGCCTGGGCCGGCCATCAGCGGGATGGCGAGCGGGAAGGCCGCGACATTGCGGACGTGCTCCTCGATCGCCTGCTCGGCCGCCTTCGACTGCCGCTCGATGCGCACGCCGAACACCATTTCGGAGGCGATCGAAAAGAGCAGCAGGCCGCCGGCGATGCGAAAGGCGGGAAGCGATATGCCGAGCACCGTGAACAGCCAGTCGCCGGCGAGCGCCGCGCCGGTCAGGATGGTCGCCGCGATCAGGCAGGCGCGCAGGGCGACGCGCTGCCGCGCCTTCGGCGGCAGGCCTTCGGTGATGGCCAAGAAGGTCGGCACCAACCCGATCGGATCGACCACGACCAGCAGGGTCACGAACGCGGAGACGAGAGCATCGAGCGCCATGAACGGGTCGTCTCCGCAGGTTCGCCGGTTCCTCGCGCAGCCTCGAAAGCCCGCGCGCCGGTATCGGAATCGGGCGCCCGGCCGCGCCCGCCACGCCATTTTGCCACGGCTATTTCGGTGGTCCTTGAAATTTCCACAAGTCATTGACAGATATGGGATAAATAAGCCGGTCCGAAAGCCTTTTCGCTTGGCTTTGGCACACCAAATCAGCTAAGAAAAATCCTCACCGGATTCGCCGGGGTAGCGGCATTGTCAGACACTGCAAATCCACCACCGAGCGACCCGCAAGGCCAGGGTCCCTCGGACGTCCGTCCTGTTTCGATCGTCGAGGAGATGAAGCGGTCGTACCTCGATTACGCCATGAGCGTGATCGTGGCGCGCGCGCTTCCCGACGCGCGCGACGGCCTCAAGCCCGTGCATCGCCGCATCCTCTATTCGATGCATGAGAACGGGCATCTGCCGGACCGCAAATACGTGAAATCGGCGCGGGTCGTCGGCGACGTGATGGGTAAATATCACCCGCACGGCGACAGCGCGATCTACGACGCGCTCGTGCGCATGGCGCAGGATTTCTCCATGCGCCTGCCGCTCATCGACGGGCAGGGCAACTTCGGCTCGGTCGACGGCGATCCGCCGGCGGCCATGCGCTACACCGAATGCCGTCTCGCCCAGCCGGCGATGGCGCTGCTCGAGGACATCGACAAGGACACCGTCGACTTCCAGCCCAATTACGACGGCAACGAAAAAGAGCCGGTGGTGCTGCCGGCGCGTTTTCCCAATCTCCTGGCCAACGGCGCGGGCGGCATCGCGGTCGGCATGGCGACCAACATCCCGCCGCACAATCTGGGCGAGATCATCGACGCCTGCGGGGCGCTGATCGACAACCCGGCGCTCACCATCGAGGATCTCATCGGCATCGTGCCGGGCCCGGATTTCCCGACCGGCGGCACCATCCTGGGACGGCAGGGCATCCGCGCCGCCTATCACCTCGGCCGCGGTTCGATCGTCATGCGCGGCAAGGTCGAGATCGAGACCATCCGCAAGGAGCGCGAGGCGATCATCGTCACCGAGATTCCCTATCAGGTGAACAAGGCGACCATGGTCGAGCGCATCGCCGAGCTGGTGCGCGAAAAGAAGATCGATGGCATCGCGGATCTGCGCGACGAGTCGGACCGTGACGGATATCGGGTCGTGGTGGAGCTCAAGCGCGACGCCATGCCTGACGTTGTTCTCAACCAGCTCTACCGCTTTACCCCGCTGCAATCGACCTTCGGCGCCAACATGGTGGCGCTGGACGGCGGCCGCCCGCTGGTGATGACGCTCAAGGACCTGCTCGCCGCCTTCGTGGGGTTCCGCGAAGAAGTCGTGTCGCGACGCACCAAGTTTCTGCTCAACAAGGCGCGCGACCGCGCCCATATTTTGGTCGGGCTTGCGCTCGCGGTCGCCAATATCGACGAGGTGATCCGGCTGATCCGCGCCGCGCCCGATCCCAATTCGGCGCGCGACGCGCTGATGGAGCGCGACTGGCCGGCGACCGCGGTCGCGTCGCTGATCGAGCTGATCGATGATCCGCGCCACAAGGTGTCGGCCGCCGGCACCGCGAAATTTTCCGCCGAGCAGGCCAAGGCGATCCTCGACCTGCGGCTGCAGCGCCTCACCGCGCTCGGCCGCGACGAGATCAAGGAGGAGCTCGACAAGCTTGCCGCCGAGATCCGCGACTACCTCGAGATCCTGCGCTCGCGCGCGCGTATCCAGGCGATCGTCAAGGACGAGCTCAAGGCGGTCAAGGAGGAGTTCGCGACGCCCCGCCGCACCGTCATCGTCGACCAGGAAGGCGAGATGGAGGACGAGGACCTGATCCAGCGCGAGGACATGGTCGTCACCGTCTCGCATCTCGGCTACGTCAAGCGCGTGCCGCTTTCGACCTACCGGGCGCAGAAGCGCGGCGGCAAGGGCCGCGCCGGCATGCAGACGCGCGAGCAGGATTTCGTCGCCCGCCTGTTCGTCGCCAACACGCATACGCCGGTGCTGTTCTTCTCCTCGCGCGGCCAGGTCTACAAGGAGAAGGTCTGGCGGCTGCCGGCGGCGGCGCCGCAGGCGCGCGGCAAGGCGCTGATCAACATCCTGCCGCTCGAGCAGGGCGAGAGCATCAACACCATCATGCCGCTGCCCGAGGACGAGAAGACCTGGGCCGATCTCGACGTGATGTTCGCGACCACGCGCGGCACGGTGCGCCGCAACAAGCTGTCCGACTTCGTCGACGTGCGCCGCTCCGGCATCATCGCGATGAAGCTCGACGAGGGCGAGACCATCGTCGACGTGCAGATCTGCACCGAGCGCGACGACGTGCTGCTCACCGCTGCCGGCGGCCAGTGCATCCGCTTCCCGGTCGCCGACGTGCGCGTCTTCCAGGGCCGCACCTCGATGGGGGTGCGCGGCATCGCGCTCGCCGAGGGCGACAAGGTGATCTCGCTGTCGATCCTGCGCCATGTCGAGGCGACCGCCGACGAGCGTGCCGCCTATCTCAAGCGCGCCAACGCGGTTCGCCGCGGCACCAACGGCGCGGAGGAGGAGATGTCCGACGAGGAAGCGACGGGCGCGATCGAGCTCGGCGAGCGGCGCTACGTCGAGATGTCGGCGGCCGAGCAGTTCGTGCTCACCATCACGGAAAACGGTTACGGCAAGCGCACCTCGTCCTACGAGTACCGCACCACCGGACGCGGCGGCAAAGGCATCGTCGCCATGGCGGTGGCCGGCCGCAACGGGCGCATCGTCGGCTCGTTCTCGATCGAGGAGAGCGACCAGATCATGCTGGTCACCAATGGCGGCCAGCTCATCCGCTGCCCGGTCGACGGCATCCGCATCGCGGGACGCTCGACGCAGGGGGTGATCGTGTTCGACACGGCGGAAGGCGAGCGCGTCGTCTCGGTCGAGCGGCTCACCGAAGAGAGCGAAGGCGCGAACGGCGACGGGTGATTTCGGGCTGGTGGAGGGAAGCGGGTCCAGGAAATCCTGAGGCTGGTCGCTCGAAAAACATCGCCCCGTCATCCTGAGGCGCTCGGCCGAAGGCCGAGCCTCGAAGGACGACGGCCCGAACGTCTCCACTTGCTTATTTTCGGCCACCCCGCCGCTTTGCGAGCTGCCGAACCAAATCCCAATCGCCGTTGGCCAAAGCTGCCTTTTTCGCGCGGCTCCAACCTTTGATCTGCCGCTCGACAGCTATTGCATCAGTAATGCGCTCAAAGTGTTCAGACCATACCAGCCGCACTGGGCGGCGCGACCACGTATAGCCGCCGGGAAACGCGCCGGCGTTATGTTGTTCGACGCGCGGAGCCACGTCGTCACCGGTCGCACTACCGAGGTAGTACGAACCATCTGAACACAAGAGCATATAAACGAACGTGCCCAGAGGAGCTTCCCCAGAATTCGGGTACCCGGGCCGTCGTTCTTCGAGGCTCGCACGACTTCGTCGTGCGAGCGCCTCAGGATGACGGGTCCAATTCAGTACGCAGCTTCCTTCAGTCGATCCTGATGCCGGCCGATTTCACCACCGCGGCCCATTTCGGCGTTTCGGCCGCGATCAGCGCGGCGAATTCCTGCGGCGTGCCGGCCTTGGCCTCGGCGCCGAGTTTTGCGAGGCTCGCCTTGCTCTCCGGCGCGTTGATGCTCGCATTGACCACCGCGTTGAGCCTGGCAACGATCTCCGGCGCGGTGCCCGCGGGCGCCACGATGCCGCTCCACGACACCGAGACGAAATCGGCAAATCCGCTCTCGATCATGGTGGGCACGTCGGCAAGCTCGGCCATGCGCGTCGCACTGGTGACTGCGAGCGGCCGCACCTTGCCTTCTACGATGTGCGCAAGCAGCACCGAGGTCGGCTCGAAGGCGAGATCGATCTGGCCGGTCAAAATATCGGTGATGGCGTTGGCGGCGCCCCTGTAAGGGATGTGCACGATATCGATCGCTGCCGCGCTTTTGAACATTTCCGCCGTCAGATGCGGCAGCGTGCCGGTCGGCGCGCCGAAATTGAGCTTGCCGGGATGGGTGCGCGCATGGGCGACGAGCTCCTGCACGCTGCGTGCCTGCACGGCCGGCGCGACCACGAGCGCGAAGGCCACGCTCGAGATCATTGCGATCGGAGCGAAGCTCCTGACTGGATCGTAGCCGAGATTCTTGTAGAGCGCGGGACTGGCGGCGAGCGTGGTCGACGATCCGAACAGCAGCGTGTAGCCGTCGGGCTCGGCCGCCGCCGCCGCTTTCGCGCCGATCGTACCGCCGGCGCCCGGCCGGTTGTCGATGATGACCTGCCCGATGCTGGTGGAGAGCCGTTGTGCGACGAAGCGCGCCATCACGTCGACCGGCCCACCCGGCGGGAAGGGCACGATCAGCTTGATGGGTCGGTTCGGATACGGCTGGGCGCCCGCGTGGGTGATGGCGCAAGCGAGCGCTGCGATCGCTGCCAGGATCACGCGCGCTCGCATTGCCTTGGAACCTCGCCCTTTGGAATGCCGAATATTGTCATCGGGGAGCGGCTTTGCCAACCTGTGCAGTCTTGTATGGTGCAGGGGCAGGGCGAAATTCCGAGGAGCATTCTTGCCATGCTGAGCGCTGAGCAGAACGATCGCATCACCCGCACCGGGCCGCAGGCGCCGGCCGGCACGCTACTGCGCCGCTATTGGCAGCCGGCCGCGTTGGTCGACGAACTGGACGGCAACCGGCCGATCAAGCCGGTGACGCTGCTCGGCGAGCAACTCGTGATGTTCAGGGACGAGCAGGGGCGCTATGGCCTGGTCGGCCGCGCCTGCCCGCATCGTGGCACCGATCTCGCCTACGGCCGGCTCGAGGACGGGGGGCTGCGCTGCGCCTTCCACGGCTGGCTGTTCGACGTCACGGGCCGCTGCCTGCAGACGCCCGCCGAGCCGGACGACTCCAATCTCTGCGCGCAGATCCGGCACAAGGCCTATCCGGTCGTGGAGCGCAGCGGCATCCTGTTCGCCTATATGGGTCCGGGCGAGCCGCCGGCGCTCCCGCACTTCGACTGCTTCGTCGCGCCCGACAGCCACACCTTCGCGTTCAAGGGCATGATCGACTGCAACTGGCTGCAGTCGCTCGAGGTCGGCGTCGATCCGGCGCACACCTCATTCCTGCATCGCTTCTTCCACGACGAGGACCCGAGCGAGGGCTACGGCAAGCTCTTCCGCGACACCTCGATCGACTCGGAAATGCCGATGACCAGGATCATGCGCGAGTTTCCGCGCCCGCGCATCGAGGTCGAGCCGACCGATTACGGCATGCGCGTGATCACGCTGCGTGAGATCAGCGCCGAGAAGACGCACGTGCGCGTCACCAACCTGGTGTTTCCCAACGCCTTCGTCATCCCGATGAGCCGCGAGATGACGATCACCCAATGGCACGTGCCGATCGACGACCGGCGGCACTATTGGTACGCGATCTTCACGAGCTTCGGCGCGCCGGTGAACAAGGACGAGATGCGCCGCCAGCGCCTCCAGCTTTACGAGCTGCCCGACTACGTCCCGCGCAAGAACAAGAGCAATGATTACGGCTTCGATGCGCACGAGCAGGCGGAGGACACCTTCACCGGCATGGGCGCCGATATCAATGTCCACGATCAATGGGCCTGCGAGTCCATGGGCGCGATCCAGGATCGCACGCAGGAGCATCTCGGACGCTCAGACAAGGCGATCACCGCCTATCGCCGCCTGCTGCGGACGGCGATCGACGAAGCTGCCAACGGCGGAAGGCCGCTGATGGTGCTCGACCCGCAGTCGGCCGCGCGCCTCACCGGCCCTGCGGCGATCGACGGCATCGGCCCGACCCGCGACTGGCAGGGCTACTGGCAGCGCACCGACGCCAGCAAGCGCAAGGCTGCGAGCTGGGCCAACGGGCGCTGACCGCAATGTCGTCGCGCAAGCAACGGGCGCAAGACTTCGTCGAGCGTCACGCGCTGTGGAGCGACGCTCAGAGCGATGCCGCGCGCGTGATGGAGAAGGCGATCAAGCGCCACAAGCTTGAGCTCGTGCGCTTCTCGTTCTGCGATCAGCACGGCGTCTTGCGGGGGAAGACGCTGGTGGCGTCCGAGGCGCTGCGCGCGATCCGCAATGGCGTCACCATGACGAGCACGCTGCTCGCGAAGGACACCTCCCATCGCACGGTCTTTCCCGTGTTCACCCCCGGAAGCGGCCTCGGCTTTCCGGCCATCCAGCGCGCCGGCAACATCATCATGGTGCCAGATCCGACCACGTTCCGCGTGCTGCCGTGGGCGAGCGACACCGGCTGGGTGCTGTGCGACATCGTGTTTCCCGATGGCGGACCGATACCGTTCTCGACGCGCACGCTCTACCGCGATGCGCTTGCGCGGCTCGCCAAGGCGGGCTTCGACTATTTCGCCGGGCTCGAGGTCGAGTTTCATCTCTTCAAGCTCGAGGACCCGAAACTCGCACCCGCGGGACTGACCTGGCCCGCCCAGGCGCCGTCGGTGAGCCACACCACGCACGGCTACCAGTATCTCACCGAGGCGCCGATCGACCGGGTCGATGCCATCTTGCAGGTGCTGCGCGGCGCCGTCGCCGCGCTCGGCTTGCCGCTGCGATCGATCGAGGTCGAGTACGGGCCGAGCCAGTTCGAATTCACTTTTGCGCCGGAGGCCGGCATGGTCCCGGCCGACACCATGGTGCTGTTTCGCAGCGCCATGAAGCAGGTTGCGCACCGGCACGGCTATCTCGCGAGCTTCATGTGCCGGCCGAATCTTCCCAATGTGCTCGCCAGCGGCTGGCATCTGCACCAGTCGCTGCTGGACCGGAAATCGCAGGCGAACGATTTCGTTTCCTACAACGCGGCCGAGGTGCTGTCGCCGATCGGCCGCGCGTTCCTGGCCGGGCTTCTGGCGCACGCGCGCGCAGCGGCCGCATTCGCGACGCCGACGCTCAACGGCTACAAGCGCTATCACGGCGTGAACTCGATGGCGCCGATCCAGGCCATCTGGGCGCGCGACAACCGCGGCGTCATGGTGCGGGTGATGGGGGAAGCGAACGATCCGGCGACGCATCTGGAAAACCGCATCGGCGAGCCACTGGCCAACCCCTATCTCTACATGGCGTCGCAAATCCATGCCGGGCTCGACGGTATCGCGCGCAAGCTCAAGCCCGGACCGTCGGCCGACTCGCCTTACGAGCTCTCCGCCGAGCTGCTGCCGAAGTCGCTCGCCGAGGCGCTCGATGCCTTGCAGGAGAGCAAGTGCTTCCGGTCAAGCTTCGGCGATGCGTTCGTGGATTATTTCCTGACCATGAAGCGGGCCGAGGTCGCGCGCGCCACCAAGGACGGTAAGGACCGGCCCGACCAGGTCACGGACTGGGAGCACAACGAATATTTCGATATGCCGTGACGCTCATTCCGCGGTGACCGCGGAGAGCTTCGCCATCGCGGACCATTTCGGTGCTTCGGCCGCGATGAAGGCGCCGAAATCCTCGGGACTGCCGGGCCGAGCCTCGGCGGCAAGCTGCTTGAAGCGGGTGCGCAGCGCCGGCGAATTGATCCCCTCGTTGATCGCAGCGTTGAGCGTGCGGACAATCTCGGGCGGCGTGCCGGCGGGCGCCAGAACGCCGGTCCACGAGGAAGCGACGAAATCGGCAACGCCACTCTCGATCATCGTGGGCACCTGGGCGAGATCCGGCAGGCGGGCGCGCGTGGCGACGCCGAGCGGCCGGATCTTTCCTTCGTGCACGTGCGTCAGCGTCACCGAGGTGGTCTCGAAGCCGAGGTCGATCTGTCCGCCGATGAGATCGGTGATCACGAACGCGGCGCCCTTGTAGGGAACGACCACGATGTCGGTGCCGGTCAGCGACTTGAACCAGCCGGCGAGCATGTGCGGCGGCGCGCCGTTGGGCACGCCGAAATTGAGCTTTCCAGGGTTTGCTTTCGCGTAAGCGATCGTGTCCTGGACGGTTTTCGCGGGCGTCTTGGGTCCCGCGACCATCACGTAGGGCACGCTCGACACGAAGGCGACCGGCGCAAAGCTCTTGATCGGGTCGTAGCCGATGTTCTTGAAGAGCGCGGGACCGATCGCTGTCGGGGCTGCGCTGGCGAACAGGAGCGTGTAGCCGTCCGGCTCGGCGCGCGCCGCTTCCCGGCCGGCGAGCGTGCCGCCGGCGCCCGGCCGATTGTCGACGATCATCTGCTGTCCGAGGCTCGCCGAGAGCTGCTGCGCCACGAGCCGGGCCATCACGTCGACGGGGCCGCCCGCAGGAAACGGCGCGATCAGCCGGATCGGGCGGTTCGGATAGCTTTGCGCCTGCGCCGGAACGGTTGAAGCGACCGTCCCAATGACGGCAAGCAGCGCGGCGAGGCGTGTCACAGCCCGCCCGCCGCTTCGAGCAGCCGGATCATTTCGCCGTAACCGCGCTGGCGCGCATGGGCGAGCGCGGTCATGCGCTGGCGGTCAGCGATATTGGGATCGGCGCCCGCCTTCACCAGCGCCGCGACGATGGCCGTGTGATTGCGCCCGCCATTGCCGAGCACGACCGCTTCGAGCAGCGCCGTCCAGCCGAGATTGTTGACATGGTCGAGCGGCGCGCCTGCATCGATGAGCATGCGGACGACCTCGACGTAGCCGCGATGCGCGGCGGCGATCAGCGCGGTCCCGTCGTAGGGGCTGGTGACGGCGCGCGCATTGGCATGGCCGTCGAGCGCGATCTTGAGCATTTCCAGGTCGTTCTTCACTGCCGCGATGGTGAGGATGTCGTAGCGCTGGTAGTCGAGCGCGTTCGCATTGGCGCCGAGCCGCAGCAGCGTGCGCGCCGCTTCGTGCCGGCCGAAATGCGCGGCGACGATCAGCGGTGTGCGGCTGCGCGAATCCTGCAGATTGGGCTTTTCGCCGTCCTTGATGAGTAGCTCGATCTCGGCCGCATCGCCGCGCGCCGCGGCGGCGTGCAGGCCCGCATAGACGCGCAGCTCGCCGTCATTGGGCGGTGTCTGGGCCGCTGCCGGTGCAACCACAAGGCCGAGGCCAAGTATGATTGCCGTGAGTCTGATCATGCGCGCGAGTTTAAAGCATCTCGCGACAAAACGGGATTCGATTCTTTCTTCGGGACTTCTTTCTCGGCGCAATCACGCCAAATTCTCGCGCAGCGTCGGCCCGGCATATTTCTTCTTCGAGAGGCCGCGGCGCTGCAGTTCCGGCACCACGAAATCGACGAACTCCTGCAGGTTTCCCGGCGCCGACAGCCCGCGCGCCAGCATGAAGCCGCCATTGGCGCCGGTCTCGAAGTGCCATTGCTCGAGCTTGTCGACGATGGTCTTCGGCGTGCCGGCGGCGACCAGGATGCGCGCCGCCATGTACTGCCGTCCGTATTCCTCCACCGTCATGTTGGGATCTGTTGTCTTCAGGATCTCCTCGAAGCTGCCCCAGTGCACGTTCTGCGCCTTCACCTCGGCGGCGACCTCGGAAAGCCGCATGTCGCGGCGGAACTGGGAGAAGTCGAGCCCGTACATCGACGAGAGCTCGATCAGGCCGGCCTCCGGCGGAATGGAATCGAGATACTGCTGCTCCTTCTCGTGCGCGGCCGCTTCCGAGTCCGCGACCTGGATGCGCACCGACCAGAGGATCCCGCATTCGCGCGGCTTGCGCCCGAATTTCGCGAGCGCCGCGTCGAGATTGGCGCGATGCGCCTTCATGGTCGGCAGCGTCCGCCGCGTGCTGAACTGCAGGTCGGCGTAGGTCGCCGCGAGATCCATGCCGGGCCCGGACTGGCCGGCCTGAATGATGATGGGCCGGCGCTGCGGCGAGGGCAGGGCGGGCAAAGGGCCGCGCACATTGAAGTACTCGCCGCGGAAATTGAGCACGTGCACCTTTTGCGGGTCGGCAAAGATGCAGTTCTCGCGGTCGAGCACGAGCGCATCGGGCTCCACGCTGTCCCACAGCGCGCGAACGACGTGCAGGTGCTCCTGCGCACGCTCGTAGCGCTCGTCGTGCTCGATCATCTTGTCGTAGCCCCAGTTCGCCGCCTCGTTCTTCGAGCGCGAGGTGACCGCGTTCCACGCGATCCGCCCGCCGGTGACGTGATCGAGCGCATTGAAGATGCGGGCGATGTGGAACGGATGGTGATAGGTGGTCGACATCGTGATGCCGAAGCCGACGCCCGGCGCGGCGCGCGCCATGCACGGAATCATCGGCATCATGTCGTGGCGCGGCCATTTCGCGCCGTAGCGAACCGCCGCGTGGTGGTTTCCGCCGTATTCCTCCGGCGTGCCGCCGGAGTCGCCGAAGAACAGCATGTCCATCACCCCGCGCGAGGCCATGCGGGCGATGTCTTCGTAGAATTCCGGACCGCTGTAATAGGAGTAGCCGGACCACGACCCTGGCATCTTCCAGAGATAATCGGTGTGGAAGTGGGAGAGGTCGCAGGCGAGGTGAATGGTTTCGGATTCGGACATGAAGAAACTCCGCAGCGCAGGCGCGAAGGGTTCGGCCGCCCCCAGCCGCCGCCCCTTTGGGCGTTCGGACGGCTGATCGCTTCGGTGGACCAGCCCGGCCGTCCGGAGATACCAATATCCGAGGCTCACAAAAGAAAAAACGGTGTTCTCGATCACCGGCGTTTCGTGGACGGGATAAGGCTATTCTGCGCCGCCTGAGCGAGCCCTGCCGAAGGTGGCCCGGAACTTGCGTGCAGAAATGGGCAGATGATCGCAGACGGCGTGAAAGGCGACGTGGCTATGGCTCGATCATTCTCTCGCTTCGGCTTCACGGTTCTCGGGCTTTCAATTCTCGCGTGCGCCTCGATCGAGACCGCCGCCGAGGAATGGCCCACGCATTCGGTCAGGATCGTCGTTCCCTATGGTCCGGGCGGCATCTCCGACGTGCTGGGACGTCCGACCGCCGACCGGCTGAGCAAACACCTCGGTCAGCCGTTCATCATCGAGAACAGGGCGGGCGGGGGCGGCTCGATCGGCACCGAATTCGTGGCGCGCTCGCCCAAGGATGGTTACACGCTGCTGTTCGCTGGCGGGGCACAGTTTTCCGTCATCCCGCTCACGCAAAAGCTCAACTACGATCCGCTGAAGGAGCTGGCGCCGGTCAGCATCGTCGGGGTCAACGGCATGGCGCTTGCCGTGAACCCCGAGCTTCCCGTGCGCTCGCTGCGCGAGTTCATCGACTACGCCAGGGCCAATCCCGGCAAGCTCAATTACGGCGTCGGCGGCCTCGGCACGAGCAGCCACCTCACGCCGGCCGCGTTCGCCGCGCGCGAGGGATTGCAGATGGTCGCGATCCCGTACCAGGCGACGCCGCCGATGGTCGCGGCCGTCATCGCGGGAACGGCGCAGGTCTTTTTCGGCAACGTGTCGGACATCATGGGCGCGGTCGACAGCGGCCACCTTCGGCTGCTGGCCGTATCGAGCGCCAAGCGCATCCCGCAGTATCCCGACGTACCGACGGTCGCAGAGACCCTGCCGGGCTTCGTCATGACCGGTTGGAACGGATATTTCGCGCCGGCCGGAACGCCGCAGCCGATCATCGATCGTCTGTCGCAAGCGCTCGCCGCGATCTGCCGCGAGCCGGAGATCGGCGGGATGATGGCGAAGCTCGGCATTCAATCGGTCGGCAACACCGCGAGCGAGGTCGCCGAGATCATTCGCGCCGAATTGCCGGTCTATGAGGCGGCCGTGAGGGCCGCGGGCCTCTATCGCAACGATAGACAGCCGTAAGGGGTTTGGCGTGCCGTTGCCGCAAGCGGCGCGTTTTCAGCGGTTCTTGCCGGTGATTACAGGCACCCGGTCGGTGCTCACGATGCGGACCGAGCGCGCCTGGCGGAGCGGAGATCGCGCGTCGCGCAGGCAGGTGGTCTCGAAATAGGGCCAGCCGCGTTCCGAGCAGGCGGAGCCGTAGGACTTGAGGTCGATGCGGTCGCCCTTGGTCGGAAGCATGTGGGCTTCCACCTGGGCCGTCAGGCCGGGGATCGCAACCATGGCGCCGGCCAGAAGCGCGGCTGCAAATACGATGGCAAATATCGCTGCGAAGAGCTTGAACATGACCCCACCCCCGTGCGCCCTGTCGGCCGTCAATGCGGCCTGTTCGTTCATGGGTCGCGCCAGGGGGGTCTCAGGTTCAATCGTTCTCCCATTTTTTTGGGTGAGGGTGTCCGGGCCTCCGGCCCACCTGGGCCGCCCTTGCGAGAGGGGGGGAGGCGGGGTAGACCCGCCGCATGCCTCGGATCGCGCTCTATGCGGGGTCGTTCGACCCCGTCACCAACGGCCATATCGACGTGGTACGCCAGGCGGCGCGGCTCGCCGACCGGCTGGTGCTCGCGATCGGCGTCCATCCCGGCAAGACGCCCCTGTTTTCCGCCGAGGACCGCGTCGCCATGCTGGAGGAGACCTGCGGCCCGGTCGCGCGCGAGGCGAAGTGCGAGCTCTCCTGCATCACCTTCGCGGACCTCGCGGTGACTGCCGCCCGCCGCGCCGGCGCGACCATGCTGATCCGCGGCCTGCGCGACGGCAGCGATTTCGACTACGAGATGCAGATGGCCGGCATGAACGGGACCATGGCGCCCGAGGTGCAGACCGTCTTTCTCCCGGCCTCGCCGCAGGTCCGCCCGATCACCGCCACCTTGGTGCGGCAGATCGCGGGCATGGGCGGCGACTTTTCGGGCTTCGTGCCGGCGGCGGTCGCGCTCCGCCTCAAGCGAAAATTTGCCGGCAAGGCCGGCGCCTGATTCCACATCTCTTGGGAGCCATCATGATCCGGATTCTTGCCGTCTTTGCCGCGCTCGTTTGCGCTGCGCCGACCTTCGCCCAGCAAAAGCTCCCGGCCGGGCTCGATCCGCAAAACACCGTGCTGCTCGACACCAAGGACGGGCGCGTCATCATCAAGCTGCGGAACGATCTCGCGCCCAACCACGTGGAGCGCATCAAGACCCTGATCCGCGAGAAGTTCTACGACAACGTTCCGTTCCACCGGGTCTATCCCGGCTTCATGGCGCAGACCGGCGACGGCCAGAACGGCAACGGCACCGGAGGCTCGAAATATCCCGACCTGAAGGCCGAATTCTCCAAGGTGCTGTTCAAACGCGGCATCGTCGGCATGGCGCGCAAGGGCGACCCGGACACCGCCAACAGCCAGTTCTTCATCATGTTCGCCGAGAACGCGGGCCTGAACGAGAAATACACCGTGGTCGGCGAGGTCGTGTCCGGCATGGACGTGGTCGACAAGATCAAGAAAGGATCGGAGCTCAACAACGGCGCGGTCCCCGCTCCCCCCGATCGCATCGTGCGCATCCAGGTGGCGGCGGACGCGAAGTGAGATGGTTCGCACCATATGCCCTGGCGGGCATCATTGGGTGCGCAGCCGCCGGCGACGCCCCGGCGCGCGACCGGCATGTCGGACGGGGACATGGCGGACAGATTGGGCAGATCGGAGATGTGGGCTGCAGCGTGTTCAGCCGCCATCCCTGTGCGCCTACGGTCTGCAGCGTATTTCACCACGGGCCGTGTTTCCCGCAATATCCGTTTCCGCTCGGCGAGACCCTGCAGTTGACGGTCGAGAGCACCCAGCCGCACGGCGAGTCGATAAACCCGGATCATCAAGTCGATACGATCGCCGAAATGTTCGCGGCGTTGCGCGCGTGCTGGCTGCCCCCCGACGAGACGCATGAAGGCATGCAGATGTCGGTGCGGTTCGCTTTCAAGCGCACCGGCGAGCTCATCGCCGAGCCGCGGGTGACCTATTCGACGCGCGACGTCGATGCCGATACGCGGCAAATGTATCGTCGCGCGATTTCACGGGCGCTCGAGCGTTGCTCGCCGCTGCCGTTCACGGCGGCAATGGGCGGCGCGGTCGCCGGCCGTCCGATCGCCATCCGTTTCATCGACAACCGAAGCAAACAAGAAGGGAACCCACACCCATGAGCGACAAGGACAATGAGCTCATCCTCGACACCACCAAGGGCAAAGTGGTGATCGCCATGCGTCCCGATCTCGCGCCGGGGCACGTCGCGCGCATCAAGGAGCTGGTGCGGGCCGGCTTTTATGACGGCATCGTCTTCCACCGCGTGATCGACGGCTTCATGGCGCAGACCGGGTGTCCGGAAGGCACCGGCACCGGCGGCTCGGGCACCAAGCTCAAGGCCGAGTTCAACCGCGAGCCGCATGTGCGCGGCACGGTCTCGATGGCGCGTGCGCAGAATCCGGATTCCGGCGACAGCCAGTTCTTCATCTGCTTCGACGACGCGCGCTTCCTCGACGGCCAGTACACCGTGTGGGGCAAAGTGACGTCGGGCATGGAGAACGTCGACAAGATCAAGCGCGGCGAGCCGGTGCGCGATCCCGACAAGATCACCAAGGCGCAGATGGCGGCGGACGCCGCGTGATCGAGGAGAATGCGCACCGACCTCTTCGACTTCGATCTGCCGCAGGACCGGATCGCGCTTCGCCCCAAAAACCCGCGCGACGCGGCGCGTCTGCTTGTGGTGCGGTCCGGCGCGAACCCGGAGACCGAGGACCGGACGGTCCGTGATCTGCCGGACCTGCTGCGCCCGGGCGACCAGCTCGTCGTCAACGACACCAAGGTGATCCCGGCGGCGCTGCACGGCCGGCGCCTCGGGCGTGCGACCGAGCCGAGGATCGAGGCAACGCTGATCAAGCGGCTCGACGGGTCGCGATGGCGCGCCTTGGTGAAGCCCGCGAAAAAGCTCGCGGCGGGCGACGTGATCCGCTTCGCGGAGGAGGGAAAAGTATGCTTTCTCGGCCAATTGGATGCGACGGTTGAGGAAAAAGGCGAGCGCGGCGAGGTCACGCTGTCCTTTGCGTTTCACGGCCCGGTGCTCGATCAGGCGATCGCCGAGCGCGGCGACATGCCGTTGCCGCCGTATATCGCGTCGCGCCGGCCCCCCGACGACCGCGACCGCGACGATTACCAGACCATGTTTGCGCGCGAGGAGGGGGCGGTGGCGGCCCCGACCGCCGGTCTGCACTTCACCGATGCGCTCAAAGCGCGCCTCGGCGAGCGTGGCATCGGCATCGGCACCGTGACGCTGCACGTCGGCGCCGGCACCTTCCTGCCGGTGACCGCCGTGGACACCGCCGGCCACAAGATGCATGCCGAATGGGGCAGCGTGGACGCTTCGACGGCTGACGCGCTCAACGCGGCGCGTGCCCGCGGCGGCCGCATCGTCGCGGTCGGCACCACCTCGCTGCGGCTCCTCGAGAGCGCGGCGGGCGAGGACGGCGTGATCCGGCCGTTTTCGGGCGAGACTTCGCTCTTCATCACGCCCGGCTATCGCTTTCGTGGCGTCGACGTGCTGATGACCAATTTCCACCTGCCGCGCTCGACCCTGTTCATGCTGGTCGCCGCCTTCAGCGGCCTCGACACCATGAAGCGCGCCTATGCGCACGCGATCGCGGCGGGCTACCGCTTCTATTCCTACGGCGACGCCTGCCTGCTATTCCGGCCTCCGACATGACCGGATTTGCCTTTCAGCTATCGCACACGGACGGCGCCGCGCGCGCCGGCGAGATTTCGACGGCGCGCGGAAAGGTGCGCACGCCCGCCTTCATGCCGGTCGGCACCCAGGGCGCGCTCAAGGGCGTGCACTGGCAGGAGGTGCGCGAGGCCGGCGCTGACATCGTGCTCGCCAACACCTATCACTTGATGCTGCGGCCGGGCGCGGAGCGCATCGCCGAGCTCGGCGGCCTGCA
>WNFA01002718.1_pt1 | contig 19516 bp, 20 predicted proteins | sample 5400481 | NCBI WGS metagenome assembly WNFA01 (sample SAMN13153340, study PRJNA577476) | soil metagenome | isolation source: 120 cm saprolite under Douglas fir tree site 2 hole 1 replicate 2 | place: USA:California | collected 2015-04-18
TGCGGGCGAAACATCCCGTGGATCGAACCCGCTCTCGGTCCGCATGACGGCGTAGACGATGCTCGGATCGACTTCGGGACCTATCGGTTTGTATTGAGGCAAGCCGACATTGGGAAACGCATAGGGGACCAAGTCGAGACCGCGTGCGAGCGCGGCCTTGCCGATGAGGAGCGTGGCCTGCGGATCTTCGTGGTCCACGGTGACTTCGGCAATCGCCGTGAGGGCTGTGACGTCGTCGCTTCGTTCACCGAGAGCCGCGACGAACCTCACCGCCAGATTGCGCTCGCCGATCGAGTACAACAGCTCGGCGGCGCGTACCACTTCCAGCGCCGCGATATTGGCGCGATCGATCCGGCCAAGCTGGGCGGGCTCATGCAACGCCACATCGCCTAGCCCGAGCTTGGCTCGCGCCAACTGACCGTAATATGCCGTGGAATACCCGGCAGCAGCCGCGTAATTGGCGCGCGCCTCCTCCACCCTCCCGGCTGCTTGGGCCGCACGCCCTCGCCAGTAGCCGGCCCGCCCGAGAACAGTCGGATTGGTCGCTCCATCATCGATATGGGCAAAGTGAGCGAGCGCGGCCGCAGGCTCGTTCATAAAGCGCAATGCGATCCACCCTGCCATGAAGTGGGCTTCGGCACGGTAATACTCGTCTGCCGGGGGCGCGGCGTCGAGCACGATCTGGTAGGCGGTCCTTACGTCCCTGAGATCGAGCAGCTTGCGGGCGAGCACGCGCCGCTCGCGCCACCATTGGTCGGTATCCTGCCAAGCCATTGCCTCGCGCGACGCTCCGAGGATAAGCTGGGTCGCTTCGGCAACCCCCTCATTGTTAAGGAGCCACTGAATGCGGCACAGCACGTAGCCCAAATCATGATGTACCTCGCTCGGCACTTTCTCGAGCAGCGCGCGCGCCTTCTTCCCTTTGCTCGCCACCGCGACGCAAGCTTTCACGATCGAGCCGTAGGAAGCGTCTAGGCGAACCGCTGCGCGCATGGCCGCGGTGAAATCCTTGGCGCCAATGCGACGGTCCATGCGCGCAGCATGATCGGCACGGGTCAGGAAATCCGGGAAGGCTGCCAGTGTCTCGGCCTCCACCTTGGGCGACAGCTCCTCGGATCGCCAAGTCTCCCGGACTTCGTGCTCAGCGCGGCTGCGGTCCCCCTCGCTGAGCAACACACGAGCAAGCACCAGCCGACCTTGCGCGCTCGTTGGTTTGTCGTCCAGGAAACGCCGTACCGTCGCCGGGTCGCGCTTCTCCTGCCAAAGCGTTCCTTCGGCGCGCCGACGCAACAGAGCGAGACTGGGCCAGGCGGGATTGTCGTGGATGAACGCCGAATAGCGGTCGAAACCCGCGCCGCCTTCTTCGGAGCGCAAGATCACCCATTCGATCAGCTTTTTGATCATGGGGTCGCGCACCGATCTTTCGATCTCAGTCGCCTCGCGGCTCTTTCCTCGGCGCACGAGTTCGATCGCCTGTTTGAGCGCCGGTATATCGGTCGACATGGCATTCATGGACGCAAGGGCAAGCGCGTCGGGAGGCGCCGCAAACGGCGTGCTGATGGGACAAGAGCAAGGATGTGCTTTGGACGCGATATCGCGTAGGAGTCAGTGGGAACGATGGCGAGTACGACAAACAATGAAGCAAGTGTGCACAGCCGTAGACCAATTCGTGATCCGCCGACCTGCGCTCGATTCAATCGGAGTGGCCCGGGTTTGTTGCGAGACCAAGGGAGATTGTGTGCTCTTTCGGGCACTCTCAGAGTGAATTTGGCGAACGTGCGGCTCCAAAGAACGGTCGGACCTTGCGTCGGTCGGTACACCATCTCAGGTTTCCAGAGGTGGCCTTTCCTCAGGGGAGCTCAACACTTCGGCTCGGGTGTCGCGCATCGCGGTACTCACCCTTTTGGCGAGCATGGCAAACTCCCGCAGGTGCTCGCTTGCTCCCATTCGCCCGTAACTCCCCGGCAAGCTGCCGGGCCTCGTTCATGATCTCGGCCGCAATGTCGACCGCAGCTTGTCCAGCTTCCTCGATGTCCTTGGCCGTCGTCTCGCATGCTTCGATGATCGCCAGCGCCGACATGTTGCCGATCTTGTCGATACGCTCGCCCGCGGTGATCTCCCGCAACTCACTGCCGTTTGCCTCGCGATCGGCGAAATTACGTAAAGCCTGTTCGATGCCGCGCTCGACCTTTTCCAGATTCTGAGGGTGCTGTACTGCTTCCATAACGCTCTCCTTTCGAACCATGCTCTCCAAACTCAGGATTTTGGAGTGGTACCTCACTTCCACACAGCGAACGCTTCCTTGAAAGCTCCTTCACCGGGTGTGCCCTTCTCGATTGCCAGGATCGCACGCCGGCCATTGTCATAGACGATTGGAATATCGAACCAGGATCGGCTATCGAGCAGTTCTCGATTCCGTTGTACATCCTCTTCGGTCGCAGAAAGGCCGATAAGGAACACCCCGGTGGTTATCTTCACGTTGGCGACCGCGAGCGGCGCACCGCGCGTCTGTTCCGCCTCCTTCAGTAGGATACCCAGCACATTGGAAATTCCGCCGAACTGGAAATCCGTCGGTACTTTGAACACGATCTCGATCGTATGGCTCGCGTGTAGCATCTTATCGGTGTTGGGCCGGAGCGACATCGTCATGCTAATGCGGCGCTCCGGAATCTCGAGCTGAGCGCGAATGGCGTGTGGCTGTCCGGGCGGTACTGGCTCCATCAGCCAGATTACCGAACCGGCATAGCGCTTACCGTTGGCATCTGCGGGATCCTCTTCATAGAGCACCGCGCGCCGGGCAACGGGCTCTTGGGACCAACCAAGAGGGGCATGGTCGGTAGCGAGGGACCGTTGTTCCGGGGCTTGACCGATACTGCCCACGACCTCAGGCTGCGGCCGAACTGTGTCCTGCCGTACCGGAATCGCCGCGTCTTTGACGAATACGACGCTGAGTTGGTCCCTCTGCCAATAGACCAGAACGACCAGGGCCACGACCACGAATACACCGAGGAAGGCCGTAATCGGCGCCTTGAGCGGATGATCCGAGCGATTGTGTGCAGTCGTTTCGGCGGTTTGCCAGGGCGCCATCGGAGGCCGCGGCGGGGGCATGTACATCCGCCGCCCGACTTCGGCTGTCTGGAGCACGCTGGGCCGCGGGACGATCCGGTCATTGTGTAGCTCGATTCCATCGTCGAAGGGGTCGCGCTCCGGTGACGGGCTTTCTGCCTCACTCAGACGATCGGCTTCCGCCACGCTCTCGCGGTACACCTTGAGTGCTTCGAGAGCTTCGGCGCTTAGCGGCGCGAGGTCGTGGTTGCCGGCGCGATTCTCCGCTCGCTGTTCCGGGTTGTGCATGCGGGTCTCATCGCGCTTCGCTCTGGACCGTGTCGCGAGAGGAGAACTCTCGCGCCTAGCCGTGGGCAGGCGGCCGTGCTCGGGGCATGGAGGCTCCTGCTGCAGCCGCTTCGTAGGAATTGATGCGGCTTCGACCCCTGGCCGGCGAGTCGCACTGGCGTCGATCTCACGGATGGCTGCTTCGAGCGACAAGCGCTCGCGGGTAATCTCCGATTCCGTGAGCGGTGGCGTAAGGCCGAAGAGCTCCGTGGCCAGGGCAGCTCGCGCGCACTCATAGAGCGTAGCACGCCGAGCCTCGTCGGCGTTCCTGAGATCGGCGACGGCACGGGCGATCAGCCGGTAATAGTCCGTCATCAGTGATGTCACGTCATCGGTATGCGCGAAGCCACCGCTTATGCAAGTTACGGCCGCAAATGGGGCACCTTGGAGACAATTTTTTGTCAGGAACGAGTAACGAGCCGGTGGTCCCCAAGAAATGGTAGCGGGCTAGGCGGCGGGGCGCCGAAGACGACTCTCAGAACGGGTTCCAGGTCGGCTCCGGTGTGAACTTAAGATAGCCGATATTGGCCCCGAGCCGCAGTCCCATTCCGGAACGGATCGGAACTACTACCATGCCATTGGCGGAAAGAACGGTCATGCCAAGCCCGCCGACGAAATACGCTGAACCAGCAACGCCCCCAAATCGCTGATAAACGGCCCCAGTTGCGGGCAGATTGTAGACGAGCATCATGGTTCGAGCGCCATCGCCCCCGAAGTCCCAACCAAGCGAGGGACCCTGCCAATACACAGCCAAATCGCCAGCATTCTTTGTGAAGAGCGTTCCCTTGCCGTACCGCAGCCCCCGACGAAGGCTCCGGTCGCTTCCTGCCCAAGGATGTACCCGTTGGGCAGTCCCCACTGGCTCACCGCGTGTTCGACGAGGTGGGCGAGCCCGCTTGATACTCCGCCAAAAAAGCGGCTGCCGGCATCGACGATCTCGCCAGGAGAATAATCGGCGTTCGCTTGCTGCGGTGTCGACTGGGCCGCGGAAGGCTCAGCACCGAAACAGAGAAGGACGATAAAGCCGGCAATTCGGAATATGCGGCGCATTGCCGTGGATCCCCCGATCCATTGGCACCCGAATTACGGGAGCCTGTAAGAGCACTGTGGCAGGATCGCGGCGCACTCCCTCCTTAGGGTGTAGACCTGTTGCAAATCCCGCACAATCTTCCTGAGGGCGGCTGCACAGCTATCAATGCCTGACGTGCCCGGATTGAAGTTGACGATAGTCCAGTTTGTGTCAACCGCTGTGTCCGCGAGAGGGTGCACGGTCACAATGGTAGCCCCCTCGCAATATGGCACGCTTCGGAGCTTTTCGAGTAGAATGACTTCGAGGTCTTGGGGTTTGATAGCTAGTTTCGCCAATTCGTTCTCCCGGTCATTAATGGACGCGAGCAAGGACCGTGCTGCCGCCACGGCGCCGAAAATGATCCGCGCGGGCTCGCTGCGACCCATTGCAGAAACGACCAGAGGTTGCCTCCTCCCGACCGGGACCGCCTCAGCTGGAGGGAGGGCCGTGCTGGGTCACAGAGGAATCCGCGGGCATAGGCGATTGCGCATTGGGCAATCGCGCTTGGATCGCACGGCTACGTCGCGCCGGAGAATTCAACGCATTCCGGCCGATGATCGTGAGGTGCCAAGCCCTCACACCAGGGAACCCATCAAAGCATCTCCACTCGACCCACCCCCGGACTTGGCAGGCGCGCTTCGTGGAGTTCCGGACAGCCGCATCCGACCATCCCTCCTCCCGCTCCCCGACCGTGGCACGCTTAATAAGCTTTGTGGCGACACGGTGCGGTGATCAGGTATTTTTATGGCGGCGGTCCATGAGGCCGTTTTTCTGTCTACTCGTTGCAAAAACGTCACAGCCACGGTTTTCCCCGCGTCTGCTGGAAAACGCCACAAAGCAGCTGTTAGCTCGCGCTGCCGTGATTCGGGGGTCGCAGGATGGGTAACGAAGCGCCAGAAAGCTTGCCCATTGTCCGATGTCCCGGCTGCGAAGAGCCGATGGAGCCCAAGGGCGCCACGCCAGTCACCAGGGAACTGGATGACATCAGCTACGTCTGCCCGAAGTGCGGCGCTGAGACGAAGCGCACGATGAAGCAGGGATAGTGCGCGTCCGCCAATTTCGGGGTCGTGGGTTTCGGACCCGATTTTGATCTCCACCGTGCTGATGCCCGGTATTGAAGGGGGAGGGGACGGCCGCCGATGTTAACAGCGCCGTGGCTTAATTGTTAATGGGCCGACTTTCGTTCTCCGATGGAACGCATCAATGACTCAATTTCACAACGCACGAGAGATCCCAGAGTCCCCGTGTGGAGTTCCGTCCCCGCGAACGCCACCTGCAAGGCCCCCGAATCGTGTCTCATTAAAACCGTTTTCAAGTTACAATCGTTTCACAAGCGTCATCATCTTGGCGGGCAAAATTGTGGATTGCGGATTTGACTGCCGCGTGTTCGCCATTTTCAGCTGTTCACCTCCAGTTGCCACTGCGCATTTAAGGGGCTCACGAGCGGGCCATCGGGTGAATTGTGGCCACGCCACCTGGCGACTATTCTACTAACCCGCTGATGCGAGAACATTTTGGATCGATGATCAAACCAGGTTCGCTCAATGGGTTATTTGCACAGGTTGAGACCGCCCAGGCGGCCGGACCAGCGATCGATTACTATACGCTACTTGCCGGAGCCGTTGACGGTCTCAGTGAAAACACCACCGCTATGCGGCATGCGCTGTATGCTAGTGCGGAGACGGCGCTTATCCGCGAGCTGCGGAGCCATGATCCGCCCCTTCCGGAATCCGAGATCACGCGCGAACACCTGTCATTCCACAGAGCCATCTACAAAGTCGAAACGGAGTGGGTGTTGCGACATACCCTGCCGCTGAGTAGAGCCACGCTCCGGCGCCATACATCGCCTTCTGATCCACCCGCGTCATTGCCCGAGATGGCCGCAGTCACGCCTGAATCACAAATGGGGGAAAGTGGCGCGAGTGAGTCGGCCGTTGAGTCCTCCGAGACCGGAAACGATCCACCACCTCCATCTTGGCTGTTGGCTAAAGAAGTTGAGCCTGAACGGCCAGCCAGTCCCCTCAAAGGGGCCATCTGGGCGTCAGTCTTAATATTCATCGTCGGGATCTTAGCTGTTACACTTTTTCTGAAACCAGAAAGAATGAGCTTTTTACTAGTTCGGACCCATCTAGTGCAGGCGTTGGTTAACATCCCGCCGTCGAAACTTGTGGAGCTCACAGACTGGGGTTCATCATGGGCGCTTGAAACGATGCGAAGCTTGATGGCGCCTGTTGCGCAAAGTGCGGCCTTATATGAGGAAGATCCGACCGACCTACGAGGAATACGTTACATCGGCTCGGTGATGTGGAGGAGCGAGAGGCCAGACGATGGGAGCGCCTTCGGGCTCATCAGTCTGGCCTCTATCAAGATCCCTGAGCTCAACATGAGTGTAACGATTCGGTTTCGCCGTAATGCCGATGAGGCATTGGCTGAAACCCACATCATAGAGATGATGTTCAATTCGGCCGATCCAGCATTCGGCGGCATCTCCGATGTCTTGGATATCATGTTGAAACAGTCGGAGGAGGCTCTCGGCCAGCGGCTCGCCGGAGTCATTAAGCATGCGAGTTCTCGGTTCTTCATTGTGGCGCTTTCAACGACTGAGACGGACACACGACGCAATCGGGAACTGATGAAGGAACAGTGTTGGTTCGATATAGCAATCGTCTACACTAGTGGTCGACGCGCAATACTTGCTTTTGAGAAAGAAAAAGAAGCGTTTGCCAGGATGGAGTGAGTAGTGAGGACTGGTGTCCTTTCCGAAAATTCCGATGAAAGACAGTGCCTTGGTGAATGGGAGAAAGGTAGTCCGGAACTGGCACATCTCGGAAGGGCCAATCGGCGTCCGAAATGTCTGCTTACTGAGGATAAAGGGACGTGCTCAGGAAAGAGCGGACGCGCCGCCAGCGCAGTCACTCGCCAGGGAAGCAAGTTTAACCACCAGGGCCTAGTTTTTGGCTCTGATAATTGGATGTTATCGGAGGTAATCCCCTTTCGCCGAGTTCGCGACGCGGGTTATAGCTAACCCATCCAGGGCGCAAACAGGTCCCCGATAGGTTTCAGCGATGACCCGCTTCGCGGCTGGAGCCGGGTGGCCGTGCGGGCCCGCTCGACAACCGCAGTGGAAAAACCCAGAACCGCGCCAGAACGACGGGTGGGTGGTAAAAAGTACGTCGACAGAATACGAGCGTAGCACTCGCCGATTTAATAACGAGGTCTCATCGGGGCGGCTGATGAGTTGCTCCGATGCTCGTTCCCCAATTGGGCTGTTTGGACTTCCCGGTCGTCGCCGGGAGCCCCTCTCTTCACGGCTGCCCGCGACCTGACACGACCTCTTGGAGCCACCCCTTCACTCGCCTCTCGTCCATGGGCTTGGGGATCAACGGTCGACCGGCGAATGCCGGATCGATTCCGTCAGCGGCTCTGGCAGACACGAATGCGAACGGGACGTCACGACTCGCCAGCTTCCGAGCCGCCGGGTAGACGAACTCGTCATTCTTGAGCCATATGTCGAGCAGTGCCGCGTCGACGTGACACGAGTCGATGAGCGCACACGCTTCGCCCAGGCTGCCGACCGGTCCCACGCAGACGTGGCCAGACTCTTCGACGATCTCCTGGACCAGGAGGGCGACTAGAGCTTCGTCTTCCACGACGAGTATGTTCATGTCAGAACCTCCGCGCGTCCCGGTGCTGCAATGGCTCGTCGGCCGCGTTCTTCGGCCACGGAGGCGGCGAAATTGTGTCAAATGAATCAGATTCCGTCGAGACGTCGCGACAGAAAAGAGGCCCCGGACCGGAGCTCAAGGTCGAGTCCCCGCTCGCCGCTGCCGCAGCGATCCACCTGCGCCCAAGCATCGAGCACCGGTCCCAGTCATTGACGCGCCCAAGGCACGCGGCGGCTCAGAGAGACTCTGATGCAGGCCCAATAGCGGGGCTCGGCCAGGTAACCGCCTTTTATGCGAAACTGATGGGTCATTCCGCAGTGTGGACAGCTGAAATCCATCATCTCATCTTGAACCGATGAGAGGCTTTGCAGATCGGTTGTCACTCCGGCATCGACCGCACGGCCTGTTTGTGGGCAAGTGAACGTGAGATGCGCATGGGCACTTCCAGCGAATTGCGCCAGGTTGTAAGGAGTTCCCAACTAGGGTTAACGATGGGTTAAGATAAACCAACTCGCGATGAGGGCGGGTAAGTCCCCGGGAGAGCTTGGCCCGATGACCAAGGTGTCGAAAACTGCAGCCGAGCTGGAAGCGATGGTCTTGGCTGCCTTGCGCCGCGCTCCACATTGCCAAGGTGTATCGAGTGTTACCGTAGAACGCGTCGACGAGACCAGATTTAATCACACATGGGGGGTGAGTTATATCGGCGGCGATGTAGAGCCACTGGCATGTGAGGTTGCTCTTAAGGAAATCTTGGCCTCCGCTACAACACCAATACGACCTGACCTATGGAGGCTGATCTGCTCCCCGATGAGGTGAGAGGGACGCCCGCTTCCGGCGCATTCAATGAGGGCCACTGTCAGCCGGGTCCCCACTGCAGACCATAAAACAATTTACCAACCTAGGGCACTCAGGCGCGCCGCCGCGATGCGGAGTGATCGAAACGGAGGTGGCAAGTTTCGCAACCAACGACGAACGCGTTCAGGACCCGTGTCCCGCGATTTCTGCCAGCAGTTCGTGGGTTGTGATTTGACGGCAGTAGCCCCGATTGTTGGCGAGCGAGGAGGCGTGGCGCTCCGGGGAGTGCGTGGCGCAGGCGTCGGTGACGAGGGTCACAAGGTATCCGAGATCGCAGGCGTCGCGGACGGCAGAATCAACGCATTGGTCGGTGAGCAACCCGACAATGACGAGCGAGCGAACGCCGAAGTTGCGCAACACATAATCGATATTGGTTGAGATGAAGGGCGATGAGGAGGTTTTGCGGATCACGATCTCGTCGTCGAGCGGAGCGACGATATCCGGCACCTGGGCGTCCCACGACCCTTTTGGCACGTTAATGCTCGAAATCTTGTAATCGAGGCTGCGGTCGCGGCCGTCGCGCGTGAGATTCTCGATGACCGTGTAGATGACTTCGATCCCGGCGCCACGACAGGCCTTTAGCAGGCGCGCCTGATTCGGAAGCGTGGTCGTCTCGAGAAGATGGACGAAATTCCTGCGGGCGTTATTTTCCGCCTCGTCCAGCCCGGCGAAGGAGCCCCCGGCAGGATGCGCGCTGTAATTCTGCACATCGATGAGCAGCAGCACCGCATGGTCGCGGTCAATCGGAATATCGCGGCTGATGCGATCCATGATCAAAATCGCTCAATAGGCCGCTGCATAGCGCGAACAGATTGCTTCGTCGCTTTGGCCCTTGACGGCACCGATCTCCGATATTTTGAGACGCAGATAGGCGTCGAGAAATTCGGGGCCAAGCCATCCGCAGACCGTCTGATTGGCTTTGAGCATGTCGAGCGCTTGCTCGAGCGAGCCCGGCAATGGCATGAGGCCAAGTGCGCACCGCTCGTCATCCGACATGTCCCAAAAACTCTTGGGCGGGGGTGCGCCGAGTGTCATGCTCTTCCGGATGCCGTCGACGCCCGCATGCACGAGGGCGCCCAGTGCCATGTAGGGGCTGGCTGTCGCGTCGCTTACGCGAAACTCGACATTGAACTGGCGCGCCGCGTCTTCCAACGCCATGTCGAAGATCGCGCACACCCGCAACGAAGCCCCGCGGTCGCGGTCGGCGAGGTTGGTCCAGACCGGCGCCCAGCGATTGGGACGCAGGCGGAGGTAGGACACGATCGAGGGCGCGGTCAGAGCTGCCAGTGCCGGCAAGTGATGGAGAATGCCTGCGACGAAGGGCTCCGCTGCCTCGGATAGGCCGTATGGGCGCGACGAATCATGCGTGACCGGCTGTCCAGCCGCGTCCCAGAGGCTGAAATGGATATGCGTGCCGTTGCCGACCGCGTCGAGATCGACCACCGGCGTGAATGTAACTCGATGGCCGAGGCGAAAGGCCACCGCGCGCGCCATCTCGCGGACGATGACCGCCTCGTCGGCTGCGCGAATTCCTGCCGTCGGTGCGACCGTCACTTCGTACTGGCGTGGCGCATATTCGGGCAGGAAGGAATCTGGCTTTGCGCCGGCGCGTCGGATCGCCGAGACAAAAGCTTCGCCGAACGCTCCCTGATGCCGGTATGAGTCATAGCCGTAGGTCGTTCCCGGGCGGGCGTCCGTATAGACCAATTCTTGCTCGAACGCGGAGAAAATCTGCAGTCCGGCCTCGCGCTGTAGATCCTCGACGGCACGGCGCAGAAAATTGCGCGGACAGCAAGACCACGGCTTGCCGTCCGGTGTGCGGATGTCGGCCAGGTAAAAGCGTTCGGAGGGAAAACCCTCGAATGCGACGTCGATCTTGGTGGACGGATCCGGAATCAGGGCGAGATCCCCAACGGTTCCGAATGGATTGTCATAGATCGGACCGAAGGCCGACATCATGATGTTGGCCCCGGTGTATCCCATGCCCTTGCGCACCCGGGACTCAAGATCCACCGCGGGGAACGCCTTGCCGCGCATGTGGCCGGAAAGATCGCAGACCCCGACAAAAATGACATCTTCATGTTCCATGAGAAAGAGCTCCGGTGCTCTCGATAGAGGGACGGTAGCTGTTGTCTGCCGGCCAGCAGATCGCCGTCACACGCATCAAAACTCAGCCTCGCTTGCGTCCTCATGCACCGCACCGCCTCGCATGAGCCGACGGGCGACTTGGGCGGTCTGATGACGCGTCCGGGGCGTTGGAGAATGGGCGGCGAGATATCGCGCCGCGGCGATGAGAATCGGAGCTGCTTCCGGATCGCCTTGCCAAGCCAGGTACTGTCGCACGCCGGCTTGAAGGTTCTGCACCATGTGGAAGCCAGCATCCTCGCGTAGGAGCGCGTGCCCTAAGACGGCAATGAAATCGGCAGGCTGATGACCGGCGGCAAGATGGGATGCCACGATCCGCGCGGCTTCCGCGACCTGATGCTGGCGGTCGCAGGCGTCGAGAAACCGGCGACGAAGCTTCGCTGGCGTGTGGGCTCGAAGGTCGCCAAGAGGTAGGCGCGCCGGCGGGACGTTGAGGTAGCGGTCGAGATAGACCGCGAGCGCGCCGTGAAATGCGGCGCGCACGCATAGGGCCTCAATCTCAACGTCCGCGCCGTCGCCGGTCGCCCGCATGATGAGCCCAAAGGCGGCATTGGCGTAGCTAAAGGTGTGGTGCGCGCTGTCCCAGTCTGAATGATCGTTGCTAGTCCCGAAGTGAGCGATGCGCAAGGCGGCAGCCAATGCCACCGAGCGCGCAACATCGGCGGGTGAAGCACCCTCCTGCAGCGCGTCCAAAAGTGCCTGAAGGACCACTTCCGGATCGTCGCCGAGCACTGCGCGGCCTAAAACCGCGTGCTCGCGCCAGGAACCGCGTAGCGTCCGGGCCGCCCTCAGTAACTCGGCTACACCGCGCAGTGCGCGCTCGGCAAGCGCCACGAGATCAACGGGATGACGCCAGCTATCCATCTCCTCCCTGCCAAGCGTTGCGGTGAGCACGGGCACGACCGAGGGCAATAGCGCGTTGGCATGTTGCCAGCCAACGAGGTCGATCGCGGCAAAGGCTTTGTCGAGGAAATCGAGCGCATGACCGCCATCGGCGAAGTAGCGATCTGTGACCGCGGTCAACGTCACAGCCGCGAGCCATTGCGGCGTGGCACCCGCGACGAGCGCAGTTCGCAGCGTGCGCTCTGCACCGGTCCGGTGGCGCACGCGTACCCAATGGCGGAACCAACGCGCAAGCGTATCGAATGAGACGTCTGCGCCGAGGGGCTCCGTATCAATGCGCGGCGGCTGTCCCTCGCAATCATCGGCGACGGCGGCAATGCCGTGAAATAGCGCAAGGTAGCGGTCGTCGGCGTCGAGCACCGGAAGGATATCAGCCAGCGCCATAAGGGTCGTGAGCCCCGCCCCCCAACGCTCGCGATGGGTAGCCCCGTAAAGCAGAGCGTCGCGCACTATTTCCATGGGTGGCACGCCTGCCGCGATGGCTCCCAGCACCGCCTTTCCGATCACCAGGCTGATGTTGTGGGCGAGGCCGTCATGCAGCCGGCGTTGCCAATGCGCCGCCTCATCGCGCGGCGCGGGCGTGGCCGCCACCCACACCTCGCCGTCGACAATGCGTACGGCTCGCAGCGGCACGTCATCGGCCCACAGGTCGAAGGTCGAGCCGCTGCGCACGTCGAAACGGGCATGGTGCCAGTGGCAGGTGAGAATGCCGTCCTGAATGCTGCCCCGGTGGAGTGGAAAGCCCATATGCGGGCAGCGATTGTCGAGCGCGAGGATGTCATCGCCGTCGGCGATGATGAGCACCGCGCCACTGGGCGTGCCGATCACCATATGCCCGCGGTCGCGTAAATCGCCGAGCATCCCGACGCGAATGAAATCACTGCCCGCGTCTTCCATACTAATACTCCTGCAACACTCACACGGAAAACGTCCACCGCCGCCTTTAGTTGACCTTGCCCGTCGCGCGCCTCATAAGTAAGCGATTCAACGTACCTGAAGGACGAGCTTACCCCTAAAATGGCGCGATTCACTCAGTCGATGCGCATCTGCGGCTTCAGATAGGCGATAGAGCTTGACCTCGGGAGGCCGTATGGCTCTTGCCTCGAGCAGTTCGGCGATGCGCTCGAGAGACTGCCGCGACCGTCCAACCGCAGGCCTGAGCGATATCACATCATTGCGATTGGGCTTTGGCGCTTGCGCGCCGGAAGCGATGAAGGCCGCTCGGCCCCCCGGCTTGAGCACCGCGAAGGACTTCTGCGCGACGTCACCGCCGACGGTATCGAAAACGGCGTCGCAACCCGTCACAACCTTCGTGAAATCCTGCGCATTGTAATCGATGATCTCATCGGCACCGAGGTCACGCACATAGTCACGGTTCGCTGCACTCGTAGTCGTGATCACACGTGCACCGATATGCTTTGCAAGCTGAACGGCGGAACTGGCGACGCCTCCTGCGCCGCCCTGAATCAGAATGGTCTCACCGGCCCGCAGCTTCAACGTTTCCTCGATGGCGCTTAACGCTGTAAGACCAGTAAGCGCCACGGCAGCGGCGTTAACGTGCGATAGCCCGTCCGGCTTTTTGGCGATGATCGCAGCCTTGACCGCAACCTTCTCAGCATAGGCCCCTTCTTGACCCGCCTCGCAGACCCCAAAAACGGAATCACTTTTTTTTAAATCTTCGACGCCGCTGCCGACGGTGCTAACCACCCCGGAAAAGTCTCGCCCCAGGACCAAGGGAAACTTCGATTGGGCATACTGGCCAGCGCGCGCTTTCCAATCGGCGGCGTTGACGCTGGCCGCAACCACGTCAATGACTACCTCGCCGGGCGCAGCCACGGGATCCGGCAAATCGCCGTATTCCAAGACTTCTGAGCCGCCGTAGTGTTCAATGAAAACAGCTTTCATCGATTTGCCTATGTGATTTAGCGCATGCGTTTAGGGTCATAAGGGGACGTCGCTGAATGCTAAACGGAACCTAGCATAATGCCACGTTGGAGGCGTTTAACAGGCATGCCGGCACGAGGCTAAACGTGGAGGTAGCCAGCCTCGCGAGTGCGTTCGCTTATTCCAGCTTCCATGATGACCTACCAGGCCGATCACGGGGCGTTCGCTATAATCCCGATTTGTGGCTCTTGCGTCAATTCCGTTCGTCTATAACGCAGGAGCAGCAACGGCTCTTGAAGCGGCCAACTGGGTGCGATCGACAAATACTTTGCATCCAAACAAAGGATCCGGTTTTGGTCTTTTTCCGACTGGGAGGTAAGTCACAGACGCCATCCCCGAACGGGTGCTATTCTTTGTTTCATTGCGCGGGGAATGATCTCGAACGTTGGTAAGATGGCTAACTCCACCGACGGCGCGATGTCATCAGGCTTGCTGAAGCTGGGGCGTTTTCGGGCCATCATCAGATGTCGAGCAGACGCGGAGGGCCCGCTGCCAAGTCAATTCGGCACCCGCCGTCAAGTTCCGATCGGCCTAGCCCTTAAGCCAATTTTCCTTCCACAGCGCCACCTCCACGCATCGGGTCGCCTCCGTAATATCGCCTTTCCCGCCGGTCCTGGCTGCGAGCAACAGCATTTCCGCGCACCGATTCCAATAGGGCCGCGCCTGCCGGAATTGTTCAAGATCCGCGATGAGCTGCGCGGCGTCGGCAAGCGTCTCAAGCTGCGCGGATCTGGAGCGATCCCCCGTGCCAGGGCCACTGAGCCAATTAGGTTCCAAAACTTCCGCAACCCCGCCATAAACCTTTGCAACGATAGCGCCGTCGAGGGAGTGATTCGGCACGCTGACCTCACCGTACCGAGCGGTCCCGGTCCGCATGATCCCCTCAGACCGGGACCGATCTGCACCTGAAAGTTAAATGCATCAGAATTTCCGACCCCCGGCGCCAACTCGCCGGGCCCCGCGCAGGATAGCCAAGCGTCGGATCGACAAGGCCGCCCGCCGGAAACACGGGCGGCCTTTGCATCTTTGCGGCCCGGAGCCGTTGGAGCGAAATGTCAAAGTTGAGTTGAGCTTTCAGGTATTATTCCCTTCGGTCCAGCACTTTGACGATCTGCTCCTCGATCATTCTCGGGCCGCGGCGTCAAGACCGCCATCTGATGCGGAGAGGCTGGCATTCCTTCCAGCGTGAGCGTGGGGGGCGGCGCCCGCTCTTGAACATGGGCCGATCCCACCACCGAGACCTGGTGCGGGGTGATTGGGAAGCCCATAACTTCATAGGTTGGAAGCTCTGCAGCCGCTGCACCGGCTCCGCCTGGTGCGCCGGCTTCTCACAGCAGTTTTCCGCGCGCCTGCCGTTCCGTAAAATCTTAGAACCAGTCTCGATGCCGACGGTGGAAATTGCGGGCCGGGCCCATAAAGAACGGCTCAGCGGTTATCGGCCAGCAGCTTATCCGGATTAGGAGCCCGGCTGGGTTCACGGAGTGGCGTCCTCAACCCAACCGGGGCCTTGCCGCCCAGTGCGGCTGAGCGGCATGCGCGGCGTACTCCAACCCGGGTCGCGGCGCGAGAACCGTGCGAGCATGGGCCAGCAGTCGTTTAACTTCCGCGATGCCCGTCGATCTACTGCTATCGCTGAGATCAACTAGGCCCTGCAAAGCTTCAGTTAGCTCGTCGATCCGGGCCTGTGCAGCTTCGAGGGCATCAGGTCCCACTTGGTACCTACGCATTCGAAGTTTATCGAATAGACCATGCATATCGTGGCTCCCTAAAAGAGCGATGCGGAGTTAGCCGAAGGCTTACTGCCGATCCTGAGCGCCTGAAACGGTCTCGATCGGCAGGGGGCAACCTGCGACCGGGACCGTCCTGTTGGGGAGGACAAAGGGCTGACAACGACTCATCCTCCCCAACCGCGGTATAATCCTCGAATTTTGTGGCGCTGGTGCGGTGATCAGATGAGTTGATAATGGCAGTTCATCCTGCGAACGGATTGGTCCGCCAGGATAGTAAAGTTGAGAGCCGCCGGACCAGGCGCCAAGTCACCTGACGGCTTTCCTCAGCTTCCCGGTGTCCAAGAGGACGGCTACGCCGGAGTGACCGGCAGTGACGTAAGGTGAGACACCCTTCGTTAATCGCGCCGTGGGGTAATTCGTACCGGGCTGGCTTACGTTCCCTGTACGGAGTACGCGAATGACCGAAACTTGGTGCCCCAACCTCAAGGCGCTCGACGCCCATATCGTCACACCGAAAACAAGGGCACAAGAAATGCCCCAGGCAGCGACGTGGAGCCAATTGCAGGAAGAGCTCGAGCGCATTATTGCAAGGTTTAGCAGCGACTCGGAAACTCCACCGGCAGTCACGAGTAATCTCATCAAGCGGCTCGAGACGGTAAAGTGGACGGCCGAGGTATTGTTCGGGTTCGAAGCTGCAGACTGGCTGTTTCTTGTCGTCGGTGTCGCGCTTGTGACGGTTTTCGCGGCGGTGTTCGTTCTCTAGAGAAAACCAGGGTCACGCGAAAAGGCCGCTCGAATTTCCGGCGAGCGGCCTTCTCGATCCGACGCTTGGCCATCCTGCGCGGGGTCCGGCGAGTTGGCGCCGGAGGTCGATCACATCAAAGCTACTGTGGGAATCAAGCCGCCGAAGGATCTTTTTCAGTGTACAAGAGTCGATTTTCGCCAGACGTGGCATTTGCGCAACAAAGATAATGGCGCTAGCATGCGTGCCGGTTGATTCGCGTGGGGGTGGCCTATGTTGCTTGGGGATAGTTTGGGTTTCAGCTTACGTCGAAGCGATTTGCTCGTTATGGTTGCGGGCGTAGCATTGGCGGTGCTGGGAGTACTTGCTTTTTAGTCGCGAAGATCCGCCCGGACTGAAAAATTATAAAACGAAGATTGCTGCGAAAAGCGCGGCAAGCAGAATACCGCCGACGAGCACTAGCCAGTCCGCAGCCGAGCCCCCGAGCAGTCGCGCTCGTTCCATGACGGACACCCGCTTATTCATTACAGCATTGTCCATAGCGGAAATGGATTGAAGAGAGATGTGACCTCGGTCACACACACACACACATTACGTGGGAAAATGAAGCCTGCTGTTGTTGCACGAAGATCACGTCGGTTCCACACTGCTGATCATGCAAAGCTGATCCCGCAGTTTCGGGTTTACTTTCCCGACATCGGCCAGCTAAATCGGAACGCTAAATCGGGACAACGATGGTGCAATGGAACCCTTGCCTGGGGTACGTCGGCTCGAAGCTTCCATCTAGCTCGTGGGTAATGCTTCGCTCCATGAGGCGAGACCCGAAGCCGCGGCGCATGGGCGGTTTCACAAGTGGTCCTCCTCGCTCGCGCCAGTCGATACGAAGGCGGCCGATGCCTTGGTCGGCCGTGACCTTCCAGCTGATCGAAATTCGGCCGGTTGGCGCAGAGAGCGCACCGTATTTGGCAGCATTCGTGGCAAGCTCGTGAAGCACGAGGCCCAAGCTGATCGTTTGCCGAGAGCTCAATTCGATCGGTGGACCAGTCGCTATCACGCGAGCATCATGCTCGCGGCCCACATAGGGTTCGAGTTCGACCGCGACCAGATCATGGAGAGGCGCCCGCTCCCATGCTCTGCGCGTGAGTAGGTTGTGCGTGGCAGAAAGAGCTCTCAAGCGAGCAGAGAACGCTTGGTTGAATGTCTTAGGGGAAGAGGTGTGCTTCATCGTCATCGCAGCGAGCGACTGGACGGCTGCGAGCGTGTTCTTAACGCGGTGGTTAAGCTCCTCGATCAGCAAATTTTTCTGCCCCTCGGCGCGCATCCGACTGGTCAGATCCACGACCACAGATAACAGGCCCTCGTGGCGCTCGGAAAGCGCCGTTACATTCACCTCGGTCCATACCGCCGTTCCATCGGGCCTTACATAACGCTTGCGGAAGGTATATGGGGCGCCGCTTTCTACGGCGAGGGAAAACAGTCGAGCGTTCTCTAGGATGTCATCGGGATGGGTGATCTTTTCAAAGTGCAGCCCGACAAGCTCCCCGCGTGACCGGCCCGTTAGCTCGCAAAAGTGTGAGTTGACGTACACATACCGACCGTCCAATCCAGTCTGCATGATCCCGACCGGCACTCTGTCGAGGATGAACGAGAGATAATTTTCCCGTTCGCTGGGTTGTCCAGATCTCTTGCGTGGCGTTTCTAGTTCGATACCAAAGAGTTTCACCGAATACGCCTCTGGTCCGTCTCAATATTTCCGGCCGGCTATCCGCGCGCCGTAGTCCCCGGTAGCAGCAGCACACCGGCCCCGAGCTTGACCGCGCCTGACGAGACCGCGCATCAGAAAAACCTGGAACGTCCCCAGGGGCGAGCGCGGGCCGGCCGTGATGGCGATTGAGTCAGCGATCTTGCGGGTCAGGTCGAGGGGCTTTCGGCGGGGCAAGAGGCGGCCCTTGAGTACCAGTGCACAATGCCAGTCCCTAAAACGCCCCACGGATGGCGTCAAATCGCACGGGAGTGTCCCCGCACGGGAGGCGCTGGCGGATGCACTGACAGCGTGCCCTCCAAAGGGCAGCGCCATGGCCACTCCAGGGCAGGGCCAATCGCTTCGTTCATCGATGTGGTCGGTGACTTTGCCATCGGCATGCTGGTCGGTGGAGGCGTGCCAACGATAAACCTCAGGATCGACTACCTCCGGCCCGCGATCGGCGAAACGATCACTGGCACCGGGCGCGTGCGCCGTCAGGGCCGCACCGTTGCTCTTGTCGACATTGAGATCACTGACCGGGAGGGCAAGCTGGTCGCCGTAGGCCGCGGCACCTATGCGCCACAGGTCGGCTGATGGCAGTGCGCCCCGAAGGCGCGAATCACCAGTGGAGGAGGATTCCACCCGGATAGTTGTCGATTGATCCGGTAGCTGACGAGCGGCTCGGCCGGGCAACCGGAAGGGCTGGAGCCTCGTGACAAAGGTCGCCTTAGGCGGCTGAGCAATCCGGCGGGCCGTAACGTGAGTGAAGCCTGAGCAGGCCTCGAAAGTGACAATGCGGATGCCGACCCTCCTGCCATTTGGGGAAGGCTGCATGAGCGGGGAAGCAATCGACACGCGCACCCGTTTGATCCGCCGGGGTAGTGGGCACGGCACGTCGGAAAGGTGGTTCGGGTAATCGGGGGAGGCCCGTCACGGGCGAGGGTAGCGGCCTCAACGTCGCGACAGGCGGCGGCCATGGCGGGAGTCGGACGGGGTCGTATGAGCGTTGAGGCCGGGTAATGCCGGCGGAGCAAAGGGCCCTGACTTCTGGTGCGCTTTCGAAGATGGCGAGGTCGTGGTGATTGGCGATGAGCCTGCAAACACCATCAGTGACAGGCGCCGCCGGAGATTGCTGTGTCGAGGGGCGAAGGAGAGTTACTCACCGTGCCGAAGCCGCGTGCGGTTAGTTTGCTCTCCGTGTACCTCGCGGTGAAGCCAGTCGGAGAGCCGGATGCCGGAGATCGGCACGTCCGGTTCGATGAGCGGGGATGGGAAACGGAGCGTTGCCGAATGGCTCAAGCTACCGCGCCCATCCTCGACTCTACC
>WNFA01001407.1_pt1 | contig 19515 bp, 17 predicted proteins | sample 5400481 | NCBI WGS metagenome assembly WNFA01 (sample SAMN13153340, study PRJNA577476) | soil metagenome | isolation source: 120 cm saprolite under Douglas fir tree site 2 hole 1 replicate 2 | place: USA:California | collected 2015-04-18
GAGAAGCAGCCGGGCACCAGCCACTGCAGGAGCAGCACCGGCGCCTTCCAGAAGCGGCCTACGCCCGGTGGATGAAGACTGAACGAGTCGTCGATTCGCGCCAGCATCGGGAGCGCGTACGGCGCCGACAAGAGCGCGCCGACCCCCGCCGCACAGGCGCACAGCACCAGGTACCGCAGGCGTCCCCCGCTCGGGAGGGCCGTCAAAGCCAGCGCAAACGTTCCCGCTATCACCAGGCACGCAAATGCAGCCTCCGGTTGCCCTGCAACCGCGCATAAGGCAAGCGCGAGCGCGAGGAGGATACCCCGGGCGATGGTGGGGGACTCTCGTGCACAAGTGATGCAGTACAAGACGGCCGGCATCAGCGCGTACGCCTCGACATCCCCCCGGCTTCCGAACGACGTCACGACACCGTGCAGGGCACCCAAGGGAGCGCCCAGCAGGCAGAGCTCGGTGCGCACGCCGAGCCGCTTGAGCAAGTAGCAGCCGAAGATCGCTGCGATGAACCGCAGGAGCACGAAGTGCAAGTCCCACAGCCACGGCGCGTCCGGATCAAGGAGTACGAGCAGGTGCAACGGATTGAAGATGCTCGCCTGACCATTCGAGAGCAGCGGTGTGCCGAGGCCGTTGTGCGAGTTCCAGAGCGGCAGCCGTCCCGAGGACAGCGCGCGCCGCTCTTCGTAGGCGAACGGGTGGGTCTGCCAGGTCTCCGCGCCTGCGTCGAACTCGGCCCGACCCACGCCGCGCGCGGCGTACCCTGCGATGAAGGGTGGCTCGGAATAGGTTCCAGCGATGCGCCCCGCGGCCAGGAAGCTCCGGCCGAGAAAGATCACGTCGCCGAACGCCAGACCGCAGACGAGGAACGACGCCCCCCAGAACAACGCATGATAATGTTGCAGACGCCGCGTCCGAATCTTCGGGACGGCCTCGCGGCTCTGGTCGCTCGCCTCATGTGGGGCCGCTTCGTCGAGCGGCGAGGCGCCCGTGCTCACTTCTTCTTCTTGGCGCGATCCGCCTTCCAGGCGTCGTTGAACTCGCGGATGGTCTCCGTCGTCCGCGGGTTCCAGCACATCTTCTTGAGGATCGCCGGGGGCACCGTCACGATGTGAGCGCCCGCGTGCAAGGCACCGTTGACGTCCGCCAGGTGGCGGATGGAGCCCACGATGATCTTCGACCGCAGGCCTTCGCGGTCGATGGCCGCTCGCGTCTGCCCGATGATCTCCTCGGGGTCGTAACCCATGTCGCGGACGCGGCCGGAAAAGATGCTGACGTAGGTGGCCCCTGCGAGGGCAGACAGGTAGGCCTGGTTGAAGGACATGATGCAGGTGACGTTCACCCGCGTGTCGTCCTTGCGCTCGAGCGTATGGATGACTTTGAGACCCACCTCGGTCATCGGCACCTTGATGACGATGTGCTCGGGATGCCACTTCGCATACTCGCGGGCCTCGGCGAGCATCTCCGCTTCCGTCTCCGTGGTCAGCTCGACGCTGGTCGGCAACTTGGCCATCGAGACGATCTCCTGGATGTGCGTCTTCAAATCGACGCCTGGGTTCTCCTTGGAGATGATGAGCGGATTGGTCGTGATCCCGGAGAGGACCCCAGTCGCCACGAAGTGGCGGATCTCGTTCAAGTCGCTGGAGTCGAGGAAGATGGCCATGAGGACGGGCACCTCGGTAAAAATTGGTTGCGTCGTATTACGTGTCACGAAGGACGGGTGTCAACCGGACGGTCCTGCCCACCCGCCGGCCACCGGGACTCCACGAAATCATCGAAGCCTCGCGATGGCCAGCATTTCGCCGATCCCGATTTCCACGGGCCGGGTGCGCATCGACTTCGGTAACAACCTGCCGGCCAGGCGCATGGCGCCGCTGAGGACAGGGTTGTTCGCCTGGAGCTGTCCAGCCAGATACTCGTAGCTGAGCACCTTCCCCACGCTCCGCTCGACGAGCTCCTCGAATCCCTCGCCCTGCAGGAAGGTGCGCAGGTCCGGGCGGCCGAACAGGTGGAAGTGCTGGAAAGGCTGGTGCCGATGTTGACGCCGATCAGGGCCTTGTTCTCCTGCATCACTTTGAGTGGCCAGAACGGCGTCATCTGCACCACCGAGGACAGCATCCCCACCGGACCCTGCATCACCGAGCTGGCGCCGAAGACCACCAGCTTCCCCGTCGGGGCCAGGCACCGCCAGCCCTTCTTGATCGAAGCGCCGCCCACCGCGTCGAGGATCACGTGCACCCCGCGCCCGCCGGTGATCCGCTTCACCTCCGCCTCGAAACTCGCGTGGGTGGCTTCGAGCAGGTGCCAACGCACCACGTTGTGCGGGAACAGCGCTGGGATCGCGCTCATGTCCGGCACGGTCATCAGGGCTTCCCGCGCCAACCGCGCCATTTCACGGATCGCGGCGCCATGGTCTGGGATGTGCTCCAGCACTTCGGAGCATACTACGGACATGAAGTGCCGCTCGGGAGCTGCCGTCGCCGCGCACAGGGCCGCGCTCGCTAGACGACCTGCATGTGCCTATTTCCCGCGCCGGAGCCGCAGGACGGCCCCTGCGCCAACCCACGTCGCGCAACCGAGCGCGCAGAGCACGAACGCGACGGTCCATTCACGTGGCCAATACCAGAGCCGTACGCGGTGTGTCCCCCTGGAGACCAGCAGTCCGCGAAAGAGGTAGTTGGCCCGGAAGAGCGGCTCGGGGGCACCGTCCACGGTGGCGTGCCAACCCGGCAAGAGCGTCTCCGCGACGACGATGACCGCGGGTCGATCGACCTCGATCGCGAAGGTCATGTCATTCTGTCCGTGGCGGACGTCGCCGACCGCCACGCGCAGAGGCCCTACCTTCCTGCCGCCGGCCTCGAGCGACTCCCATTGCCGCGACGGGAAGTCGTCTGCGACGACGACGTGAGGTCCAGCCGAGCCGAGCAGCGACTGGATCCGGTCGAGCACCGCCTCGCCATCGCGCTCCACGAACGGATGGTCTGAGGCGAACACGCGCGGCCAGGCATCGCGATTCTCGAAGACCATCGTCTCGGGCTGCTCCGTATCGCGGAAGACCAGGTCGTATCGGACGCGGGGGAGCTCCTCCGCCTGCCGTTCGCCCGCCCTCGACTCCCAGTGCAGGTCTCCCCATCCGCCGAAATCCGCGCGGGTATCGGCGCTGCGCGCCCGCAGGATCAGCGTGACCTCCGATCCCGCCCAGCGGGACAGGTCGACGCGGCCAGCGACCCAATGGCGATCGGCAGGATCCCGCTTCGGGTCGACGTTGCGGGAGAACACCGTCTCCTGCGCGGCTGGGGTGCCGACCGCCACCTCGTACGTGGCGCCGTCGCCCGGCGCATTCCACACCGCCGGATCCTGAGCCAACGCGAGCGCCAGCACGGGATGGCTCGCGGGAACGTAGATCCGCGCCGCGCCTTCGTCGTCGGGGTGCTGGTAGACGACCGGGAGGACCTTGCCGTCGATCGCGTAGGCCGTCGCGGCCCAACCTGTGTGTCCGGCACGCAGCAATGACATCTGCAGCGCATCGCGCCGACCGACCAGGATCTCCTCGCCCGCGACGATGTACTTGACGTTCAGCCAGTTGAGGATCGGGTTCCAGGGATCGAAGCCGTGCGAGGTCTCCGCGGTGAGGAACCAGTCCCACAAGAGGTCCTTCTGCAGAAAACGCCGGATGAATCTCGTCTGCTCCAACGGCCGGAGGGCGTCCGTGAGGCGGACGTCCTCGAGCGCGAACGCGCCGGCCATGTTCGGCATGAGCCGCCCGCGCAAGCCCATCACGCGGAAGGGCGGCGCCTCCTCGCGGCGGGCCTGGAGCCAGCGGACGTAAGGCGCCGCTGCGGTCAAGTTGCCGCGCGTCGAGAGCCGCTGGCGGTGCGCCGCGAGATCCCCGGCGACGAGCGCGAACAGCGCGATCGATGCGGCGCTGGTAGCGACTCCTCCGCGCAGGGTGACCCAACCGAGAGCCGCGACCGCGACGGTCACCGCCACGGCAAGCGCCGCCTGGAGGGACCAGAACGGGGAGAGCGCGTGAGCAGGGAACAGACGCGGGGCGAGTCCCGTCAGGGCCAGCATGGCCAACGCTCCCCCGATCAGGACGCCGGCCCTCCGCGGGAGCGGCTCATCCGCCAGCGCGGAGACGGCCACGACGCCTGCGATCCCGAGCGCGTAGAGCACCGGGAACTGGAAGTAGACCTCGGTGGGCATCCGGTCGATGAGCGGCAGCTTGCCGATCCACTGCGCTCCCGGCAGTCCGAAGATCTTCAGTCCAAGGAGAACGGGGCCCGCGACCCAGAGCAGGCGCTTGCCGAGCCTGCGAACGACCATCGCTCCCACGAACGCGGAGCATGCGAGCGTCGACATGGCCGGAGCGAGGAACCCGAGCGCCGGCGGATCGTCGATGATCGCGAAGGCCGAGGTCCTCGATGCAATGGAGGGGAACAGCCACTGAAGCGCGAGTACCGGCGGCCGGGAAGAGTCGCCGGTGCCGACCGGATGCGAGCTGTACGACTGCACCACGAGCTTCAACAGAGGCAGCCAGTACGGTGCGGCGACCAGCAACGCGATTCCGGCTGCGAATGCCACCCACCCGAGGAACCGTGCGCGCAGGACCGGCGTGAGCGCGAGCACGACGGCGATGCTCGCTGCGGCGAACAGGCAGGCGAAGGACGGCTCCGGATGTCCGGCGACGGTGGTGAGCGCCAGCGCGGCGCAAAGGGCGGATGCGTTGCCGAACCGCGGCTCCCGGCGGAGCCGGAAGATGCAGAGAAGCAGGGCCGGGAACAGCGCGTACGCTTCGAGGTCGGCGCGGGTCAGGTAGATCGTGAACGCAGGGTTGATCCCGCCGAAAGCCGCTCCCAGGAGGCAGAACTCGCGGCGGACCCCCAGCTCCCACAGCAGGTAGCAGGAGAACAGCGCGGCCACGAACCTCAGCAGCAGGAAGTGGATGTCCCAGAGGAGTCCGCTGTCAGGCTGGAGCAAAACCAAAGCGTGCAGCGGGTTGAAGATCTGGGTCAACCCGTTTGCCAGCAGCGGGTGCCCCATGCCGTTGAATCGGTCCCAGAGAGGGAGCGTGCCCGAAGCGAGAGCGCGGCGCTCGACGTAGGCCCAAGGATGGATTTGCCAGGCATGGGCGCCGGAGTCCACCTCGGCGCCTGGTGCGGCGCGCCCAGTGTACCCCGCCGAGAACGGTGGCGTGTCGTACGCTGCCGGCACGCGACCGATCGGTAGGAAGGTCCTGCCGCCGAACAGGACGTCCGGGTAGACGGCCATGCAGACGAGGAGCGCAGCGCCCGCGAACCATTTGTGCGGGGTGGGACTGACCACCCGAGCGGGGGATGGCTCGAGCAGCAGCCGGTCGCCCGCCGCCGCCGGACCTGGCGGGAACCCCTGGGCCTGCAGCGCCTCGCTACCTTGCTCGACGGTCAGCGGCGAATCTGCCGCGGCGGGCTTGCTCACTTCTTCTTCTTCTTGGCTCGGTCCGCGTTCCAGGCATCGTTGAACTCGCGGATCGTCTCGGTCGTGCGTGGGTTCCAGGACATCTTCTTCAGGATCGCCGGAGGCACCGTGACGATGTGCGCACCGGCGTGCAGCGCCGCGTTGACGTCGGCGAGGTGCCGGATCGAGCCGACGATGATCCTGGAGCGCAAGCCTTCGCGGTCGATCGCGGCGCGCGTCTGCCCGATGATCTCCTCCGGGTCGTACCCCATGTCCCGGACCCGGCCCGAGAAGATGCTGACGTACGTCGCCCCGGCCAGCGCCGACAGGTAGGCCTGGTTGAACGACATGATGCAGGTGACGTTCACCCGGATATCGTCCTTGCGCTCGAGGGTGTGGATGATCTTGAGTCCCAACTCCGTCATCGGCACCTTGATGACGACGTGCTCTGGGTGCCACTTCGCGTACTCGCGAGCCTCGGCGAGCATCTCTGCTTCCGTCTCGGTGGTCAGCTCGACGCTAGTCGGCACCTTGGTCATCGAGACGATTTCCTGGATGTGCGTCTTGAGATCGACGCCGGGATTCTCTTTGGAGATGATCAGCGGGTTCGTCGTGATTCCCGAGACGATTCCCGTCGCTGCGAAACGGCGGATCTCAGTCAAATCGCTCGAGTCGAGAAAGATGGCCATGGACGACGAGAACCTCCGGAATTGGCGCGGTCATATTTGGTCGGGCGCAGTGTGTCAACGAATCGTCTGCTCCCCCGGAAGGGTCCGCCAGAGCACCAGGATCAGGTTGGATGTGATCCCGAACAGCTTGACTCTCTCGATCCGCGATCGGACACGGCCAAGACCCGCTGCCAACCGTTCGAGATCGCGACCGGACATGAGATCCAGGTTCGAGCGGTTGTAGAATCCGCTCACGAGTTTCCGGTCCAGCAGCCAGTAGAAGAGCCGCGGTGCTGCAAAGTGCAGGAAGGGCACCTTCGTGTGCGGCTCAATCCAGAAAAACTTGTTGGGCGTGGTGATGAACGCCGCGTTCGCGACCCGCAGCAACTCGGAAACGAAGAACGCGCGCTTCCCAGGGTCCACGATGTGCTCGATGACGGCATGCGAAAATGCAACGTCGAACGAACCATCGGGGAACGGCAAAGGGGCGTCGGGGTCGACCCGCTGGAACCTGAGACCCGGATAGCGTCGTTCAAGAAAGCTGCCGTCCTCGATCCCGACGGCGGTGACGCGATCCTTGTGGGGAAAGAGCCGCTCGAAAAAATTCGCCTCGATCGACTCCTGTTCCGACGTGACGCCGACGTCGATCACCTTCCTCGGCTCGCCGAAGCAGCGTCGAAACGTTTCGAACACGCGCATTCGCACCTTGAGCGACAGACCCGTGATGAGGGCGCTTGCCCTGCTCCGATAGAAATTCGACCGCGTCATCCGGCGCTCGATACTTCGGAGGGCGACCGCATCTTCGCGATCATCATCATCTCTCCGATCCGGATCTCCACTGGCGCGTTGCGCAGCGACTCGGGCGCGACGCGACCGGCGGAGCGCAGTAGACGGCTCAACAGGGGGTTGTTCGCCTGCAGCTGTTGCGACAAGTAATCGTACGTCAGCACCTTCCCGACGGGGCCCTCGGCAACGACCTCGAACCCCGCGGCCTCCAGGAACCTTCTCAGATCCGTGCGACCGAAGAGGTGGAAATGCTGGAACGGCTGGTAGTGCGGCCAGCGGGCGCCCATCAGCGTCCGCAGGTAATGGCCTCGATCGGGACAGGTCAACGCTATCGCACCCCGGGGCAGAAGCATCCGACGCACGCGCTCGATGAACAGCCGGGGATCGCGCATGTGCTCGATGACGTCGAAGAAGGTGACCAGATCGTACTGGCCCTCGACGGATTCGCGCTCGACGTCCTTGACAAGGAGGAACTGCCGTACGGCGTCGGGCGCCGCCTCTACCGCCGCAGCTACCGCTTCCGCGCCCCACGCCTCGATTCCACGCCTGCGGGCTACCTCGACGAACGCCCCGGACGCGCACCCCAGGTCCAGCACCTTCCCAGGCCGCGGCAGCACCGAGACGATTGCCTCCAATCGCCGCTCGAACGTTCGGAGCTTGAGCGGCCGCGCATCGAGGTAGCTGCGATACTGGCCCTCGTCGTACTGGCGCCGATAGAACTCGGCCTGCTGCTCCAACGCGGGAAGTGGGTCCACGCAGATGTGGCCGCAGGCAGCGCATTCACAATAGCGCTGGCCGCCCTTCTGCACGACGGGATCGAGGGCCCCTCCGCCGCACACCACGCAACGAGATCCGAAAAAGGTGATGTCAGGCATCAGCCATCCTGGCCCTGAGGATGTCGCGACGAGGCGCCGGGATCAGATCGGTGGTGAGAAACCATTCGGCCGTGCGCCTCAGCGTTTCCGCGCCGGGCCGATGAGAGTAACCCAACTCGGCTCGCGCCTTCTCGCAGGAGTAGAAGGCGTAATTGCCGACGAAATGGCGGGCCTGGCGCACGGTCATCAGAGGGGTCGACCTCGTCAAGGCGGCAGCAGCCTGCAACCCCGCGGCGCCCAGCATCATGGCCCACTTGGGGAGCTTGATGCGCGGCGGCGGAAGCTGCAGAAGGCTTGCGAGGGTCGCGAAGATGTCGATCACCTTCATCTGCTCTCCACCGAGGATGTAATCCTGCGAGGGGCGGCCGAAGCGCTCGGCGAGCAAATGCCCACGCGCCACGTCCTCCACGTCGGCGACGCTCAGGCCCGCTTCGAAGACGATGGGACTTCCCTTTTTCATGAACTCTACGATGGTGCGATTCGCCGGGGTGGGCCGGTAGTCGAATGCTCCCAACGTCGTGGTCGGCTTGACGATCACCACCTCCGGTTCGCCTTTGTCCGGCAGGTGGGTTCGAAGCCATTTCTCCGCCGCGACCTTCGCCACCTGGTAGGGCGTGGTGTCACCTCCCTGGACCGGGCGTTCCGCGACCGGCGAAGCAGGGTCAGCCGTGTATCCCAGCGTCACCACCGAGCTCGTGTAGACGAGGCGCTCGACGCAATCCGCAGAGCGCGCCAGTTCCAGCACGTTGCGGGTGCCCTCCATCGCCACCTGCACGACGTCGGGAATTTCGATGGTGGGGACGGCCAGATGATAGACGCGATCGCAGCCGGCGAGCGCCCGCCGCACGCTGTCCCGATCCCGGACGTCGCCGCGCACGAGCTCCACGTCGAGCCCTCGGATGGCCCGCAGGTCGCTGCTGGCGCGGACGAACGCCCTGACTTGCCTGCCTTCGGAGAGAAGGAGGCGCACCAGGTTGGCGCCAATGTGTCCGTTGGCGCCCAACACGAGGGTCTTCACCGGAACTGCTCCCGCCACGCGGCGATGGCCTCCGCAATCCCACGATCGAACCGTTCCTGGGCACGGAACCCGAGCGCTCTCTCGGCGTGCGAGGTATCGAACCGGCTGCCCAGCCTGTACTCGCGAACGGCGGAAGGATCGAGCAGCTTCAGACGACCGAGTCGGAGCGGAGGAGGAAGGCCCCGGGCGACGTACGCGGCGGTCAGAGCCACGACATACGGCACGTTCCCGGGCTTCGGGGCACCGAGCTTCTCCGCCACGATGGCCAGCACCTCGCCGAACGTGAGCTCCTCCGGCGAAGACACGAGGATCCGCTCGCCCTGCGAAATCGGCCGGTCCTCATCCAGGGCGGCGAGAATCGCCCGCGCGAGGTCGCGCACGTGGACCACCGCGAACGGAACCCGCCCGCCACCGATCGTCTTCATCCGTCCTTGGCTGGTGAGCTCGAACACTTCCGGCCATTTGTAGAGCATTCCAGGACCGTACACGTTCGCCGGGCGTATCAGGACGGTATGTACCCCGAGGCGGGACGTTTCCTCCACCACCGCCTTCTCACCTTCGATCTTCGACCAGGTGTAGAGATCGAAGGGGCGTCGGTATGGCGTTTCATCGGTGGTCGGCCCCGTCGTCTCACGACCCAAGACGCCGCACGAGGAGAGAAAGATCGTCCTCTTCCAACCGCGCTCCTTTCCCAGCCTGACCATCTCGCGGGGGGCGTCGACGTTGACGCGCTCGAAAGCGGTCCGACCCATCGCGCTGAGATGGGGAAGCAGCGAGGCGCAATGGACCGCGTGCGTCGTGCCCTGAGAGGCGATCTCCATCGACCGCCGGTCCTCCAGTCGGCCGCGCTGAACGGAAACCCCCAGACGCTCGAGCATGCGCGCGTCTTCGCCCGGCAGGACCAGTCCTTTCACTCGAAAGCCGGCGCTCAGCGCTGCCGCCGCAAAATGCTTGCCCACCGACCCGTTGGCGCCCGTCAAGAAGATCTCAGCGCGTCCGGCCACGCAGATACTCCTCCGACTCGGCCAGACCAGCAGGGGTGCCGATCTCGTAGAAACGCTGATAGACCTCGAATCCCTCCATCCGGCCCTGCTCCACCAGACGCGAGTACAGGTCCGCGAGGTCGGAAGGTCCGGCGGGTAGTTCCTCGACGACCTCGCGCCGCAGCGCCGACAGACCGTAGTCGATGTAATCCATGTCCTCCGTGCGATCGCGTTTCGAGTAGCGCAGCAGCTTGCCGCCGCGGAACACGGCGTTGCTCGCGTCGAACCGCCCCGAGTTGCGGAACAAGGTCATCAACGCCGGTTTCCCAGAATTGCGGAAGGCGCGCACCACGGCTCCGTAGTCGATGTCGAGATAGGTGTCGCCGTACAGAACCAGGAACTCGTCGTCAAGGGAACCGAGAGCCCCGCGCAGGGCGCCGCCGGTGCCCAGGAGCCGCCGCCCATCGCGATGCCACGAGAGCTGTACGCCGGCCGCGCTTCCGTCTCCGAACGCATGCTCGAGCTTGCCCGCGTGGTGACCGACGCACATCAGGATCCTCGTGAGGCCATGCTCCTTGAGCAGGTCCAGCACGTGGGCAAGGAAGGGGCGCCCGTTCACCGGGACGAGCGCCTTCGGCGTCTGCGAGGCCAGCGGACCCAGCCGCGTGCCCAGACCACCTGCGAGGATCGTCACCTGGATCATCGGCCGTACACCTCGTCGACGATGCGCAGCGCGGCGAGCGCGTCCGGAAGTCCGCCGCAGACCACGTCCCCGGTCGTTGCAGCGCGGGAGAAATCGCGCCATTCGAGCGCCCAGGACCGATCGTCGCCCGGGTATTCGTGGATGACGGTCTCCGGAGGGCCCATCTCCGGCCGCATCCGGTAATGGTACAGCCGCTCGACGCCATAGCTGCCGCCGAGCCCCTCCAGGTGCAGCTTGGCCGCGCGGCAGTAGATCTCGAACGAGAAGAGGTTCTTCCATTCGGTGCAGCTGGCGTGCAGGTGTGCGATCTGGCCCGAGCCCGTGGTCAAGGTGAGGAAGGCGTTGTCATCGACGGGCATGCTCCAGAAGAACGTGGCGGTCTGCGCTGAGACACGCGCGAACTCCGCTCCAAGGAACCAGCGGGCCAGATCGATCAGGTGCACGCCCTGGTCGATCAGCTCGCCGCCACCGGCGACGGCCGGATCGGCGCGCCACTCCCGGTCGTACCCGACCCGGCCGCCGTGGCCGTAGCGGGCGCGAACGAACATCACGGGGCCACAGGCGCCGGTGTCGAGGATCTCTCGCGCCCGCAGGGCCGCAGGATGGAAGCGGTGATTGAAGCCCACCTTCACGACCCGTCCTTGCCGTGCCGCCATGGGGATGAGCGGCTCCAGCTCGCTTGCGCTCCGGGCGCCGGGTTTCTCCAGCAGGACGTGCTTGCCCGCCTCGAGCGCCTGGGCACCGAGCGGCGCAAGCTGGTCGTTGGTGGTGGCGACCACCACTGCGTCGCAAAGAGCGAACAAGTCCTGGGGCGAGCTGCACGCACGCGCGCCCGTGCGCGCCGCCAGGGCTTCCGCGCGCTCCGCATCGCGATCGCAGACGGCGGTCAGCCGATCCTCGCCGAGCGCCACAGCGCGCTTGGCCCCGATCAGGCCGCAACCCAGAATCCCGACGCGCATCAGGCGACCAGCGTCTGCGCGCCTTCGAAGTCGAAGCGCATGCGAACTTCTTGCAACCCGGCGGCCGCCATGGCCTGCCGGAGCCTTGCTTTGTCCTCGGCGAGGAACATGAGGAATCCGCCACCACCCGCCCCGATCAACTTGCCGCCGAGAGCGCCGTTCTCACGGCCGAGCTGGAACCAGCGCGCGATGTTGGAGTTTACCATCGACTTCGAGCGCGCCCGCTTGAGGTCCCACTGCTCGTTGAGCAGCGCGGCGAACTCGCGCAGGTCTCCCTTCTCCAGCGCAGCCTTGCTGCGCAGGCCTAGCTCTTTCACCGCGTGCAGGTTCTCGATCATCGCCGCATCGTCCTTCTTCGACTTGTCGTGCTGCTCAGCGAGGATCGCCGAGGCCTGCCGCGAGTAGCCGGTGAAGAAGAACGCGCAGTTCTCCTCCAGCGCGTACAGCGCCGATCGCGGAATTTGCAGCGGGACCACCTCGACCTGATCGTTGCCGGCGGTGACGGAGAAGCAGTTGATGCCGCCGAAGGCCGCGATGTACTGGTCCTGCTTCCCCACGGGCCGCCCGAGTTGATCGATCTCCAGCCTGCACGCTTCCTCGGCAAGCTCCCGGTTCGTGACGTGCCGCCGCGTGTAGCTGTGCAGCCCCTTGAGCAACGCCACCGTGAAGGTGCCGGAGGAGCCGAGGCCGGTCCCCTCCGGCAGGTCGGCGAAGCTGGAGATCTCGATGCGCTCGCGGACCCCCATGGTTCGCAGGCACTCCCGGAGGAGCGCGTGCTCCACTTCCTCGACCGTCTTCACACGCTCGAGCTTCGAGTACTTGAGGATGATCTCGTCGGGGAAGATGTCGTGGATGGAGATGTAGATGTACTTGTCGACGGCCGCGCTAATCCAGAAGCCGCCGTGCTTGAAGTAGTAGCTGCGCAGGTCGGTCCCCCCCCCGCCCAGGGTGATCCGCAACGGAGCCTTGGCGATGATCATGGCTTCTTCACCTCGGCGAAGAGCACGCCATCGATGCGCCGGAGGGCGAAGAGCGACCCCCGGTTGGCCTGCTCGGCGTCGATCGAATCGAACTTGTCCCACTTCGCGGAGAGGAGCTTCCCTGTGAGCTTGCACTCCTCGGAGGCGAGGTAGACGGCGAGGCGGGCGGCCAGCTCCGGCGGATCGCCGCCCTGCTCCTTCTGCCGAACGCTGCGCTCGTAGAAGTCGCGGCCGGCGCGCTCCGGCCCAGCGGAGATCACGGCCTCGGTGATCTCCGTGGTCACAGCACCCGGGGCGATGGCGTTCACCTGGATGTTCCAGGAAGCGACCTCCTTCGCCAGGGACTCGGTGAACTGAACGACCGCTGCCTTCGAGGCTGCGTACGCGCTGATGCGGGGAGTGACCGAGGGACCTCCGATCCCCGCGCCGGCGAGATTGACGATCCTTCCCCAGCGCTGCTGGCGGAGGAACGGCAGCACCGCCCGGCTGGCGTAGACCGTCCCCAGCAAATTCACCTCGATGGCCCGGCGCCACTCATCGACGTCGCACTCGTCCAGCGGGCCAATCGGTCCATACGTACCTGCGTTGTTCACCAGGATGTCGACGCGGCCGAACGCGGCCTGGGCCTGCTCGACCAACTTTTGCACATCGGCCGGGATCGAGACGTCGCAGCGTTGCACGACGCACGGAGCACCCGTTTCGCGCCGCGCGATGTCGGCGACCGATTCCAGCTCCTGGGTCGAACGCGCGGCCAGCACGAGCCGGGCCCCCTCCGCCGCGAAGGCGCGCGCGATCGCCTTCCCGATGCCGCGCCCTCCTCCGGTGACGATCGCCACCTTGCCCGCGAGCTTCACGCTGGAACTCCGATCCTCCGCAGCTCGATCCCCGCGATGGCGGGGTCGAGCAGGCCTTTCAAGTCGAACACCAGCGGCCTCCGCATCGCCGCTCCCATCCGAACCCAGTCGAGCCGGGCGAACTCGGGCCACTCGGTGACGATCACCACCACGTCTGCGCCACGGGCCGCCGCCAGAGCGTCGGCGGCCAGCGCGATCGGCGGTGCAGATGCGGGCAGCCTGGATATCCGCGGATCGAACGCGCTGACCCGTGCCCCGGCCGCGCCGAGCTCCCGGGCAATCTCGAGCGCGATCGACCGCCGCAGCGTGTCGGTGCCCGGCTTGTAGGCAAGTCCCAGCAGAGTGACGGCGCGGCCTCCGAGCCCTCCGAGCGCTCGCGACAGCTGGTCGACGAGGCGCCGCGTCCGGGCGCGATTGACCGACAGGACGGCATCCATCAACAGCGACTGAACCCCGCGCGCTCGCGCGAGCTCCCGCAGGATCTGCACGTCCCTCCCGAGGGTGCCTCCGGCGAAACCGAATCCGGGCCGGAGCGGCGCCTTCGGGCTGACTCGCCCGTCCGCCCGGAGCGCGCGCTCGACGTCGTAGGCATCCGCGCCGACCGCCTCGCAGAGATCCGCCGTCTCGCTGGCGAAGCTGATCAGCGTGCCGAGATATGCGTTGAGCGCATGCTTGGACATTTCCGCGCTCCGCAGGCCCATGCGCAGCACCGGACAGTCGAGGCCATAGAGCGCCAGGATGGCGTCCGCCGCCGCGGCGTCAGTGGAGCCGATCACCAGGCGATCGGGTCGCAGGAAATTCTCGAGCGCCGTGCCCAGGCGCAGGTTCTCCGGCATGCAGACGGGGCGCAAGACCCGGCCGCTGAGCTCTGACATGCGCGCGACCAGCCGCTCGGTAGTGCCGGCAGGTACCTGGCTCGCCATCACCACGGGTACGTCGCGCTGCGCCGTCCTGGCCGCTGCTTCCGCCAACGACTCCACCGAGGCGAGATGCACACGATCGTCGTCGTCCACCTCGGTGTCGGCGGTGAGGAAGATGGCGTCGGCGCGGCCGAGCTCGGAATCGTCCGGAGAATGGATGCTGAGCCTGCCGGTCGCGAGATGCTTGCGGAGCATCTCCGCCAGGCCTGGCTCGTACAGCGGAGCGTTACCCTGGCTTAGTCCGGCGACGACGGCCGGGTCCGGGTCGGTCGCTCGGACGCGGTTCCCGAGCTCGGCGAGGCACGCGGCGTGCACCGACCCGAGGTGCCACGTGCCCCAGACGGCGATTGCACCCATCAGCTGCTCCCCTCGAACAGCTCCGGATGGGCCGCCAGGTAGGCGATCGTGCGCTCCACCGCCTGCCGGATGGTCACTTTTGGCTTCCAGCCCGTCGCGCGGATCCTCTGTGTGTCCAGAAAGATGAACGGGCTGTCGCCGATCCATCCGCGCTCGCCGCCCGTGTAGCTCAGCTCCGGCTGAAGGCCCAGATGGTGCGTGATCACCGCCACCGACTCGTTCACGGTGACGTACTCGTCGGTGCCGAGGTTGAAGACGTGGTACCCCTCGGGCGCCGCGCGCATCGCGTGCAGCATCGCGTCGATGCAGTCCTGCACGTACAGATACGACTTGCGCTGCAGGCCGTTCCCCAGGATCCGCAGGTGCCGCGGATCGGTCCGGAGCTGCTGGTAGAAATCGTACACGTGCCCGTGCGTGTACCGCTCTCCCAGGATCGACACGAAGCGGAATGTCCAGGCGGAGAAACCAAACCCGGTGCAGTACGCCGACACCAGACCTTCCCCGGCCAGCTTCGAGGCGCCGTACAACGAGGTCTGCACGGGAAAGGAGCAGTCCTCTGGCGTGGGGAAGATGTCGGGTTCGCCGTAGATCGATCCCGTCGACGAGAACGCGATCCGCTTCACCGCCGCCCGCCGCATCGACTCGAGCACGGTGAAGGTGGCGATGGTGTTCTGCTCCAGGTCCTTGCGCGGTTGCTCCAGGCCGCGACGCACGTCGGCGTTGGCGGCCAGGTGGAAGACGACATCGTGCCCCCGCATGGCCGCGGTGAGCCCGTCGGAATCCAGCACGTCGGCGGCCACCAGCCGGTAACCTGGCTGCCCCTGGCTCTCGGCGACGAAGCAGCGGCGGCCCGTGGAGAAGTTGTCGTACGCCGTCACTTCGTGGCCGAGGGCAAGCAGCCGATCCGCCAGCGTGCTGCCGATGAAGCCCGCGCCGCCCGTGATGAATGCCCGCATCAGGAGAGCGGTTCGAAACGGCTGGCGACGATGGCGCGGAGCCAGGTGATTGGATCGCGGAAGAAGCGCACCTTCTTGCCTTGCGAAAAGGAACGGGCACGATAGTTGATCGGCACTTCGACCGGGAGGTGCCCGCGGCGGATCAGCTTGCAGACGAGCTCGAAATCGAAGTCGAAGCGCTCGCGGCGGAAGACCAGCCCCTGGATGCACTCGCGGCGAAACACCTTGTACATCGTGGTGGGATCGCGCGTCTGCGCCGCGAACAGCCAGTTCACCAGCCAGGTGAAGAACTCGTGCGCGAGGTTCATCACCACGGCAAGGAACCGGTAGTCGCCGAACTGCCGGATCTTCCAGGTCCGCCCACCCATGTGGCGGGACCCCAGCACGAAGGTGGCGGAGAGGCGCAGGAGCGGCTCGAGCACGATGTCGTAATCGGCCACGTCGTACTCGGAGTCGGCGTCCTGGATGAGCACGATGTCGCCGGTCGCCGTCTGGAGCCCAGCGCGTACGGCGTGGCCCTTGCCTCTCGGCCGGTCCTGGTAGATCGCCCGCACGCCCGGCCGTGCCTCGACGGCTCGGACCAGCTCACGTGAGCCATCGGTCGAGTTGCTCTCGACGATGACCACCTCGCGGTCGATGCCCTCCATCGTCCAGCTCGCCACCCGATCGAACGTATCGCGAAAAGTGCCAGCCTCGTTGAACACCGGCATCACGATGGACAGCCTCGGCCTCCGCGGGGCGTCGGCAACAGTGGCGCGGAGCTCGAGCAGGCCGCTTTCCGCGCCGGTCCTCCGCCCGAGCGCCGAAAGAAGCCTGTGCACGCGCAGGAACGGCACCGGCATGTCGACGCGACCATCGACGCGTCCAACCAGCGACCTCGCGACGAGTCCGCAGGCGCGCGGCTCGAATCCCGCAGCGATCGCCAGGCGGAGCAGTGTGGGTGGGCGGAACACGTACCGCGGGAGCAGCGTCTCGTCCGCAGGAAGGCGCGCCAGGTCCCCGGACCCAACCACCACCGACAGAACGCCGCCGGGCTTGAGCGCCGCCCGGACGCGCCGCAGCAACGCGACCGGATCGCGCACCTGCTCGACCGCGCCGTTCACGAAGGCAGCGTCGAACGACAGCGGCTCGATCGCTTCGAGCGTCTGCGCGTCATCGGGCAGCGTCAGCGTGACCCCGTCGAGGCGTCCGTCGGAAGCCAGGCCGCCTTCGCCGCCGAGCACCACCTGCAAGACGCGTCCGCCAAGGCCTTCCCGCAAAGCGCGCTCAGCGACGCCGTCCAGCAGGTAGGACCGGGCGTCGCCGTCAGCGCCGTTGCCCGCAGCGTCGGTCTTCGAGATAAGCCCGCATTCATGGCAGCGCGTCATCCGGGACTGCCCCACCACGAACAGGTAGTCGCGGCGACGCCCCCCGCAGAGCGGACACTGGGCAGCAACCGAATGCCAGACGGGCGTCGGCGGCACTTCGTTTGATTCCTCCCGCAACGTGACAGCCGGCTTCATCCCATCGCTCTCCGCGGCGCGCCGGAGGGGCAAGTAGCCGATTTTCCGACGAGGGTCAACGGACGTGCTAGGAACCAGACTAATGGCGTCCAACCCAGCGCACGAGTCACGCAGAGCCGCATTTCTCGATCGCGATGGCGTGCTGATCGAGTTCCTGCGCGACCCGGAGCTCGGGGTCCTATACACGGCCTTCCATCCCGACCATCTCCGCGTACCCCGCGGGACGGCAGAAGCCCTGCAGCAGCTCGCCGGCCTGGGCTTCCAGCGCATAGTGGTCTCGAATCAGCCGGGTCCCGCGAAGGGCCACTTCACCCTCGCCCAGCTGGAGCGGACCCACGCGCGGCTCCGCGACCTGCTTCCGCTCGAGGCGATCTACGTCTGCCCGCACCATCCCGAAGGTGGGTACGGCGGCGATCCGCAGCTCATCCGTGTCTGCGAGTGCCGCAAGCCCCAGCCTGGTCTCCTGCTGCGAGCGGCGAGAGAGCGCGGCATCGACCTGGCGCGCAGCGTGTTCATCGGCGACTCGGTCGATGACGTCCGCGCGGGCCAGGCGGCAGGAGTGCAGACGGTGCTGATCAACGGCGGGCGCTGCGAGCTATGCCCGAACAAGCTCGAGGGCGGTCCGAAGCCGGACGCGACGGTGCGCAGCCTTCACGAAGCGGTCGATTGGGTGGCAGGCGATCTGCGGTAGCTGCGGTCGTCCGCGCCGTGCTACAGCGGCGCAGACGGGAGACGAGATGGGATTCGCGCAGGACTATCTGTCGGAGGCCGTGCAGGTGATCGAGAAGCTCGACCGCGGGCAGATCGAGAAGATGGCCGACCTGCTAGCCGAGACCCGGGCGCGCGCGGGACGGCTCTTCGTCCTCGGCGTCGGCGGCAGCGCGGCGAACGCCTCGCACGCCGTCAACGACTTCCGCAAGATCTGCGGGCTCGAGGCGTACGCGCCCACGGACAACGTGGCCGAGCTCACCGCGCGCACCAACGACGACGGGTGGGCCAGCGTGTTCGCCGAATGGCTCAAGGTGAGCCGGCTGGGCCAGGCTGACCTGGTGCTCGTGTTCTCGGTCGGCGGCGGCAACCTGGAGAAGAACGTCAGCCCGAATCTGGTGAGGGCGCTGCAGGTCGCGAAGGAGCGCGGTGCGCGGATCATCGGCGTGGTTGGCCGCGACGGCGGTTACACCGCCCAGGTGGCGGACGCGTGCGCGATCATCCCCACCATCAACGGAACCCACGTCACTCCACATGCCGAGGCGTTCCAGGCGATGGTGTGGCACCTGCTCGTCTCGCATCCGAAGCTGAAGACGGCGCAGACGAAATGGGAATCGGTCCGCTAGGGCACCAGCACGACCTTCCCGAAGTTCTCCCGCTGCTCGAGCCGCTGGTGCGCGCGCCCGGCCTCGGCCAGTGGCACCTCCAGATCCACGATCGGCCGGAAGGCTCCCTCCGCCACTCCCTGCAGGATCGCGCGCAGCTCCGCGGTGAGCAGGTCCTCCTCGCCCCACAGGCGGCCGATGTTGACGCCGATCAGGGCCTTGTTTTCCTGCATGACCTTCAGCGGCCAGAAGGGCGTCATCTGCAGCACGGAGGAGATCATCCCCACCGGGCCCTGCATCACGGAGCTGGCGCCGAAGACGACCAGCTTCCCGGTGGGCGCGAGGCACCGCCAGCCCTTCTTGATCGATGCGCCGCCGACCGCGTCGAGCACCACGTGCACGCCGCGGCCGCCGGTGATGCGCTTCACCTCTTCCTCGAAGTCCTGCTTCCGGTAGTCGATGGCGTGCGTCAGGCCCAGCTCGCGGAGCCGCGCGTGCTTGGAGGCGGACGCGGTGCCGATCACCTCCGCGCCGACCCGCCGGCAGATCTGCACCGCCGCCGTGCCCACCCCGCCCGCCGCCGCGTGCACCAGGACGCGCTGGCCCCGCTTCAGGTTGCACAGCTCGATCAGCATGTGCCAGGCGGTGATCCAGTTCACCGGGATGGCCGCCGCCTCGGCGAACGACATCCGCGGCGGGATCTCGATGGCGCGCTTCGCCGGCACGACCACCACGTCGGAGTAGCCGCCGAACCGCGTCAAGGCCAGCACGCGCTGCCCGATGCGGTGCGGCGGACCCGCATCGATCTCGCCCGCCACCTCGTAGCCGGGCACGAACGGCAGCTTCGGCGCGTCCGGGTAGAGCCCCCGCCGCGCCATCAGATCCGCGAAGTTCACCCCCGCCGCGCGCACCCGGATGCGCACCTCGTCCGGCCCCGGCTGCGGGTCGGGCGCTTCGCGCACCTCGAACACCTCGGGCCCACCCTTGCGCGCGATCCATACCTGGCGCACATCGCCTCCTTGCGAAGCACCCCGCCGTCCTGCAAGCTGGCGCCATGCGCGCGCGCGGCAGTTGGTGGGTGCTTTGCCTCGCGGCGCTCGCAAGCTGCGCTGTCCCGCGCCTCTCTAGCACGCCGGACGAGACGCCGCTCGCCGTGGAGGTCCGCGGACCGGGGTTGCTTTTCGAGGTGCGCTACCCGCGCGACGACGCCG
>WNFA01001409.1_pt1 | contig 19509 bp, 18 predicted proteins | sample 5400481 | NCBI WGS metagenome assembly WNFA01 (sample SAMN13153340, study PRJNA577476) | soil metagenome | isolation source: 120 cm saprolite under Douglas fir tree site 2 hole 1 replicate 2 | place: USA:California | collected 2015-04-18
GTCGGCGCGCTGCTCGCGCTGATGGCGTTTCGCACCGAGTTCAGCATCATCGCGCTGATCGGCGTGATCCTCCTGATCGGCATCGTGAAAAAGAACGCCATCATGATGATCGACTTCGCCATCGAAGCCGAGCGCAGCGAAGGCAAGAGCCCGGAAGCGGCGATCTTCCGGGCGTGCCTGCTGCGCTTCCGGCCGATCATGATGACTACGATGGCCGCGATGCTGGGTGCCGTGCCGCTCGCGATCGGCTTCGGGGACGGCGCCGAGTTTCGCCGGCCGCTCGGCATCGCTATCGTCGGCGGTCTGATCGTGAGCCAGCTGCTCACGCTCTATACGACCCCGGTGGTGTACCTGTACCTCGACCGCTTCCGCCTGTGGTGCCGGGGCGTGTGGGCGGGGCGCACGCGCGGGACCGCTTTGGAGGCGCGATGAGGCGAAGCACGCTCGCATTTCTCGTCTTAGCGCTCGCGGGTTGCGCAGTCGGTCCCGACTACAAGCGGCCGGAGGTCCAGATCGCCTCTGCCTACAAGGAAGCGGGCGAATGGAAGCCCGCGCAGCCGCAGGACGACTTGGACCGCGGCAAATGGTGGGGAATCTTCGGCGATCCGCAGCTCGACGCGCTCCTCCAGCAAGTCGAAATATCGAACCAGAACGTGCTGGTCGCGGATGCGCAGTTTCGCCGCGCGCAGGCCGTCGTCGCGGCCTCGCGCGCGGCTTACTTTCCAACGCTCGATGCCAACGTTTCGGTGGTTCGCAGCCGCTCGCCGACAGGGGTGATCGGCGGCACGACAGCCGGCCGCATCATCACCAACCGCTCCGCGAGCCTGAGCGCCGGGTGGGAAGCGGACCTGTGGGGCCGGCTGCGGCGCACGGTCGAATCGAGCGAGGCGAGCGCGCAGGCGAGCGCCGCGGACCTCGCGGCGGCGCGCCTCTCGGCACAGGCGGAGCTCGCTTCCGACTATTTCCAGCTGCGGATCCTGGATGCGCAGAAACAGCTGCTCGAGGACACCGTCGCGGCGTTCCAGAAGTCGCTCGATCTCACGAAGAACCGATACGACGCAGGGGTCGCGGCGAAGGTGGATCTGGTGCAGGCCGAGACGCAGCTGAAGAGCACGCAGGCGCAAGCGATCGATACCGGCGTGCAGCGCGCGCAGCTGGAGCACGCGATCGCGATCCTCATCGGCAAGGCTCCCGCAGAATTCTCGATAGCGGCCGCGCCGCTCGCGGTGGCGATGCCCCGCGTCCCGGCGGGCTTGCCCTCCGAGCTGCTCGAGCGCCGGCCCGACGTCGCGGCCGCCGAGCGCCGCGTCGCCGCGGCCAACGCCCAAATCGGCGTGGCGAAGGCGGCCTATTTCCCGTCGCTGACCTTGTCGGGGTCGTACGGCTCGCGCAGCGCCGACGCCTCGCAATGGTTCACGGTGCCGAGCCGCTTCTGGTCGATCGGTCCGGCGCTCGCGCAATCGATTTTCGACGCGGGGCTGCGCCGGGCGCAGACCGAGCAGGCGATCGCGGGCTACGACGCGACCGTCGCCGAATACCGCCAGGCCGTGCTTGCCGGCTTTCAGGAGGTCGAGGACAATCTCGCGGCGCTGCGCATCCTGGGAGAGGAGGCGCAAGTCCAGGAAGAAGCGGTGCGCGCCTCGCGCGAATCGGTGGTTCTCACCACCAACCAGTACAAGGCCGGCATCGTGAGCTATATCAACGTGGTCACGGTGCAGACCACGCAACTCAACAACGAGCGCGCTGCGGTGGGTATTCTCGGCCGGCAGCTGGTTGCGGCCGTGACCCTGGTGAAGGCCCTGGGCGGTGGATGGAGCGCCGCCGTGATGGCAACGGACAATCGCTGAGAGTCGATCGGGCGAACCCCGACGACCTACCTCGATACGGCGTTTGCCCCCGATGCTCCCACGGCAAGATACGTCGCGGGCGCAAACGTAATAGCAGCAAGATCTGATGCGGAGCCTGAGGGTGTCGTCAGCCAGTTGATCGCATCATCGCTGTACGCGACAATTCCGCCCTGCCCGACAGCGACGAACCGCGTGGCGAAGCGGATGGCTCGCAAACCCTGAGTCAGCGGCGGGGGAGTGGTGGGGTTCCAGGTCGTCAAATCGGTACTCGTCTGAATCGTGCCGGAATCCCCGACGACCACGTAATAAGCTCCGCCCGAGCCCGTGCCGAAAGTGGCGCCGCGAAGAGCATTTGGAGTGTTCGAAATCTGGGGAGTCCAAGTGCTCGCATCCGTGCTCGTGAGCAACGTGCCGCTTGCCCCGGTCGCGATGAAGGTGCCGTTAGGAAAGGAGACGTTGTACAAGTCATTTCCCGTGGTGGGCGCCTTAGTCCAAGTAACGAGGTCTGGGCTCGTGAATATGTTTCCGCCGTTGCCCACCGCCACATATATCGGGGCACCGGACACACTCCCGAACGCTATGCTGTTCATACCGCCACTCGGAACGGGGTTCGCCGACAATATCCAGGTGTTGCCGTCGGCACTGGTCAAGATCGAGCCGTCGGTGCCGAGCGCAATGAACTGGGTGCCCGCCGCCACTACCGCGCTGATGTCGCTGACGAATCCGCTCGGGACCGACGTAGCCGGAGTCCATGCAGTCACGCCGGGAGGGTTCGGGTTCGTGCTGGTGTAGTTGAAGTCGCCCGCAAATATGGTGGGAGTTGGAGGTGTTCCTGGAGCCAGGTTGCCCACGGCTACAAACCTGTTGAGGGTCGGGCTGTAGGCGACCCCGTTTAGATTCTGCGGCGCGCTTCCGAGCGGCGCGCCCGGAGTCCAACTCGCACCCGCCAGCCTTGGGACCGCCAACTGCACCGGTGTGCTGGGCCCCGCGCGGCTGTCCTGGTTGGTTGCGTTCATGACGAACGCGTATTGGGTTCCGTTCGCCAGAGGGAAGACGACGCGAGGCGACTGAGCGTCGAAGATCAAAGGCACTCCCGGGGCAGCTGGCGTGACGGTGCCGCCCGCTTGAAAGAAGATCCAGTAAGTCAGCCCGGGTTGTTGATCCCAGGAGACCGTTACCTGTCCGTCACCGGGCTCGACTTTGAGATTGCTTGGAGCGTCACCGGGCGCGTCGGCTTGCCGGTGGCAGCTCGCGAGTGTGACCAACGACGCAAGGGTTATGACGCGGAGCATCAGACGACTCACCTGGAAAATCCCTTCACGGTTGAACGATGTTGCAGACTGTAGCTGATCACGTTTCTCAGAGTGTAATGCTAATATGCCGCTTTCGCTGCGCTGCGAGATCGATCAAATGTTCAATCCCGGCAAGACCCTGCACGAGGTCGATCCCGAATTGTGGGCGGCGGTCCAGCAGGAAAACCAGCGCCAGGAAGACCACATCGAGCTGATCGCCTCCGAGAACTACGCGAGCCCGGCGGTGCTCGCCGCTCAAGGGTCGCAGCTCACCAACAAGTACGCCGAGGGCTATCCCGGCAAGCGCTACTACGGCGGCTGTGAATTCGTCGATATCGCAGAGCAGCTTGCCATCGACCGCGTGAGAAAGCTGTTCGGCGCTGACCTGCACGACTATGCCGCCAACGTGCAGCCCAGCTCGGGCTCGCAGGCCAATCAGGCGGTGTTCTTCGCCGCGATGAAGCCGGGGGATACCTTTCTCGGCATGTCGCTGGCGATGGGCGGCCACCTTACGCACGGCTCGCCGGTGAACATGAGCGGCAAGTGGTTCAACGTGTTGAGCTACGGGCTGAACGACAAGGAAGAGATCGATTACGCCGCGCTCGAGCGCATTGCGCGCGAGCACAAGCCCAAGCTCATTCTCGCCGGCGCCTCCGCCTATTCGCTGCGCATAGACTTCGAGCGCATCGGCCGCGTGGCGAAGGAGGTCGGCGCCTACTTCATGGTGGACATGGCGCACTACGCCGGGCTTATCGCCGCTGGTGAATATCCGAGCCCGGTGGGCATAGCCGACTTCGTCACCAGCACCACGCACAAGACTCTTCGCGGCCCGCGCGGCGGGTTTATCCTGATGAAGGCCGAACATGAAAAGGCGGTCAATTCCGCCGTGTTCCCCGGCCTGCAGGGCGGCCCGCTGATGCACGTCATCGCCGCCAAGGCGGTGGCGTTCAAGGAGGCGCTGGAACCCGAGTTCAAGGCCTACCAGAAGCAGGTGATCGCCAATGCGCGCAAGATGGCGGAGACGTTCGCCTCCCGCGGCTTGCGCATCGTGTCCGGGCGCACGGAGAGCCACATGTTCCTCGTCGACCTGCGTGCCAGGAACATCACTGGCAAGGACGCGGAAGACACGCTGGGCCAGGCGCACATCACGGTAAACAAGAACGCCATCCCGAACGACCCGCAGAAGCCTTTCGTCACCAGCGGCATCCGCATCGGCTCGCCGGCGATGACGACGCGCGGTTTTCGCCTCGCCGAGGCGGAGCACCTCGGCAATCTCATCGCCGATGTGCTGGACGCGCCGCAGGACGAGAAGACCCTCAAGCGCGTGGCGGCCGAAGTGTCGGGGCTGTGCCGTCGCCATCCGGTGTACCGCATGGGGGAGCCCGCCGGCGCGCAGCGCGTCGCTGCCGGCTAGGACGCCTATGAAATGCCCGTACTGCAAGGCCGAGGACACGGCGGTGATCGACTCGCGCGAGTCCGAAGACGGCGACAGCGTGCGCCGCCGGCGCCAGTGCGAGGCGTGCGGAAAGCGCTTTACCACCTACGAGCGCGTCGAGCTGTCGATGCCGATGGTGGTGAAGACCAACGGAAACCGCGTTCCGTACGACGGCGAGAAGATCCGCACCGGTTTTATGCGCGCATTGCATAAACGACCGGTTCCCACGGAGTATGTCGAGCAGGCGACCAACCGCATCGAGCAGCGCATTCTCGCGCTCGGCGAACGCGAGATCCCGAGCCGCGTGATCGGCGAGATGGTGATGCGTGAGCTGAAGAAGATGGACGATGTCGCCTACATCCGCTTCGCTTCCGTGTACGAGGATTTTCAGCGCGTGGACGACTTCCGCGACGCGATCCTCGAAGTGAAGAAACCCGGCACCAAGCGCGCGCGCCGTCTCGAGAAGTAATGCTCACGGCCGCCGACCATGAATTCATGGAGCAGGCGCTCGAACTCGCCGGGCGCGGTCTATACACGACGACGCCCAATCCACGCGTCGGCTGCGTGATCGTCAAAGACGGCGTGCTCGTCGGCAGCGGCTGGCACGAGAAGGCCGGCCTTCCACACGCGGAAGTGCTCGCGCTGAAAGAGGCCGGCGATCGCGCGCGGGGCGCCGCGCTCTACGTCGATCTCGAGCCTTGCAGCCATCACGGGCGCACGCCGCCCTGTGTGGATGCGATCGTCGCGTCGGGAATCAAGCGCGTGGTCGCGGCGATGCAGGATCCCAACCCGAAAGTCGCCGGAAGCGGTTTCGCGAAGTTGCGGACGGCCGGAATCACAGTCGAGCACGGATTGAAGGAAGACGAAGCGCGCGAACTGAACATCGGTTTCGTTTCACGCATGGCGCGCGGCCGGCCCTGGATGCGCATGAAGATCGCGGCGAGTCTCGACGGGCGCACTGCGCTCGCCAACGGCAAGAGCCAGTGGATCACCGGGGAGGCCGCGCGCCTGGACGGACACCGCTGGCGGGCGCGCGCCTGCGCGGTTCTCACCGGCTTCGGCACGGTGAGGGACGACGACCCGCAGCTCAACGTGCGCGGCGTCGACACGCCCAGGCAGTCGCTCAAGATAGTCGTCGATTCGAAATTCGAGACATCCCCCTCCGCGCGCCTGCTGAAGCAAGGGAAGACGCTCGTTGTCGGCGCGGTGAACGATGCGAAGAGGATCGCCTCGCTGAGAGAGGCGGGGGCCGAAGTGGTGATCATCCCGAACGAGCACGGCAAGGTCGAGCTGTTCAAGCTGATGGAGGAGCTCGCGCGGCGGGAGCTCAACGAGATCCACGTCGAAGCGGGAACGAAACTGAACGGCTCGCTGCTGCAGGCGGGCGTGGTCGACGAGCTGCTCGTCTATCTAGCGCCGAGCGTTATCGGCGATTCCGGCCGGGGGATGTTCCATCTGCCCGAGATCACGGAGCTGTCGCAGGCAAGCGCATTGAAGATCCGCGAGGTCGAGCGCATCGGCGCGGATTTGCGCATCCTGGCGCGTATCTGAATAAGCGAAGGCTTATTTCTCGCCCTTGAACGCGCGCTTGAGTTCCTGGGCGCCTTCCTTGGCCGCCCCGCCCACGGCCTGGCCGGCTTTCTTCGCTTCGTGGCCGACTTCCTTGCCGGCTTTTTTCGCGCCTTGCCAAACTTCTCGCGCAGCCGACCCGACGGCCCGGCCCGCCTTGCCCGCGTCCTCTTTGAGGCTTTCTTCTTTGGCGCCGGGCGTGCCTGCGACGAGAAGAAGCGTCGCTGCTGTGCACGCCATGATCCAGTACCGGAGCTTCATGCCTCACCCCTTGAGCGATTCTGCACTGCAGAATGATACGCGTGGGTTGCAAAGCCAAGTAGAATCCGGCTCTGTCTGATTCCAACAGACTGTTATCTAGGGAAAATGTTCAGCGGAATCGTCGCCGCGACGGGGCGGATCAAGAAAGCGGAACGGCGCAAAGGGGGCTTACGCCTCACGGTTGGCGCCGGCACGCTCCAACTTCGCGATGTCGCCATCGGCGACAGCATCGCCGTGAACGGCGTGTGCCTCACCGTCGTCGCGCGCGCCCGGAAAAGCTTCGGCGTGGACGTGTCCCGCGAAACCCTGCGCTGCACCGCGGGGCTCGACGAGCCGGGCGAAATCAACCTCGAGAAAGCGCTGCGGATGTCCGACCGGCTCGGCGGCCATCTCGTTTCGGGGCACGTGGACGGGGTCGGCAAGGTCACGCACTTCGGGCGGGCAGGGGAGAATCGCCGTCTTCGGGTACGGGCGCCGCGCGCTCTCGCGCGCTACATCGCGCGCAAGGGCTCGATTGCGGTGCACGGCGTGAGCCTGACGGTAAACGCGGTGCGCGGTGCGGAATTCGAGGTCAACCTGATTCCGCACACGCTCGCCGTGACCACGCTCAAGCATCTTCGGACGGGCGACAGCGTCAACCTGGAAGTGGACCCTCTCGCACGCTACGCCGAGCGCCTGCTCCGCCGCAAATAGGCGGTGGCGAGGGCACCGCGACTGCACTCCTGATGGGATTTTCTCCAGCCGAGATCGAGCGGCGCCGTGCGCTCGCCCCGCGCCCGGAGTTTCCGCCCGAGCTGCCGATCTGCGAGCGGCGCGAGGAAATCGCAAAGGCCATCTCCTCGCATCAAGTCATCATCGTGTGCGGCGAAACCGGCTCGGGCAAGACCACCCAGCTGCCGAAGATCTGTCTCGACATCGGCCGCGGCATCCAAGGCCTTATCGGGCATACCCAGCCGCGCAGGATCGCCGCCCGCGCCACCGCCACCCGCGTCGCACAGGAGCTGAAGTCCGAGCCGGGCGGCGCCGTCGGTTACAAGATCCGCTTCACCGACCGCGTCGGCCCGCGTTCCTACATCAAGATCATGACCGACGGTATCCTTCTCGCGGAGACTCAAGGGGACCGCGAGCTGCGCCAGTACGACACGCTGATCATCGACGAAGCGCACGAACGCAGCCTCAACATCGACTTCCTGCTCGGCTATGTGAAGCAACTCCTCCCGCGGCGCCCGGATCTCAAGCTCGTCATCACCTCGGCGACGATCGATGCCGAACGGTTCTCGAGGCACTTCGACGGCGCTCCCGTCATCGAGGTTTCCGGGCGCCTCTACCCGGTGGAGGTCCGTTACCACCCGGTCGAGTCCGAGGACGAAGACTACGATCTCAACGAGGCGATCAGCGACGCGGCGGAGGAGCTCGCGCGCGAGGGTCAGGGCGACGTCCTCGTGTTCCTGCCGGGCGAGCGCGAGATCCGCGAAGCGGCGGAGACGCTCAGGAAGCATCATCCTCCGCACACCGAGATCCTGCCCTTGTTCGCGCGGCTCTCGGCCGAGGAGCAGGAGCGCATATTCAAGCCGCACGGCGGCCGGCGCATCGTGCTCGCGACCAACGTCGCGGAGACCTCGCTCACCGTGCCCGGGGTCCGCTACGTGGTGGACACGGGTCTCGCGCGCGTCAAGCGCTACAGCTACCGGAGCAAGGTCGAGCAGCTGCGCGTCGAGAACATCTCCCAGGCTTCGGCCAAGCAACGCGCCGGCCGCTGCGGCCGGGTCGCGCGCGGGGTCTGCATCCGCCTCTACGCCGAGGAGGAGTTCAAGCTGCGCCCGGCGTTCACCGATCCTGAAGTGCTGCGCTCCTCGCTCGCCAACGTCATCCTGCGGATGAAGTCGCTCGGCTTGGGCACGGTCGAGGAATTTCCGTTCATCGATCCGCCGGCCTCCAAGGCGATCCAGGACGGCTATGCGCTGCTCGCCGAGCTGGGCGCGGTGGACGATGCCTACGAACTCACCGAAACCGGAAGGCAGCTTGCGAAGCTGCCGGTGGACACGCGCATCGGCCGCATGGTTCTCGCGGCGAAATCGGAGAACGCGCTCCGCGAGGTGCTCGTCATCGCCGCGGCGCTCTCGGTGCAGGATCCTCGCCAGCGGCCGAGCGAGCGGGCCGCCGCGGCCGACGAAGCGCAGAAGCAGTTCAACGACGAGAAATCCGATTTCCTTTCCTGGGTGAAGCTCTGGAAGTTCTTCGAGGAAGCGCTCGAGCACGGGAAATCCGGCCGCAAGCTGCACGAGGCCTGCCGCGCGCATTTCCTCTCGTTCAACCGCATGCGCGAGTGGCGCGACATCCACGGCCAGTTGAAGGAGCTGGTCGCCGAGCTCGGCTGGCGCATTTCGGAGACGCCTGCCACCTATCAGCAAGTGCATCGGGCGCTGCTCGCCGGCCTGCTCGGCAACGTCGGGACGAAGACCGAGGAAGGGAATTACCTGGGTGCCCGCGGCATCCGCTTCTGGATTCATCCCGGCTCGGGCGTGAGAAGGAAGGCCGGGCGATGGGTCATGGCGGCGGAGCTGACCGAGACCACGCGCCTGTACGCGCGCTGCGTCGCCACCGTCGAGTCCGAGTGGCTCGAGGCTATCGGCGCACATCTGGTCAAGCGGCATCAGTACGAACCGCATTGGGAGAAGCAGCCGGCGCGCGTCGCCGCGTTCGAACGCGGAACGCTCTACGGGTTGCTCCTGTATTCGAAGCGGCGCGTGCTTTACGGTCCGACAGACCCTGCCGGATCGAGAAAGGTGTTCATCCGCCAGGCGCTGGTCGAGGGCGACTACGACACGCGCGCGCCGTTCTTTCTGCATAACCGCAGGCTCGTCCGCGAGATCGAGCAGCTCGAGCACAAGTCGCGCCGGCCCGACGTGCTGGTGGACGACGAGCTGATCCAGACCTTCTACGAGAGCCTCGTCCCCGAAGGGATCCACAACGGCGCGGATTTCGACGGCTGGCGCCGCGACGCCGAAGCAATAAATCCCAAGCTCCTCTTCCTCAAGCGCGAGGATTTGATGCGTCACGAGGCTGCCGGAATAACTACTACGCAGTTTCCGCACGAGCTGGAGATGGCCGGACGCAGCTTCGCGCTCGAATACCACCACGAGCCGGGTTCGACGCGCGACGGGGTGACGCTCTCCGTGCCGCTTGTCGCGCTGAATCAGGTCGATGCGGCCCAGTGCGACTGGCTCGTGCCGGGGTTGTTGCGTGAGAAGATTACGCGACTCGCCAAGTCTCTGCCGCAGAAGCTTCGCCAAGCGTTCGGCGCGCTACCGGAATTCGTCGACGCCTTCCTCGTCGCCAACGAAACGCGGGACGCGCCGCTCGCGCAGGCGATCGCCCGTTACGCGCGGCGCGAGCTCAATCTCACGATTCCGCTCGATGCCTTCAGGTCGGAAATGCTCCCCGCGCATCTTTCGATGATTTTCCGGATCGTGGACGAGCACGGCCGCCAGTTGGGAACGGGCCGCAATCTCGCGCAGCTGCGCGCCGAGTTGGGACAGAAGGCGGGCGAACAGTTTTCGGAGCTTGCGCGGGCAGATACACCGCCCGAAAAAGTCACCGCTTGGGAATTCGGTGACCTCGAGGAAGTGATGGAAATCCGGCGTGGGTCCCAGACGCTGATCGGCTATCCGGGCCTCGTCGACCACGCTGACTCGGTCAGCCTCGAAGTGTTCGACTCGGCTGACAGGGCGCGGGAAGCGCATCGCGCGGGGCTGCGGCGGCTGTTCAGGCTGCAGTTGAAGGAGCAGGCTCGCCACATCGAGAAGAATCTGCCCGGGCTGCAGGCGATGGCGCTTCAGTTCGCCGCTTTCGGCGAGGTCGCCGAGCTGAAGGAGCAGCTGCTCGCCGCTGCTTTCGATCGTGCCTGCATGCAGGAGCCCTGGCCGCGTTCGCGCGTCGAGTTCGAGCGGCGCCGCGACGAAGCGCGCTCGCGCGTCACGCTGCTCGCGCAGGAAATCGCGCGGCTCGCCGGAACAATTCTCGCCGAGCATGCCGCCCTGCAGAAAAAGCTGCAGCAGACCTCCAAGGCGTTTCCGGAGCCCTGCCGCGACGTCCAGGAAAGCGCCGCCCGGTTGATGCCGGGGCGGTTCATCGAACAGACTCCCTACGAGCGCTTGCAGCATTTCCCGCGCTATCTCAAGGCGGCGAGCTTGCGGCTGGACAAGCTGCGCGCGGACCCGCATCGCGATGCGCGCCTCGCCGCGGAGTTTGCGCCGCTCGCTACCCTGTGGCAGCGAGAGCAGGCGAGGCAGCTCAAGTCGGGCAACCGCGACCCGCAGCTCGAGCAGTTCCGCTGGTTGCTCGAGGAGCTGCGCGTTCAGCTTTTCGCGCAGGAGCTGAAGACCTCCGTGCCGGTCTCGGTGAAGCGGCTGTCGAAGATGTGGCAAACTATTCACCGCTGATTCTTACCGCCTCGGGCGGTCCCTATGAACGCGATACTCAATGCCCTGGCGCGCGCGCTGGTGAGCCTGATGCATCCGAGAATGCTCTGGCTCGTGGTGTGGCCGGTGCTCGTCGCGCTGATCATCTGGGTGACGCTCGCGGCGCTGTACTGGAGCGAGGCCGCGGGGTGGATCGACCTCCAGCTGCACCAGTGGCCGGTTTACGAATGGGCGGTCTCGATCTGGCCCCTTACTCTATTCGCCGCGTGGTTCGGATGGCTTCTGCTGCTGCTCCTGTTCGTACCCGTGGTTCTGATCACGGCGGTGTTGATCATCAGCGTCGTGTCCATGCCGGCGATGGCCACTCACGTCGGCGAGCGCGATTATCCGGGGCTCGCCCGGAGAAAGGGCGGCACGCTGGCCGGCAGCGTCTGGAACGCGGTCGCGGCGCTCGTCCTGTTTGCGCTCCTTTTCGCGGTCAGCCTGCCGCTGTGGCTGGTTCCGTTGTTGTGGCCGGTGCTGCCTGTCCTCCTGTTCGGCTATTTCAACCAGCGCGTGTTCCGCTATGACGCGCTCGCCGAACACGCGACCGCCGCCGAAATTGCCGCGGTTATCCGGCGCAGCCGCGGCGAGCTGTTCCTGCTAGGTGTCGCGCTCGCGCTCATCGGGCACATACCTTTGGTCGGGTTTCTCATGCCGCTGTACGGCGGGCTCGCTTTCATCCACTACGGCCTCGCGCGACTGGGCGAGCTGCGCAGCGAACCGATCCAGGGTACGGCGAGGCGGGTGTGAGGGTCGGCGCGATCGTCATCGGCGAGGAAATCATTCGCGGCAAGCGCGAGGACAAGCATTTCGCCAAGCTCATCTCGATCCTCGGCTTGCGGGGAATGAGGCTCCACTGGTGCAAGTACCTCGGCGACATGCCGGATCTCATCACTGCGACGCTCAAGCGCACGTTCGCTTCGGGAGACCTCGTCTTCAGCTTCGGCGGCATCGGCGCGACGCCGGACGATCACACGCGCCAGTGCGCGGCGGACGCGCTCGGCCTCGAATTGGTGCTGCACCCCGATGCGGAAGCGGCGATTCGCTCGCGCACCGACATGGAAATCACGCCGCAGCGGCTCAAAATGGGCGAATTTCCGCGCGGCTCGCGCATCATTCCCAATCCGTACAACCGCATCCCGGGGTTTTCCCTGGAAGACCACCATTTCGTCCCGGGATTCCCGGTGATGGCTTGGCCCATGGTCGAGTGGGTGCTCGATCACCGCTATGCGGACCTGTTTCACCTTACGCCCGAAGCCGAGGCTGCGATCATCGTCTACGACTTGCCGGAATCGACGATCACGCCGCTCATGCTCGAAGTCGAGTCGGACTTTCACAGGCTGAAGTCTTTCAGCCTGCCCAGCATGGGCGAACAAGGCGTGCGCCGTCATATCGAGCTCGGCGTGCGGGGCGCGCCGGAAGAAGTAACGCCAGCTATCGAGCAGATGAAGCTTGGGGTAGCCGCGCTCGGCGGCAGGTGGGAAGAAAAGCCTTAGTACAAACAAAAAGCCCTGGCTTACGCCAGGGCTTTAGGGCGCCCGCGGAGAGGAGGAGGGGACCGCGGGCGCGGAGGAGCCGGTAGGTGTTAGGCTGCCGCGCGCTGTTTCTTGGATTCCTTGGTGGCAGAAGTCGCCGCGGCGAAATTCGCTTCGGCGATCTCGGTGGCCTGCTTTGCGACCTTGTTGAAGCTCTCGTAGGCGGTGTTGGCCGCGGCGAGGGCAGACTTCACGGCCGCGACGGCGACGTCGGACCCGGCCGGCGTGTTCTTCGAGACCTTGTCGAGAAGGCCGACCAGGTTCTTGTTAAACTCGGCGGCTTGCGCTTCGAGGAACTTGGCCAATTCGCCGTTCGTTTGGGCGACGACTTCGTACAGGCTGCGCGAGTAGGCGATGGCCTTTTCCATCGTCGGCTGGGTTGCCGCGGCGTTCAGGTTGAGGTATTCCTGGGGGTCTTTGGCGTTGAGCAGCGCTTTGGCGTGGCCGACGCCTTCTTCAAATGCGGCCTTGGTTGCGTTGAAATACAGCGCAGACACGCGCTCGAAAGCGGCGAACTGCGTGTGGGCGAGACCTAGGACGGCTTCGATGCCGGCCTTGTTCGTGCTGGCGATTTGTTCGGGCGTGAAGTTCATGATCATCTCCGTAATAAAAACTGCACTAGGGTGGAATGCTTGGCGTTATCAGTAGTGCTCTTGTTCTGTGGTGCGTTGGTGCTGCTGGGAATATATTGCACTGCAACAAAATGCGATTCTACAAGGAAAACAATCGATGTCAAGGATAATTTGTGCGACGCAATAGCGCTCACCGGGAAGGGACGACAAAAGTCCATATAAATAGAGCATTACATCTGGACCGACGCTTTGGAAGTCAGTAGACACATACATCCAACTCTTTGTTTTTAAATAAGTCTGTTCCGTTGTTCCGCATGCACGGCAGAATCGTGAGCCCGAGCCCCCACGTACCGCCCCGGCGATTCTCGCCCATACGTTTCCGGTCTGGGGCGTGCTGCTCGGCGTGTGGGTCCTGCGCGAACCGGTGACGGGCAGCCGGCTCGTAGGCGTGATTCTGGGGCTCGTCGGGATGTTGGTGCTTCTCGGTGACGAGATCCACGCCGTGGGGCGCTCACCGACAGGGCGTTGCAGCTCATCCTGTTGCTGGGCGAACACCCGCAGTGGAGCGATTTGGCCGCGCTCGTCCTGGTCGTCGCTGCGCTGGCGGTCGTGCTCCTACCGCAGCGCCAAGCAGCGCAGACCGCATCGTTCAGCCCGCCTCGCCTTCCCAGATGCTGCGTCGAGTCGGTATTCTTTCGGTACGCCAGTTCGCCAGCGCCCAATTCCAGATGTCTGCAATTTTCCCCGCCGCCAGCTCAACCGGGGGCTCCTGCCCGAGAAAGCGCAAGGCTTGCCAAAGCCGAAGCGGCGCCTCCGCGACGGTCAGCGGAGCGGCGCGAGTCTGCTTGCTGAGCTTTTCGCCGCACTGGTTCACGACGACCGGGAGGTGCATGTACCGAGGGCTCGGGTGACCCAGCAAGCGCTGTAGCAGGATCTGCCGCGGCGTGGAGGCGAGAAGGTCGGCGCCGCGCACGACATCGGTGATGCTCTGTTCGAAATCATCCACCACCACTGCGAGCTGGTAGGCGAAAAAGCCGTCCGCGCGTCGCACGACGAAGTCGCCGACTTCTCGAGGCAGGTTCTGCTCGATCCTGCCCTGAAGCAGGTCCTCGAAAGCGATCACCGTATTGTCGACGCGAACGCGCATCACACGTGCGGAGCGCCCGGGTGAAAGCCCCTTGCGGCAGGTGCCGGGATAGATGGGTTCGCTCGCTGCAGTCAGGGCCGAGTCGGAGATTTCCCGCCGCGTGCAAGCGCAGGGAAACACCGCACGCTCACGCTCTAGACGCTTCAACGCCGCCCCGTAGGCTGCGTCGCGACGACTCTGGAACACGACTTGTCCGTCCCATTCGAACCCATACGCCTCGAGCATCCGGAGAATCGCCGCGGAAGCTCCTCGAACCTCGCGCGGCCGGTCGAGATCTTCCATACGCACCAGCCATTTGCCCCTGTTCCAGTGCGTCTCGAGATAGCTGCCGACCGCGGCGACGAGGGAGCCGAAATGCAACGGACCGGTCGGCGAGGGAGCAAAGCGCCCGCGATAAGGTCTCGTCGAGTCATGCATAATCTGGGACGAAAATCATATCAGCGTTTTCCGGCCGCCCAAAAATCCCATGACCGATCTCCACCGCATCGTTATCGTCGGCGGCGGCGCGGGGGGGCTTGAGCTCGCGACCCGGGCGGGGGACCGTTTCGGACGCGGAACACGGGCCACCGTCACCCTCGTGGATAGGAACGAAACCCATCTCTGGAAGCCCCTCTTGCACGAGATCGCCGCCGGGAGCATGGACATCCACGCCCACCAGCTCGACTACCTCGCGCAGGCTCGCTGGCATCATTTCAACTTCTGCTGTGGCTCGCTCGAGAGCCTGGACCGCTCGCGCCGCGAGATTACGGTTGCACCCTTGGTGGATGAGCGCGGGGTCGAAGTCATCCCGCGCCGCACACTGAGCTACGACACCCTGGTGATCGCAATCGGCAGCGTCGCGAACACTTTCGGCGTCCCCGGTGTCGCGGAGCACGCCTACGCGCTGGAGTCCGCCGCCGAAGCCGACCGCTTCCACCGGCGCCTGATCAACGCCTGCTTCCAAGCCAACTATCGGCCCGGCAACACGCCGGCCCAGTTGCGCGTGGTGATCGTCGGCGCGGGGGCGACCGGCGTCGAGCTCGCAGCTGAGCTGCACAACACCACGCGAGTGCTCGCCGCATACGGCTTGCAAAACATCGACCCGGAGGGGTTCCTTCATATCACCCTCGTCAACGCCGATCCACGAATCCTGCCGATGCTCCCCGAGCGCATTGCCAAGGCCGTGACCGGGGCGCTCGAAGACTTGGGCGTGCGCGTGGCGTGCTCGGAGGAGGCCGTCGAGGTCACGGCAAGCGAGGTGAAAACCAAAAGCGGCAAATCCTATCCGGCGGAGCTCGCGGTCTGGGCGGCGGGAATCAAGGGGGCGGATTTCCTCAAGGACCTCGACGGACTCGAAACCAACCGGATCAACCAGCTCGTCGTCCGGCCGACGCTGCAGACGACGCACGATCCGGACATTTTCGCTCTGGGGGATTGTTCGGCGTTCCCGCGCGAAGGCAAGTCGCCGCCCGTGCCACCCGCTGCGCAGGCGGCGCATCAGGAGGCTTCCCATCTGCTCGGGTCGATTGCGCGTCGTCTGCACGGGCAGCCGCTCCCTCCGTTTCGCTACCGCGACTTCGGTTCCCTGGTTTCGCTCGGAGAATACAGCACGATCGGATCGCTGATGGGCTTTCTCTCCGGCAAGAGCTACCGCGTCGAGGGCTGGTTTGCGCGCCTGATGTACCTGTCGCTGTACAAGATGCACCTGTACGCGCTCCACGGGCCGGTCGGCGTCGCCCTCGATACCCTGGCGCGGCTCCTCAAACGCGGCACCGAGCCGAGCGTCAAGCTGCACTGATGGTCGGTTCGATCATGAAGATCGTGCTCGGGGTCGTCATCGGCGTGCCGCTGTTCCTGTGGTTTTTCCAGGAGCGGATGCTGTTCTTCCCGCGTCCGCTCGACTCACGCCCCACGTCGCGTCCGGAGGTCGAGGAGGTGACCGTCGCCGCCGCGGACGGCGTCAAGCTCCGCGGCTGGCTGGTAAGGGGCAAGGGGGCGCCCGCGCCGCTCGTCATCTACTTCGGCGGCAACGCGGAGGAGGTTTCCTGGCTTGTCGACCTTGCGGATCAATTTGCCGGCTGGTCGCTGTTGCTCGTGAACTATCGCGGCTATGGGGAGAGCGAAGGCAAGCCCGGGGAGAAGGAGCTCCTTGAAGACGCGCTGGTGATCCATGACTATGCGGAGCGGCGTCCGGAGGTGAGTTCCGGACGTATCGTCGCGATGGGCCGCAGTCTGGGCAGCGGTGTTGCGGTTTACCTGGCGGCGCGTCGCCCCTTGCGGGGCGTCATACTCGTATCGCCCTACGACAGCATCGTCGAAGTGGCAAAGCACCACTATCCTTTTCTGCCGGTCTCGCTCATGCTCCGGCACCGCTTCGATTCGCTCGCGCGCGTGCCGCAGATCGAAGCGCCGCTGCTGTGCCTCGTTGCGACTGAGGACCGGATCATCCCGGCGGCGCACTCGCGCGCGTTATTCGAGGCCTGGCGCGGCGCGAAGACCTGGCACGAAGTTCCGCGCTCCGATCACGACAGCATCGCCGATGAGCCCGGATACTGGCGCTCGATTGCGGATTTTCTGAAGGCACTGCGCTAGGGGACGCAAACACCCCTGCTATAATAATTGGTGCTTCAACGAATCCCGGAGATTCCCGCATGGCGACGATTCCGTTGACCAAGGACAATTTCGAGCAGGTCGTGAAGGATAACGACATGGTCCTCGTCGATTTCTGGGCGCCCTGGTGCGGGCCGTGCAAAGGTTTCGCGCCGGTATTCGAGGCCGCTTCGGAAAAGCACGCCGACATCGTATTTGGGAAAGTGAACAGCGACGACGAACAGGAGCTGGCCGCCTCGTTCAACATCCGTTCGATCCCGACCCTGATGCTTTTCAGAGAGAAGGTGATTCTCTTCTCTCAGGCGGGCGCGCTCCCGGGTTCGGCGCTCGAGCAGGTCATTACCCAAGGCAGGGAGCTCGACATGGCGGCGGTGCACAAGGAAATCGCCGATCGAGAATCCGGCTCGCAGACCAAGGCGTGACGGACGAGCCACTGCAGCCTCGGCGCGCTGCGATGGCGCCCTCAGCGGAAATAAAAAAGGCAGGAGACTTCCCTGCCTTTTCTAGTGGATAGGAAAACTTACTTCTTTTCGTCTTTCTTCGCGCTCTTCTTATCGTCTTTCTTCGCGCTCTTTTTCGCGGCCTTCTTTCCGTCTTTGCCGTCGCCCTTCTTCATTTCGTCTTTCTTCATCGGCGCGCCGGCGTGGGAAGCCGCGACGGCAAAGCCACTCGACACCGCGAAGACCGCGGCCACCAACAGCGACAATAGCTTCTTCATTCAATGTCTCCTCTGAGCGTTATTAGAATGATCCGGTCACCGGAAACCGGTCAACCGCGGGGTATCCTAGCATATATGGTTGAAAGTGCGAAGGATTCCCGGAGCACGGGCCGGACTGCACGCGGGGATTCCCCGGCTCCCCGGGCGCTTGCACCGATTGACAAGTGAATTCAGGTATCGCTTATGCCCTGCTGGGGGCGGCCTTCTTCGGGGCGAGCACCCCGATTGCCAAGCTCCTCATTGGGGAAATCGGGCCGGTCATGCTCGCAGGCCTCCTCTATGCGGGGTCGGGGGTGGGCCTCGGCGTGTGGCTTGCCGCGCGCGGCTTGATTTGGCCCGCGGCCGAATGGCCCCGATTCGCGGCAGGTGATTACAAGTGGCTCGCCGGCGCGGTCGTCTCGGGAGGCGTGGTCGGCCCCGTACTTCTGATGCTCGCCCTTGCCGCGAGCTCCGCCTCGTCGGTGTCGCTGCTTTTGAACCTCGAAAGCGTGTTTACCGCCCTGTTGGCTTGGTTCGTGTTTCGAGAGAATTTCGACCGACGCTTGGTGCTGGGGATGTCTCTGATCGTCTGCGGCGGGGCGATTCTCGGCTGGCGGCCGGGGGAGATCGGGAGCGCCTGGCCCGCGCTCGCGGTGGCGGGTGCCTGCTTGTGCTGGGCGCTGGACAACAACCTCACGCGCAAGATTTCCGCGGGGGACTCTGTCAAGATCGCCGGCATCAAAGGTCTGGCGGCCGGAACCGTCAACCTTTGCGTGGCGGCGGCCTTTGGGTCGGCGCTGCCGGCACCGGAGATCGCCGCCGCCGCCGCCCTGGTCGGGCTGCTCGGCTACGGGGTAAGCCTTGCTCTTTTCGTGGTGGCGCTGCGGCAGCTCGGCACCGCGCGAACCGCCGCTTATTTTTCAACCGCGCCTTTTATCGGTGCCGCGGCGTCTTTTGCGCTGCTCGGCGAGGCGCCGGACGCATCGTTCTGGGTCGCGTCGATCTTGATGGCGGCCGGCGTGGCGCTGCATCTCACCGAACGCCACCGGCACCTGCACCGGCACGAGGCGTTGACGCACATTCACCCCCACACGCACGACGAGCATCATCGCCATCAGCACGATTTTGCTTGGGACGGCGCCGAGCCGCACTCGCACACTCACGAGCACGATCCCCTCGACCACAGCCATGCGCACTTTCCGGACATCCATCATCGGCACAGCCACTGATCTCCTGCGCGCTCTGGCGCTCACGTCGCTCGCGGTCGCGGCCCACGCTGCGCCTTACGTGCCCACGGACGATGCCACGGTGCTCGAGCGATTGCCCGTGAGGCCGGGGGATCCGGTCGCTCGCGAGCTGCGCCAGTTGCGTGCCGAGCTGACTGCCAACCCGCGCAAGCGGGACACGGCGGTCCGGCTCGCCGAGCGGTATTTCGAGCTTGCCAGCTCGGAAGGGGACCCTCGCTACGTGGGTTACGCGCAGGCGGCGCTCAAACCCTGGTGGGATCTGCCGGCCCCGCCGCTGGACGTTCTCGTGATGCGGGCGATCCTCAAGCAGTACAGCCACGATTTCTCCGCCGCGATGCAGGACCTCGAGGTAGCGACCCGCGAAGACCCCCAAAACACGCGCGCCTGGTCCTGGCGCGCCGCGATCCATATGGTTCAAGCGGATTACGAAAGGGCACGGGAAGATTGCCTGGCCCTACAGAAGCTCGAATCCGACCTCTACGCCGTCGGCTGCATAGCCTACCTCGACGGCACCACGGGCAAGGCCGCCGCCGCTCATCGCGCTCTCTCGGCGGCGCTCGCCAAGAATGCGGACGCACCGCCCGAAGTGAAGGTGTGGGTGCTGACGCGTCTTGCCGAGATGGCTCTGCGACAAGGCGACGCGAAGCACGCCGAGGAGCATTTCCGCGCGGCCTACTTTGAACCGATCAACGACCAGTTTCTGCTCGCGGCCTACGCGGATTTTTTGCTCGACCAGGGACGTCCGGAGGAAGTCGTCCCGCTGCTCGTCGACTGGGTGAAATCGGACATCTTGCTGCTTCGTCTTGCCCTCGCCGAGCAGGCGCTCAAGGCGCCGAAGGCGCGGGAGCACACCGA
>WNFA01003083.1_pt1 | contig 19498 bp, 15 predicted proteins | sample 5400481 | NCBI WGS metagenome assembly WNFA01 (sample SAMN13153340, study PRJNA577476) | soil metagenome | isolation source: 120 cm saprolite under Douglas fir tree site 2 hole 1 replicate 2 | place: USA:California | collected 2015-04-18
GCCAGCTCCGCCGACAGCTCCGGCGAAAGCCCGGGACCGCTCGATGCAGCGAATCTCGCCGTCAGGTCCGCGAGATCAGTTTCCGGTAGAGGTTGGGCCTGGGAAGGATCCGTTGCATTGGTGGATTGGACAAAGAGTCCGCCAGCCTCGGGAAAGGCAGGCGGCAAGGGATCAGGCCCCGACGTCGGGTCATACGCCATGGCAGAAGAAGCGCAGAAACTGAAGATCAGCGTCTGTAGCGGAGTTTCGCCCCAAACTGCACCCTTGTCAATACGCATTCGGACCTTGTTCCGCTGCCAAACCTGATGTCCCAAAACGGAATCTCGTCTCCGCTCAAAGGAAGAAAGGCCCGGCTTTAAACGTGCCACCACCCGTAGTGGGCGACTTTCAAGCCAGTCCCCTACCTTTTCTAAAGCTGTTTATGAATGGCTCAGTAACTTCTAGAATCAAGGACTATGGTGCCCAATCCAGGACTTGAGACTGAACCCACAGAATCGGAATCTGCGCTGAGGCTGAATCGCTGGCTGGAGCAACTCGTCTCGGAGAAGGGTAGCGATCTGCTGCTTATCGCGGACGCACCAGCGTCGATCCGCGTGGAGGGAGAGACGCGCAAGATTGAGTCCACGCCGCTCACTGGGCCAGAGATCGAAGCGGCCGTCCTTCCGGCCCTGGCCCCGCATGCGGCGGAGAACTACAGGCAAGACCAGATCGCGGACGCATCTTACCGAGTCCCGAGGCTGGGGCGCTTTCGCATTAACCTGCACCATGAGCGCGGACGCGCGGCCGCTGCGATTCGGGCGCTCCCGTCAAAGGTACCCTCCTTGGCAGAACTCAACCTGCCGGCAGGCGTGGCGGCCCTGGCGCAGTTGAAGCGCGGCCTGGTCATTATTGGAGGCGCTACCGGCTCGGGAAAGACTACGACATTGGCGGCTCTGGTCAACGAAATGAATCAGCGGGATTGCCGGCACATTGTCACCATCGAGGACCCAATCGAGTACGAGCACGCGCATGTGCGCAGCGTCATCGAGCAGGTGGAGATTGGCGCGGACGCTCCCGACTTCCCCACCGCCCTGCGAGCGGCGCTCCGGCAGGCGCCGGACGTGATCGTGGTGGGAGAGATGCGGGATCCTGAGACTGCGCGCATTGCATTGTCGGCCGCGGAAACCGGGCACCTGGTCTTCACCACGTTGCACACCACGGATGCAGCGTCGACGGTTTCACGAATCGCCGATTCTTTTCCGCAGGAGCGGCAGCACTCCATCCGCGCGGAGATGGCCATGGCGCTGTCTGCGATGCTGACGCAGAGCTTGCTGCCGTGCCGCTCGGGAGGGCGCATTCCCGCGGCTGAGCTATTGATGGTCGGCTACGGCGCACGGCAACATATCCGCAAGAACGCGTTGCAGCACCTGCATCAGGAGATCACAATCACGCGCAAGGTGGGATCGTTCACGCTGGAGGAGTCCCTGGCTCAGCTGGTCGCGCAGGGGGAATTGACTCGCGAGGAAGCCTTGGTAAGGTCCATTCATCCGGATGATCTGGACGCGCAACTCAAGGCAAAGGGATTCTAAGCAGCGTCGAATGCTCTTGTCGGTCGACTTCTTCCTTCCGTTTGCGATTGGCAACTTCGGCATTCAACTGGGCCAACCTCCTCGGATCGGTCACGATTTTGGCATGGCGCAATGCGAACGCTGCGAGCCCGGGGCGCCGCCATGACGATGCTCCAAGCTTGCGGCACACGCGGTTCATATTGCCCCCTCGTGCACTACCTGAGCGCTCGCCACCTCGGCAGGTGTCTGGCTGTTCTGCCGTTGAAGAATCTGGAAATCATTCAGGGCATCCATAATCTCCTGACGCTCTTCCACCGAAGGGCTGTCATGGTTGTTCGCCAACTCGTCAATCCGTTCATGGATCGCTGCATGGGCAAGGTCAATCTTCTTCCTGAGTTCCAGCGGATCCGTTTCCAGCATCGCAGCCTTGTGCAGCGCCTGCCACACTTGTTTCGTCATTTAGGAGCACCGAGCTTTCTTCTTGCTTCGTCCTTCCTTCTTGCTTCGTCCTTCCTTCTTCTTTACTTTCTTCTTCACACTGGAGCATACCGTCCCTGCTAAAAAAGGGAGGAAATAGGTTGGAAATATTGGTTCCCTTTAACAACTGTGGAAACGACTCAGCCCCCTCGCAGTAGCCCTGCCGTGTCCATCTATAGCTAACGTATAAGTATCGTACAATTGCAGTTGTTTTGAAGGTGAACTTATGCTATTGTCGTGTTACGTCAGGAGGGAGTGTCATGGCAACGGGACCAAAGTCCAAAGATTCAGGACCGAATTTTAAATATCGTCGCGTCGAGGTTTCCAGCCTCGATCGGGGCAGGCGAGGCAAGCACCACGACCTGATTACAGGTATTCTTGCGGAACTGGAAACGGCGCAGCCTGGTTCGGCGCTGGAAATTCCACTCGCCGATCTAGGCGTTGAGTTGGCGAACCTCCGTTCGGCCATTCATCGTGCCGCCGGTTCCAAAGAGATGCTCATCGAAACCCTGGCGGATGAAAAGAACTTCTACGTCTGGAAACAGGCAGGCCGAACCACCGACAAATAAATTTCGAAGGCGCGTACTCCGCGGATTGCGGGCCTAGGTCAGCGGCCTGAGGGGGTTTGAACACCTTTTATCGTTTCTGTTATATCCAGGGTGCTCATTGGTCGCAACTCGAATTCGATTGACGAGGGAATAATCTGGTGAAAGCCGAGAAACGAGAGCGATTGATGCAACTGGCGGCGCAGATCGCCGCCGAGCAAGACCCGGAAAAATTCCGTGCCCTTATTGTTGAACTCAATAACCTGCTGGAAGAGAAAGGACACCGGCTGCAAGGCGTTAAGCCCACCAAATCGTCTGGCAAATAAGAGACTTCCGGAAACTCTCGCAAAGGATTTGTGCGAGAGATGACCACAGGGCCGGGCCATCCGAGCCGTCTGACGTCGCCGATCGGGGATTTCCCCTATTGACAGGATCGCGGGAATTCATCACTATTCATGCGTTTTATTAAAACCGTTCACTAAGGCGGTGTCCCATGGCACATCGAACCGGGCATTCCGCTTCTGCCCGCATTCTGTCCCACCTCCTCTTTATGGCGCTTACCGTTCTTGCCGGGGCCGACCTGGCCCATGCTGCGAGAGGGTCGAGCGCCTTCATCCGCGTGAATCAAGTTGGCTATGTGGGAAGCTCCACAAAACGCGCGTATCTGATGGCGAGTGGTTCTGAGGCTGGAGCCACTTTCGCGGTCAAGAACTCCAGCGGTACTACCGTCTATTCGGCCGGGGTCGGGACGAGCCTCGGAGCGTGGGGAACTTTCAGCAGCGTTTATGCGCTTGATTTCGACTCGGTATCGACTGCGGGAACATACACAATTTCGGTGACGTCTCCGATTGCGGCAACGTCGCCCAGCTTCAAAATCGACACGGCGTCGACTCTCTACACCACGCCGCTGGCCAACGCTCTCTATTACTACGAGACCTCGCGGGATGGGCCGAACTACATCCCGAACGCTTTGCGTACGGCACCAGGCCACCTGAACGATCAGAGCGCGAAAGCGTACTTCACTCCCACGTTTGACAGGAAAGACAATGCAGGCCCGCTCACGGCCACCGGCGCCGTGGTCGATGTTTCAGGCGGCTGGTGGGATGCGGGCGACTACATGAAGTTCGTTGAGACTCACAGCTATACGGTGGCGATGATGCTGGTGGGCGTCCGCGACTTTCCCGGACAGATGGGCTCGGGCTCGAGCTCGTCGAACTTTACGTCGGAGGCGCGGTTCGGGCTGGATTGGCTGCAGAAGATGTGGGTCGACAACAGCCAGACTCTGTACTACCAGGTGGCGGTGGCATCAGGCGGACGCAATTATGCGGGCGATCACGACATCTGGCGGCTGCCGCAGGCAGACGATAACTATCAGGGATGCGTAGCACCGTATCAGTACGTCTGCAATCGGCCAGTGTTTCAAAACACGGCGGGAGGGGCGGGAGCTTCAATCAGTCCTAACATCGCAGGACGCCTGGCCGCTTCGTTTGCCCTTTGCTACAAACTGTTCTCGGCCAGTGACTCGACCTATGCAAATCAGTGCCTGCTTTCGGCGGAGCATATTTTCGATCTCGCGAATACTGCTCCGACGGGAAATCTGCTGACCGTGGGCCCGTTTGATTTTTATCCAGAAGCCGAGTGGCGGGATGACTTGGAATGGGGTGCGACGGAGTTGTACTTTGCCTTGCAAGGTGCGACCAATCTCCCGCCTGGGCTGCCGCACACCGATCCGACGTACTACCTGCAGAAGGCCGCGTCGTGGGCCAATGCATATATGACCGGGCCGAACGACGCTGCGGACACCTTGAATCTCTACGACGTGAGCGGACTGGCGCACTTCGAGCTTTACCGTGCCATTGTCCTGGCGGGAAATCCGAGCGGGCTTGCCACTTCAGAAGCAGCGCTGCTTGCGGACTTGAAGAAACAGTTAGACAAGGCGGTGACCCAGGCCGGGAAGGATCCGTTTGGGTTCGGATTTCCATGGAACACTTTCGACACAACCACACACGGCAACGGGCTGGTGGTCATGGCGGGCGAGTACGACAACCTGGCTGGATCAACGGCGTACGCAGCCTACGGAATTCGCTGGCAGGCCAACGTGCTGGGGGCGAATGCGTGGGGGACATCGCTGATCGTAGGCGATGGCGGCACGTTCCCTCTGTGCATGCAGCACCAAGTCACGAACCTGGTCGCGAAGCCGCCGAACGGCCCTCCTTTCCTACTCGGCGCCGCGGTGGAAGGCCCGAATTCGTTTGCCGCCAAAGGGACCCTGAGTGGGATGGTGACGTGTCCGCCGAATGCGGTGGATAGTTTCGCGCAATTCAATGGCAACGGCGCCGTCTTCCAGGACAACGTACAGTCCTATTCGACGGTTGAACCGGCGATTGATCTGACGGCGTCGTCGTTTCTCGCGTTCTCATGGGCGATCGCGGGAGCGCCGTCCGGAACCCCGTAAACAAAGTGTCGAAAGGAGCGATCGCATCGCTCCTTTAGGAATTTCTCTTCCAGCCGCGCGGAGGGCCGCTCTCCGATCGCGCGGCAATCAAAATCACCCATCAAGAATCAAGGAGGCAACATGAACCCCAGAATCGTAGTGCTGCGGAATGGCAGCCTTGCTGCCTTGTGTTTGTCGATATTGTTTGTAATAAATCCACAGATGGATGCGCAAACGCAATTGCAAGTGTATGGATTGTGGCACTGCTCGCCCGACGCCTGCAGTTGGGCATCAGCGCCGAACATGACTACCTTCGATACGCAAAATCATTGGATCATTGATCGGGGGAATGGCTCGCCCTCGGTGAACCTAGTGGTTTTGAGTTTTGTCAGCCCGCTAAAGCTGATGAACCTTACGACCGATTCGACGACCACCAACGGCATCCCCAATGGCATGACCACAGCCGTGGTGAATTACTTCGAAAGTAAGGGCGTGCGGGTCATGATGTCGATCGGAGGGATTAGCTATACGAAGGATTGGAACAAAGCACTGAGCAGCAATCCTACTCAACTGGGGATCAATGCGGCCAATGCTGCCAAACAGTTCAATGTTGGGATCGAAATCGATTACGAAAAGAGCAGCAATCCCAACCTGACCGGGCTGCAGTCCTTCGTCACGGCTTATCGCTCGGTAATCCCGTATGACGCGACGGGAGCCAACCAGGCCGCGCGCCTGACCATCGATCTTGGCGACGGTGATACTTACCTGACTGCACTGGCGAATTATGCGACCACGAACTGGCTCAACCCTACGAATCGGGTGCTGGATTATGCCAATGCCATGGTAGGTTCGCAGAGGACCAGCATCACCACGTCGGAGGGTTTGTGGCAACAGCATATTGACGGTCTCTCCGGGTCGGTGCCGCCGTTGGCGCCCGCCAAGTTGGCAGGAAGTGTTTGGGTCGTTGGGAACAATGTGATCCCGAACTGTAACAGCTATCCAAGTTCAGATCAGGAAGTGGCAGCCAACTTTGTGGAGACGATTGCTCCTGCGGGGGCTGGGACAACTTCTGGAATGCTGGGCTACATGTTCTGGGGCGGAGGATGCCAGGGGAACGGAACAGTTTGCACATTCCCTCCAGATACTTGCGAGGCAGGAGTGGGCGCGGGGGCGACTGCGCTAAACATCCCCATACCGATGCCGGCGTTACGGCAGAACTAGTGTCAAGATCCACCGGGTCTTACGTCCAATAGGTCCGATCCAGGCTGCGATATTGAATGGCTTCGGCGATGTGTTTGGGCGCGATCTGGGGAGTGTCTTCGAGGTCGGCGATGGTGCGGGCGACTTTGAGGATGCGGTCGTGGGCGCGGGCGCTAAGGGCTTGCTGGGTCATAGCGCGTTCAAGCAGACGTTCGCAGTCGGCGGAAAGTTCGCAGAAAGTGCGAACGTGGCGGGATGACATCTGGGCGTTGCAGTAGAGTTTTTCGCGAGAGCCTGCGAAGCGGAGAAGTTGCTGCTCACGGGCGCGCATAACGCGGGCTCGGATTTTCGCGGAGTCCTCAGGCTCGTTGGTGGAGCGCATTTCCTTGTAGTTCACGGCGGGAACGTCGATGTGAATGTCGATACGGTCCATGAGGGGTCCGGAGATTTTGGAGATATAACGCTGGATCATGGGCGCGGTGCATTGGCAGTCGCGAGTGCGGTCGTTGTGGAACCCGCAGGGACAAGGATTCATGGCCGCAGCCAGCATGAAGCGCGCGGGGAACGTCAGCGACATGGAGGCGCGGGCGATGCTGACGGTGCCATCTTCGAGCGGTTGGCGCAGCACTTCGAGTACGTTGCGCGGGAACTCCGGCAGTTCGTCGAGAAACAGCAGACCGTTGTGGGCCAGTGAAACCTCGCCGGGACGGGGCATGACACCGCCGCCAATCAGTCCTGCATCGGAAATTGTGTGGTGAGGCGAACGATAGGGCCGCTTCCCCACTAGCCCGGTTCCCTGGTCGAGCACGCCCGCCACGCTGTGGATCTTTGTTGTCTCCAGTGCCTCTTCGAAAGTTAGCGGCGGCAGGATCGTGGGCATGCGCTTCGCGAGCATCGTCTTGCCGGAGCCGGGCGGCCCGATCATCAGGATGTTGTGGCCTCCGGCGCAGGCAATCTCGATGGCGCGCTTGGCGGTCTGCTGTCCGCGCACATCCTTGAAGTCGACGAAAAATTGCTGCGACTCACGCAGGAGCGCGTCACCATCGGCTTTCATGGGAAGGATGCCGTTGCCGGAGTTGATGAAGTGAATCACGTCGAGCAGCGAGCGCACGGGATAGACATCAACTCCACTCACCATGGCGGCTTCCTTGGCGCTGGCCTCCGGCATCACCATGCGGGAAATTTTTCGTACACGGGCTTCGAGGGCGATGGGCAGGGCTCCGCGGACTCCGCGGACTCCTCCATCGAGCGAGAGCTCGCCGACGAAGAGGCAGTCGGGAATTTCTTTCTTGGTCAGGCCGCCGTATGCGCCGACGATGCCTAACGCCATGGGCAGGTCGAATCCCGAACCTTCTTTCTTGATGTCGGCGGGGGCGAGATTGATGGTGATTTGAGTAGGAGGAATGTCGTACCCGCAGTTTTTCAGCGCTGCCCTGACCCGGTCACGGCTCTCGCGCACGGCTGCATCGGGCAGACCCACGGTATGGAAGTGATCCTGGTCGGTTTTGATGCCGGAGCAGTCAACTTCTACCTGAATGATGTTGGCGTCGATTCCGTAGACTGCGGCGCTGAGGGTCTTATAAAGCATGTTGAGAGCGGCTACCGGAGCGGAGGAACTGTCGCTCCGTCGGGGGACACACGAAGACCTGGAGTTCTGGAACTCCTGAACTTACCAGCTGTGGGGCTAAACAGGCTGTGACAGTCGTCACAACTTAGGCTGTGGAAAACGCTGAGACAAGTGAGCGGGGGGGCGGCAACCGTTACCGGGGTCAATGTCCTCCTTCGCCCAGTGTTCCAACAAACGATATTGTTCAGCATTGCCGCGTCGAAGTAGGATGAGCTAGCGTAGAATCTGCTCATTCCCCCATGATCCCGGGTTCCCCTCAGTCTCCGCGCTCGGTCCGTCCTCCCGGCAATCTTGAACGGGAGGAGTCTCAGCTTTGGCGTTGGGCTCTGGGCTTCCTGGTCTTGCTGGCGGTAGCGCTGGCGGGCCTGCTTTGGGAGCGGCTGGAGCACATTCCTTATCAGCTGCGAGCGATTCCGATCGGGATTCTTGCCCTGTCGATCCTGTTTGCGGTGTACGCCTACGGAAGGCGGCGTGAAGTCTCCGACTTGAAGAGGCTGCTGCACGGACTGCAAGAGCATGTTGGAGCCGCGCCTTCGGAGGAGCAACTCGATCAACTCAGCCAGGTGATCCTTCGCTCGCAGCGCAGTTTTAAGGAATTAATTGATTCGTTCGACGATGCTGCATGCGCGGTTGCACTCGACGGCACCTTACGCACTGTAAACAAGAGCGTCACAGAGCTGGCTGGTGTCTCTTATTCCGACCTCGTGGGGCACAAAATATATGACTTCGTCGAAGAGCCAACTCAGGAGTCCGTAGAGCGGGACCTGGGCCGATTCCTGAAGCAGAAGCACTGGGCTGGAATGGCACGGGTGCTCCTGAAAGGTAGCGCGCGGCCCCTGTATTTTGATTGTGTCGTCAATGCCATCGTCAAGGGAGACGAGGTTGTTGGGGTAAGCATCCTTGGCCGCGACGTCACCGAACAACGGGAGAAGGAACTTCGCTTCACAGAACTGTTCGAGACCTTGCAGGAAGGGGTTTACTTCAGCAGTCCGGAAGGCAGACTGCTCGATGCCAATCCTGCGCTGGTGGGGATGCTGGGGTACACAAAGAAGGAGGAACTCCTGGAACTCGATCCCGCTGGGTTGAGCTTTGACTCGTCGCAAGAACCGGTGCTGGGCCGGGCGGTCGACGATCGCGGAGGCGTGCGCACGCGGGAAGTAAAGCTGCGGCGGAAGGATAGCTCGTGCGCCGTGTTTCTGGATTCATCTCGCGCCGTGTGGGATACGGCGGGAAAGATTATCCGCTATCAGGGCACGCTGGTGGATGTTACCGAGCGGCGAAAGATGGAGCGGGAGCTCCTGCAGCAGGAAGAGTTCCGGCGGCGACTGCTGGAGAGCTTCCCTGACCTGATCCTGGTGGTGGATCTCCAGGAGCAGTACACATTTGTTAGCTCGCGGGTGCGGGACCTGTTGGGATATCAGCCCGAGGATCTGATGGGGAAGAAGATTTCAGAGCTGGAAGATCATTCCCCGGAACTGGCGGCGCTCTATCATGACGTTGCTTCCAGCCGACAGATATTTGGGTCGGCGGAATATGGAGCCAAGCATCGGGACGGGAGTTGGCGCACGATGAGGGCTTCGGCCAGCCAGCTTTATGACGCGGATGCGAAGCTGAGTGGCGTGATCATCTCGGTGCGCGACATTACCATCGAAAAGAAGCTGGAACAGCAGGTGGTGCAGAGCGAGCGGTTGGCGGCGATGGGACAGATGATCGGCGGGGTCGCCCATGAGCTCAACAATCCGCTGACCAGTATTTTGGGTGTCAGCGAATTGTTGCAAGACGGCGAGACGCGAGAGACGAGCCGCAAACAACTTGGCATCTTGCAGCAACAGGCGAGGCGCGCGGCGGAGATTGTTCAGAATCTGACCTACTTCTCACGGCCGCCGGCGCCGGGGAAGACTCGCATCGATATGGGAGAGGTCGTCGAGCGCACACTCAACCTGCAGGCCTATTCCTTGCGTAAGAACAACATCACGGTGGATTTTTTGCGCGAGCCGGGACTGCCGTATGGGCTCGGTGATCCCCACCAGCTGATGCAGGTTTTTCTGAATCTGATTCTGAACGCAGAGCAGGCAATTCGCGAGGCACGCGACCGTGGGACTCTGCGGATTCGCCTGGGCAAGTCCAATAATTCGGTGTGGGCAAGCTTTCAGGATGATGGGCCGGGAATTCCTCCGGACACGCTGCCTAATATCTTTGATCCCTTCTATACGACGAAGCGTCCGGGGCGTGGGACGGGCCTGGGGCTCAGCATCTGCAAAGCCGTGATGAAGGAACACAACGGCAGCGTGGAGGCGGCGAACACACCGGGAGGCGGCGCGGTGTTTACGGTTACGCTGCCGGTTATGGGGGCGAAGTAGCCTGCGCTCGTGCCCGCATTAGCCCGAGACTGGACAGCCGAGAGCCTGCCCTGAGCGGAGTCGAAGGGTGGCTGTCGCTACGTGGGTCTTTCCACTGCCATGGCTACGGCGTTGCCTCCGCCTAAACACAAGGCTGCTATTCCCCGCTTGGCGTTGCGGCGGATCATTTCATAAATCAGCGTGACCAGGACGCGGGCGCCGCTGGCGCCGATTGGGTGTCCGATGGCGACTGCACCGCCGTTTACGTTCACCTTGTTTGGATCGAGGCCGAGTTCGCGCATTACTCCCAGAGCTTGCACGGAGAAGGCTTCATTCAGTTCGTAAAGGTCGACGTCTTCGTTCTTCCAGCCGGTCTTCTCCCGGATCTTCCGCACTGCATCGACGGGGGCCATCATGACCCATGCGGGATCGATCCCGCTGGTAGCCTGGGCGACGATTCGCACCATCGGCTGCGCCCCAAGTTCCTTTGCACGCGGAGCGCTGGTCACGACAACGGCGGCCGCACCATCGTTGACGCCGGGAGCATTGCCCGCGGTCACAGTGCCATCTTTCTTGAAGGCGGGCTTGAGCGAACGCAGCACGTCGATGGTCGTATCTTCGCGCGGGCTCTCGTCTTTCTCGAAGAGCGTGGGCGGCTCGCCTTTCTTCTTCGCGGGGATCTCCACGGGCACAATCTGCGACTTGAATCGGCATTCCCGGATCGCAGCCAGCGCTTTGCGATGAGAGTTCAGCGCAAACTCGTCCTGCTCCTCACGCTTGATGCCGTACTTCTCGGCGACGTTCTCGCCGGTGATGCCCATGTGGTAGTTGTTGTAAATATCCCAAAGACCATCGTGGACCATCGAGTCGACGATTTGCGCGTTACCGAGACGGTATCCCTTGCGCGCTTGCGGCAGCAGGTACGGAGCGTTGGTCATCGATTCCATTCCGCCTGCGACCACGATCGAGCTGTTTCCGGTCTGCACCGCTTGCGCCGCGAGTGCTACGGCTTTCAATCCTGAGCCACACACCTTGTTGATTGTCATGGCACCTGTTGCGGGAGACAATCCGCCGAAGATTGCCGCCTGTCGCGCCGGATTTTGTCCGAGTCCGGCAGAGACGACGTTGCCCATGATGCACTCGTCGACCTGGGCTGGATCAAGGGCCGCACGCTTCACAGCTTCGCGCACGACGATCGCCCCGAGCTGCGGAGCGCTGAAATCGGAGAGGCTGCCTTGAAATTTTCCTACCGCAGTGCGACAGCCGGAAATGATGACAACATCGTCAAAAGAGGCCATGAATCATACTCCAACGAAGATTTCGCAGACTTTTATTATAGGCGCGCGTGCAAAGGAATGCTTGAGTGCGGACCCAGCGCGAAGCGGACCACTCGCGGCGTCGCGCCGGTGCTTCTGTCGATGCGAGAACCGTCCTTACGACGTGAGCACGGCTGCAAATTCTGATTGAGCGCAGCAGCGTCTTGCACTCGCGCTGAAGATTTTGCTTGCAAAATTCCCTTTCAGTGACTTTGGTATTACGATCGTGTGCTCTTGCATCATCATTTTTTTCTTGACTTCACTTTTCAATGACTCTATACATTCAACTAGTTGCAACAAAAGACCGTTGCAAATTTTCCATGAAGAATGGAAGGGAGAATAGAACCAATGGCAACCAAAAAGAAGGCAAAAAAGAAAAAGAAGCACTAAGAAAGCTCAGTACGAAGTCAGATAGGGGACGCAAAATGCGTCCCCTAAGTTTTTTGTAGCTGGTTCTTATCCTGCGGCTCCTGCCTTAGTTCGACTGCGATGCCGCTCTGACCGGGCGATTCGGGATGCGCTTCTCTTTCGCGGGGCACAGACTGCGGTACGAGCAGAATGTGCAATGAATCCCCAGCTTCGGTTGGAACTCTCCGGCGGCGATTCCCTGAGCAGCCTTCTCGACCCTCTCGCGGGCAACCATCAATTGCGCGTCGCTCCGGATGCTGAAGACTGGGACGTTCTCTTCGAGGTTGTAAAAGATCAAGGAACCGACTTTGTAGCCCCACTTCTCCTGGGCAGCGATAGCGTATAGAGACAACTGCAGGCTCTCGTCGGCATTCTCCTGATCACGCGCCTTGCCAGTCTTGTAATCCACGATGGCCACGGTCCCGTCGGGGCGCGCGTCGATGCGATCGATGCGGCCAACTACGGTCGTCTGACCCACTCGAATCTCGAAAGACTCTTCCGTGTGTAAAACCTGAAGCGCAGCCTGTGATCGGACAGAAGCGAGGAGATCGCGCAATTGCTCGACGCCCTGCTTTTCATACAACTCGTGCTGGTAGGTCTCCTGAATCCTCGTATCGGCCAGGTCGCGTCGGAATAAATCGATAAGTTCTTCGTCGCTCTTGGGACGCCCAAGGCGCACGGAATCGAAATAGGTGCGAAGCACCCGATGCATGGAAGCGCCGTATTGCATGGCTGCGGCAGGCTTGGCTGACAGTCTCCAGTCGCGTTCGAGTTTGAACTGCAATCCGCAGCGCTCATAGGTGTCGACGGCCGAGGCGCTCAGGCGGGACTGCAATCCTTCAAGCACCGGGAGTTCGAGCCAGGCTGTGGTTCGCGACTCACCGGGATATGTAGGTGCGGCGGCGGCGAAGATGCTTAGATTTGCCTGCGCTCCGCGTGCCGGGATCGCTTTCAGCCATGGTCCCAGGCTCCGGTCTTCGATCAGTTCACGCATCAAGCCGTCGGGATTCTTATTGATCTTGCCGCGGCCTTGCCTGGCATAAATGTTCAGCGAGTCGCGGGCGCGCGTCATGGCCACGTAAAAGAGACGGCGCTCTTCCTCGTTGTGGAGTGTCTTGTCATCGCCTTCCGCGGCGGAATCGGGATCGCGCAATTCGTTAGGAAAACCTACAAGGGTCTCTTTGAAAGCGCAGGGAAAAGAGTTTGCGTTGGCTCGCAGGATAAACACATGGGGGAATTCCAATCCCTTGGCGAGGTGAACGGTCATCAACCGGACGGCGTCTTCGTCTGCCCCTGATTCCAGTGGGATCACTCCGCTCGCCTCGCGAAAATATGCGAGATAGTCGACCAACTCATCGAGCGATGTGGTCCGGTTGATTTTCTTCTTCTCCCAGCCTTCCACAAACTTTAAGACAGCCTGCAGAACGGGCGAGGCAGCGTTCAATTCAAACAGGCGCACGACGATGTCGAGCGCGGCACGCCCTTTCGCATCGCGGCGGCGGATCTCATCGCGCGCTTGCTGCAAAGCTGCCAGCACGGCTGCGCCTCCATCGAGGCGGTCGAGGGCAGAAGCAAGTGGGACAACCACCTGGGCCTCCCGAGACTCTCTGGCGATGGCACGCATGACGGCACGGAGTTGTTCGGGATCGACATTGAAACCAGGCAAAGCGGTCACGCGGACGAGACTGACGTCGTCCCCTGGGGACACTACGGCAATAAGACATGCCAGCAGGTCGCGGGCTTCCGGGGTGTCTGAGATATCCATGTTTTCGATGACGAACGGGATATCGGCTTCGGCCAACTCACGGACAACGTCGTCACGATGAAAGTGGGAGCGGTACAAAATGCCAAAGTCAGACCACTTGCACCTGAGCTTCTTCTTTGAATCGCGAATGAAGCTGACAAGATCGGGACCCTCGGCGTCCTTGTAAGGCGCTGCGCAGAATCGGCGTTGTCGAACGGCGATTTTTCTCGAGCACCACAAGTCGCGCAGAGGGAAAATGACGGTGGAACAGCTCGAAGGCAGCACTGGAAGCGCCGCGAAAACGGTAAATGGCCTGGTCGGGATCTCCAACGGCGAAGATGTTCCCTTCGTTTCCGGCAAGCCGGGCAAGGATCTTGATCTGGGCGAAATTGGCGTCCTGGAATTCGTCGACGAGGATGAACCGTGCGCGGGCACGGGCCTCAGCCAGCACTCTCTCGTCGCTCTGCAACAAGGCATGCGCGCGGGTGATCATGTGACTGAACGTGCCCAGATTTTCTTCCTCCAGCCAGTGCTCCATGGTCGCGAACACCCGGGCAATCTCGCGGCAACGGCCCAACACTTCGGCGTCGTCCAACTCATTCTTCGACTTGGCCACGCGGGGGATCGGAACCTCTCCGCGCTCCAGGCGTTCGACATACTGCGAGTATTTTTCAGGGCTGACCAGTTCGTCGTGGCATCGGCTGACGAACTCCAGCAGGTCGGTCAGGAACTGGCCGACGTTGGCGGCCCGAACGAAAAATTCGAGACGAAGGTCGCGTATTCGGCGGCGCAGGTAAATCCAAAGATCCTTGTCGTCCAGAACGCCGAACTCTTTATGGCTGCGCTGAAGCAGATCGAGACAATAATCGTGGAAAGTGGCGGCGTGTGCCATTTTTCCACCCAGCAGTCGGCGCAACCGGTCACGCATTTCCGTGGCGGCATTCTTGGTGTAGGTAAGGGCGAGAATTTCATCGGGACGCGCGTGGCCTTCGCTGACCAGGTACGCAATGCGGTTGGTTAGAACCGATGTTTTCCCGGTTCCTGCGCCGGCCACGACCAGCATAGGACCGCGCACGTGTTCGATGGCTTCACGCTGGCGATCATCGGGAATGAAGGGAGCGGGACGAAAGTGAAGCTTCGATACTGCCATTGCGGCTCAGGATACCACTACCGGGGATGAGGAAAGCGGGAACTACGTGAACTCCGACACCACAATCGCAGTGGCCGCGATGGCGGCGGTCTCGGCGCGCAAGATCGTGCTCCCGAGAGAGGCGAAAATCCATCCTGCTTCCTGGAATCGCTGCAATTCGTCTTCGGTCCATCCACCCTCGGGACCGACGGCGAGCGCGATCTCCTGCGTGGGAGGTTGAGATTCGAGAAGATTGCGCAAAAGATTCCGCTGTTCCGACTCCGCGAGCACGATTCGCAGGCCAGTTGCCAGATCCATCGCCTCATGGAGCTTTGCCGGCGCTGCAACTGCTGGAGGATTGGCCTGCCGTGATTGTTCCGCCGCCTGCAACGTGAGCCGCCGCCAACGCTCGGCACGCTTCGCCGACACAGCCGCCAGATGAGCATCCGTCCGACGCGCGATTACAGGGACGATTCGCGAAACGCCGAGCTCGGTGCATTTTTCAATCGCCCATTCCATGCGATCGAACTTGAAGACAGCGAGAAAGAGGGTGATCTGCGCGACTGTTCCAGCGGGAAGCTCCTCACCCAAGTCGAAGTCGACGCGGTCTTCCGCGACCGAAGCTACGTGTCCACGCCGAACCGAGTGACCAGTTGCGATTTCGAACTCTTGACCCACTCGCACACGCAACACGCGAGACAGATGGTCGGCGTGTGCACCGGTGAGACTGGCACGGTCACCGAATACTTCGTCGGCGATCCATCGACGGCGGGTCATCAAGTGGTGGCAGGAGTGTCCTGCACGAATGCACTTTAACGTGCAGAGAGCAGATCCCTGATGGGCGAAAGCCCTCAATCATTTTGTACCATTTGCGGCGCGGCTGAAGCCACGCCCTTTCAAGTCTGTTTCGATTTATCCGAAAATATCTTTCACCTTGGCCAGCAGCGAGCGCAGCATAGGCTGATTGTCCACTTTCGCGGTCGTTTCAAGTTCCTGCAGCAACTCGCGCTGGCGTTTGCTCAGCCGGCTTGGAATCTGCACCCGGGCCTGTACGTACAAGTCACCCTTGCCGTGTCCATTCAACACGGGCACTCCCTTGTTGCGAATGCGGAAGGTGGTACCGGGCTGCGTGCCTTCGGGAACCTTCAAAGTGTGCTCGCCTTCCATCGTCGGGACGCGAATCTCAGCTCCCATAGCAGCTTGTGTGACCGAAATCGGAACCACACAATGCAGATCGTTTCCCTCACGCTCAAAGAACGGATGTTCCTTGACGTGCAGCACGACGTACAGATCACCGGCAGGACCGCCGAACTGACCGACTTCCCCAGCACCAGCAAATCGGATGCGCGTGCCGTCTTCGACGCCGGCGGGAACGTTAGCGTCGACGGTACGCTGACGCAGGATGCGGCCTTCGCCTTTGCACTTCGCACAAGGATCGGTAATCACGCTGCCCGTCCCCTGACACGTCGGACACGTACGGGCGATGCTGAAAAATCCTTGCTGATAGCGCACCTGGCCACGCCCGTTGCAGGAGCGGCAAGTGGTTGGACTCTTTCCCGGCGCCGCTCCGGAGCCGCGGCAATCCTCGCAGGCTTCGTGACGGCGAACGGTGACTTGGGTTTCGGTACCGAAGAATGCTTCTTCAAACTCGAGGGTCAGATCCTCGCGCAGGTCCGCGCCACGTTGCACGCGGCTGCGCCGGCGGCCGCCACCCCCACCAAACAAGTCGCCAAATCCGAAGAATTCCCCGAAGATATCGTTGAAATCCTGAAAGACGCTGGAATCAAAACCCACCCCTTGCCCGGCGCTGCCCAGGCCAGCATGCCCGTAGCGATCGTAGACCGAGCGCTTCTCAGAGTCGGCCAGAATCGCGTAAGCCTCACTGACTTCCTTGAATTTCTCCTCGGCGTCCGGGTTGTTAGGGTTCCGGTCAGGATGGAACTGCAAGGCAAGCTTGCGGTAGGCGCTCTTGAGCTCCGTCTCGGTGGCCGTGCGGCCCACGCCCAGCACGTCATAATAATCGCGTTTCGCGTTCGTCGTCAGAATAGACCCTTCCCTTGGGGATGTCGGATGTTCTCGTTCGGAGGCTACTTTCCTGGGTTCTTTGCTACCTTCACCATCGCCGGCCGCAGCAAACGATCCTTGAATTTGTAACCGCGCTGCAATTCTTCGAGAACCTCGTGGTCCGGAGCGTCGGTGCTCTCAACCATCTCGATAGCCTCGTGGTAGCGCGGATCAAAGGGCTCACCCTTGGCCGGGATCGGACGTACTCCCAGCTTGACCAGCGTATCCTGCAGCTGCTTGGAGATGAGCTCCACACCGCTGCGGAAGTCGGCTGCTTCCGATTTGGTTTGCAGTGCGCGCTCAAAGCTGTCGAGGACCGGCAACAGCGATTTGATGGTGTCGAAGCTGGCGTAGTCGCGAAAGTCCTGCTGCTCTTTACTGGCACGCCGGCGGGCATTCTCGAACTCTGCCTGCGCGCGCGCCAGGCGATCGAGCAGCGAATCGCGCTCCGCCTTGAGTTTCTGCAGTTCTGCCCCGCGAGCTGAGGCGTCGCTCACTGCTGAACAAGAGCTTTCGCTTGACCCTGATTCAGCCAGCTGTTCGTTGTCGTCTCCTGCGGGAAGCTCGTGTTCCACATCGAGTCCTGCCATTTCTGTTTGTGACTTTCCGTTCACTTTCCCCATAACACACTTTTTGATTACTCCGATTCGTTTAGGATCTTGTCGAACAACCGCGCAATATACGAGACCGCGGTCATGGTGTGCTGATAGTCCATTCGCGTGGGGCCGATCACGGCCAACGAGCCCATCACGTCATTCCCCGCCCGAGCCGGCGCACCGATCAACACGAAATTCTGCATCGAGGGCAGCGTCTGATCGAGTCCGATCACCACGCGCACCGCTTCCTGCTTCACATCAAGATAGGCGCCAAGGAGTTGGACGACTTTCTCTTTCTCCTCCAGCGTCTTGAGCATCTCCTGCAGCCGCTGGCGATCCTGCTCGCCGCTCAGCAGATTCGCTGCGCCTTCCACAAAGACGGCCTGGGCTCCCTGCTCGGCAGTCAAGGCTCCCTGCTTAAAAAGCTGCTCAATCGAATTCATCAGCCGGTCGTACTCACTGCGCTCCTGTTCGATGCGGCGCGCGAGCTCGGAGCGCATGGATTCCATCGTCCAGCCACGAAAATTTTCGTTGATGTACCGCGCCGCCAGGTCCAGATCGGACTGCGACAGGTCCAGACGCAAGACGCGGTCCCGGACCAGACCCGAGCGCGTAACCACCACGGCGAGCACCTTCTGATCGGCCAGACGAGAGAAGTAAACGTGCTCCAGCGCGTTCTTGGGGCCGCTGGTGGCCACCGTAACTCCCACGTTATGAGAGATCAGCGAGAGTACGTGCGAAGTTCGCTCCATGAACTCCTGAACATCGGTGATCCCGGCCAGCGACTCCGAGATCATGCTCTCTTCTTCATGAGCCAACCTGGCCTTGCCCGTAATCTGCTCAACGTAATACCGATAGGCTTCAGTCGTAGGCACGCGTCCGGAAGAAGTATGAGGCTGTTCCAGGAAGCCCGCATCGGACAGGTCGGCCATCACGTTGCGAATACTGGCGGGGCTCAAGCCCTCGCGATTCGACCGTGCCAGCGTGCGCGAACCGACCGGCTCGCCCGTGGAGATGAAGGTCTCCACGATCGCGGTCAGAATCTCGCGTTCGCGTTCGCCGATATGGGGTTCAGATGGCATGTGCGGTGTCGACAATTGTCCGTACCCGCAATTGTTTCGCTGCGGGAAAGCGGCGCGATGCTTTCCTTTAACTATATTAGATGCAAAAACTTAGCTTTTGGACCTTATAGCGCTCCCCCTTCGGATTCTAGGAACGGGGCGGCATACTGTCAATGGCACGGGCAGGGTGAACCGGCATGAAATCACAAGCCGAAAGCTGCCAGTGAGGGAGCCGAATTAGCGGTGTCGCCCTTGTGCAGCTAGCCAATCGTAAAACTCCTTCTTCCTTCTGCGGAGTTCTTTGCTGCTTATCGGGAATTTCCTGTTGAGTTCAGCTGGTCGGTCAACGGCGATCCAGATTCCCGTGAAGTAAAACCCGATCCAAAGGGCGACGAAAATCAATATGGCCAGAGCGCTCCGCAACCCACGCCAAAGACCATAAAGCGTCCCTGTGGTTAAAGTTGCATAGATCGTTGCTAGGCATGCGCCATAGAGTCGCCCGGTATTCTTCTTTTGGATCATGCCGCGCTCGCTAGAGGTTCTTCTGTCCCATAATCCCACCAATTCTTCTCAAACGCCAAACGCGATCTAGAGGCCAGCTTCTACCGGGGGCAGCGCGCGCTCCCACTTCCCTTTCCCTACGGCTGCAACCCGCGTATCCTCAGATGTCCACATGGCCAAATCCAGGCGGAAACCCCACGTAGCCATGGTCGGAGCCAGCGTCTTCGGCGGATGGACCGCCCTTCGTCTTCTGGAAAGCGGTGCGCGGGTCACGCTCGTGGACGCCTGGGGCCCCGGTAACTCGCGCGCATCGTCCGGCGGGGAAACGCGTGTCATGCGCGGTACCTATGGCCCCGACCAGCCCTACACGGAAATGGCGGCACGGGCGCTCAAGCTCTGGGCCACATACGAGCGCCGCTGGAAACGCCGGTTCCTGCACCGCACCGGCGTTTTGTGGATGGTGGCCCAGGGGGATGACTCCTTCGAGCGCGGCTCGATCGATAGCCTGCG
>WNFA01001413.1_pt1 | contig 19495 bp, 15 predicted proteins | sample 5400481 | NCBI WGS metagenome assembly WNFA01 (sample SAMN13153340, study PRJNA577476) | soil metagenome | isolation source: 120 cm saprolite under Douglas fir tree site 2 hole 1 replicate 2 | place: USA:California | collected 2015-04-18
GTCGCCCAAACGCTGGCGGCCCTGGAAGGCGCCGCATGAGCTGCTGCAGCCGGTCAGCCTCGATCTCAAGGACTTGAGTGTCGAGCAGGCGACGGCGGGTTTCGAACGCCTTGTCCGCGCCCATTTAGTTGCCCCCGCTTTTCGCTGAATTCCCGGCGGGCCGCCGATCTCAGATGAGTTGCATCGCCTTTGCGCGACCGAGCACCCATCGCGCGTATGCGACTTCGAATATCAGGAAAGGGATGAATACGAGCAGCCGCCGCTCGGCGGGCAATCCGATCGAGACGAACGCCGCGAGGCCCTGAACCACGGTCAAGGCATAGTGAAAAAGCGACACCGCCCGGTGGCTATACCCTGATCTGTTCAGGAGCTGATAGAGATGAGTGCGGTGGGGGAGATAGACCTTTTCCCCCCGCAGCAGACGCCGCGAGAACGTGAAGACCGTGTCGAATATGAAATGAAACAGCAGCATCGGGACGATGTAGAACGACAGATGGCCCAGATCGAGACTCGCGCCGATCACGGCAAGGGTCGAAAAGGTAAATCCCAGAAAGGCGCTGCCCACATCGCCCAAGAAAATCTTGGCGGGCGGGAAATTGAAAAGCAGGAAACCCGCAGTGCCCGCAAGCAGCACGTACGAGCTCATGTATACAAAGACGCTCTTTTGCTGAAGTGCGATTGCGCACAGGAAGCCCGCCGCGATGACGGCGACCCCCGCGGCCAGTCCGTCCAGGCCGTCCATGAAGTTGTACGCGTTGGTGAGCCCCACGATCCAGAGGAAGGTCAGTACGTAGCCCAGCCCGCCCAGCGGCACTTCGCCCCAATACGGTATCGCGAGCCTCGTGATGGTGACCCCAGAGGCGAGAACGACGCCCACGCACAGCACCTGAGTGAAGATCTTGGCGAGAAAAGTTTTCTGCGTGACGTCATCGACGAAGGAGACGAACGCCAGCAGCACAGCGGAAATCACGTACCCCCAGAAGTACCGGTCGTCGATTCGCGCGATCTCAGCAGAAAAATAGATGATCACGCTCCCGATCACGAAGGTCGCGACGATCGCGATCCCGCCCGATTTCGGGACCGGCCGGGTGTGCGAAGAACGGGGATTGGGCATGTCCATCACCCGCACGAAGCGTGTCATAACGTACGTCAGAGCAACCGAGCAGAGGAATGTCGTGCCTGCAAAGGCGAGGTGGGTGAGAAATTTGAAGACATCCAACACGTCAGCGGCTCTCAGCCGGGCGGTACTCCGGCACGAGGCGCGCAAGCTGCCCCCTGACGGCGTGGTCGTCTAACGCGTCGGGCGCATCCAGCCAGGCCATTGTCTCGCGCACCCAGGACGAATCGGGCGCGGCGAGCGCCCTCACGACCCGAACCTTCGGATGACCGGTCGCGAGCGTATGTTCGTTGGTGGCCAGCAGCTCCTCGAAGAGCTTCTCCCCTCTGCGCAGGCCGGTAAATTTTATCTCGATATCCACCTCGGAATAGCCCGATAGCCTGATCATGTCTCGCGCAAGATCGACGATCTTCACGGGCTCGCCCATGTCGAGCACGAAGATCTCGCCGCCTTTGCCCATGAGGCCCGCCTGCAGGACGAGCTGCGCGGCCTCAGGGATCGACATGAAATACCGCGTGATGTCCGCGTGCGTGACCGTCACCGGGCCACCGCTGGCGATCTGTTCGCGGAATTTTGGAATCACGCTGCCGGTCGACCCAAGCACGTTGCCGAAACGAACCATGACGATACGCGTGCTTTCCGCCCCGAGAGTCTGGCACAGGAGTTCGGCAAGGCGCTTCGAGGCGCCCATGACGTTGGTGGGGTTGACCGCTTTGTCGGTGGAGACGAGCACCAGTTTCTCGACACCGTGCGCGATCGCCGCCTGCGCGACTCGCCACGTTCCGAGGGCGTTGTTGCGCACCGCTTCCCAGGCGTTCGCCTCTTCCATGAGAGGCACGTGTTTGTAGGCGGCGGCATGGAACACGACGGTTGGCCGGTGCGTCCGCATCGCCCACGCAAGGCGGGTGGAGTCTTTCACGTCGCCGATCAGGCAAACGACGGGCAAGCCGGGAAATCGCGCGAGGAACTCCTGCTCGATCTGGTAGAGCCCGAGCTCGTTCGCTTCGAAGAGAACCAGCCGCTCGGGGGCGAACTGTGCAAGCTGGCGGCAAAGCTCGGTGCCGATCGAGCCCCCGGCGCCCGTGACCAGCGCCGTTCTACCCTGCAACCACTCGCGCAGGCCGGCGCTGTCGAGGGTGACCGGATCGCGGCCAAGCAGGTCATCGAGCTCGACCGGGCGAATCTGGGAGTAAGTTACCCGGCCGGACATCAGGTCCTCGTAGGACGGGACCGTCATTGCACGGATTCGCGCTCGACTGCACAGCTCTAGCGCACGCCGCCTGGCGGAGTGTGTCGCGCCCGGCATGGCGATGATGGCCTGCTCGACCTCGAGGCGCGCGGCGACCTCCGAAAGGGTCTCCAGCGCACCCAGCACCTTCACCCCGTCGATATCGCGGCCTTGCCTCGCCGGGTCGTCGTCGAGGAGTCCGATGAAAGTCCACTCCGGGCTTCGACCCAGGCTCTTCAGGAGATTCGCGCCCGCGGTGCCGGCGCCGAGCACGATCACGCGCTTGGAGCCGTCAGCGCTGAATCGCCCAAGACGGCCCTCCTTCCAGGCCCGGTAGGCGATGCGGCTACCGCTCATCATTCCGGCGAGCAGGATCGGATAGAGCACCACCACCGAACGCGGAATATACGCGCGCTGCAGGAGCAGCACGAGCATCGCGACGGCGAGCGCTCCCAGTCCGGCCGCGACCAAGATGCGCCGCAGATCGGTGAGGCTCGCGTACCGCCACAACCCCCGGTACATTCCTGCGCGCCAACAGACGAGCGCCTGAACGGGCAGGATCCAGACGAGGTCGGCAAACATCAGGCCGGAGTAGAAGTCCGAAACCTCGAAGTTGAAGCGCAGCTGGTAGGCGAGCAGCCAGCTCGCCCCCGAAGCCAGGACGTCGTGCAGAACCGTGACTGCGGTCTGCCAGCTGAGGGTCCTTGTGCGGGTTTCTTCAGCGGGCTCGTTCTTCGTCATTTCGGATTCGCGCGGAGCCGCTGCATCGGGCGCACTGGACGCACCGGCCCGTGTCAGTGCGCCGCTCGGCGCATCACCTTCTCGACAGCGCGCGCGACGTCACTCATGTCCGGTTCGGAGAGTGTCGGATGCACCATGAACATGAGGCTCGTCTCGCCGAGCTGCCGGGCGATCTTGAATCGCTCGGCCGGTCGCATCGACCCGGGGAACGCTTTCTCGAGGTAGATTTCGCTGCAGCTGCCAACGGAGCATGGCACGCCCTCGGCGTTGACGGCTTCCACGATGCGATCGCGGTTCCACTCGGCCTTCAGCGCCTCGGAGCGGATGAAAGCGTAGTACTTGTAGTAGGCGTGGCCGATTCCATCCCGCGGAACGGTCAATCGCAAAGCCGGAACGCGCGACAGCGCCTGTGCCAGCGCGGCGGCATTGCGCCGGCGGGCCGCGCACCAGCCGCCGAGCTTGCGAAGCTGAATGCGCCCGATCGCGGCCTGCATTTCGGTCATGCGCCAGTTCGTTCCGAAACTCTCGTGGATCCAATTGAACAATCCAGGTCCCGGTGCCGGCCGATTGTAGATCGCGTCGTAGCTCTTGCCATGATCCTTGTACGACCAGGCCTTTGCCCACACCGCGGCGTGGTTCGTCACGAGCATACCGCCTTCGCCACCCGTGGTGATGATCTTGTCCTGGCAAAACGAGAACACGCCTGCGTTGCCGATCGAACCGACCGGGCGGCCCCTGTAGGTCGCGCCGTGCGCCTGTGCGCAATCCTCGATCACCGTGAGATCGTGCTGGCGGGCGAGCGCCATGATCGAATCCATATCGCACGGCCAACCCGCGAGATGCACCGCAATGATCGCCCTCGTTCGGGGAGACAACACCGCGCGGATCGTGTCCGCCGTGAGGTTCTGGCTCGCGGGATCGACTTCGGCGCACACCGGTATGCAGCCGCGCATGACGGCGCAACTCGCGCAGGCGATGAAGCTGCGGCTCGGTACGACGACCTCGTCCCCGGCGCCGATGCCGAGCGCGTACAGAGCGAGCTCCAGTGCCGCCGTGCCGTTCGCAAGCGCAATGGCGTGGCGGCAGCCGGTATGCTCGGCATAGTCCCGCTCGAAGGCGCGGGCCTCGTCGCCGGTCCAGTAGTTCACTCGCCCCGAGGCGAGCACTTGGGAGACCGCCTCGATTTCGTCAGCTGCGTAGAGGGGCCAGGGGGCGAACGGCGCGGCGCGCACCGGCACGCCACCTTCGACGGCCAGACGCTCCGCGCCCGCCGGAATGAGTCGGGCGCTCATGCGGCGAGGATCCTTGCGGGAGAGCCCGCGGCCCTGACGTTGTCCGATACGTGATCGAGCAGCGTCGATCCTGCGCCGATCACGACGTTGGCGCCCACTCGAATTCCCGGAATAAGCACAGATCCCGCACCGATGAAACTGCCGGCTCCCACTCGTACGCCGCCACACAAGCGAGCGCCGGGGGCGATATGTGCGCCGTCGCCGATCACGCAATCGTGGTCTATGGTGGCGGCGGTGTTCACGATCACATTTTCCCCTATCACGGCATCTGAGTTCACGATCGCGCCTGCCATCACCACGGTCCCCGCGCCCACCGCCGCCCCGCGCCCGATCCGGGCGTCCGGATGAATAGCGCTCGCGAACCTGAATCCTTTCGCACGCAGCCACGCGGCGATGCGCGCGCGTGCTCCATTGTCGCCGATCGACACGAGCACCCACGCTTGTCTCTTTTCGGGCATCGCGAGGATACTTTCGGTGGCGCCTGCGACTTTGTAGCCGAAAAAGGGCTTGCCGTGCAAGGTCCGATTGTCGTCGAGCAGGTGCGCGATCCGGTAGCGGCCGTCGTGCTCGATGACGTCGATCACGACTTTTGCGTGCCCGCTAGCTCCGATGAGGACGACCGCGGGTCGCTTAGCCATTTCGCGGCTCGCCGCGATTGCCGGTGAAGCGAGGCATGGTCGCGTGCCCTGGTCGGTTCACGCCTTCAGACCTCAGTACCTTGAGGATCGTAAGCCAGAGAATTTTCAGGTCGAGCCAGAAGGATTGATGATCCACGTACCACACGTCCAGACGCAGGCGCTCGTCCCAGGACTGCGCATTGCGGCCGCTGACTTGCGCCCACCCCGTGATTCCGGGGCGCACTTCGTGCCGGCGGGCCTGCTCGGCTGAATAGAGCGGCAGGTATTCGACGAGCAGCGGCCTGGGTCCGACGAAGCTCATGTCGCCGCGCAGAACGTTCCAGAGCTGCGGCAGCTCATCGAGACTGTAACGCCGCAAGAGCCGGCCGACTGCCGTCAGCCGCTCCGCGTCCGTCAGCAACTCGCCCGCGGCCCCGGTCGTCCCCGACATCGTCCGGAATTTGTACAACGTGAACACTCGACCACCTTTACCGGGTCGGGTCTGGGTGAACAGGATTGGCCGGCCGGTGCTGGCAGCGGCGAGCGCCGCCACGACGGCAACAACCGGCGCGAAGGCCACGAGTCCGACGCAAGCCGCAAGGATGTCCAGACCGCGCTTGAGCATTCGCGCGATTATAACTTCGCCGTTATGCCGGCGTAGAACTCGACCAAGGCTTGTGTGACCCGCTGGGCGGAGAAATCCCGCAGAGAGCGCGAACGTCCGGCACCCCCGAGCTTGCGTCTGAGATCGGGCTGCAGGAGGAGCGTCTCCATGTGCGCGCGCAGCGCGTCGGCATCGGCGGGCGGATGAAGCAGCCCGGTCTCCCCATCCAGGACCGCGTCGACGATCCCGTAGATGCGCGAGGCGATAACCGGCAACCCGGTTGCCGCCGCTTCCAGCGCAACCTGACCGAATCCTTCGCGGTAGCTCGGCAGGCAGAACACATCCGCCGCCGCCATGCAGTCCTCGGGCCGATCCGTATGGTCGCTCCAGCGCACCCGGTCCATGCAGGCGGCCAACAGCCCTTGCATTTGCCGCCTGAGGCCTTCCTCGTCCGGTCCGGCGACGAGCAAGTACGCAGAAGGGTTCCGCGCGGCGAGCGCGGCGAACGCTGCGGCGAGGTCGAGCACCCCCTTGTCCCGGCTCAGTCGGCCAAGGTACAGGAACAGGACCGCGTCCTCGGACACACCGAGCGCGGTTCGCACGCGGCCTCTCGCCGCCCGGTCGGGCCGAAAACGCTCGCCGTCCACCCCGCAGATCGAGCCCTCGGCAAGCACCGCCGATTTCGAGGCTGTCCCCACCCGATTCGCGATCAGGAATTCGCGCTGCGACCGGCTGTCGACCAGCACGTGCGTGGCAAACCGCGCGATGAGGCTGTCGATCGCGCGCAGCATCGCGCGCGTCGGGCCTTTGCGCGTTCCCCACACCTGGCCGGTAAAAGTATGAATTCGTAGCGGCACCCGGGCGAGCCACGCCGCCGCCATCGCAAGCAGTCCGGCTTTGGGCGTGACCGAATGAACCAGGTCGTAGTGGTGCACCCTGAATAGCCGCACGAGGCGTACCAGGGCTGTCAAATCGCGCAGAGGCGAAGTCCTGCGCTCGATCGGAACTCTGAAGAGCCGCGCGCTCAGGCCTTCGGCCGCGAACGAATCCGGATCCGCATTGACGGCAACGCTCACGTCGAACTGTGCGGAAAGGGCGGCGATATGCGAGGTGAGGAAAGCGCGTATCGTCAGCGGAGAAGAAACGACAAAACAGATGCGGTACCTGATCCTCCTCACTGGCGAGTTTTCTCGTTCGCGGAGATGCGCGATTCTAGCTGAGCACTATTCGCTCCGCGCAACCGAGCCCGGGGGTAGATCCCCTGTCCCCGCAAACGGAGAAGGAGCAGAACAATTGCGGAACCGAGCAGCCGATTCCAAAGCGCCGGAAGAACATCGAAGGGGCAAAGAACGATAAACGTCAATGCGACACGCACCCGATAGAACCGCGGCGGCAATCGGCTGATTCCATTGAGCGCAAATCGCCGCAGACCGGCGTACTTGGTCGCGATGTGGGGGATATTTCCTCCTTTGCTGGCACGCACCGGGGCAAAGCGAAAACGAAGTGCCATGCGATCCAGGAATTCCTTGGTGAACAGCCCGGGGGCGATAGGGGGGGCGCGGTCCCGCAACCGATCCAGGATCGCCTCGACGTTGGCGTAGCCCGTCAAGGTCCTGGACAGATAGCCTCCGGAGTGAATGCGGCTTACACCCAAAGGCATAGGAGAGTACGCTGCCCCATGCCGGGCCGCGACAATCCACGCAGTCAACAGATCGGCCAGACCCATATAAGCGGGGTCGAATTTACCCACGGCCTCCAGCGCCTCGCGATGATAGATGAGCGTGGCCCCCACGAACCAATTGCCGAGACGATATGCCAGCCTCGCACACCGCTCCGGGGGGACATAGGCGTCGCGCAGGGAAAGGACAGGCGAAACGTGAAGACGTACGAGCTGGTCATCCTCGTCCACGAGCCATCCCATCGCAGACCACAGTCCCGCGCCCGGGTGCCGTGCCAGGCATGACCTCGCGCGCGCGAACAGGCCCGGCATCACGAAATCGTTTGCCGACAGGAAAAGGACGTACTCGCTGCGGGAGGCCTCTAGCCCCTTGTCCAATGCGCCATAGGTGCCGAGGTTGACGGGGCTCTCTATCAACCGCGCCCAGTCATGTCCGGCGATCAGCGAACGAACGACGCGGATGCTGTTGTCCGTGGACTGATCGTCCACGACGATCAGCTCGTCGGGAGGGTCTTCCTGTTCAAGTATCGAGAGGATGCAACGCGGAAGATAGCGAGAGTCATTTCGATTCGGAACGATTACCGCGATCCTGGGTAAGGCGGCGTCGGCGGGCCGCTGCGACGCAACCGATTCCATGGTCGGGTTCACCTACCGGCCGCGGCAGAGACGGAATTCAAGGCGTCACCGCCACTTCGTGGAGGGAAAGTTCCGGGCTCCGTCCATGCGGTCCCCTTGTGAGAAAATGGCGTCTTTCATCGCAAAGTGGCCGCATCGCTATGGCCGCTTGTCGGCTTTGATTTTATCAATTTAATAAGCGCCCTTATTGCTAATCTGCTAGGAACGGTGCCGCTACCCCAGCCCTGTAGTCGGGCCTTTCATGCAACCCCTACGGGCCGACGGAAAGGGATCTGCCCGCACTGACGAAGGCGTCCACTGTTCTTGAGGAACTGAATGATAGAAAGCAATTCAATGCCATGGATAGGTCTGATCCTTGGGTATGGATTTTTGACCCACGGAATCATTCTCTTGAACGATGGCTTGTATTGGGACGGCTGGATGCTGGAGGTTTGGCAGCAACACAAGGACCAGAATTCAATGCGCCGATTTTTCTCGGAAGTCGGAATGCCGAATCTCTACTTCGAGCACCGGATACTGGGTCGCCTCCCGCGCAAAGTGGCTTATCGGATGGTTTCGCTCGCCTCGATCTTGGTAATAGCAGTCTCCGTTTTCCTGACCGCCGTGTACACGAATGCGTTCAACCCGCTGCAGGCGACGGTAATCTCTCTGTTGCTCCTTTCTTATCCTGCGTATGCGGTTACATTCGACAGGGTCGTCAGCCTTCAATACACGTTCAAGGTTGCCCTTTTCTATGCGGGCTGCTTTTTTGCCGTTACCACTGCCAATCATTCCGATGCAGCGAGCAATCTGACGTTCGCCGTCTCCCTGATTCTTTTCTTTGTGTCCTTCAATGCCAATTCGACGCTGGTCTTTTTTGGGGGATTCCTGTTGTTTTACGTATGGCTTGTCCACACTATGTCTTCGAATGGGATCGGCGTTTACGAGTATGTGAAAGTCATATCAATGGCTATATTGCCATTCGCATTTTGGATCATGAAAGAGACATTGTTTCCTCGCCATGGCTATTACGAAAACTACAACAAGGTACGATTTGCGCCGTTTTCTATCCTCCAGGTTTGGGTGCGGGCTTTCAGGTATGGGATCGATGTTCCGATGATTAAGCCGATTCTGGAATTGGTGGGATCAAAACATGCGTCTCTTATACTCTTGCTCGCTTTCCTGGGGGTGCTCGCATTCGATTTTGGCAAAGACCTCGTCGCAAGGCCGATGCCCGAAAGCTTGCTGATTCTTGGCACTGGATATGCGCTGCTGCTTCTCGGCGCCACACCCTTCATGCTCATCGGACAAGGATCCTGGGAGGGGGGATGGGGTTCGAAGAACTTCATGCTATTCCACCTGCCCTATGCGCTCATTGTTTTCGGATGGTTGCAGCTCTTTCCGGGCTCGGTCGGATTCGTATTGATCCCGATCATTTTGTTCGCGAATGCGCTCTACATCGTCAAAATCCATCTTCTTTTCATCGCCGCATCGACCAAGGACAAGGCACTGATCCGCTGGCTGACGGCAAATCCCCAGCTCAGCTCGGCGTCCGTGATCAAGATTCGCGATTCTCACTGGATCGAATGTCCCTTTGAGCGGAAGTCGACGATGTACCGCCCGGCGTACCTATCCTGCATGGTCAAGCTAGTCTGGCCGGACAGCCGCATCCTTGCGGTTCTGGATAACTGGGTTTCTTCCGGGGGGCGGCCATTGACCGCCGGTGAAATCGAGGAAGCGCTGGAAATAACGACGATAAGATACAGTTTCGCGCCGCAAGTCCAGCCAGGATCCCAGTACCTTGTCGCGATTGGGGCGCCTGATCACAGGTTCGACGGTCCCAAATTTGACAGGACTTCCGATGAGCATGGAGACGTACACCCATCGAAACAACCCGCTATGGTCAGAATTGCGCTTGAGTATCTGTATCTGAAATGGTTTTCGCCACATCGCCTGGGCAGCTTGTTCGAGAATCATTTTTCATTTTGCGCTTCGAAGCTGTGAGTTGACTCTCCCAACGTCTTTCGCGAGGCGCGGAGTGTCTTCCGCTGTCCAGGATAACGATTACCACGAGTATGATTTTGGTCACTGGAGCAACCGGATTTGTGGGAAGGCGCCTGATTCGCTTGCTCGCGGAAGCCTACGGCGCCTCAAGAATTCTTTGCCTCGCCTACGATCGAGCCGACAACGACCTGGAACGCACGGGGCGGGCGATTCTCGATGAAACGGGGATACGATACATACCAGTCGATCTCGTGTCGGGCCGAGGCTTGGCGAATGTCCCCAAATCGCCGAGTTTGCTGTTACATCTCGCGTCAAATACCGATACCGGGGCGAGCAACCACACCGTCAACGACATCGGTACCCGCAACCTCCTCGCGGCGATTCAGCCTTTGTCTCCCGACACCCATTTTATTTTTGCCAGTACCATCGCTGTCGCGGATCACAGGGAGGATATTGGCAGACCGGTTAACGAGGAGACGCCCCTGCTGCGGCCTTTCAACGATTACGGAAGAAGGAAACTTGCTGCAGAGGTGTATTTGCGGGAGCGCGCTCGGGCCGACGGCTTTCGTGCAACGATAGTCCGCCTTTGCGCTGTCTACGGGCGGGGAACCAAGACAGACGGCTTGTTTGGACGGCTATCCCAAATGGCCTACGGTGACTCGTTGATAGCCCGGTTCAACTATCCCGGCAGGCTGAGTCTCATCGACGTGGACGATATCGCCAGAATACTAGTCCTCCTTTCCCGTCGATCGGTCCCGTCCGGGACGAGCGAGCTTTTCATTCCGGTGGCCGAGGTCGTGACCATTTCTGAGCTGATTCAATACTACTATCAGGCGTTGGGTATCGGCTATCGCCCGATCAGGTTTCCACCCGCGTTCTGGCGACTCTGCGATTTGATAGCGAACGTTTTCCACCGTATTGAGCCGATTTTGCCCCACGCGGTCAATAACAGAATCTGGCAACTCGGGTTGGTGGTCGGCGGCGGATTCCACAACGAATCCGCAAAGATACATCGCACATTCCCCGGTCTGCGGTTGAAACGGTTCAAAGACGTAGTTGGCGAGATGATCCGGTAGAGCAAGCGAATAGGGCCGATCCCCGTGCTAGGAGAAATTGTCGCCTTTATGCGCCGCAACGGCTTGCGGGCAGTCGTCACACATGCTCTCGAGCTATACATCGGGGTGTTGATTCGGTGGCTACCCGGTGTCGAGGGCCTCATTTTGCGAGGACTGTTTTATCGCTGCCTTTTCCGCAGAGGTGGCAAGAACCTGCTGATTTTTCCAGGCGTCTATATCATTTTCTCGCACCGCATGACTGCCGGACGGCGCGTTGCCATCAATGTGGGCACCTATATCGATGCGGGCGGCGGTCTCGATATCGGTGACCACGTGATGGTCGGTCCCCACTGCGCCATTTCCTCTCGTGAGCACTCGAGCGAACCGACCGGCATGCCCATGTGCTATCAGCCCGTTCGGTACCGGCAAATCCTGATTGGCAACGACGTCTGGATAGGTGCCAATGTCTCCATCCTGGGCGGGGTGAAGATTGGGGACGGCAGCGTTGTTGCGGCAGGTGCCGTCGTCATCGAAGATGTCCCTCCCAACGCCATTGTCGGGGGCGTTCCCGCGAAGATTCTTCGCTACCGGGATCCTAAACGGATGAACGCGGTGTTTCCGACCGAGCATCACCAAGAGTAGGCTTGCACGCCATGTCATCCTTGCCGGAAACATCTTGTTTTCTGAATCCGTTGATCTTGCTGGTGTTCACGGTGGCCGCGCACGGACTTATTCTCTTCAACGATGGGCTGTATTGGGATGCATGGATGATCGATTCGTGGCAGAGGCGAAGGGATTGGAGCACGATGAAAAAATTCTTTTCTGAGGTGGGAATGCCCCTTCAGCCCTATCTGCACAGATTCATCGCTGGTTTCCCTAATCGATCCATTGTCTATCGGCTGCTCGTCGTTGCTTCAACGTACGGGAGTGCGCTGGCGATTTATCTTACCGCGACACGCTTCGGTTTTCTGGACGAGAATCAAGCGCTGATCTTGTCGCTGCTCTATTTGGCCTACACGGGATACCACATGAACGTCGATTCCATAATCGTCCTTCAGTATGGCCTCCCGGCGGCGATGTTCTATTGGGCAGCCTATGTTGCTTTTGCGGCCCTGGATCACGCCGGTGCGACCCATTGGGGCCTGCGGCTGACGTCGCTGCTCTTATTTTGGTGTTCATTCAGCGCCAATTCACTTCTGGTCTATTACTTTGGCTTTCTGGGGCTCATGCTGTTCTCGAGGCCCGGCCTTACGGAGGATATGTGGCGGAATACGTATTTCGGAGTCCTGGAGCATCTCGACTACGCCGTTCTTCCGATTCTGTTCTGGATCCTGAAAGAAAAACTGGCACCGCGTCACGGTTACTACAAGGACTACAATCGGATACAGTTTGACCCGCTGCGTCTCGCGGGTAGCTTCATCAATGCCACCCGCTGCGGGGTTGAATCCGCCATCACCGCTCCGGTTCGGTCCGCAATAGAAAAATATTTTCTGTGGATCCCGGTTGGGGCATTTGTTCTGGCGTTTTACTTCCAATCCAGTCTGATTTCCGTCCTGCCGGTAATCTCGCGACCGGTCGCGACCAATTTGGTGGTTGCCGGAGCCGTGTTCTGGGCCTTGGCTGCGCTCCCTTACATTCTTATCGGACGGAATTTCTCTCCTGAAGGCTGGAACACAAAGCACCACCTATTGTTTCACCTTCCCGTGTCGTTGATGATCCTGGGGGCGGCTGGCCTGTTGTTGCCCGCGAAGGTCGTGCTCCCGGTGCTCGTTTTCATACTCGCAGTGAACCTGGTTCACCTGAATCTAGTGTGTCTCTATTACATAGCGGTCTCGGCGAAGGATCGTTCGTGGCTGTACAAGCTATCCAGGATCGACGGCGCGGCCAAGACATCTGTTTTCTATATCACGGACAACCATTCCATCCAGGGCGATCACTATTTTCCGCAGAACAGCCCTGCATATAGTTTCTACATGTTTGAATGGCTCTGGGCCGATAAAACCCGCGTCGGGATCCATGTCCGCGCATCGCACCAGCAGCGGCTACAGGGCGAGCAAATATCGAAGCTGCTCGCTGCCACGACCCTGGATTACGACATGCAGGAAGTGAATATCCACGGATCGCATGCAAGACTAGTGATATCCGACGGGACAAAGCGTACGCCGATATGGATAGCCCTGATGTATCTGAAAGAGCGATACCTGCCGGGAGGCAAGGTGGAAAGGGTGCTGGAGGATATTACCGATCTGAGCTACGCTCAAGTGTGACAAGCGTTGCAGCGACAATTTGAAATCCCGTCCCATCTAGCGTGGGGGCGACCTAGGACTTCCAATCTCCGGATTGCATTCGCTTAGTTAATGTCAATACCGCCCCTATTCTTTCCTATGTCGCTTTGTCGCAACAATAACCGCATACGTAAACGCATCCCTGACACCGAAAGAAAACGATTCCAGATCGAAGTCGGAATCGCCCAAGAGCTTTTGAATCTGCCTTCGAGACCGTACCTTGCTTGGTTCTGGCGGGTGAAGCTGGACGTTGCGGCGCAGCACCTGATTTAGAACGAAGTGAATTATCTTCAGGGCAATAACCGATAGTCCGTAGACGGGGGGCCAGAAAAGCAGCAGGCGCCCGCCAGGTTTGAGCGTTCTATTGAACTCGGCAAGGATTTGCCGTATTTGGTCCTCTTCAAAATGTTCCATGACGCCGAGGTTGTAGAGTCCGTCGAACCGGCGCCCGAGGTGCGACAAGCGGAAAATGTCCATGACCATGCATTCGGCTTGTGCACCATGACTGGCCAGGTACTTGGCGACGGCATTGGGCGAGATGTCCACAGCCGTCACCTTTGCGTAGCGTACGACGTCCGTATCGACCTCGCCACCGCCGCAACCCGCGTGAATGAGTTCCGCGTGAGGGGAGAAAGTTTTTCTTATGAAGTGATTGAGAGTGGGCTTTATCAAGTAGTTTCGATAGAAACTGGCGATGGTGTCATAGGTGGATCTTTCGACGGCCCGCCCTTTGCTGTCCCAGTACTTATCCCACATGTCGCGCATGGCTGCGGGATCGGCGCTTTCCTTTTCCGTCTTTCCCCTGGATCGATGGCGGGTCATTGCCAGCCTCCAGGCGAGCCGAAAAAGACGCAGCAGCCCGCGCACCATGTGGGTTATCTTCATCTTGGAATGGCCGTAGGTACGCGCCGGCAGTTCGATCGGCAGTTCGCCGATTTTGAGTCCAGCCATATGCAAGAGTGTCAGGCTCTCAAAGAAAAACTCGTAATCGCGGCTCTCGATCCGGTCAAACAGAGTGGTGGGTATGGGATCCAGACGATAAAGGCGAAGTCCTCCGGTCGTATCGTATGGCAGCCGCAGCAGCGTCCGGGTCAGGAAATGCCCTAAATGAGTCAGAAATCGTCGAAACCGATTCCATTCCCGCAAGCTGCTTTCCCACTGGAACCTCGATCCCACCACGATGTCGTAGGTGTCCTTGAGTTCGAGCAATCTAGGGATATCCTCTGGCTTGTGCGAATAGTCTGCATCGAGGCTGACAAGCAGTCGATAGCCCTCGGACTTTGCATATCGGAGCGCAGCAATGTGCGCGCTTCCGATCCCCTGCTTGCCTTCTCGCCTCAATAATTTCAGGTTCGGGTGATGCTGCATCATCCCGGCGACGATGTCGCCGGTCCCATCCGGCGAATTGTCATCGATAACGAGAATGTCGGCCGGCAAACCAAGCTTGAGTAATTCCCCGATGAGCGGCTGGATGTTCTCAGCTTCATCGTAAGTTGGGGTAAAAAATAGGAGCTCGTTGCGGTTCATTTGCTATGCGATGGAAGCCAGCGCATTGTCAGTGATCGGATCTCGGGTGCTGCAACGACGGCGGCCGCGAACATGGCGATCGATGCCAGCATCAATTCTGGCACAGTTAGCCAACCGGATTCGAAAGTAGGGACCAGTAATTTCCAGAGGCCTCCGACAGTCGCCGCCGCAACTAGCGGTTGACCAACGTCGTGACGGTACCAACGCCAAAGCTCGCCACGGAGCAAGCGCTGGTGCATAAAGGTAACGACCACCCCGATGTAGAGCGTATTGAGAATGACCCACACGATCGCCGCGCCGACGCCACCGTATTTGATTGACATAAAATAAATCAGAGGCGCAAGCAAAAGCGCGGCCGCGGTGTTCCCGACAAGAGCGAGTCGAGTCCAGCCGTATGCGAGCTGCAATACGTGCGGCAGACTCGCCACGGCGTTGAGCGCGGTTCCCACCGTTAGCAGACTCAGCACCAGATGACCGTTTTCGGCGATCGAGCGATCTTGCGTCCATACAAGCAACAACTCGTATGAGAATAGCGTCAAAAGGGCTGCAAGAGGCATTATCAATACGGACATCAATTGGCAGGCGCGATGATAGAGGCGCGCCAAATCCTGTGTGTCGTTTCTCGTCACGAGTTGCGAAAAGCGCGGGAAAAACGCAGCGCAAATCGGACCTGTCAGATAAGAAAGCCCTCCAGCCACACGCGAGGCGAGGCTGTAATAGCCGAATGCATCCAGCGGAAGAACCTTCACCAGTATCAGCTTGTCGAGCTGAGTCAGGATGATCGACATGACCGAAATCCCGGTCATGCCCGCCGCAAACCGCCATATACCGGAGAGGAGTTGCCCGCTGAAGGTGGGACGTGCAGGTGCCCTGGGCAACGACCGCCACAGCAGCAACCCGGTCAGGAGCGAATCGATCAGACTGGCCGCCATGGACCACGCAATGAACGCCTGGATCGTGGGCGAAACGAGCCAGACGATCAGAACGCCGCCGAGGCTGTTCACAGTGCCGGTGATAGAGGAAAGAATGTTGAAAGCAACCTGCTTCTGAAGACCCATCAGCCCGCCGCTGTAGAGCGCGCGGGGCCATTGACACGCAATGGCAATGCCCATCATCGCGAGCGCTTGGGTAACGGTCTCGATGGAAAGCTGCTGCGGTTTGAGCCAGAAGGTTGCGATGACTGGTGCCAGAGCGGCCATGGTCACGCCGATCGCGATGCCGATGAGCCAATAGATGACCTCCAGAGTACGCAGAAGATCGTGCATTTCCTGCGCCTTGCCTGACTGCAGTGAGTACTGCGCGAACTGGCGGTTGAGCGCCGTGCCTAGACCCAGATCGAGCAGCTGAAGGATCAGCGTCAACGACAGGAAAAACCCGATCAGTCCGAAGGCCTCGATGCCGAGGAAATGGATGTACACCGGGAGCACCGCCAGGGACAGCAGCGCCGCCCATCCCCTCCCGGCAATGTTGGCAACGATGTTGCGCCTGACTATGGACATCGCTCGATCGAGGCGCGGTTCAGCGCGTCGGGTGGGAATCGGAAGTCGGATCGAGGCAATCCCCGGAAGTAAATGTGCGGATGCACGACCCTAACGATTCGACAAGGACTGCCGTCGACTCATGTGCATCCAGACCGCGAAGGCATCGTACGGCGTGACTCGCCGCGTCACGAGGAGATCTTCTCCGCGAAACGCCTGCACGTCCTGTCCCTCGCGCAGGACGAAGCGCTCGAACACGGGGTCAGGCACCTTCACTTCGAAGTAGATTCGATAGACCTTGGAATACCCGAGCGTACTGAAGTCAAAGTCGAATTGAGTGAACCGGGTCGCACCCGGCATATCGAGCTGTATTTCCTCGCGCAGCTCGCGCCTGAGCGCGTCCACCGGAGTTTCACCGGGATCGACCGCGCCGCCGAAACAGCCCCAATGCGCCGGATAGAAAATCCCCGGCTTGCCGTCGCGCAGCTGCATGATGTAACGTCCGTCTTCGTGGACGAGCAGCGCGGCCACGGCGTCGTGGGGACGGGGCGAACGTCCGCGGGCGGGAACGAAGTGTTCTGGTCGAAACCCTCGGCTTTCGACGAACACGGTCAGCCGTCCACGACGATTGAGCGTAGCCGGTCGACCACCGCCTGTTCTTCGGGGTAGTAGAGAACCTCCAGCGCAGAGCTCATCGGAGTATGGCTGTCGGGATGACAGATCCGAACCGGCTCCGAACGCAGCGCCCGGCCCGAGCGCTCGGCAACGCGCGCGACTATCTCTGCCGACACCCCGAACGATTGCCACGCAGGGTCCATGACGCACAGACGCCCGGTCTTCTCGACCGAGGCGCACACCGTTTCCGAGTCGAGAGGCGCCACGGTGCGCAAGTCAATGACCTCGGAATCGACGCCGATTGCAGCCAGCCTGTCAGCCACCCGCAGGGCAAAGGGGACCATGACGCCCATTGCAACGATCGTTAGGCTCCCTCCGACTCTGCGCACGGCAGCGCGCCCGAACCGGACCCGATACGGCATCGTCGGAACGCGATCCTTAAGGGTAAACAGCGACCGGTGCTCCACGATGATGACGGGGTTCTCTCCGAAAATGGCTTCGAGCAGGAGGCCCTTCGCATCGAAGGCGGTGGCAGGCATGGCGACCTTGATCCCGGGTACATGCGCGAACCACGCGTGCAGGCTCTTTGAGTGCTGCGGGCCCTGCCCCCAGCCACGGCCGACAATGGCGCGTATGACGATCGGCAGCGAGGATTGCGTGTTTGACTTGAACCGCCACAGGGCCATCCAGTTCACGATGGCATCCATCGAATACAGCATGAAATCGAGGCGGTGGTGGACCAGAACCGGCCTGCAGCCCGCGACAGCGGCTCCGATTCCGGTTGCCGTCATGGCGCTCTCCGACACCGGAAAATCGCGAACGCGCTCGGGACCGAAGCGCTCGACCAAACCCGTGGTCGACCCGAAGACCCCGGGACTGTAGTCCACGAGCTGTCCCAGCACGATCACGCTGTCGCTCAGCTCCATGGCTTGCCGGAGTCCCTGGTTGAGGGCGTCCCCGTAGCTGATCTCGGGGTGCTCCGCGGCTGTGGTGACGTGCGTTGCGACCCGGCTTGAGTCGGATTGTGCGATACCTGTCATCGGTTCTTTTCGCCGCGCTCAATAGCCCTTCGGCTGCGGGGAGTCCTGTTGGGCATCGAATTCCGCGAGCTCGACTTCGGCAAGCAGCTCGTCCGCCATGGGACTGTTCGGGCTGGAGTTGAGCGTTTTCCAGTCTGGCAGGGTCGGGAACGAGCTCGACTTGGCGAATTCGAAGCAGCGAGAGATTTCCGCTGTCACTTCGCGCTCGATGCGTTCTGTCTCATCGGGGGAAATGATGCCTCCCCTCTGCATTGCCTCTTGGAGGAGCGAAATCGGACAGTTCTGTTTCCACGCCTGCACTTCCGACGCACTCCGATAGCCGACCAGGTCGTCGCTTTCGGGTCCGTAATGTCCGCTCCAGCGATAGGTGTAGGCCTCGATGAAAGCCGGGCCTTCCCCCGCGCGGGCGGAAGCGATCTCCTTGCCGAGCGTCCGGTAGACTTCCATCGCGTCGTTACCGAAAATCGCCGTGCTTCGCATGCCGAATGCGGCAACCCGCGCGCTGATATTGTCGAGCGCCTGCCGCTTGAGCAGGGGAGAAAACACGGAGTAATTGTTGTTCTCGCAGACGAAGACGACCGGGAGCTTCGCGACCGCCGCGTAATTCACGGACTCCCAGAATATTCCCTCGTCGGTTGCCGATTCGCCGAAGCCCGCCACCGTCACTTGCGTGCTCTTGCGCAGCTGGCAGCCGAGGGCCGCGCCGAGAGAAATGGCGGTCGCCCCTGCGAGGATGGCGCCGCTGAAGAATTTTCGAGCCGGAAAGGAGATGTCCTGCGATCCGGCGAGTCCGCCGTTGGCCCCGGTTTGCTTGCCGTACAGTTCCGCAAAGAGGGCATCCATCGGGGCACCCTTTGAAAGATAGTACCCATGAGAACGGTGATGACAGAAGAGATAGTCGTCTTCCCGCAGGAGCATCGATAGCGCCGCCGGAACGGCTTCCTGCCCGATGCAGAAGTGCACCGGACATCGCATCTCGTCGGCGGGATGATATTCACGGGCGAGCGCCTCCTCGCACCTCCGCAGGCGCAGCATGAAGCGCAGGATAGCCCTGGCGGTTTCGGCCTCGCCCTTGCCTATGTTGACGCCTCTGTAGCGCCCCGCGCCGAGAATCCCTTTGTGAGAAAGCACTGACATCGCGCCTCAGCCGCGCATCGTGTAGGCGGTGGGCCAACCGCGCAACTGGTCGAGATATTTTCTGCCCCACTCCACCATCTCGCGCAGTCCTTCCTTCCATCCGATCTCGGGCTCCCAGCCGACGTCGCGCTTGATGGCGCCGGAGTCGAGCCAGTAACGGGAGTCCTGCCCCAGCCGGTCGGGCGCCATTTCGCACAGCTGCTCGAAGGGCATTCCCAAGGCGTCGGCGCACAGCTCGACGACCCGCCGGATGCTGGTGGGTTCGGCCGGACCGGCATTGTAGATCTTTCCGAGAGGCGCTTTCTCCGCCACCAGGTGGATCGCGCGCGCCAGATCGCGCGCGTGGATGTAGGATTTCTCCGCCTTTCCTCCGCCCTGGAGCGGCAACTTGGTGCCGGTCAGGCCGCACAGGATTGCCTTGGGTATCACGCGGTGCAGGAGTTGTCCGGGGCAGTAAGCGTT
>WNFA01001414.1_pt1 | contig 19493 bp, 16 predicted proteins | sample 5400481 | NCBI WGS metagenome assembly WNFA01 (sample SAMN13153340, study PRJNA577476) | soil metagenome | isolation source: 120 cm saprolite under Douglas fir tree site 2 hole 1 replicate 2 | place: USA:California | collected 2015-04-18
CGCCGGGAGCGGCAAAGTCAGATTCGCCGCCACCGCGGCGCTCCCCGGGTTGGCAAAGGTCAGCGTGTAGGTCAGGGTTCCGCCCGCCCGCACCTGCGCCGGCAGGGCACTCGAGGTCAGATGCAATGAGGCATGGGCCGATGCCGAGGCGGTCGCAAAGGCGATGGCCTGGAGTTTGCTCGTGCCGATGGTGGCGGTGGCCGTCGAGGTTAATTTGGTGCCATCGGTCGGCGCTGGGCTGCTCGATAACAGCGCCGGGTAGACCACCGTCACGCTGCCGCCCGCCGGCACATTGAACGCCACAAACTGCAGCGTCTGGCCCGCGGTGCACACCGTGTAATTGCTCGCCCCATTGCAGTAGGCGGCAAAGGACAGTTCGCTGTGCGTCACCGTGGTGCTGACCGGCACCACGGCCGTGAGCGCCACGGCCTGAACCGCGGGGCCGGTATTCGATACGGTGGCGGCGAAACGCACGCGATCGCCGGCGGCGGCGCTGCTGGGATTTGCTGTCGAAGACAGCAGCACGGCCGCCGACGCAGCACTCGACAGGAAGGGCCAGACAATGAAGGCCGATAGGACCAGCGCGGCCGATCGAGCGCGATTCGTGCTCATAGTATCAACTCCTCCCTCAAATCACACCGCAGCGCCGGCACGCGGAAGCCAATTCTCGGCTTCACCAACAAAGACGAGCGCGACGCCGTTTTGTCAGGGGAGGAGAGCAAGAATCTATTTGTCGGCCTCTCCCTAATTTGCGCGCCATCGGCATCTCTGGCCACCCTAAAGGTGACTAAACAACTCACGCCGAAGCCTGTCACCTTGCCGCGCGGGGCGCTGACGAGCACGGATTCCTCGCAACTCGCTGGACATACCGCCGGAACCCGATTCTGGGTGCTGCGTTCCGTTTACGACTTCGACGATACGACGATCGCACGTGCGATCGAGGGAGCGTTGGGTTTGCCTCGAGTGCAAGTTGAAGACTCTGAGCGAGTTAAGCTGGCGCTTGCGGCCGTTGCAGACCGTATTGACATCGCCGATGCCCTGCATCTTGCGTCCACGCCCGGTGATGCACGCGCCTTCGCAACCTTCGATCGAGATCTCGCGCGACGCGGCAAAGGGCGGTTGGGTCCTATCGAGGTCCTTTAGACCAATACTGACCGGTTGAAAGTCTCGCTGGGCGCCGACGGCGAGTCGCTGCGTTGGGTATTTATGTGTCGAGCACGCTCAAGCGTGCGGCCCAGATCTTGGACGCGCTCAACGTGCGATTGCGGACCCGGGTGGCCATCGAACCGTTGCCGTAGTTTCTGGTAGCGCAGGCATCGTGATGGCGAGCTCACGTGCTCAGTGTGCGCAACGTTTCCGCGGAAACGCACATTTACATTAATTCTTGATATACGCTATAAACGATTTATTTATAGGCATAAATGGTGGGACGGCTGGACAGCATATTTTGATCATATGTCATTGTTTCATTTGTTAAAAATTCTTTTGATGCCTGATGAGGCCCCAAATAAGGCCCCACGAAAAAGTGGCAGTCTGTGGATGTTTGCGGACGATCCCCTTCTTGATCTTGCATCGCCTCGTTAAGCCGCATCTTTCGGGTCCTTTTGCATTGTCCGTACATTGTACGGGTGATATAGTAGACACCTTGAGAACAGAGAGTCGCTGCTATGCCTAGCCCCATGAAACGCAGAGAAGATCGACTTGAGGTACGTCTGACACCCAAGGCGAAATCGATGTTGAAGCGCGCAGCGTCGGTCGAACGCAAGACCGTCAGCGCCTTTATTCTGGATAAGGGCTTGGCAGCGGCCGCCGAGACGCTCGCGGACCGCCATGAATTCCCCTTGAGCGCCAAACAGTATGACGCCTTTGTCGCCGCGCTCGATAGAGCCCCGACGGCGCGCCCCCGCCTGGAAAAGCTGCTGAAGACACCCAGCGTTCTTGAGTGAGCGAGTTCGGTGCGATCGAGAAATTGCGGCGCGAGCATTTGCTCGACAGCTTCGATTGCGGCAAGGAAGATTTGAATCGATTTCTGAATCGTCAGGCCTGGAGTAACCAACAGGCGCAGAACGCACAGACCTATGTCCTTGCGAGAGAACTCCGTGTCCTCGGCTATTACAGTTTGGCGGCGGGGTCGATCACCCATGACCAAGCGACGGAGCGCGTCAAGAAGGGTCTCGCGCGGCACCCGATCCCCGTAATCCTCTTGGCGCGGCTCGCCGTAGATGTCTCGATCCGTGGCAAAGGTGTCGGGTCGGCGCTGCTGAAGGATGCACTACTGCGAGCGGCACATGCGGCCGATACCATCGGCGCCAGGGCGCTGCTCGTGCATGCCAAGGACGATGGGGCCAGAGCCTTCTATGAACACTTCACGTTCGAGGCAAGCCCGAGCGACCCGTACCATCTGTTGCTCATTATGAAAGACTTGCGGCAGATCATCGAGCGGTGACGTACTCGACTGCTAAATGCGACTTTGATTTGCGCGGTTAGCTGACCAATGGAACCTCTCTGTTGAACGGATACGTACTCTGACGTTTCTGCGGACGTTGGGAATGTCAGCAACTGGCATGGGCGGCGGCGATGCTTCGGTGGCGAGCGAACAGCAATCCCGAATTTGGACCTTGAGTTCCACCGGCGCCGCCGGTCGCGCGACGATGGCAGACCACGAGCAGTGGCCATCACCCGGCCTCGGGAAAGTTCATGCGGCGCAGCAAGTCCTGGAAGCGTAGGTCGGAGCGCAGGTCATCGAACCGGCGACTGACCGGAAGGGTTAACATCCATGTATCACGCTCGCGGTAAGCCGTTTCCAGCCAACGCAGGGCTTCGTCTGTTTCGCCCAGCGATGCGTAGATTCGGCCTACAACACACGGCGCCACATAGTGCTCCTTCGAAAGTCCCTGCAACTGCTCCAAGATCTTTTGCGCTTCGACCCGATGTCCAGCCGCGGCATACGCGGCGCCAAGAAAGCCGACGAACGTTGGAGCACTGCGCGACAGTTCAACTGTTCTTTGCGCGGCCGCGATGGCGCGCTCATGCATCGACTTTTCCGAAAATGCGATCCCAATGTGGTTGTGCGCCCAGAGAAAATTCGGATCCTGGTCGAGCACCTTATCAAACTCGGCGATGGCCTGGTCGTATCGACGCGCGCACAAACTAGCAAATCCTAACGACACTCGGATCATCAGAGAGTGCGGATCCAGGCGGACGGCGCGTTTTAGCTCGGTGTAGCTCTCCTCGTAACGCCCCATCAGGGCGAGATAGAAGCCGAACCATTGATGTGCGGTGGCGTAACGCGGGTTGAGTTCAATGGACTGCTCAAATTCCCTTTCGGCACTCATGAAGTCGTAGTCATAACCCATCGTGGCAAAGGCTAGCGAGGCGTGCGCCTCCCCTGAACTGCGATCTATCTCAAGCGCTTCCTGCGCCAGTCTCCTTGCTCTACCGCAACCCTCGTCCGGTGCGACCAAACCCGACCAACCGAGTCCGGATAGACAATCGGCCAGACCTGCGTAGGCCGCGGCGTAGGCCGGATCTTTGACAATGGCCTGCTCGAAGTGCCGGACAGCGTGTCTGAGTTCTTCTCCGCTGCGCCGGTTCCAGTGATAACGACCCCGCAGATAGGCATCGTATGCTTCGGGGTCCACCGGGTGCACTTGGGTAAAACGTGCCTGATCGAGCGGAGTGAGCTTGACCTGGACTTCCCGTGCGATGGCTTGGGCCACTTCTGACTGTAAGGCCAGTACATCTCGCAGATCTCGGTCGTAACTTTCCGCCCACAGGTGCGTGTCGGTGGGCGCGTGCACCAGCTGTGCGGAGATGCGCAGCCGCTCGCCCGATCGCTGCACCGTCCCCTCAACCACTCCGTCTACTTGCAGCTCCAGGGCAATGTCACGCAGAGATTTCCGCACGCCCTTGTACTGCATGACGGACGTGCGCGAAACCACGCGTAACGCGCCAATCTTCGCCAGGCTGGTGATGAGCGCTTCCGTCATGCCCTCGGCGAAGTAGTCCTGCTCGGCGTCCCCCGACAAGTTTTCGAGCGGCAGGACGGCCAGCGATTCGATGCGTCCTGGCTTGGCAGCGAGGGATCCAATAAACCGGTAACCGCGGCGCGGCAGGGTCTCGATGAGTCGGGGAGTCTCGGCCGAATCGTCCAATACTTCCCGCAACCGCTTGACTGCGGCATTTAGACCCTGCTCGAAATCCACGAACGTGCCGGGAGGCCAAAGGCGTTTCTGCAGGCTCTCGCGGGTGACCACCTCGCCGGGATGTTCGAGCAGGATGGCCAACACCTGGAAGGGCTGCTCGGGCAGCCGAACGCGGAGCCCTTGCTTGCGCAGTTCTCCAGAGCGCAAGTCCGCCTCGTAAACACCAAAGCATACGACCCGGGACCCCGGTGAACGCGTAGTGGCCATCTCCGCACCTCATGGGCAGGAGGATTTAGCGAATTTTACCATGGGTTCTTACCGGCCCAGTCATACCGACCTATGCAATTTGCATCTGCTTTTCAGTCGCCAGCCATGGAGTCCCTTCCCGATTGGGCGCAGGTTCACATCACGCGCTGCGCCGGGAGAACTATCGGAATGAAGCTTGGAGGAGCTTGCCCATGCACGGACCAAAAAAGACTATCTCGACGAGTTTTGGGATATCTCACCGCTGCGATTGCCCGGCCGACTCGGTAGCGCTGGTAACAGAAGGAGCCCGTGAAAACAAGCGTGAAAGCGAAATTGGTGCATTTTCAACTCTATGGAGGACGTATGCTCAGTCCAAGAATTCTCGCAGTCTTCGCCGTGTTCTCGTTGGCAGTGGCGCCCGATCTTTACGCCGCCCATGGCTCGAATGCATCCCTGAATGGAACGTACTCCTATTCCGCTCAAGGCTTCGGGGAAGTGAGTCCCGACATCAGCTCAGCGGGATTCGCGCCATTCGCCCAGACAGGTCTGATCGTGTATGACGGAAGAGGTCATATCACCTCCGGCACACTGACATACTCCACGACAAGTGCCAACGGAGGAAGCTTCCGCGGGACATTTACTGGAAGTTACACCGTCAACGAAGACTGCAGCGGCACGGCTGCAACGGACCTCGGCGACGGCACCCTCTTCCACTTCGACCTGGTAGTTCAAACGCCATCAACGTACACCGCGATCAACACCGATCCCGGAGCTTTCATAAGTGTCTACTTTGCCCACAGGATCGGTGTAGAAAACTAAACGGTCGATTGGTACACCTTGCCGAGGAAGGTCGCCATGTACGCAGAAAAAAGGTGTGTTGCACGTCTCGTCGGGGTCTTGCTCCTTGCATACGCACTCAGTCATTCCGCGGAAGCCACGGTGGGATTCAAGTCGGCCGTGAGCTATCCAGTGGGAACGGCTCCTTTGGCTGTTGCGGTGGGGGATTTCAACGGCGACGGAAAGCCTGATTTGGCCGTCGCCAACGCTGGCAATCCCCAGATCGGCGATGACGGAAACGTGAGCGTCCTGCTCGGCAATGGCGATGGCACATTTCAAGCCGCACTCAATGTCGCCGCCGGCAAGAACCCGTTCTCCATCGCGGTGGGGGACTTCAACGGAGACGGCCACCCCGACGTAGTCGTAGCGAATAACGGCATCAACCCTGCCGGCGGCTGGCTTGCCGGAACGGTGAGCATCTTGTTGGGCAATGGCGATGGCACCTTCCAGGACCACTTGGACTATGCAGTAGGAATCGGTCCCGAGTCTGTGGCAGTAGGAGACTTCAACGGTGACCAAGTGCTTGACTTGGTGGTTGCGGCGCGTTCCGAGAACGTCGTGAGTGTGCTAATGGGTAACGGCGATGGGACGTTTCAACCGCACCTGGACTATGCAGCCGGAAGTGCCAGCGCAGTAGCGGTGGCTGACTTCAACCAGGATGGCAAGCTGGACCTTGCAGTGGCTGGGCGGTTTAGCGGCGGTGTTGTGGGCATTCTGGAGGGTAACGGGGACGGAACGTTCCAGCCTGCCGTGGGTTATGACCCGGCAGTCGCTTTGGCCGAGTCCTTGGTGTCAGGAGACTTCAACGGCGACGGCAAAGTTGACCTCGTGGTCACGTCTGGCATTTTTGGCTCGGGCATGGTGAGTGTGCTGCTCGGCAACGGCGATGGCACGTTCTCGCAAGCAAGCACACTTGACTCCGCGGGGTGCCATCCATTCGTCGCTGACTTCGATGGCGACAGCAAGCTCGATATTGGGGTCATCGGCTGGGGTGAATTTGGCTGTCACTTTCTCGGCGCCGGCACCATTCTGGTCTTCAGAGGTAATGGCGACGGGACCTTTCAGCCAACCGCAGCCTTTACTACGACTAGTGCTTGGAATCTAGTGGCCACCGCCGACCTCGATGGCAACAAGACACCGGATCTGGTTACTGTCCGTCGCAGCGACAACACAGTCAGCGTGCTGCTGAATTCGACGGGCGCTGACTTCTCCATCTCCGCGTCGGCACCGATGCCGGAAACTGTCAGTCGCGGTCAAAGTTCAACGTCCACTGTGACCCTTGCTCACCTCAATACCTTCGATAACCTGGTCACTCTCACCTGTTCGGTGCAGCCAGCGCAATCAGCACCGAGCTGCTCACTCAACCCAGACTCGGTGAGCTTCGACGCTAGTGGAAATGCAACCGCGACGCTGACCATCAGCACCGGACCAGCAATAGCGTCGCTGGTTCCGGCTTCTGTGCGTTACGGCGGGCTCCTGTGGCTGCCAGTGGCAGGGTTTGCTTTGATGGGAGTTGGTTTGGGCTGTAGAAGCTCTAACAGGCTAGTGCGAGTTGCGCTCGGCGTATTACTTCTCGGCGGATTGATCTTTCAATCGGCCTGTAACGGTGCAGGCGGTGGTGCCTCGCAGACTTACACCGTTACCATCAATGGCACTTCCGACGCGACACACCATTTCGCGACCGCGACGATGACAGTACAGTAGCACGGGCTGCGTGGGCCGGCGCGCAGGAGACATCAGGCAGTCACGCGGAGCTCGCGCGTGAGATCGGGCTGGCCGCGGCCACGATTGGACCGCCGCTGACTGGCGAAAGCTGCCCGGGCGAAGCAGAACACACAGACCAGTTTGCCGAATGCCCAACCACCGCGGGTGGCGCGAGCTGGACTCGAACGAGAGGCGCTTTTCGGGGCCTGCTGCAGTCGTTCTGGCAGCCATTTCCCCGCAATATCCAATGAGTTTGGGGGCACCTTCTTTCAGTTTACTCAAGATGCCCCCAGAAATGCCCCCACTCTCATCCGGATACCATGAATCAACCTGGACGTCGCTGGACGACCAAACCCTGCTTTTCTACGGCTTTCTCGGGATTTTTCGTGACTTCTGGACGTCGCTGGACGTCACCGGAAGTCTCTGGAAGTGGGACGGCTGGCCACCACATTCGCGCTATAAGCGTTTGTTTATGCGAAGAAAATATTCTCTTGCGCATTGCGAGGTCCCAAATAAGGCCCCGCAAAGGTGCGGATTTCTCGGAACATCTGCGGACGCCCCCGGATCGAAGGTTCGTCGTGATCGCGTCCGCCCGTTTTGTCACCACGACGTTGCGCATAATTCCTTCCGGCGATGGCCGACCGGCCAGCTTCACTTCATCAATTCATCCAGCTTCTTTATGTCATCGTCTAAACTCAGCAATTCCCATCGTTGCAACGATAGGGGTACGTTACCGTTACTCCATAAGTAGTCGTGAAACTCGCGGAGCGTGAACTTGTCGCCCTGCTCGAGACGCCGTTCCGGCAACGCTTGCCGCCGTGCGTCAGGCGCTTAGATTGGCGCCACCGTTGACGAAAATCACCTGGCCCTGGATGAACTCCGCTTCGGGCGAAGCCAGCCAGCGCATCAGATTGCTGTAGTCCGCATCGGTAACGCCGCGTCCGGTTGGATTGTGACCTGCGGCGTCGCGGACAAGGTCGGCCGTCTTGGCGCCAAACAAAGCACGTACGGAATCGGTTTCCACGATTGCCGGCGCGATCGCATTTATACGGATGCCCTTGGGTGCAAGCTCGACCGCCAAATAGCGGATAAGACTCTCGGCCATCGCTTTGGCGACGCCGATGGCCGCATAGTTCGCTATCACAATTCGGCCGCCGCGGCTGGTAAGGAAAAATATCGTGCTGCCACGGGAGAGTATGGGCAGCGCCGCTTGAACCAGAAATAGCAGGCTGGTGCCGTTGGTCGTGACCGCTCGGGCGAAGCGCGTTGGATCGGCGGTGAGAGTCGGGGAAGCATAGGCATCGAGTGCGCAATGGACTACCTGGTCGAGGTGGGCGGTCGTTTGTTTCACGGTCGCAATGAGAGATGCGCAACCTTCAGGAGTACCTGTATCGGCTTTGATAATATGAGCGCGGCTGCCTGCGGCAGACACATCCCTGGCGGCGCGCGAGGCTGCCTCATCGTCACGGTAGTAGTTGAGGAACACATCACCCGCATCTGGCGCGAAGGCCTTTCCGATGGCCAGGCCAATTCCTTTGGTTCCACCGGTGATCAGAATGGACATTCCTCCCCCCTTACCGAACCACTGATGCTGACAGGAATTGCACCTCTCGACTATGTCGAATGTCGGCGCAGAGATAGATTCATCGAGGATGACTTGACCTCGACGACCGGAACAGTTGCGATTCGAATCAAGCGGCTCACTTGATCCAGTTCGGTCGAGGACAGCAAGGGATACGTTTTCTTGACGGGGCCAGCCGCGCGCATGCGTTCGAGGTCCGCCTCCGGCACGAGAGCGCGCAAGATCAACTCATCGTCATCGTTAGTGCCGTACCGTTTTCGTAGCTCCTCGATAGTCGGCTGTTCGGGCGTATTGGCGAGCACCTCCTTTGCTCGCGGCGAAGTCATGATTTTGTCGAGCACGTTGGGCTCGATCGGCGCGACTGTGTCGCCGTAGAAGCCTCCCGCGTATTGGATCACTTCATCCGGAATGATCGCATAACGCTTACCCGAGACAACATTGAGAACGGCAAGCGTGCCGACCAGCTGGCTGAACGGTGTCGCCATGCCGGGGTATCCCAGTTCTCGCCGCACCTTTGCCGTCTCTACCAGCACTTCGTCCAATTTGTCGCTCATGTTGTGCTGAACCAGCTGCGCCTTTAGTGTGCCGGTCATCCCCCCCGGAATCTGATGCTCGATCGACAGCACGTCGTATTCACTGTACTGGTTAATGAGATAGCCTGCCGCCTTCCCGACGGCTTCAAAATGTTCCGCCACAGGCTTAAACAGCGTCGTATTCAGGCCATGAGTGTGTCCTTTGAGTTCGACGTTCTTCGCCATGATCTCCGTCGACGGTACCGATGGGCCGTTAGCCATCGGCCGGCTCGCTGTGTGCAGGATCGTGATACCGAGATCGATGGCGTCGAGATAGGCCTTGGCCGACATGCCGAGCAGATTGTTCGAGTGAAACTCGATTTTCTTACCGCGCGCTTTGCCTATGATGGCAGGCACCAAGGTCTTCAGTCGTTCCTTGTCCAGGGTCCCTGCGGTATCGTAGAGGAGGAGCGTGTCGATATTGGGAGAGGCCGACAGTTTGTCGGCCTTATCCGCATAATATTCATCCGTATGGACCGGGGACAAGAAATATAAAATCGTACCGGCCACCTCCGATCCGAATTCCTTGGCAACCTTTGCCAGCCGATGAATTTTGTCGATATTGTAGAGCACGTCATAAATCCAATACGATCGGACTCCGTGGCGATTTAATTGACGCATCCACGCGTCCATCAACGAGTCTGGCGTCACTCCAAACGTCACCGAAGCGTTGGAGCGCATGCCACCCCGAATAGGCGTGCGTGGCATGGACTCCACAAGCAGGTCAAGCCCTTCCCACGGGTTCTCCTGGCAGTGCCGGATCAATACCTCCATCATCGAAGAACCGGCAAGGTCAATGACCCTGAAGCCGGTGCGATCGATCACAGGAGACACAGGCAGCGCCATGCCGGCACGCATGCGCATACCCCAGAGACTTTGCTGCCCATCGCGCATCGTCTCGTCGAGAAACTCGATAAACGCCATCTTCGGTTCTCCTAAGAGTTACGCGATTGCCGCAACGTCATGCAGGCTCGATATAAAAGAGGATCTGATCGAATTCCACCATGTCGCCGTCCTTTGCACAGATCTTGCGGACAATTCCCGCTGTACCCGCACGCACCGTGGTAAACAGCTTCATGACCTCGACGAGGCAGACCTCGCTCTGCGCCTCCACTCGCTCGCCCAACTCGCAATACGGGGCTTCGCCCGGCTTCGGCCCGCGGTAGAAAGTGCCAAGCATGGGTGCGGCAACGGCGACCCAGTTGTCCGGTACGTTGGACGCCAGTGCGTCCGGCACGGGAGGCGGTGCAATGTGGCCCATACCGCGCGGAATATTCTCTGCCGCGAGCGGTCGGGTTACCACGTACTCCGAGGGAATTGCCAGACTGCCGGCACGGCTAACTTTTGGATCGGAAGACAAGAAAAGATCGAAATCCTCGATTTGGAGATGCATCTCATCCCAGCTCGACGCTTCGAACAAAGCCACCAGAGCTTCGATGTCTTCGGGTTTCACTGTCGCCATGACGATTCCTCCACGCTATTGAGCGCCTTCGTCGGTAGCTACGCTCGAAACGTTCAAGGATGCCTTGGCTCGCACTGCGGCGATCAGAAGCGGTAACACCGGTTCCCCAACCACAAAGCGCAACTTCTCCGCGACGGCGGCCCGAACACCTTCATCACTGGTGATCGCCCCGCCGCGGGCGCCGTGATAGCCACGGATGAGCGTCGGCAGTCGTTTCGGATCTTCGCCGCCGTCGACCGCATTCAGGTCGATGACGAGCTCGCTTGGTGCCTCGCTCGGTCGATACACTTTCAGCGGGCTGTGCCGCGCCGCCCATTGTGCTATGTCGGTCAACCGCGGGTCCGCAGTCTCGTCCGGTCTCACCACCTCCAGTTGTCCCGCAAAGATGTGGCCGAGCGCACCGTCGACGGTGACCGTTCGGCCTGCAAGGCCGGCAAGCATGGAGACCCCGCAACCCACGATGCACGGCAGGCCGAGGGCTCGGCTCACTACTGCGGCGTGTGACGTCGAGCCACCCGTTTCGGTGATCACTGCTTTCGCGGCGAGCATGCCATGCACATCCTCCGGACTCGTAGTGGGCCTCGCGAGGACAACCGCCTCGCCCGCCTTAGCGCGAATCTCGGCTTCGTCTGAACTCGTGACAACCACGCCGGCGCCGACGCCGGGGCAAGCCCCCTCACCGGAGGCGAGTATTTGCGCTTGCGCTGCCTGACCCTCGGCGAGGCGAGGCGCGAGCAGCAGTCGGACCTGTTCCGGTGTGACACGATCGAGTGCAGTGACTTCATCGATCATTCCTTCACGAACCATGTCAACGGCAATGCGGACGGCCGCGGCCGGCGCCCTCTTGGCCGCACGACTCTGAAGTAAATAGAGTTCGCCGTTTTGCACGGTAAATTCGATGTCCTGCACATCGCCATTTTCCCTCTCCAATATCACACATGCTGCCATGAGCCCCTGGTAGGCGTTCGGTACGCGAAGCTTCATCGTCGACAGGACATTCGGCGTGAATTTGCCTGAGACCACGTCCTCGCCCTGCGCACGCGCAAGATATTCTCCGAAGGGCTCCCGATCGCCTGTCAATGGATTGCGGCTAAACACAACACCGGTGCCGCTGCTGTCATCGCGATTCCCGAAGACCATGGCCTGGATGGTCACCGCAGTGCCGAGGTGATGCGCAATCCCATGGTGCTCGCGATAGCGCTTTGCCCGGCGGGAATTCCACGATTCGAATACAGCGCGAACCGCGGCCATCAGCTGTGCGTACACCGTCTCGGGGAGGCCCGCCCCCGTGGCGTCCGCGATCTGGCGATTCCACGAAGCGGCATCGCCATCTGGTGGAAACACATCTATGTTCGCCTTGAGCACAATGTGCGCATAGAGGTCATAGAAGCGCCGGTGGACGTCTCGTGCAAAGCGCCCATCGCCGCACTCAACCACAAGCGCTGCCTCGGTATCCTTCGTGATTCCAAGATTGAGAATCGTGTCCATCATGCCAGGCATCGATACCGGAGCGCCCGAGCGGACTGAAATCAGAAGTGGCTTCACGCCGTGGCCGAAGGTGCGGCCGGTTCGCTGCTCGAGGCGGGCGATGGCTGTCGCCATTTCTTCGGGCAGTCCTTGCGGGAGAGCGCCGTCGCGCAGGAACGCGCGGCACGCCTCGGTGGTAACGACGAACGCCGGCGGTACCGGCAACCCGAGCGACATCATCCGCGCGATCGACCATGCCTTGCCGCCGATCAGCGCCTTGTCCGGCAGATTGCTGCCGTCAAGCTGGGTGATCCACCGATGCAAGGGATTCGTCACGATTGCCTATTCGTCGCGTTCGCGGCCGAGAATGCGCAGCAGATCCTCGTGCATCTCGAACCATACCGTATGATAGCTAGCGATCTTCGCGTCGCTCACCCATTCTATGGCGCCATCCTCCGCCTTCTCGAGCGCCGCGACGAGCTTACGCGGATAAATGCTGAGCCGAGGCAGCTCCTTCGCCATGCGCTTCAACGCTGGCTCCGCTCGCTCATGCAGCGTGCCCAGCCGGTCGATGAGTTGCTCGTCGTGGTCCGTACTGGAATGATCGTTTGGCACCTTTTTGCCGCCCACGTCCATGGTTTGCCAGTCGGTGATCAGTTGTTTCAGTTCCGCATTGATTTTTTCAAATTGACCATACGCCTCGCTCATGGCGATGCTCGCGCGCTGATCGGCATAGACGCGTGAATACTCGGCGCGTAGCGCCACTTGCGCCGGACCCGTCAACATGAACTTGCCGGCGGCAGTAACAACGCGCCGCCGGCCCTCCTCCTCGGCCAGCAAGCGCGCCACGGTCTCGATGTCGAGCCCCGTGATATCGGCCACTTCCTGCGGTGCCGCGTGTTTCTTGATTGCAAGGCCATGCAGGACCACATGCCTGTCATTCATAGGTCATCCCCCCATCGCGTTCCCGTCGCCTGCATGCGCCCGCGCAATTGGAAGAACATGGAATGCAAGCGCTTCTCCTCAACCGCGAAGTCTGTCGACATCGGTACGCCTTAGCCGCGAGCCCTTGCCCCTGAGGTTGCGCGATTTATCTTGCTCGAGATGGTAGAGTTCGTCGGCGAGCGGCGTACCCGCGTGGTATTTCACCCACGTATCGCACAGAAACCGGTATTTGTCCGTAAGCAGCGGAGGTACCCATTCCTGACTCAGCCGATTGTATTCGGCGAGCGTGAGGACGCCTCGCGTCGTGCGATAGGCATCCTTCTTGCTTGCCAGGTTTGTGATCCCCGAATGGAGCGGACCACACGTAGTCGTACAGGGCTCCCCCTGTAACACGGAATACGGTATGTTTGTGTACATGCGTGTCGGCTTATTGGAGTGCTGTGCCATGGTATATTCCATAACCTGCTGACTCGGATGCGACACTAGCCCCACGAGCTCGCCAAGCGCATCGCGACTGAATTCGTCGTTTAACAGCGGGCGGAACCGTTCGGCGCGCTCGTCAACCTTCATCCAGTCGTCGACTTCGTAGACACCCGCTATATGGGCGAGGTCCTTGATGATGGCGAAATAGACAATCGCCCCCGCATCGATCATCTGGTCGCGCTTCCACGCGGCAATGCGCTTCCAGAGTCTCGTGGTCGCGTCACGCACCTTCTCCTCGAGCAACCTAAACGTCGAGATCAGCTCTTCCCGCGAATTCATGCCGAGCGGCACATAGCCGTCGGAGAGGTGGTCCGACGTATACAGGCCAACGCCGACCAATTGCTCGGGCTTGAACTCCGGTTTCGATTCGAATGAACCCCAGTCATCCATCAAATGGAAGTGACAATCCTTGACGGCCATGGTGACGGTCAAGTTGTTGTGAGGGACGTCGGTGGCGATGTCATCGAGCCAGGGGAAATCGCTTTCCGACAAATCCATGAAATCGCGGACCACCATCTCACGGTCGTCGGCGATCTTGTAGGGTCCGGAATTGCACATCGAGATACGGCTTTCACAGGTGATGAGAAACCCGTACTGTGAAGCGGCCGCCATGAAGGCCTGTGCGGCCGAGTGCAGCGCGTCCCCCGCAATACAGTCGAACATATCCGCGTGAAATACCTGTAGCCGCCGTTCGGGCAAGAGCTGCGCGCGGTGGCCGAATTCCTTGTTGGTGATGTGTCCATCGTTGCGGTGCGAGGAAAGTTGGAATCGCTTCCAGAAATTCATTACGTAAATGATGTCCTCGATCGCGTCCGTAGGCTTGAGCAATCCCATATTGATGAGCCATTCGCGGCCCAGCAGGTAGAACCCCGGCAGCGCCCATCCCATCGACGGGTTCTGGATTTTCATGCCCATATTGCGGGCACGGTCGCCGATCTCCTCAGCCAAAAGCCGAGTCTCGATCTTACGCAGGAGCGAGGGATAGCGGTAAAACGCCATCAGATAGCTCAACATCATGTAGGCAGGTACCGGAAATAGCTTCGACTCTTGGACAGTACGCGTTACGCACAGCCAATATGTCTCATCGCTGCAGTTTTGCATCAAGTTGTTGGTTTCCAGGATCTGCGCGTAGGAGACGTGGTTTTGGCTCATTATTCTTCCCTCGAACACTCGTATGGCCGATGCCGTGAGCCGTCAGGCTTTCTTCAGCCGCCAGACATTTGCCGTCATCTCGACACCCGTCTGATAGGCTTCAGCCGTCTTTGCCGCCGCCGTTACTTCGAGCTCGACCGTATCGCCGTCGTGAATACCGCTGATCTTCGCGTTCATCAGGCACGGGACCCCCCATTCGCGTGTGAGGATTCCAAGATGAGAACGCACCGTCCCACCGGCGCAGATCACGGCTTTGAAGTGCGCGAGAATCGGAGCGGTCAGCGTGCCGCCGGAGTCGTCGATGACCGCGATGGTTTCAACCGGAACCCCTTCGGTCAGGAACTGCAGTACTTTGTCCGGCGTGCGGATGTACCGGGCGACGCCAACTGTGTTCGTCGGATATGTCGCTACATTGTCACCGGCACCACACAGTTCCCGCCCATCCTTGTCAGGCGGCGCCGTCTTCGCTTCCGGATGCCGGAATGAGAAGGTGTTGATGCTGGCATCCGACACACCCGCGGCGGGTTTATAGATGTCGGGGCGCTCACGAGGGGAGATCGCCGCGGACCAGTCGAATCGGTGCCCCGCGTCGATGAGCAGCTTCTCGATCTTTCGCATTTCATCGGCCGTAATTAACTCGTAAGACTTGTCGAAGACGAAGGAATTCCAGTCGCCGCCGAGTGTTGCCAACTTGGACCGGACCAGGTCCTTGATGGCGCCGTGAAACGCCTCAACCGTCGGCGAGGCTGCCTGATACCCGAACTTGTCCGAGTCCACGTATAGTTTCGTCACCTCTCCCCCCTGCGCCGCGATGCCTGCCGCTGGTTGCTCCGACCATTGAGCCGCGGACAATCAGGCTACGTTGCGGCGCCCTGCCTGTCAATCAGATGAGCTACAAAATTGTAGTACAAAACGGAGACGGATGCGCGCCCCTTGACCACTACAGCCCTGCGACGGCGCAAGCCGTTGCATTATCCGCCCGCAGCGGTCGGCGATGCTCCATACACGGCGCGAAGCTCGCGCTTCAGCACTTTCCCTGCGGCGTTTTTCGGTAACTCGGTTACAAACTCGTAGCGTTTTGGGCGCTTGTATCGGGCGATCTTTTCGAGGCAGAGTCGGTCCAGACTCTTTGGATCGATCGACTCGCCGTCTGCGGCAACCAGGATCGCGGCAACACTCTCACCCCACTCGGCATCGGGCACCCCGATCACCGCCGCCTCCGCAACACCGGGATGCGTCAGCAATATATCTTCGATCTCGCGCGCGTAGATATTCATTCCGCCCGAGATGATCAGATCCTTCTTCCGGTCGAGTAACATGAGGTACCCGAAGCGGTCCATTCGCGCCAAATCGCCGGTATGGAGCCAGCCACCGCGAAGGGTCTCCGCGCTATCCTGCGGCCGGTTCCAATAGCCACTCATCACGGTCTCGCCTCGCACCAGCACCTCTCCTATTTCGCCAAATCCGACTGGGTTGTCGTCTCCGTCCGCGACACGGACCTCGATACCGGTCCTTTCGATCCCTACCGATGCGAGCCGCTCGTCATCGCCGCTCGAAGCCGCCGCGATCATCCGCTTGCTCATCGCGGTGATGGTGCAGGGGCTCTCCCCCTGGCCGTAGCCGTTCCATAGTTTCGGACCGAACGTCGCGAGCCCGGCGCGCAAATCTCCTGCGCTGACCGGAGCGGCCCCCACGAGGATGGTACGAATGTTGGAGAGCGTCGCGCCTTTGATGTCCGCATCGGTCGTCATCCGCCGGAGCAGCGTGGGCGGAACGAAAAACGTGAGATTGCGTGTCGCATCGATGATCTTCCCCACTTCCCGCGCGTCGTAGCCGCCTGACTCCGGCAAAATGTTGTTGCTGCCCTTGGCCACATGCGACAACGCAAACAGCCCTGAGGCATGCGACGTCGCCGCCAGATGGAGCAGCGCATCTTCTTCGGACAGCATGTCGACATCGGCGAGGTATCGGATCGCCATCGCCATGAGGTTCCCGTGGCTGAGCATCGCCCCTTTCGGTTTCCCCGTCGTTCCGCTGGTGTAGAAAATCCACGCAAGATCGTCACGTCCAACCGGCTGAGCTGCAATACCGTCGGCCGCCACGAGCTTGGCATACTCCTGCGACCCGGCAACGATCACGCGTTTACCGGGACAAGCACCAACGATTGGCTGTGCCAGCGCCTCAGTTGCAAAAACAACGGATGCATCGCTGTCCTCGACCATGAACCCCAGTTCGCCGGCGTGCAGGCGCGCGTTCATGGGAACCACCGCCAGTCCGGCGTGCCAACATGCGAATAGAATTTCTAGGTACTCCGGGCAGTTGCTCATGGCGAGCGCGACACGGTCGCCGCTACCGAGCGCCAGCCTGTCCTTGAGCGATGCCGCCAATCCGGCTGCGCGGCGCCCTAGTGTGCCGTAGTCGAACAGCGTCTTGTCTCCAATGGAGAGTGCGGGTCGATGGTGGAAGCTCCGTGCAGCCGAGATCAACAAATGGGCGAGACTCACGCGGGTGCTTCCAAGATCGTGATGGCCACGGCCGCCTCCTCAATGCCCATCAGCCCGCCGCCGTTCTCTTGCAATGCAAGGCGCGGCTGCTCCACCTGGCGGGCGCCCGCCTCGCCGCGCAACTGCGTCACCAGTTCGTGTATCTGGCCGAGACCCGTGGCACCAATGGGATGCCCCTTCGATTCCAGCCCCCCGGACGGGTTGAACGGGATTCGCCCGCCCACGGTGGTTGCCCCGCGCGCCGCCATGGGGCCGCCATCGCCGAAATCAAAGAAGCCAAGATTCTCGCTCTGCTGGATCTCGCCGAACGCCGTCGCATCATGACACTCGACGACATCAATATCCTCGGGGCCGGCCCCGGCAATCGAATAGGCCTTTTTCGCCGCACGGCGCGAAATGTGTATCTCAATGTCCTCTGGATTGCGCCGGCCTCCATTCATCAGTACCGAGGCACGCACCTTGACGGCCCGGTTGCGATCGTAATTTGACAGCGCCTCGCCGCTGCACAGGACCGCCGCCGCCGCCCCGTCGCTGATGGGTGAGCACATCGGCAGCGTTAACGGCCACGCAATCAGCCTCGCCGCCAACACCTCGTCCGCGCTGAATGCCTTGCGATATTGCGACAGAGGATTGTGGATGGAATGTCGATGATTCTTGGCAGCGACCTCGGCAAGATGGCGCTGCGTCGTACCGAAGCGAGCCATATGGTACTTCGCGAATGCCGAATAGATGTCCATGAACACCGTATGCGGGCTCTCGCGCACCGCCTCTTCGGGTGGCGTCGGCATCTGCTTCCCCAGAATCGCCAGGCGCTCTAGCGTGGCGGCTTTCTTGGCTCTATCCCAGCTGCCCTCGAAGGCCGCCATGGACAGCGCGGTGTCGACGCTCACCATTTTCTCCGCCCCGACGGCCAGCGCCACATCCACCGACCCGGACTGAATCTGCATCATGGCGACATTGAACGCGGTCGATGCGCTGGCGCAGGCGTTTTCCACGTTGATGATCGGCACCGCGTCGAACGCCATCGCCTGCAGTGCCACCTGGCCTCGAATACCGTACTGACCCTCCATGGCGCCCTGGGTCGCGTTAGCGAATGCGATCGCCTCGATCTGCGATTCCACCGCTGCGGCATCGCTCAGAGCCAATCTAACCGCCTCCTCCGCAAGGCTCGACAAGGGCCGGTCGAGAAAGCGACCGAACGCCGTCATCCCGATGCCGATTACGAACACCTCGCGCAAGGTGTGCTCCTCGCTAATATTTTCGATTGCTGAATCATCAAATTATAGGACAATATTGTACGATATGAAAGGCGACGGCGCACCCTAGGCAATCAAGGAACACTATGTACAGGCTTTCGAAGCACCGGCTGCTTCTTGTCAACGATGACGGGATCGACGCTCCGGGCATCATTCTTTTGGAAAAGATCGCTCGTCGCTATACCGATGAGGTCTGGGTAGTCGCTCCGGATGAGGAGAAGTCAGGCGCGTCGCATTCGATCTCCATGAATATGCCCGTACGAGTTCGAAAGCGTGATGACCGCCACTTCGCCATCACGGGCACGCCGACTGACTGCGTTCTTCTCGCAATCTACGAGATCATGAGCGAAAAGCCGACGATGTTGCTCTCAGGGATCAATAGGGGCGCAAATCTCGGTGAGGATATTACCTATTCGGGTACCGCGGCGGCGGCGATGGAAGGCGCGCTTATCGGCATTCCCTCCGTTGCACTGAGCCAAGTTTTCACGCCGCGCGCCACAGTCCCATGGGAGACGGCGGAGACATATACCCCGATCGTTCTGGCGGCGCTTTTGGATGCCGAGTGGGAGCCCAACAGCTTTGTCAACGTCAATTTTCCCGATGCGCTTCCGAGCGAAGTGACCGGAACGCGCGTGACCAGACAGGGCCAGCGACCACCGGGATCATTCCGGCCCGAACGGAGGATCGATGCTCGGGATGTACCGTACTATTGGATCAAACTCGCCTATCAGGATGGCGGATACGATCCGGGAACGGACCTCGAGGCGATCCGCGATAAGGCGCTGTCGATCACGCCCGTCCAGCTCAATATGACCGCCCCTCTCTTCCTCAAACAATTGGACCAACGGTTCCGATGACGCGGTGCGGGACGCCCTCGGTTGCATCCGCGATGTGTCGATGATGGGAGGGGCCGCAGTTACATGACTGTTTGACAATATTGTCCATGCCAATGAAAATTCATACAGTTAGCTGCGCTTTAGTCAGCGCCTGTAGGGAAAAGCGTGAAAAGTTTGGCGACCAGCAGAAGATCCGTAAATGCACGTGCGGCCCAAGTTGAAGAATTTGGCCAGGATAAACCAATCGGTGCGCACGGGCTAAGCTCTCCCGATGCGGTGGTCGATGCCATCGTCTCGGGCAT
>WNFA01001559.1_pt1 | contig 19493 bp, 9 predicted proteins | sample 5400481 | NCBI WGS metagenome assembly WNFA01 (sample SAMN13153340, study PRJNA577476) | soil metagenome | isolation source: 120 cm saprolite under Douglas fir tree site 2 hole 1 replicate 2 | place: USA:California | collected 2015-04-18
GCGGCTTTGGCCGTAAAGTTCGGGTCGTTGCTCTCACACCAGGACTTGCGAGCCGCGAGGTCAATCTTGTGGCTGCGCAGGAACCGCCAGACATATTGGACGTCAACATCGCCCAGCGCCCCGGCCAGCAGGGGCCCGGTCCAGCGTGCGAACCCTTCTGGCGGCGGCTTATCCAGCAGCTTCAGAATCCGCTTATCGGTGGCCTTCGTATAGATTGGCTGCTTGCCAGGCCGCGGCTTGTCTTGCAGCCCTTCAAGGCCATGGTCGGCATAGCGATGCCGCCAAAGGCTGACAATCCGCGGCTGGACCCCAACTTCCTTGGCGATCGACCGGGTGCTGCGCCCGGCCGCCGCCAACAGAACTATCCGCGCTCGCTTCAAATCGCGCTGCAATGTCACCGGTGAGCGGCAACATGCCTCAAGCACCTTGCGATCTTTCCTCGAAAGGTGGACTTCTCTTGCTTCGGGTATCATCCCGACCTTGAATCACGACTCACGTTCTAAGAAAAGTGGATACTAGTCTTGCAGGTTGCAAGAGCAGAACGCTTTGCCACCAAAACCCTCGCCTTTGGCACCCCTACCGCCTCGGCCAACCAAAGCAACATGGGCGGGCAATTGATGTGATTGTAAACGAATTGCGCAGATCTCCCCCGCCGAGTTTTGCGGTCATAGGCGCCTGACCATCGTACTCTGAGAGCCACCCCAGCCAGTGCTCCTTCTGCGATTTGTACCAAACCCCCTCGGATCTCCAGACCCCGCGGATCACAGGCGTGCGCTCATAGCCAGCGGTAATTGGTCGCGTAGCCCGAAGCTTCGTTATTTTGCGCGGCGTGCAATCCGCGCAGCTCTGGCGCCGGATGTCCATCCACGCCCATCAGCGCGACCACTCGTCCAATCGGAAGGCCCGCGCGGACCGCCTTCGCAAGCCACGACTTGGGATCGTTTCCTTGCCCTCCTGGTCGGCAAGACTGATCGCCTCGATATCGCTGATGAGACGCGCGGCCAGCGCCGCACCCGCGGGCAACCGCAGTTCCTCACCCGTGTAGACGCCGCTTCCCGACATGCCGTCGTCGATCAGCACCGTGCTGCGCTCGCCGGGCGTGAGCGCCGCCAGCGCCCCGATCGCTTTAACCTCGATAGCGTCAGCGCAGAACAGGCCGCTGCGGAATATCGCTGGCCGATGGCAATGGCGGTTTTGCAAATCCAGTCGAGAGTATAAAGTTCGCGGGCAAGCTGGAGTAGAGACGCGCACCGGTAGGACGAATCAAGAAGCGCTCGAATGTCCGGTCCTAACCCAAGCCGCACGTCAGCAACACGCGTCCCGGTTCTGTTTGAGGCCAAAAAGCTGACGAACCGGGCGCGGCGTATTCCATACCATAGTTGGGGAAAACGAACGCCAATATGACCGGCGACGCGTTCGGCAGGACTGCATCTGCGTGCCGGACCGCTAGTGGTGAAAATCAGACACTTCAGTCCCCCGAAAAGGCGCGCGCACCTTAGCCGACAACGGTTTCAGGGGCTCGATCTGTTAGATTCTCACCACTAGCTGCAGCTGGCTTTGGAATCTTCGCAGCGGCCTAGGATTCGAATGGGTTGATAATATGCGCGACTGTTGCCTTTCATTGGCAGACCTTGTGGAAACAGGGCAAGTCCGAACAGTGAGCTCCGTAAGTATTCAGGTATTTGTTTCCTCTTACGCACGCACATTTCTTTTCTTCACCTTTTTTGTCGCAAAACAGTGCGAATTGATCGCTGCTGCACTGCAATTTCCATACCTTCGGATCAATCTGCTGCGAGCTGCAATCATCTGCGTAGATCGGAGTTGCCGGCTTACTGGCGCCACTTGCAGATTGTGCCGGCATCATAAGGAAAGTTGGAGCAGCTAATAGAAAAGCTCCGAACAAAAATGTAGTGCTCAATCTCCATTCCTGAATTCGCATGGCGATCATTCCTCTCGAACCGATAGCAGCTGCATCAGGTTTTATGGCTGAAGTTAGTGGCGGCGACGCACTTCTGTTCAGCTTCGAAACAACATGCAGCGGCTTAGGCAGGTGGCTCGCAAGTGCAATAGTAGTGTATTGTTGTTCCTTCTTTTTCCTCGTGAAGCTCGCACTCACCTTTGCAGGAGTCGTTTACGCAGTGCACATCTTTCAAATTTCCATCGTCGTCGATAGTCCCAGCCACAGAACAACTCGGCTTTTCGTCCTTTGGAACAATCACAAAATGTATTTCTCCGTTCTGATCCTTAGTGATGCGCTGTGCCTGAATTGATTGTGAGCTCATTGCTGCTGCCTCCCAAATGGTTTCAGCTTCTTGTTAGTAACGAACCGTACTGGCCTATCGAAATTGCAAACAACGTCGAAAATTCCTTTCTGCTCGTGCAGCCTAATGGAAGGGAGTTGCAGTCACGCTCAGTGATCAGGCACACGGGCCTTGACCTTGACTAACGGCTGGCCAGGCAGACGGATGCTTGCAACTATCGACTTCGGAGAGTGAACAGAGGTCACGCCAACAAAATAGCTTGCAAGGCCGCTGCCGTCGTTAATCCCGGCACAGACCGGCTCATTGAAGGTGAAAGTAATTATGTTGCCCTCAGTTTCGGCGGCGAACAATCGCACTGAAGGTGATTCACCGCGCGCAACAACGTAGCCATGATTTGCGAAACCCGCAGAGCCGTACTTCAGCGGAATAATCTCGCCAAAATCGAGCGCCAATTCCGTGACGCACGGCGCGTCGGCCAAGCTGGTGGCATGTGTCAGGTCAACTTGATATTGGTATCCTCGCTTACCCGCCGCGGGGGAGCCCCGGGCGCCTCGGAACGTGCGCGATCGGAGCCACGCCTTACCCGATGCGCTAGACGGCAATGGAATGTCTCCGGCTGTGTCGTGACTAGAGATCTTACAATTCCTGCTGAACAGGCACGAAATGGCGTGAGCATCAATGTCCACGAAAGAGAGGGGGGTTGCTTGCGACGCCCCTGGCGACGCGAACAGTGCAGCCGCGACACCTAACGGGTAAATGCCGCTTGCTTTTTTGATCCACAGCAGAGCCACCGTCTTCTCTCCCAATTTAAGCTGTGGGTAACTACCTGGATGGCTTGACTCGGTAAGCTGGGCCACTTCTCAATGTTAAACTACAAAAGATATTTTATACACGTTCAATCATAGAATGAAAACAGATTTGCCGCTGAACTGCTAGGTGGGGGATGTTTCGGCTGGAACGAGCCTTTCAGTGGCTTGAACGCAGCGCGCGCCAAGAAGGGCCCGTTGCACATTCGCATCCGATAGATGGACTCGGGATCACGCGTCGCGGGGTTCTCGTTGGCTCCGCTGCCATTTCGGCTAGCCTTGTCCTTTCGCGGCCGCCTCGCCCGATCAAAGTCGTCGCCAGCCATGATGGGATCGAAGTCGAGCTGGGCGAACATGTTTGGCGCATTGATAGATCGACCTTCGGTACCAGCGCGAGCTTCAATTACAGACAGCAAGCGCGAAGACACATCATCGAAGTCCAACGGTCGTTCACTCGACAGATCGGATTACCTGGGGATTTTTCAGCGATCTTACAAACAGTCGATGGTCAATGGTGGTTATCGCTTGACCTTAAACAACTGGGGGCAAGACTTCAAATTCCATTCGAGCCCTGGTTGGATGGTCGGTACATCGCTGGCGCCAAAATTCACTTGAGCGCCGTCCGAAACGGATCTTTATCCGCAAATGTAGCGCTCTTGCCACGTCCAGCGATGCTCGGCTTGACTCCGGACTGGCGAGTTCGTTTGCAGGGCGAAGAGCCGATAGTTTCATTGCGACTTGACGGTCTTTCGCTTGAAAGCAGCGAGGCTTTGCTCACTCTCGGTGAGTGGCGCGAGGGCGGCATTGTTGACTTGTTGAGGATCGATCAGCCTCTAGGGCTCGCCACGATCGATCTTATTAATCCGAAGATTACTTCTGCCGCGGCCACTCCTGGCCGTGCCGGTTCACAAACACTGCAACTCGAATTCGACGCTATCGCCAGTGGGCACGCCGCTGTCGTCGGTCAAAGCGACGGATCGAGTTTGGCAATTGTATGCGCCACGGGGCAAGCCGATGCTCGCACGTTTTCTGGGCCTAACGATGTTCCCGATACGCCAGTGTTGTCCGGATTAAGACTCGCGCCTGCCAGCCTGATTGCGTCGGCGACGCTTGCAGCGGAGCAACGTCTCCTGGTTGCACGCGTTGCCCCAGCTGCGCATCCAATCGAGACACGCGATCTGGTCCTTTCCATCGCTGGTCGATACGACGAGGGCGTCGTTACCACCTTCCGGAGCGGAGAGTCGCCTCCGATTAAGATCACGACCGACCTTTACGCAGCATCCGTTCCGGTGGCGGGTGCGGACAGTGGCGAAATCAGCTTTTCCCGAACCTCATTGCACATCCTGGTCGGCGGCGAAGCACCGATGGAAGAGAGGCCGCCAGATCCGTGGTTGCTTGCTCGGATGCAGGCGCAGGTTCTTCCGCTCGAACGCGTCCAGGCATCCGATGCCGGCAAGCCAGATCTGGGGTCCTGCGAAGATCCAAAGGACCCATCCAAGAAGGACCCGTGCAAGGAAGACAAGGCAGGCTTGTTGTTCTTGGACCGAGTTCCATTTTTCGCGGCACCGCTGGAAAACGGAAAGCTGCGGATTCTTCGCAGCCGCGACCTGTTAAGCCTTACATTCGGGTTTCGCAACTTCACTGTTGAGGTGCAGAACGGCCGCGCCACTCTGGTGCCGAAGCCGATCGTCGCAAAGCCAAGCTACCCCGACGCGTTTGCCCATAGGCTGATCGTCGAGTTCCCGCCGCAGCACGTAGCTGAGGAGGCGAAGAAGACGCAGCTCGGCATCGGCGGCAGCACTGTGAAAAACATCGACGAGCGGGATCGTCTCAAGCAGCCGGGCTCCGGTTCGCCAATCAAGCCAGATCCGGACACGCCGTTCCCGACAATCGTACGCGCCCGCCTGAGCGGACCGACGCGGCTGGTGTTCCGTATCAAAAAGGGCGACACCAAGAACCTCGTCCGCAAGGATCTGTCGGTCAAGACGCTGACCGAATGGTCCAATCTCGCTCAAGTCGTGTCAGAACGCGCCCTGGCGTCCGACACCTCGCTGACCGAGCAGTTGAACTTGGTCGGCATCGACAAATCCACCAACCGCGGCGAAGCCCTAGTCAAGATCATCCAATCGGTGCGGCGTCCGCGCGAGGACGAAACAGCGATCGAGTTTCCGTATCGTCTGCTGCTGTCGCCGGACAGCCGGGCGCAATGGATCACGCCGCAGTATCCGCTCGGACCGCTGGATACCCCGACGCTGCTGTGGAACGCGCGGCTGGATCCCGTAAAGGGAGCACAGAGCATCCGCGCCGTCTGGGCGCGCGATCTGCTGTTCGACTTCTTACGGGGCAACAAGGCAGCGGATACCGATCCGGGGCGGGACGAAAAGAAAGAACCGCCGCTGACGCTATCGCTCAGCCGCAGCGATCGGCGCGAGCTGGTGACGCTAAGCGCGATCTACGGATTGCCGGCGCTTGGCCGAGTTGTCCCTAATAAAGACGCGCTTCTCGACCCCGCAAATATCAAGCCTGGAAAATCCGATGATGCGCCCGGAACCGTGCAGCCGTTCCCGCCCGGGATCGGCTTGTGGGGAAGGAAAGCGGGGCAGCCCATCCGGGTCGCAGACGAGGGACTCTACGTCCCGAAACCGCTGAAGACAGCCGATATCTCGTTCACCGCGATGGGCGGCACGTTCGTCGGCGAGGGGCAGTGGGAGCCGCCGTCGCCGATTGTCGACGACGGCACTCTGCACAGCGGCGATCCCGATATCGGCGACAACTGGCGGCCAACCCTGCGGCTCGAGCGCTGGCGACATCGCGCCGTGCTCGGTCGCGACATCTTCGTCGAGGTCGCCTACAAAGGTTTTCTGTTCCCGATCGGCCACCGGGCCAGCCTGTTGAAGGTAACCGAGCGGCGCTTCTATCCGCACCCCGACACCGGACGATCAACCTCCTATCTGATCCAGCGGCTGTTCATCGTCATCGGCAATCGCGAAAAAAGCTTTCCGGCGGTCGGCCAATCTTTCGACGGCAGGATGTGGCCTGCCCAACGCACCATTACGATGTTGACAGCGCAGACTCCCGACCTTCGCGACCCGGAGGACAACGATTCTCAAACCGCCATCGACAATGGGAGGCTGCTGGGCGAGAAGGACAATACGGGCAAGATCGTCTGGAAATACAATGGTCTGGTTTTTTGGCCGCGCATCGGCAAAGGTGAGGGCAACGAGGTCATTTTCGAGTTCCGCAAGGACGAAGATGAACAGGCGATCGCGGCTCCGTTCATTTTCGTCGACAACGTCGCGGCGCATGAGCCGAAAACCGTCAAGGCCCTGCTGGACTATTATCGTGGGCTCCCCGATGGACACAGGCTGCGGCGCGCCTCGCACGGGAGCGTACGGCGCCGTTACGCGCCGTCGCTGAAGGACGGCGAGACCGACTTCGATACGCAGTCGTGGAATCTCAGCGCGACCGGCCGATTCATCGATGACCCGACCCTGGGTCAGGTCGAGTCATTCCGAGTGGACGGGGTCATGGAGGGTGCGGACCAACCACCCTATTACCCAGTCATGCGCACGGCCAACATCAAGGTGCAGAGCATCGATCGATTGATTGGTCGGTCGGCGGGCTCGATGACCGTGGCGATCAATGAGTTGTACGCGCGCTATGGATTCAGCCCCGACCAAAATCCGTCCGAACTGTTCCTCGACGTTTTGTCCCCAGCGATTCAAATGGACTTTTCCGGCGGCGGCGACGCGGTCGGCGGACTGGCAAAACCGAATGCGAGGCTGGTGGCGCTGTCGCGCAAGTTCGGGCCGGTCGGCGGTCGCGGCCCGTCACCGCGGGGGGGCGGCGGCTCGGGCGGGCGCTCGTTTCTTGTGGCCGGTGCGGCGCCACCCCCGATGGGCGGAACGGAGGACCTGCCACCGCGCGGAGATTACGCCGCGTTCTCCGCCGGAGTTTTCGACCCTCATGAATTTCTGGGCGCAGCCGACAGTCTACCCAAACTTCTTGGTATCTTCTCGCTCACCGAGGTACTGAAAGTCGTTGCCTTCGCCAGCGGCAGCACTGAACAGCAGGGAGCCAAGGGCAAGAAAGTCCCGCAGCTTCAGGAGAAGACGAGCTTTGGTGGGGGGGGCGTTGACCTTGGGGAGCAAGTCGACAAAGCCAAACAGGTCATAGTCGGTTTCGTCGATGCATTCATCGATGCTGGCGGGACCGGTGGCCCGATCAACGATGCCCTGACGGAAATCGACAAGGCCGTCAAAGCGAAGTTCGGCCAGAACTTCGATTGGCGGCAGCTCTATCCCCGTCTGGCCGCCACATTTCAGGCGTTCCTTGCCGCCCTCAAGGACGCGCGGCAGAAGGTCCCAAATCTCCCGAGCAGTGCCCAGGGTCTTTCGGACGCGTTCAAGCTGGGATCGCAGGTGATCGCCGCCGGAAAGGCGCTTCTCGCCGAGGCGGCGGCCGTGCGCGACAATCCGATGCCTCCGCTGTTCAGCGGCATTCTCGACGTACTGAGCAAACAGTGGGAGACAGTGCGCCGCTTTGCGACGCTCGAGATCAACGGGGTTTCGCAAGGGCTCAAGCAAGTATTTGACGACTTCAAGGCCGCACTCGTCGGCGAATTGACGGGGATGTGCGTTGGCTTGCTCAAGCAGCCTGAAACCCAGATGATTCTCCAGCTCATCTTCGGCTCCGGTCAAGTCGTCGTCCCTTACCTGTTTTCCGCCAACACGGCCAAAGGCGATCCTGGTGACGGCAGGTTGCGCCTCGGAAGCTCCACGCAGGACAGCTCAACCGTCATCCGCGCCAATTTCAAGGATGCGAACACGGAACCGGCCGATTCTCTTCTCGGCACCGCCTTCGAAGGCAACGCAGCCGTCCGCGGGCTTGTACTTTTGCTCCACCGAGACAATCCGGATAAATGGTTGATTTTCAGGGTTAGTGCGATCTCACCGCAGAATGAGATCGGGTCGAAGAAGACCTATTTCGACGTTACCGTCGCGAAAGTGGCTTCGAGTAGCCCGAGTCCGTTCGCCGATAATGATCCCGTTCAACTGGCGTCCTTGCCGGATTTCAGCGCGGTCGATCCCACGGCAGTCACCAACCGGATTTCCAACGCGCTGATGTATGAAATCGCCGGCGAGCCGATTATGCGGGCGCATGCGGCGATTCACGCACTGGTCGCTGAATTGGGCGATGTGATCGACCAGAATGCGCGCGACATCGGCTCGAAACTGCTTGCCGTCACGGTGCGCATTTTCGACGCGGCGCTCGCGCTCGCGCGGTTGACCGAGACCTCGGGTGCAGTGGCAACCCTCAATCAGTGGTGCGAAGACGCGATTAAATTCGCGATCGATTTCTGCGATACACTCATTGGGGACTCGAAGAGTCTCTCTGCGCGCATGCAGAGGATTGTGGATGCGGTAAGCCCCAACAGGTTCAATCTTCCCGAACAAACGCCGCGCGACATCCGCGTGCGGGTGGATCAGGCGCGGGCTGCGATGGCGCAAGCGCAAGAACGCCTCGCGCGCGCCACCACGGCTCTGATGGGCGAGCGGGATAAAGTTAGAGGACTGGAAAAGCAGTGCGGCAAAATCGCCGACGTGCTGCGGCTGTCGGGCTCGATCCTGGCTTTGCGCCGCGACGCGGTTGCGGCCCTGCAAGACCTCGTGCTGCAAGCACGCGCGATCGCGGCTGCGCTCGAAGAGATTGGCAACGCACCGACGCTGAAGCTCGCCGGACTGTCGGTGGGCAGCCTCGACAAGGATGTCGCCGACTGTCGGCAGGCTCTTAAAGACCTGGTCTCGGAAGTCACCGAGTTTCTCAAGGATGTCACTTCGATCAGAAGCTTCGCCACTGCTCCCGGCCCGACGGTCCAGGGGGTTCAGGCCAAGATCGACAAGCTCATCAACGAACTCAAGAAGGATGCGACGAGATACAAAGCGGAGATCGACGAGATCAGCAAGGCGCGCCAGCAGCTGGTCGACAGCGCCGGACGTCTCGACGCCCGACTCCGTCAGGCATTCCTCGACGTGCAATCCTGGGCCGCCAACCCGCAAAAAAAGCCATTTCCTCCGGATCTCGCTGGCGCCGCCAACGACGTGCTTAGCTACGCCACCCAGCACGATCGCCGGTTGGCGGCGCTGGTGCTGCAATCCACCGATACTTTCAGCAAGGCGAAAACCGTCCTCGAGGACTTCGCTGCCCGCGTGCTGCTCGGCATCGTGACGCCGATCATTGCCGTGTACGACGTGGCGGGGAAGGTCATCGACGCGATCGCCGGCTTGATCGACGAGAGCAAGGCCACGAATAAGGACCTTGCAAAGTTCCTCACGATCATTCTGAGCAAGGAGATGGTCGACGCGCTGACCAACAAGACCGAGATTAACAAGGAGCTTGCTTCCCTCAACGACATAAAGAGCAAGGCGAGTTTGACTCCGAAATCGGCGGCGTTTCCGCCCGCATTCGTACTGCGCGATCGCTGGTCCACCCAAGATCCGGCTCTCGTTCGCAGCGTCAAGGAGATTGCTCGCATCGTCGAAAGCCTGGCGCACGGCGACCTGTCGGCCATCATCAACCTCGATCGCGTGCGCGCGCTGCTCGAAGAACGGTTGAAGGACGCCTTGCTCGACTTTCTGCCGACCAAAGTCGACCTCAACTATGACTGGCAGACCGATATTCAGCCCTTCCAGGACATTTTCGTAATGTCGGACGGCTCGAGCGATCAGGATCTCACGCTATCAGCGCACGTCAGTATCAATCTCTTGCGTTCGGGGGACCGTACGACGACCGTGACCGGAATCCTGAAGCCGTTCACTGTCTATATCCTCGGCGGAGCGAACAAGGGAAAAGCCGATTTCCTGTCGATCGCGTTTCGCGACTCGACCGGCCAAACCGGCGCGCGGTTCCAGTCGGTCAACGGCGGTGGCGTCGATTTCAACGCCAACGTCGATACCGTAGCGATCGGGACCGCGCTGGAGTTCATCAAGAGTCTGCAAAGCTTCCTCAGCTACGAGGGCGGAGGCTTCTACGTCCGGCCAAGCCTATTCCCGCTCGGAATCGAGGCTGGCTTTGAGTATTGCCAGAAAGTCGTCCCGGTCGGGCCGCTGATCTTCTATAACGTCGCGTTCTCGGTTTCCGCGCAGCTGCCGTTCCAGGACCGCGACGCGCGATTCCGTTTTGCGCTCGCCTCCGCGGACGCGCCCTTCATGATCTCGTATCCGCCTTACGGCGGCGGCGGTTTCTTTGCCATTACCTCCAACGGCCGCGAGATCGTGCAAGCCGAGTGCTCGTTCGAATTCGGCGCGGTGCTAGGTGTCGCTTTCGGCCCGCTCTCGGCCGTTGCGCGCGTGATGGCCGGCATTTACGTCCGGCAGGCAAGCGGCGGCGGCGCTTACATTAAGGGCTTCTTCCATGCGGTGGGCGAAGGCAGCATCGCCTGCTTCAGCATCAGTGTGTGTATTGAAGTCGCCATCGTCCATTATCCCAATGGCCACATGGAAGGGCAATCCTCATATAGCTTCACGTTCAAGGTCGGTTTTGCGGAAATCTCGTACGGGGTGACGGCACATTATGCGGTCTCTGGTGGCAGCAGTTCCGCCCTGATGCTTGCCAATCAGGCGGGCAAACTTGCGGCGCTGATCAAAGCGAAAGCGCCGGCAGGCTGCGAGGACGCGTTGAAGAAGCGTCGCGTGACCACGCGCGTGCGGGCAAAGACGCGCCGGTGGGACGCGTATCGCAAGTACGTCGATCTTGACCTTCTTAACGCGTAATCGGGGAGCGATATGAACAAGGTCCGCATTCTACCCCGCCTCATTCCAGACGGCATCCGGCGCGACCATAAGGGCGCAGCCGTCGCTTATCGCTTCAGCCTTGCGCTGATGCCGGACGTTCGGCGCGCCGTGCTGAACGGCTCGACGGACCCGCAGGACGTCAGCACGGGAATCCAAGTCGATCTCGACAATTGGCCGAACGAGTTGGCCACGCTGCTCGCCGACAATAACAAGAATTTCAAACTATACTTTGCACTCGATCCCACCGCGCCGGCCGCGCAAGTCAAGCAGCTAACCTGGTACGCGCGGGGCAGCAACACGCCGGGCCCTTACGACGGAGCCGGATCGCGCGAGTTCAGCAAGCAACGCGCGAGGGCCGCGAATGCCTTGTGGCGACGATTCTTCCTCGCTGATTGCGGCGAACATGAGCAGTTCGGCGCGCTCAAGCGTGCGCTCGATAGCGCCCAAAATCCTACAAAAAAGTCGAAAATTGCCGCACTAAACGAGGCGGGCACGGGTGCCCCGATATTGATTTCCTATCCGGTGGCGACGCTGGCGCGGGCCGTCGAAGGAATGCACGGCGCGCACTTCGTCGCGGGCTTGGGCGTGGGACGGTTCGTCACGCTGAACAAGGACAGCACCGTACCTGCGGGGCGGATTCCGGCGCAGCCGATCACGAGACCTGCCTTCTTCCGCAGCATGAATGCAGAGCTGTTCGGCGTGTTCCTGCCGGATACCCAGGCCAACCGGCTCGGCATCGAGAGCAAACAGATTAACCGGGATGAGGGGTTCGGGAGCTTTGCCGAACTTGTCGACCTGATCTCGCGAGTGCTTGAAAAGCATTCTGCCGACGCGAATGCGGAAAGTACGACCTACGTTTCACAAGACTTCAAGGACGCGCTGCGCAAACACTTCAAAGGACAATCCGATCACAACGCCAAATTGGCCGATTACTGGACCAGGTTTCACCGCGATTTTACCTCGGCGGCGCGGCCTGATCCGAGCATGTTAGGCACGCCATCCGGGCTTGATCGACTCGACATTTTTTTCACTGCGATGGCGTCTTACCTCGCACCGTGGACGCGAGGCCGGCTACCGGGAATTGCCGCCGACGTGACGCCGGACGTTCTCGCAGCCGCGATTGCGGCCTCCCTTGTCGACATGCAGAGCGCAATTGCCGGCTACCACGCGGCCTGGCGGCCGGATACAGGAGAGTCCGTGGCTGAGGCGGACGACTGCAACCCGGACGATGCAGCCCGGCGAAAATTTTTGAACATCCTTGCCCGCCCAAGCTTGGCAAAGTTCCTTGGGTTCGTCATCGACGTAGAGGTGAAGCTCAAGGACCTGCACCAGGCACTCTTTGATCTGAATCCCAAAAATTTTGCCAACAGCTACTTCTATTTGATGGCAGATTTCGGCAAGGGAAGTGAGGGCGGCTCGCAGGGAGCCATCGATCGCCTACCGGCGCGGCTGTGGACCGCAACGCTGCTCGCCCGCAAGAGCGAGAAAAAGCCGTATTTCTTCGGTCCCTGCTCTAAAAAAACTTTCGGCAAAGCGGTGGAAAAAGGACTGCTGAGCGACAATGCGAGTGCGCTGCCCACCGCACCTGAGGACGGAGGCGTCTGGAACCTGGCCGAGCGGACGAGCGACGTGCCGCGCTTTGCGCTGATCGATTTCGATATCGACGCGGCGCTTCATGCTTGGGAGAACTCGTCGCTCGACCGGTCGACCGCGCATGACAAAGGCGGCCTCGCGGAAAACATCCCGAGCGCGCTGCCCAACCTCCGCACGCGCGGGCTTGCCCTGATTGACAGCCAGCGCACGTCCGCACTTGTGGACGAGATCAAGGGCGCCGATTCCGTCGATCCCAAGAATCCTCAGGTATTTTTTTCCGAGGAGCTTGTGGTCGGCTATCGCCTGGACGTGGGCGTGTGTGTCAGTGGCAAGGTCGAGTTGCCGGCAAAGGACCGGTGGCGTAGCCTTACTGAACGCGTCGTTGTGTACGATGACGACGACGTCCCCCACAACTATCATTCCTGGCTAAATGCGGACCAGGACCGTGAAAACGGTTTTGTCAAGCCGATCACGCGTAACATCAAGAACAGCACCGGCGTCAGGAAGGCAGATGACCAAGAGCAGTTCCTTGCTCAGGAAACTATCGCGGTTTGGACCGGGGGGAGCTTGGCGGTCGAATCGGAGCACAATCCCGACGACCCGCACCAACTGCATGACAAGCAAGGCTACGCATATCAGGAGATGGATTCTGCCTGCCAGCTCGGCACGAATCTGGCCTTCTCATTGCCAACCCTCGGGTTGCCCCCCCTGCGGTTCGGTCGCGGGTATTGGATGGGCGCGCGCCTCGCATATGTTAACGGCGGCAGCTTGTCGCTTTCAGAAGCCGCGGGCCGACATTATGCGGTCGCGGCGACAGCGGCAGTCGGCGGAAACAAGTCCGAGGGGCACGTATTCTGCCGCGGTGAGCGGGCAGGCGCACCGGCGATTCTGATTCCGCCGGACGACGTGCTTGCGACGCATTCGCTGGATCAATTGCGCGGTGAGACCGTCCAAACGGCCGTTTTGCGCAGCGGCGGAGTACCGGTTCGGCGATATCTCCTCCCGGCACGCACCACCTTCGATATCGCCGAGGCCCACGGGCAGTTTGACGCGGAGCAGCACGTGCCGCGCGGGGCTTTCACGTCGTATTCGCGCGACCGAGAGGGCGAATTCCCGCACGCTGTGCCCGAGCCCGATAAAGGAAAGCGTCGCAATCCGGCGCTCGTGCTCAAGTCAGGAAATTCCACCGCCGTCCGGCCCTACTATCCGGACCCGCTCGCGCGCGCCTGCGCCGTGCGGGTCTTTCAACACGGCGCAGAGCCTAGCGTCCCGCAACACAGCGAAGAGCCTAAGGACGACTGTGACCTGCGCCTGTCCTTCTACCAAGACGAGAATCAGACAATAGACCATGCGCGTCCGATCCTGATCGAAGTCAGGCCGTTCGATTCCACCCCCGGGCAGCCTCTTCACAAGATCGAGCGTGACGATCAGTCTGGAATGACGCGGCTGATCGTGCGGCTTGCACCCGCAGCGGATCTCGACCTGCTTCTGTGGCCGGTGCTGCGCAAGGACACGCAGCTTCTGTCGTTGCGTGCGGCGCGGCACGCCTGGACCTTACTGTATCTGATGGCCACCGCCGTCAAAGGCAATCTCACCGCCTTCGATACCGCCGGACCGAGCCCAGCGCTTGTTAAAGCTCTCAATCTTATCGGAAGCACCAAGGGCGAGCTTACCGCGGCAATCGCGCCGAATTCCACCGTGCTGGTGGACATGGTCAACGAGCCGTGCGAGCCCTCGCGCACGGTTTCGGACCAGAGGACGCTGCGGGCGGTCCGCCCGGTGAGGAAGCCTTTGGCGGCGCCCCGGTTCGACAAGCTCTGGCCCGTGCGCATCATGATCGAGGCCGCCGAATTGCCGAAGCCCGGGCGTGCACCCGTGATCTCGCAGCGCTGGCGCGATTACGTGGCCAACCAAGAGAAACTCCACACGCCCCCGCTGAGCTATCCGAGCGAGGCGAACGGGAATGCCACGTTTTTTGTCGGCGACATCCTTGCCCACCGCCCATCGACCGGGAAGGTCAAGTTCCGCGCCACGTGGACCGAATACGACGACACGGTTGCCAAAGTTCAGGAAGAAGGCAGAACCGTTTTTCGTCATCGGACAACACCCGGGCATGCCGAGTTCAGCATGGAATTTGGGCGCGGCACGGTGCCGGATGTGTCAAGCGTGGACGTGCGCCTCGACGACACCGGAGAATTGCGAGGCCTGAAGATCGACTTCAACGACAACAGGGCGCGGCTCATCAAGCTCGCGCTGCACGCAGTTTCGCGGTTTACCGAATTCTACCAGCCGCCCGACGCGAAGAAGGCCGCCGAGGCAGCGAAATCGCCGGAATTCGAAACACACGACAGCAAGAACGACCTCGCCCTGTGGATTCCGGCGACGAGCCGGCCCGCGCAGCCGGTGATAGACCGAATCCTGCCGGTGTTCACGTGGTCGCGGCTTGAGGAACGGCATCATGGCGTGCCTGCGATCATCTATCGGCGAAACGTGGGGTTGCGGATTTTCCTCAAGCGGCCGTGGCACAGTTCGGGACAGGGCGAGCTCCTTGGCGTCGTCTGCTGGCCCCCAAACATTTTCGACGGCAGCGATTCGGCTGGCCAGGACGCTATTGCCAAGAACATGGCGGCTTGCACCTTGCTGGATCGCCTGGCACCGAACATCGTCGATCCGAAAACCGAATTTCTCAGCCACTGGGGCGCGGATCCGGTCCACCTGTCAGGCGATCTGAGCGAGCTCATTCCGTTGCGAGAGTTCAGATTCGCCTTCAGGCGCATCGGCCATCTGAGGCTGCCGATCCACGACGATTATCCGATGGGCATACCGAAGCACGATATCGAAACCGGCTGCCCCAACGAGCCGCCGATCGAACACGCTCCGGCACCCGCGAAGAGCGTCGAGGTGGCAATCGCGGCCTACTATCCAGTGCTTGAGACGCAACGCGGCGAGACCTGGTATTGCGATGTGCCCCTCGATCCCGGCAAATCGTACTTTCCGTTCGTGCGGTTGGGGCTTGCACGATATCAAGAGCACGCGCTCAAGGATCTTGAGCTGTCATATCCGGTCGCTGAATGGGCTCAAATACCGCCGCGCCGCGAGGCGCGCGTGGAGTTACTCAACGAGCATGAAATCCTCGTGGTCGTCAGCGGCGTGGGCTACCATGCGACCAACAGCGAGGAACTGCCGGACAGTAAAGACGAGCTCAACAGGTCCCGGTTCTGCATTCGCGTCTGCCGCATGGTGCGACCGGACAACGTTCCCGCCCACGACGAGGGGATCAATTGGCTGCCGGTCATTTGCCAGGGCCAGCCGCTCGAATGCCGGGCAGCCGCAGAAGCCGCCGACAACGACAGTATCTACCTGTGCCGCAAGTTCCGTTTACCCGGCTCATGGCGGCATCGGGTCTACGCGGTGATCGTGGAGGAATTTGAGCCGATGGTCGCCGACGGCGACGTAGTCGGCGACAAGGTCATCCGCGATCGCGGTCCTATGTTCGCCTGCACCATTCCCCTCGTCGTGAAGGGCGCGGCTCCCGACGCCCGTCCAGAGGGAGGCGTTTTCGAGGACGGCACCCCCGTTGAGGCAGTGCCGGACGTCTGAGGAGGCCCGCATGATGAGAGTTAGTGCGACATGGATCGGCGCGTGGCTGCTCTCGTTCTGCGGAGCGTCAGTCGCCGACGTACAATGCCCGCCCGACAACTTGGACCCGAAGGACTTTGTCTTTGCCCCCCAAGCCGACCTCAAATCGCTCGAGCCCTATGCGCGCGACGAGACTTTCACACTCAGCATGCTGGGCAACGTCTACGAAGGCTTGGTGAAACGGGACCCCACGGGCACGATCGTGAAGGGGTTAGCGACCGGTTGGCAAAAGGTGGACGATGTTACTTGGCGCTTCTATCTGCGCACCGGCGTAAAATTTCAGCAGGGACAGGATTTCACGGCCGACGACGTAGTTTTTTCAGCCAAACGGGTGCGCTCAGACGGCTCCGATCTCAAGGCACGTCTCCCTCCTGACGCAAAAGTGGTCAAGGTCGACGATCATACCGTCGATTTTGTTTTGTCCAGTCCCAACCCCATCCTGCAGTTCGAGTGGGACACGTGGTACATCGTCTCAAAGTCTTGGATCGAAGCAAACCACCCCAATAACCCGGAGGAGGTCGACGGCGAGCACGGGCTTGCGGCATCAGTTGCGAACGGCACGGGACCGTTTTCGATTTCCCAGCATCAGGCGGGGATGCGCACGGATTTCGCACCGAATCCCGATTGGTGGGGCACGCCGAAGCCGACGTTCAAGACCGTTTTTTTGTGTTCGATGCCCGACGACGGCGATCGGGTCGACGCGTTGCTGTCGCATCAGGCACATCTGATCGAGCCGGTGCCGCCGGCGGACATTCAGCGCGTCAAAGCCGCCGACGGCGTAGGAGTCCTCGATCCGGTCGAAGACCTTCGCATTGTTTTTTTGGGGTTCGACATCGTGGACGACAAATTGAAGAACTCCGACGCCCGCGGTAATCCTTTCAAAGATCCGAAAGTCCGTACTGCCTTTTATCAAGCAATCGACATCAACAAGATCATTTCGCTCATTTTGGGCAACTTTGCGCTGCCTACCGCGTCCTTGATCGCGCCGAGCCTTTCGGCTCCGGCCGGCAACATCGAACGGCGGCCGTTTGATCCGGACGGTGCCCGTAAACTGCTCGAGGATGCCGGATACCCTGACGGCTTCACGCTCGACATGGATTGTCCTATTGGCCTCTATGTCGGCGACGAGGAAATCTGCAACGCTGTCCGCGACATGCTCCAGCGAATCGCCGTCAAGGTCAGCGTCAAGGCCAGACCCAAGGACAAATTCCTTGCAAAGGTCCTCGAGAGCGGCGGGTACGACACTTCATTCTTCATGTTCGGCTGGACGCCTGAATCATTCGACGTCTGGAATGTTCTGTTCAACCTCGTCGCCTGTCGAGATTCGAAGACCGGCGCCGGACGCTTCAATATCGGAGGATATTGCGATAGAAGTTTGGACGATCTAATTGCAAAAATCCGCGCCGAACCGATCGGCGCCTCGCGCGATGCGCTAGTCCTCCAAGCGCTAAAGAAGATATATGATGAGAGCGTCTACATACCCTTGCACCAGCAGAAGCTCATCTGGGGCGCTTCGAACGACTTTTCCTTTGTGCAACGCAAGAATAATCGCGTCCTGTTCAATGAGGTCCAGAGGAAGTGAGAACCTTCGTGATGAATTAGGCGGGTGCGCTAGCAGCGCACGCGCAGTTTGGATCTGCAACGGTCGTCTTCTCTTCGAGAAAACGTCTACGATGTTAGCGCACTGTCGCGCGAATGGAGGTCTCAAATGAACGCTCGCCTTTCGGCTCTTTTGGTGATGGACCTTCTGCTGCAGAACGCCGCCGTTCACGCACAAAGCATTGCCGATACCAGCCAGTTTACTGCCGATGCTAACGGAATTCCCGCCAGCGCTACGACGGTGTTCCATCTTCCACTCTGGACTGACGGCGAACCTATGAGCACGACGCACCATGAACTATTGCATGCGATCGGTTTTGCAGCCGCCTATGATTATTTCGACGCTAAAGTGAACGATAAGCGCGGATTCTGTGACACGCCGACTGATCCGTGCAAGGTCCTTGCCAAGCTTGTGCCGGCGAATCAAGGGACCCATATTGATCCTGATGCAGGCGTCGTGAACAGTTATGATCAGGCAAAGAGTGTGATGGCGCCCTCGGGAGTTGACGGCCGACGGATGGACGGACAGGAGAAGTCGGTTTTGAACTCGGCGTTCAGTTGGTCCTCTCACAAGATCAAGATAGTCATCAACTATGTGGGGTCCTTTGATGACACACAAAAATCTTACGTTCAGAACGCTGTCGATTCGGCAATGGCTTTATTCGGAACCTCCAATTCCGCGAACGTGTTTGTTTGGACGGTCCAGACCGATCAGGTTGCCGCGCGAGGTGCGGCAGTGACGCCATTTTCGCAGGCTTCAACGACAAGTCTTGTCAACTTGTTCAAGACGGCGACCCCGTCGGAAAGAATGGCTATTCTTAATGCTATTCTCGATCGGGGGTATTCTGCGCTTCCAGAGCTAAAGGCGGCAGGCGCCAAACCGATGACAACGATTTCGCCTCCCATGATCGATATACTCTACACGCTGATCAGCAAAAGGCCGGAGGGACGCATCCGCACAACAAGTTTCGGCTTGCACGTTGAGCCGCGCACGACCCGACAACAAGTAATCGAAATTGGCAGGCGATGGGGCTTTATCTTAAGAGATGGCGATCCTTTTGATCCGTCGATGTCCCCATCTTGCTATGTCACATTGGCGCAGGGAGTGGAATTACTTCCAATCTTAGAAAAGCTAGTGCGCAGTGAGCCGGCTGTTAATGGGGTGAACTTTAATTATGTCGAGTGAGGGATGGCTTTCACTGCTGGTCGCTTGGAAGGCCTTTCCTTCGTAGAGAACAAGACCAAACTTGTCATGTTCAATGAGTTCGCCATGGCCCAAAGGGTGCCGTCGCGGAGTTGGTAGGAATTGAGGGTGGCGTAGTCTCCGGGATGATCAACCTCGAATCATCCGGCGTTGAAGCGTCGGACTGGAGACCACGCCATGACGAGCAATACCACGAAGCCTGATTCTTTGCAGCCAGCGGCCAAAATGGCTGTTGATCTTTTCAACAATTGGTTCGATCCGATCGAGACTGAGGTGCGGGCTCGCGCGCGTGGGTTCATCGAAGAACTGATCCGCGGCGAGCTCGACGCTGTGTTGGCACGGCCGCGTTACGGACGAAGCCAGATGGCCGGCAACGAAGGAAGAGCCGGCGTTGCGGGCCACCGCCACGGCAGTCGGACGCGGTCGCTGACAGGCACGTTCGGGCCGATCGAGATCGCGGTGCCGCGCGCCCGGCTGACCACGTCCGAGGGCAAGACGGCGGAATGGAAGAGCCAAGCGCTGCGGGCCTATCAGCGGCGCACGCTTGCCGCCGACGCGCTGATCGCGAGCACGTATCTCGCCGGCACTAATACAAGGC
>WNFA01004383.1_pt1 | contig 19492 bp, 15 predicted proteins | sample 5400481 | NCBI WGS metagenome assembly WNFA01 (sample SAMN13153340, study PRJNA577476) | soil metagenome | isolation source: 120 cm saprolite under Douglas fir tree site 2 hole 1 replicate 2 | place: USA:California | collected 2015-04-18
TTAAGCTTGCGCTACGGGACGATAATGCGGGATTCTTCGCGCTGGAGTTCGCGAGCCTCGGGGAACTGACCGCGAAGAAAAGCAATGTAGCGCCGCGCTCGCGGGCGGCCATTGGTGCGCAACAACCCCATTCGAAAGAGAAAAACAAGCAAGACGAGAATTTCCGAGTCTTTGAGAACGGCGGAGCCTCCGCGCTCCTTCATCTGCTGTTTGGTTTCAGTGAGGAATGCTTCGAGCGCGGCATAAAGTTCGCGCGGGAGGGGCGCCTCGGGCGGCTTTTCGTAATAAATGCCAGAACCAAGCGTTCTATAGGTTTCCGCGAGAGCTTGGAGCGCCGCGAGAACATCAGCATCGGTGGTGGCCGGCTGCGAAGCGGCGAACTTTGCCGCCGTGAAGGCCAGTCCCGAAATCAGGTTCTCGTGCGTGTAGACGACGTCCTGGGGCACCTTGGTGTCAAGGAGAGGCGTGTCCGCGGGAAGCGAGCGCTGGTGTTCGTCTTCGTAGCGATGCGCGGCGACCAGATGCGGACAATCCGAGGGACAGTCGATCGAGACTTCCCGCTCAGTGCCACAGCACACCGCGCAGATCTTCTCCCCCCTCGCCGGGCAAAACCTTTCTTCTTTGCGCTTTTCGCAGATGGGACAGGACACGACCACTCCTGGAAGGACAAGTCCGATGGCTCAGAATACCCTGCGTTCCGGGAAAAAACAAAACGCGGCCAGGATGGAGATTAGACGGGCCTGGAAGGCGTCTGGCGGTGAAGGCGTCACGCCATGATGATTTTGTTTTGAAAGCGCCGCGGCGATGATCAGGAGGAAAGCTCCCATAGCAAAAAGGGCGAGAGCGTCGATCCACAGATGCTGGAGGCCGGCGCCGCGGAGAATGATGCCGCGTGTGATGTTGATGAAATAACTCGCGGGACTAGGTTGCTGATGGCCTTGAATAAGTCATAAATGGCTAAAAGGCTGCGGCTAACGGGCGAGTTGCGCTCTACTCTCCGCGAACAAAAAAGGGGGCCCCCGCTCACTGCCAGGGGCCCGCTGGAATATCCAAGAGTCCGCCTTTATTTCAGAGAAGCGGGGTCAGATAGATTCTTCGGTGACTTCTGGTTCAGGAAAGCGATCAGTTTTTGAGCCGACGGAGGGACTGCTACCGCTCCATTGAAGACGATGGATTTTGCTTCGACTTTCTTGCCATAGATCCTCTCGTTGGCATCGTTGTCAGGGCGAACCGTCGAGCCCTCGAGCGAGATGCCCGCGAACAGGCCGCGAGCACGCGAGTACGTAAGTACTTCTGCGCGCATGGTCGCATCGGTGGACGCCGAGGCATCGCGCCCCTTGGGGCCGGCCGCGGCAGAAGCGTCGGCGCCGAGCTTGACTTTGCTGCTGAGGATGGAGCGCGCGCCGCGGGGATTCATCACCAGGAGCACGAAATCTGTGGCCTGGCCGCCAAGCTGGAAGCCTATGCTGCCCCCTTCGAGCGCCATCATCGTTGGGGCGCTCCAGGGCCCAGTGAAGTGCTCACCGGTGCGGCAGGTCATCGCGCCGCGGCCGTAACTGCCGCCGATCACGAAGGCGGCTTTAAGCACCGACGGATATACGATGATGCATTCGGCCTTGTCGATGAGGTCTTGGGGGATGTCATCGGGGATATCCATGATTTCCTTGAGGACCGTGCTGCAGTTCTCCAGGCGCTCCGTTTCTTTGATGTTGCCTTTCGCGAAAAGCGGAAGCGAAATCAACGCCAGCGCCAGGAGACAGGAAGTAAGTCGTTTGATCACAATTCACCTCGACGTGATTTTCTGGGCTTGTCAATCATAGGGTGCCCAGGGGCTAGCCGCGGAAATGTTGTTTGGGCTTTCGATTATACTTGGCCGGTGGAACTCTTCGACAGAGGAAACATGCCCATTCGCAGAGCAGTAGAACACTGGATCGCGGCGGTTGTCTTGTGCACCCTCTGGCCAGTACACGGGAATGCACAATCAAAGCCCGGAGGGCGAACCTGTTGCGCGGAAAAGCCCAGCAAGGAAAAAGAAGCGAAACTGCTGAAAGGCGCGGCGGTGATTCGGTTCTCCGCGCGCGCTGATGCCCTGCTGGGGACTGCGCCGGCCAACAAAGGAGACTGGGGACTCTTGATCGTGGATGCGGAGAGCGGCGAAACGCTCTTTGAAAAAAATGCCGACAGCTATTTTGTGCCTGCGTCGAACATGAAGCTCTTCACGACCGCGCTGGCGCTCGCGAGGCTGGGACCCGACTACCGCTTTCACACCACGATCGAGACGCGCGGGGCGCTTTCGAAAGAGGGGATGCTCTCCGGAGACTTGGTGCTCGTGGGACGCGGCGATCCCAATCTTTCGAATCGCAAGTTTCCGTTCGAATCGAAGGAAGAGTTCGATGGGCCACCGGAAAAAGTGCTGGCGGAGCTGGCAGATGCCGTGGTGGCGAAGGGCGTGAGAGAAGTCTCCGGCGATGTCATTGGAGACGACAGTTACTTTCCGCGCGAGCGTTACCCGAATGGCTGGGAAATCGACGACATGGTCTGGCAGTACGGCGCGGCGATTTCCGCGATCGTTGTGGACGACAACACAGTGGAGCTGACGCTCACGCCGGGAGAGAAAGTGGGGGACGCGGTACAGGCCGCGATCGCGCCGTCGACACCCGACTTCGCTGTCGAGAACGACGTGGTCACCGCCGCGGCGGACGCAAAGCCGGATCTGACGCTCAAGCGCGAGCCGGGAGCAAATCTTGTAACCGTCCGCGGAACGCTTCCGGCGAAGAGCACGCCGCGCAAACTCGTGCTGGCGATTGAAGAGCCCGCGCAACACGCTGCCGTCTTGCTGGCAAAGTTGCTCGCCGACCGCGGAGTCAAAATAAATGGCCAAGCGCGCGCGGTTCATGTTCCGGAGACGGAGCCGGCACCGCGCACTGTCCTGGCTGAGCACGTTTCGGTGTCGCTGGGCGACGTCATCAAACTCGTCAACAAGATCAGCCAGAATCTCCACACCGAAGTGCTCTTGCGCACCGCGGCGAGACAGACCGCCGTTTGGAATACTCCCGAGGACCTAATGAAATTTCCTTGCGATTTCTATGGAGCCGCTGGAATTGCGGACGATGACGTGATTCAAACCGACGGCTCGGGTCTTTCGCGGCACGACCTGGTGACCCCTCGCGCGGTCGTGACCTTGCTGAAGTACGCGCAGGGACAACCGTGGTTCGCGCCTTATTATGCTTCGCTGCCCGTTGCGGGCGTGGATGGCTCGCTGCAGGACCGCATGAAGAATTCTCCCGCCGCGGGGAGGGTTCATGCGAAGACCGGATCGGTCGAGCACGTGAGAACACTCTCCGGATTTGCCGAAACGCCGGGCGGGCGCCGGCTGATCTTTTCTTTCCTCAGCAATAACCAGGGTGGAAGAGGGCATGAAGCCGCCGATGCGCTGGGCGGTTTGTGCGTGGCGATGATCGAAGAGTTCGATGCAGCCCCCGCCGCGCCTGTACATGAACACGCTCGCCCGAGATGATGCCGAGAAAAGAAGATGGCTAGAGAGCTTATCGTTACCGTGTTCGGTAGTTCGCGGCCGCGCGAAGGCGACGCTGACTACGACGAAGCGCGATCCCTCGGGCGAGCGCTGGCGGCAAAAGGTTTCGCCGTGTGCAGCGGAGGATACGGCGGCGTGATGGCCGCCGTTTCGTGCGGCGCAAAGGACGCCGGCGGGAAAACCTACGGGGTGACTGCGGAATTTTTCAAGTCCGCCAAGGTCAATCCGTGGATTGACGTTGAAGTGCGCGTCAAGACCTGGCAGGACCGGCTATTCGAATTGATCCGGATGGCGGACGGCTTTGTCGCCTGCAAAGGCGGAACTGGCACGCTCGTGGAGCTGGCGGTTGTGTGGGAGATGTTAAATAAATCGGTCATGCCGGCAAAGCCGTTCGCGGTGCTCGGTGATTTCTGGCAGCCGATCCTCGACCGCGTGCGCGAAGTGGAGCTCGGCCATCGCGCACCTTGGGGCGAAGCCAACGGCAGATTGGTGCACACGGCCATATCGCCCGAAGACGCTGCGCAGCATTTGAAAGAACGGCTGAAATAGGAAAAATGCCGCGGACTGCACAGGACGTTCTCGAATTTGACAAGCTGCGCGAATTGCTGCGGCTGCGAACGACTTGCGCACCGGGGCGCCGCGCGGTGGACGCGCTGGAATTTGGCACATACCGAAGCGCGCTGGAGGCGGCATTCGCGCTGATTCGTGAAGCACGCGAGTGGCTTCGCCAGGGGCATGACTTGGGATTCGGCGCGCTGGCTGATCCGCAAAAGTGGCTGGAGCGAATCGAAGGCCCCGGCGCCGCGCTTGAGCCCGGGGAATTGCTCGACGCGGCCTCGCTGCTCGAAACGTCCGGCTGGTTGCGCCAGCAATTCCGCGAAGACGCTGCAAAATTTCCGTTGCTTGCGTCGCGTGCGGCTTCGCTCGCCGATCTGCGCGACGTATTGACGGCCATCCGGAGATGCGTCCTTCCGAATGGCGAGATCAGCGATGACGCCTCGCAGGCCTTGCACCGGATTCGCGCCAGCATCACGCAGACGCGCGAAGCGATCCAGAAAACCCTTAAGCAAATCTTGCGTGCGAGAAACGCCGAAGTAGGCGAAGACTACGTCACGCTGCGCAATGAGCGATTTGTCATTCCCGTGCGCGCGGAAAACCGCCGCAGTGTGCCGGGCGTTGTACATGGAGCAAGCGCGACCGGGCAGACCGTTTTCATGGAGCCGTTCGAAACCGTCGAACCTAATAATCAGCTTGTGCAGCTTGCGGAAGACGAAGCCGCGGAAATCGCGCGGATTTTGCGCGAGCTGACGGAGCGTTTGCAAATGGTGCGAGGGCCGCTGCTTGCAGCCGCCGCGACGATTGCCGAGCTCGACAGCATTTTTGCCCGAGGCCGGTTCGCGCGGGATTTCGATGCCTGCACCCCAGAATTCTCCCAAATCGCGGAATTGCGCCTGGAATCGGCGCGCCACCCCATTCTCGAAGACAAACTTCGTAAGGAAAACCGACCGATTGTGTCCATGACGCTCACTCTGGGCGGTGAAGAACGATTGCTGGTCATCAGCGGGCCGAACACCGGTGGAAAAACAGTCGCATTAAAGACCACCGGACTTGCGGCCCTCTCCGCGCAATCGGGGATTCCTGTGGCCGCGCAGCGCGCGGTGCTACCACTCTTTGATCGCGTGCTGGTGGATATCGGGGACGAACAATCCATCGCCGCCGACCTCTCGACCTTTTCGGCGCACATGCTGAATTTGAAATCCATGCTGCAATCGGCGACGCCACGCTCGCTAGTGCTCGTGGACGAAATGGGCACCGGCACGGCGCCGGAAGAAGGCGCCGCGCTCGCCGTCGCGCTGCTCGATGAATTTCGCGCCAAGAATTGCATCGTGCTGGCGACCACGCATCACGACCGCTTGAAGACCTATGCTTCGACGACGCCGGGCGTGGTGAACGCCGCCGTTGAATTCGATGACGTGAATTTGCGCCCGACTTACCGTTTGATGGTCGGCGTGCCTGGAGGCTCAAGCGGAATCGCCATCGCGCAGCGGCTGGGCCTGGCGAAATCCGTCATCGAGCGCGCGCGTTCTTTGCTGGCGCCCGAATCGCGCGAAGCCGCTGATCTGATCGCCTATCTGCACCGCAGCCGCGATGAATTGGACCGCATGCAGCATCAGATGGCGGTGGAACGCCATGCGCTCGAGGAAGAACGCAAGAAACTGCGGTCGGAATTGGTCGGGCGCCAGCAAAAACGAATCAAGGAACTCGAAGCACAATTCGCGGACATGCAAAAGCGATTCGACGAAAACGTCGCACGCGTCCTCGAGGCCGTGAAAGAGCGCGAGCTGCGAACCTCGCTCGAAAAATCGTCGCGCCGAAAAATGCAGGACGCACGCAGCGAAGCGCGCGAAGAGCTGAACGCCGCGGTGGTGCAAACCATTTCGGAATCGCAGGCCGACCTCGGTGTGCATTCCGGTTCGCCGGAAGCCGTCAGCCCGGAGAGTTTGCAACCCGGCGCCCGCGTTCGCGTCCGCGGTTTCAGCAAGCCGGTGATTTTTCGCCGCCTCGATGGCCCCTCCGCCGAAATCGAAGCCGGCCCGCTGCGCATGAAAGTCGCCCTCGACGAAATTATTGGCATGGAGAGCGAGGCGCAGCGGAAATCCTCTGTTTCTTCTGCGTCGCGGCAAAACGTAACAGTCACAGCCCAATCCGGAGGCGCCAATACTTCGGGCGAACTCAACGTCATCGGGCTCACCGTCGAAGAAGCCAGCGCGCGCGTGGACAAATTTCTCGATGATGCCGCGCTCGCCAATCTCCCCCAGGTTCGCATCATCCATGGCCACGGCACTGGCGCCCTGCGCAAAGGCCTGGCCCAGTTTTTTTCCACACATCCACTTGTGGAAAAGTTCGCCTTCGCCACGGAAGAGCAAGGCGGCAAAGCAGTCACAGTTGTAGAATTGCGCTCCTGACGCCGGGGCGGACGCTGCTTTCGGCAACAGAATATTCGAGGAGGAAATGGATGTCGTTCAATTACAACTTGTTGCGCGCAAGGCGAATCACAGGGAAAACAAACGGCGCGAAAGCGCTCTTGCTGGCGGGCCTGACGCTGGCCTTCGCGATACTCACGCCCACAGCCGGCGCTCAGGCGCCCGCCCCCAAAAGGATGATTATCCGCGCCGGGCGTGTGCTCGACGTGAGGACAGGCCAATTTCGCGCCAATCAAGCGATCGTCATCGAGGGCGAAAAGATCGCCCAGATTGCGCCTTCAAGCGACGTGAAGGCGGCGGCTGCGGACACGGTCATCGATCTTCCGGACGCCACGCTGCTGCCCGGCTTGATTGACATGCACACGCATCTGACGTTTGAGCTGACCTCGCTCGGGTATCAGGGCCTGGGTATTTCCACTTCCCGCGAAGCGCTGCACGGCGCGAGAAACGCAAAGAAAACGCTCGAAGCGGGCTTCACCACCGCGCGCAATCTCGGCGCGAGGGACTACGCGGATATCGCGCTGCGCGACGCCATCAATGACGGCGACGTGATCGGGCCGCGCATCGTTGCGTCGGGACCCGCTCTCGGAATCACAGGCGGCCATTGTGACGGAAACTTGCTGCCTCCGGCATTTCATTTTGAGGGCGGCAGCGGGGTCGCGGACGGCGTCGAGGCCGTCCAGCACAAGGTTCGTGAAGTCATCAAGTACGGCGCGGACGTCATCAAGATCTGCGCCACGGGAGGCGTGCTCTCCAAAGGAGATGACCCGAACGCTTCGCAGTTCACGCTAGAAGAAATGAAAGCCATTGTCGCGGACGCGCATCGCCTGGGCCGGCGGGTAGCCGCTCACGCTCATGGAGCCGAAGGCGTGCGCTGGGCCTCCGAGGCGGGCGTCGATTCGATCGAACACGGACACCTCATGGACGATGCAGCAATCGCGACACTAAAGAAAAATGGAACGTATCTCGTACCCACAATTTTTCTGACCGAATACATGCAAGAGCACCTGGAGCACAGCGACGTTCCGGAGTTTTCCAAGAAGAAGATGCGCGACGTCATGGCGGCTGCGCAGCAAAATATTAGGAAGGCGTTTGCCGCCGGCGTCAAGGTCGCGCTTGGCACCGATGCGGCCGTGTACCCCCATGGATTGAACGCCGGTGAGTTCCACGTCTACGTCAAGCTGGGGATGACGCCGCTGGCCGCGATCCAGGCGGGCACTATCAACGCCGCGGACCTGCTCGGATGGAACGACCGCGCCGGCGCGCTAGAACCGGGCAAGTGGGCGGACGTCATCGCCGTGGATGGCGATCCCACGAAAGACGTCACCATTCTCGAGCACGTCAAGTTCGTAATGAAAGGCGGCGCGGTCTACAAGAACGAGTACGCGAAGCGCTGAATACGTCCAGCTCAAAAAGGCCGGGCAGAATTTCCGCGGCCTCTGCCCGTTTCATTCGGAAAAAACTCCTTCATTCAATGTGCATCCCGTGCGGCAGATCTATCACTGCTTCGGTTGCGGCCAGGGCGGCGACGTCTTCAAGTTCGTCATGGAAATGGAGAAGTGCGAGTTTCCGGAAGCGCTGCGGATCGTCGCGGAGAAATGCGGGATCGCCCTTCCGCGGAAGAAGGAGCGCTCGCCCGAGGAAAAAAAGGGAAACCAGCAACGCTCAGTTCTGGTGGAGATGCACCGCGAAGCGCAGACATTCTTCGTGAAGCAACTCGAAGACACGCCTGAAGGAAAAGCGGCGCGCGCGTACCTCGAAGACCGTGGCTTGGACAAGGATGCCATCGCGCGCTTCGGGATCGGTTATGCGCCCAGCGGCGGCGACATCCTCCTGCGCCATCTGAAATCGAACTATCCGGAGAAGCAGCTAGTAGATTCGGGCTTGATTTCGAAGGACCAGAGCGGGCGGCTCTTCGACCGCTTTCGCCGCCGCATCACGTTTCCCATTTCCAACGAGTCCGGGAAAATTGTGGCTTTCGGCGCGCGCGCACTTGGCGACGACCAGCCCAAGTATCTGAATTCACCCGAGACGCCGATCTATTCCAAGAGCAACGTGCTCTACCACCTCGACCGCGCCAAGGACGCGCTGCGCCGCTCGGACTTTGCCGTGCTGGTCGAAGGCTACATGGACGCCATCGCCGTCGCGCGCGCCGGGATCAGCAACGTGGTGGCGAGTTGCGGCACGAGCCTCGCCGAACCGCAGATCAAACTCCTGAGCCGGTTCACAAAACGCGTGGTCGTAAACTACGACCCGGACACCGCCGGACAAGCCGCCACCGAGCGCTCGCTCGTGCTTTTGCTCGAGCGGGATTTCGAGGTGCGCGTTCTTGCGCTCCCGCCGATTGGCGAGAAGAAAGCCGATCCCGATCTTTTCATCCGCGAGAAGGGCGTCGAGGCGTACACCAAGCTCCTTAAAGACGCGCCGCCGTACGTCGATTATCTAATTGGCCGCGCGCGGCAAATGGATTTGTCCACCGGCGAAGGAAAGCTCCGCGCAGTGAATTTTCTTTTGCCGTACGTGCAGAAAATTCCGAATCGCATACTGCGCTCGGAGTGGGCCACGCGAATCGCGCAGCAGCTTCGCCTCGAAGAGCCGGTGCTCCGCGCGGCGCTGAGCAAAGCGGCATCCGAGCGCCGCAGCGAGGTAAAGACCCAGCCCGAGCTGGTCGGCCGCGCAGCCAAGCCCGTCGAGCGCCGGCTCGTTCGCATGCTGGCGGAGTCGGAAGGGTTTCGCCGTGAATTGGCGCAGCAGCTCCAAAATACGCGCTTGTATCACGGCCTCGAAACGGAAAAGATTTTTGCAGCGCTGATCGTCGCCAGTCTCTCTGGCGAACCGGTGCAGCCCTCGGAAGTGGCTGGGATGCTCGAGGAGCGCGACCGCCGGCTGCTCTTCGAGATTCTTTTTGAAGAAGCCAGTGAACCCACTTGGGAAGAAGCTGTGAGCTGCGTCGAGGCCCTCCATCACCGCCAGGCCGAGCGGGAACTGGCCGATGTTCAGCGGAGCATCGAGGCCAACCCGCCCGCGCCGGAAATGCGCGGTTTGCTCGAAAAGAAGCAGGAGCTGATGCGGCGCCTGGCGGCTGCCCGCTAAGAGGCAGTTGGAAAGCGTTGTGGCGAATCTTCCACAGGTTTCCACGGATTAAACTGTTGACTAGGACCAACTTATCCGTGTAGCGTAATAGGGTTTGGCGAGTAACGGTTTGGCGGCTAAATGCATCTATATAGATGTACTTAGCGGCAGCGAGACTGGCCCCCAAAAGTGCGGAAGGCGGGCAACGCACGGGGGGCGAGCGGCAGACGAACGGCGCGGCGCAGAGGGCTTCACACAAAATTCGAGTGATCTTCATGGGGAAATTCCCCGTCGTTGTCCTGGGTGGTCCCGACCACGTCGGGCTCTACTGCGCCAGCGCCTGCACGTGTCTGCGTCTCTTCGAAAAACGGCTGTCTCTGTGACTCTGCGCCCGGGCTTGGAATTGCAGTCTGATTTCGGGAGGAATTTGTGGCGGCAGTAGGTCTTGAAGAAAAATACGATGCGGTACGCCAGCTCATTGCCGTCGGCAAAGAGCGTGGGTACCTTCTGTACGACGAAGTAAACGATTCGCTTCCAGCGGAAGTGCACTCCTCGGAAGAGATCGACGACCTCCTCACGACATTTGAACGTAACGGCATCGAGATTTACGAGGATCAAGCATCGGCCAAAGCCGCGCGCGCCGTCGAAGTGTCCGCCGAATCGGGCGACCACGAAGTGGTCGTCAAGGAAGACGCGCACGAGGGCGAGAGCGATCTCGACTTGACGCCCGGCTCGCTCGAAAAGACGAACGATCCCGTGCGCATGTACTTGCGCGAGATGGGTACGGTGCCGCTGCTGACGCGCGAAGGCGAAGTCACTATCGCCAAGCGCATCGAGCGCGGGCAGCTCGTGGTGATGAAGTCGATCACTCGGTCGCCAATCGTCATCAAGGAATTGATCGCCGTTGGCGATGATTTGCGCAAAGGCGTGCGCTCGATCAAGGAAATCGTCCAGTTCGACGACGAAGAGCTGACCGAAGAAAAAATCGCGAACAAAACCAAGCAGACCCTCAAGTACATTGACAAGATCGCGAAGCTGTACGACCTGGCGCTGAAACAGGCGGCCAAGCTCGAGAAAACTCCGAAAGCGAAGAAAAGGAGCTACATTAGGGCGAAGTGGGCCGTCGCGCGGACGCGCGTGGAGATTTCCCTGGAAATCCGCGGCATCGACTTCAACCCTTTCGAGAAGAAGCGGCTAATCGACAAAATGCGCGGCACCGTCGAACGGCTGCAATCGCTGGAGCGCGAAGCGAGCCGCCTGGAACGCCGGGTGGACGCGGCCAAAGGCGAAGTGGCCGCGGAAGCACGCAAAGAACTGCGCACGCGGCGCAGCGAACTGAAAGACATTGAAGAGGCGAGCGAAGTCGGGCTCACCGAGCTGAAGCGCACGCTGACGCTCATTCACCGCGGCGAAGCGGAAGCCGAACAAGCGAAAAAGGAATTGATCGAAGCCAACCTTCGCCTGGTTGTTTCCATCGCCAAGAAATACACCAACCGCGGACTGCAATTCCTCGACCTGATTCAGGAAGGCAACATCGGCCTGATGAAAGCGGTCGACAAATTCGAGTGGCGCCGCGGCTATAAGTTTTCGACCTATGCGACGTGGTGGATCCGCCAGGCCATCACGCGCGCGATTGCGGACCAGGCGCGCACCATCCGCATTCCCGTGCACATGATCGAAACGATCAACAAACTGGTGCGCACCAGCCGCCAGTTGGTGCAAGAGCTCGGCCGCGAGCCTACGAGCGAAGAAATCGCCAAGCGCATGGACATTCCGGTGTCCAAGGTGCGCAAGATTTTGAAGATTGCGCAGGAGCCGATTTCCCTCGAAACGCCCATTGGCGAAGAGGAAGATTCGCATCTTGGGGATTTCATCGAAGACAAAGCCGTGGTTTCGCCTTCCGACGCGGTCATCAATTTGAATTTGAAAGAACAGACTTCATCGGTACTGAAGACGCTGACGCCGCGCGAAGAAAAAGTCATCAAGATGCGTTTTGGCCTGGACGATGGCAGCGAGCACACGCTCGAAGAAGTCGGCCAGTCGTTCGCGGTCACCCGCGAGCGCATCCGCCAGATCGAGGCGAAAGCGCTGCGCAAGCTGCGCCACCCGTCGCGTTCGCGCAAGCTGCGCGCCTTCCTCGAGGGCCCCTCGCGCGATTACCTGTAGAACTTCTGGAAACTCGAAAATCGAGTTTTCGCCGCCGTAAAACGGAAGAGAATCTACCGCAGACGCTCGATCAGTTCCTCTTTTGGAAGGTTGTTCCACAGGCTTACCGCGTCAGGATGTCATTCAAGGTGCCCTTTGCGAGAGCGTCATGATCAGGCACGGTGAGATTGTGCTCGCCCAATGCGCTTCGCTTGCGCACCCGAATATGGCTTCCTTTTTGCCGGATCACTTCATAGCCAAGTGAGATTAACCGGATCAGCGAGCGGCCGCTAACTTGTGGCAGCCGGGGCATGCGTCAGCTTTATTTCAGAGACGATGAGAACATCAATATCAGACGCCGGCCGTTCTCCCTCAAAGTGGAGCGCGACGGCTTCCCTGATGTTTCGATACAATTCGTCCACGGTTTGCCCTTGCGTAAAAATATCTTCGCCGATTCCGCGGGCACACCAACTTTCACCGTCGTTGTAAACCTCAATTTTCACCAGCATAAGCGTATCCTAGCGTTTCAAGGCGCAATAGACCAGCCATTTCAATCGGATCGACGCGCCAACCACGGGCAACACGAAGATGAGCTTGGGAAACCGTGAATCCTGCACGAGATTCCTTGAGTTCAGGGTAAAGGATGCTCAAGTGCCTCGTGAAGCGGAGCCTGCGCGCTTGCGCAAAAGGCTAGCGCACACGCCGCGAAACATTGCAAAGGAGTTGTATTTTTGCTGGTGGAAAGCATACTAAAATCCATGGCTCGGCTGTGAAACATCCATGAGACCTGCGCAAAAAATCGCGGCGGTGATCCTCGTGGCGCTGCTCGGCGCCACGGCGTATGGGTTGTTGCGCACCGGACAACCGGAGCCTCTTTCCAGCGACGGGAATGGCAACCACGCCGCCGGAACAAAGGCGCCTCTGGTGGACCAATCGTCACTCAGGACCGCCCAAAAACTGGCGGAGCTTGCGGACAAGCCGGAAGAGCAGGCGCTGTCGAAGGAGGCCATACGCCTAGCGGATCACGAATTGGACCTGGCTTTTGCCAATGCGAAGCGCGATGCGGAGGCGCATCCTCCGGCGCTGACTCCGGAGGCGAAGGAAATTCAAGCGCGGCTGGAGAAGGCGCAAGCCCTTCAGAAGGCAGACCAGGCACTCGCGGCGCAGTTGACGGCGCAAGAAGCCAAGGCCAGCGGCAGCCAAAAAGAAGCGCTCGGGGACCGGCTGGACGAAGTCAAAGAGCAACTGGAACTCGTTGAAGACGAAGTGGACGACGCCACGCAGGACTTGAACCGCGCCGGCGGCGATGCCAAAGGACGCCTCGAGCAATTGGACCAGGAACACGAAGCGACGTCGCACGAAGTGGATACCGCCGTCCAGAAATATCCGGCCCCCCTGCCCGATGCGTTTGGACTGACGCACCTGTACAAGCAATGGTCGCTGCTGCGGCAAAAGCAGCAACTGCTCGCGCAAGCGAAACAGGCAGCGCAAAACGCCGCCGTCGCGCTGACCGCCAAGCATGATGCGCTGGACGCGCGGATCGAGTCCGCGAAGCAGGCGTCTCCGGAGCTGGCGGCACACGCGAAGAAAACGGCGGCGGACCAAGCGGTCACGTCCAAGAAAGAGCGCACTCACGAAGAATCAGCGGCAGCGCTTGTACGGGTGAAGCAGATCGTTTCCCAGCAAAAGGACCTGGCCACTTTCGACCGGCGCGCCGACTACGAGAAACAACTGGCCGCTATTTACTCCCAGTGGAGCGATCTGGTTTCGGCGCGGCAACGCGAAGTCCTGAATCGCGTCCTGACCGGAGTAGCCATCATTCTGGGCATTGTGCTTCTGGGATTGTTTTTCGATGGATGGCTGGAGAGTTTGCTGGGGCGGACGAAACTGGACCGGCGGCAGGTGGAAACGCTGCGCACGGTGACGCGTGTCTCCGTGCAAGTGGCGGCGGTGCTGCTGATCTTGCTGGTGATTCTGGGGCTGCCGGAGCAGCTCGGAACTTTTCTTGGCCTGGCTGGCGCGGGGCTGACGGTGGCGCTGAAGGATTTCATCGTGGCGTTCATCGGCTGGCTGGTGCTGATGGGGAAAAATGGAATTCGGCTCGGCGATTGGGTGGAGATCAACGGAGTGACCGGCGAAGTCGTGGAGCTGGGAATGTTTCATACCGTTTTGCTGGAGACCGGAAACTGGACGGACTCCGGCCACCCGACGGGAAGGCGCGTGACGTTTACGAACAGCTTCGCGATCGAAGGGCACTACTTCAATTTTTCGACGTCGGGCCAATGGCTCTGGGACGAAGTGCAGGTGGTTTTGCCGGTGGGACAGGACCCCTACCCGATTATCGATGCCATCCAGAAGAAAGTGGCGGAAGCGACGGCAGAAAGCGCCAAACAGGCGGAACAGGAATGGCAGCATGCGGCGCGGTCGAGAGGGATGAGTTCGCTCTCGGCGGCGCCGGCGATCAACGTGAAGCCGATCATCGGCGGGGTGGAGATCGCGGTGCGGTACATCACGCGGGCGAGCGAGCGGTACCAGCTCCGCGCAAAGTTGTACCAGGCCGCTGTCGATCTATTGGGTCAGAAGCCGGGCGTCCAAGTTGTTGCGCCGCCGCAGTCGGCAGATTGAACTTCTAGAAGCAAGCCACAGTTCTACGCCCCTCCCCCCGGTTTTTCGTAAGAATGTGATTATGAGGAAGTTGAAGTTGTTTGTTTTGATACACTTTTGCAAGTGTTGATTATGCAGGGGTTAGAGGTAAACATAATTCGTCCAAGAAAACCGGGCTTTGCGGCGCGCCTCCCAGGAACCTAAACATGCTGGATTGTTTTTATTAGCAGGCCAAAAAAGAAAACGCGGCAGTCGAACTGCCGCGTTCCTAGGATTACCCGGAAAGGATAGTACTAAAAGTAGAAAAAATTGTCAAGGCGAATTGTGCCCAGGGTCAAGCGGCGTGGATCAGAGGACCGTCGCCCTATGCCTAGATCGAGCGCCGGGACCCAGCAGACGGGAGGGTGGCTACAAGAGTTGTTAAGAGCAGGGTTGCGAGGGCCGATCTTCACTCCACAATAATCCGGTCTGACCACTCCACGAGTGAGACAAAGATCGCTGGACTTCCGAATTTTGCTCCCCACTGATTCAAGTCTGTTTCCGTGACCCCACGGGCCCGGGAGCAGGCTCCTCAAGCAAAGATCGGAATATGTTTCGCCACAACCTTTTCGAGGGTTTCGCTCAACGGCGGCCAGCCAACCGGCAGGATCGCGTTCACCATCGACTTTCGCAGCAAAGAGGTGGCCTCAGCGAGAAGGAAGATTTGTACTTCGTGGCCGGCTTCTGCGAGCACGAGTCCGTGCGCGAAAGGAAATGCTGCCCTTGTTGGGTCATCGGGTCCCCACGCGCTCTTCATCATGATCTTCAGAGGTTTTTTAGACTCCTGCACCTTCGTGCCCAATGCCAGAAAAGGTAAGCCTGCCAGCTGAGCCAAGAACGTGCGTCGCGCCATTTTTTTTGTCTCCTGAGTTGGGATTCGGACAAAGCAAATGTCGAAAGTCTACACCTCTTTCTCTCTCTTGGCCCAGGTGTCAGTCACGCGCTAGCCGGACAAATGTATTTGAGAGGTTGTCTGCTTCATTCGCAGTTAGGAGGCAAGGCTGGGGATTAGCGGGAGAGGTGGCGGGCGCGTGCGGCGGAGAAGGTGGCGCCGGCGTAGAGAATCGCGAGAAGGGCGTAGCCGGCGATGAGGCCGGCACCCTGGGCAATGACGCCGAGGGCGAGACTCATGACGAGCTGAACGACGGTAGTGAGGATGGCCATGGCGGATTGCGTGCGGCCCATGAAGTGACGCGGGACGATAGCCATGAGACCGGATTGCGCGGTGACGCCGCCAACGGCGCGGCAGAGGCCGAAGAGCAACTGCATCATGACGGCGCCGCTGAGAAAGGCGACGAACGGAGTGGCCATGTGGCCGACGGCGAGCACGGCGCACGCGGCAATGTAGAGCGGCATGCGAAGCGAGCTGCGAAGCTGGCTGGCGATGAGGCCGCCGGTGATGGCGCCGGTGGCCCAGCCGGCTTCGAGGAAGCCCAGGCCGCGCGCGCCGGCATGAAGAATGTCGTTGGCGAGAGCGACGAGGACGACGTTGGCGCTGACGACGCCTGCCATCATGATGGAATGCGTGATGCCGAGAGCGCGGACGAGCGGCTGCTGTTTGAGATAGGCGAAGCCTTCCTTGAGATCGGCGTAAACGGCGAGGGAGAGTCCGGCTTCGGCGACTTCGGGATTGCCGCCCGTCTCGAGGGCTTCGGCAGTGGCTTCAGTGGCTTCGGAAAATTCGCGGGGATATTTTTGGTGGTCGCGGGGAGAAACGTAGCCGCGGCGCATGCGGTAGAGACAAAAGGCGGAGGCAAAGTAGGTGAGTCCGTCGATGGCGAGAATTCCGGCGATTCCGGCGCGATCGTAGACAAAGCCGACGAATGCCCCGGCGATGAGCATGCCGCTCTGGACACCCACCAGGACGGCGGCGTTGGCCCCTGTGAACTGGCTGGGCGGAATGACTTCCTGGACTAGGGCGTTGACGGTGGCCCAATACACGGCGGAGCCGACGCCGGTGATAAGCGTCATGGCATAGAGATGCCAGAGCTGGAGATGATTTTTCCAGGCGATGTAAGCCGTGGCGAGAACAAAGACCCCGCGGACGAAATCGAGGAGCACACCGAGGTAACGGCGGTCGAGGCGGTCAATGAGCACGCCGCCAACAAACGGAACGAAGAGGCCGGGCAGAGTGATAACGATGACCTGGAGGCTGACTTTAACGGTGGAGTGAGTGGCGGCGAGGATGTACCAGCTCACGCCGGCGAAGTTCATGCCGCTTCCGAAGAGCGAAATGAACATAGCGAAAAAGAAATAACGGAAGCCGCGCTGGGCCCAGATGAGGGACCAGTCGACGCGGGGAGTGGCGGCTGCGGGAGCGGTGGCCATGCGCGGAGACGGAGACTATTTTAGCGGGCGGGGAACGAAAAACATAAAATGGAAATCCAAAAGTGCGCTTAGAATGCAGCAGGCTCGGACGAGAGGATAAAGCATGGGGCAAGAGAAAGCCTGCAGGGCGAGGTTGGGGAAGCAGAAGTCGGAAGGAAAGGCGCTGCTGGAGACGAGCGAGATTCTTTTTCGCGGCGACTTCCGGCTGAAAATCCCATTTTCGACGATCAAGTCCGTCAAAGCCGTGGATGGGGAGCTGCGCGTGCAGACGGCGGAGGGCCTGGCGATCTTCGAATTGGGAGCGAGCGCGGAGAAGTGGTGCGAGAAGATTCTGCATCCGAAGACGCGGATGGAGAAATTGGGGATCAAAGCGGGCGCGAAGGTTTCGCTCATTGGCAATTTTGATACAGAGTTTCTGCGGGAGTTGAAGGGACTCAGGAGTGCTGTTGCGGAGGGCGAAGGGCCGGCGGATTGCGACTGGATTTTCTTTTCGGCTGCGTCGGAGAAGGATCTTTCTCAGGCCGCCAAGCTAGCAAAAGCGATGAAGGGTGCGACGGCGCTGTGGGTCGTTTATCCCAAGGGGCAAAAGAGCATTACGGAAAATGACGTCCTGGCTGTGGGGCGAAAGGCGGGCCTGAAAGACGTGAAGGTCGTTGGCTTTTCGTCTACTCACACTGCACTGAAATTCGTGCTTCCCCTCGACGCCCGATAACCTCTCGGCTGCTTATCCCTCGGGCATTTTGCCGCACATTCGCGTTCGAGCTTCTGCGTTTCGGCACTAATATGAATTCGTGACGAACTTGCTTGACGTGCGCGGATTGACGGTGGAGCTGCCGACGCCAGAGGGTTGGGTGCGGCCGGTGAATGAGGTATCAGCGCGCATCGGCGCCGGAGAATCGCTTGGGCTGGTAGGAGAATCGGGGAGCGGGAAGACCATGCTGGCGCTGGCGTTGATGGGTTTGCTGCCGCCGGGAGCGCGGGTGAGCGGGGAAGCGTGGTTGGCGAATGAGGTAAAGGAAGTTGAGGAGGTTACGGAAGTAAAGGAGAAGAGCGCGGGCGGGGCCACGAGCGGTCCGATGAAAGCAAGACCGGACCATCCAAACGCGCACAGGAAAAATCTTGTAGCGATGAAGGAGCGCGAATGGCGCGAGGTGCGCGGTGGCGAGATCGCGATGGTGTTTCAGGAGCCGATGACGTCGCTGAACCCGGTGATGCGTATCGGGGCCCAGATTGAAGAAACGATTCGCGCCCACGAGGCGCGGCTCACTGGGGGTGATGTGCAGCGCAGGGCGCAGGAAGCGCTGCGGCGCGCGGCGGTTCCAGAACCGGAAGAGCGCGCGGAACAATTTCCGCACCAGCTTTCTGGTGGTTTGCGGCAACGGGCGATGATTGCCATGGCCCTGGCAGCGGGACCGCGGCTGCTGATCGCGGACGAGCCGACGACGGCGCTGGACGTGACGGTGCAAAAGCAGATCCTCGATTTGCTCGACCGGTTGCGGCGCGAGCTGCAGCTTGGGCTGCTATTCATCACGCATGATCTGGGCGTGGCGGCGCAAGTGGCGGAGCGCGTGGCGGTGATGTACGCGGGGCGCATTGTTGAAGAAGGGCCGGCGCGGGAAGTTCTGGCGGCGCCGCGGCATCCGTATACCCAGGGGCTGCTCGCGGCGTCGCCAACCTTGAAGCGCGGTGCGCTCATGCCGATTCCGGGGACGGTGCCGCAACTGACAGCACTGCCGCCGGGGTGCGCGTTCGAGCCGCGGTGCGCGTTGCGACGCGCGGAATGCGTGCGTGGAGTACCCGCGCTGCGAGCGGCGGGCGCAAATCATGCGGCGAGATGCGTCTTGGTGGAAGAAGTAATGAAGTAAGGAAATAAGGAAGCAAAAAAAGAGATGACGAGCGGCGAAAGTTTTCTCGAAGTGCGGGAGTTGCGGAAGACGTACGCGCGGAGGAGCACGGTGTTCTCGCGCGACGGCGAGGGACCGCGCTTCACGGCGGTGGATGGCGTGAGCTTCGCGGTGGCGCAGGGCGAGACTTTTGCGGTCGTGGGTGAGAGCGGCTGCGGGAAGACGACGCTCGCGCGCACGCTCTTAAGGCTGATCGAGCCTGATTCGGGAGAGATTCGATTCGAAGGGCGCGATTTGCTCGCGCTGAGACGCGAGGAGTTGCGCGCCGAGCGACGGCAGATGCAAATGGTTTTCCAGGATCCATTTGCTTCGCTTGATCCAAGAATGCGCGTGGGCGAGATTGTAGGTGAGCCGCTGGCGATTCACCTGTCAGATCTCTCGAAGACCGAAAGGCAGGAACGCACGGCGGCAATGCTGAAGCGCGTGGGACTGGATGCGGAAGCGATGCGGCGATACCCCCACGAGTTTTCCGGCGGGCAGCGACAGCGGATCGGGATTGCGCGGGCCCTGATTTTGCGGCCGAAGCTGGTGGTGGCGGATGAGCCGGTCTCGGCGCTGGATGTTTCCGTTGGCGCGCAGGTGCTGCTGTTGCTGCAGGAGCTGCAAAGCGAATTCGGGCTGACATACGTTTTCATTTCGCACAGCTTGCCGGTGGTGGCGCAAATGGCGACGCGGATTGCAGTCATGCGAGCGGGCGAGTTTGTGGAGATGGGCGCAGCCGAGCAAGTGCTGCGCCAGCCGGGGCACGTCTACACGCGGGAGCTGCTGGCCGCCGTGCCCGCGCTGCCCGGCGCGTGAGGTGTGAACTTGGCCCGCGCCCCAAGAGTTCGCTCGCGACTGACATTCCTATTCCAATTGCGCTAGAATCGGACCGCTGAAAT
>WNFA01004956.1_pt1 | contig 19491 bp, 19 predicted proteins | sample 5400481 | NCBI WGS metagenome assembly WNFA01 (sample SAMN13153340, study PRJNA577476) | soil metagenome | isolation source: 120 cm saprolite under Douglas fir tree site 2 hole 1 replicate 2 | place: USA:California | collected 2015-04-18
TCGCGACGAAGATCAGCGCCGACATCGCGGAAGCGATCAAGCGGCCCGATATCCGCCAGCGCTTCGAGGACCTGTCGGCCGAGCCGGTCGGCAGCGATCCGGCGCAGACCGCGAAATTCATGCGCGAAGAGGTCGAGCGCTGGAACAAGGTCATCAAGGCCGCCAAGGTCAAGCTGGAATGAGCCGCGAGCAAAGCCGATGAACATCCAGACGCCTGCGGAACCGCGCGAGAAGACGCGCAGCTGGCCCGCCGAGGGCCTCACGCGGATTCCGTACTGGCTCTACTCGGATCCCGATCTCTATGCCGAGGAGCAGGCGCGCATCTTCCGCGGCAATACCTGGACCTTTCTCTGTCTCGAGGCGGAGCTGCCGGGGCCGAACACCTACCGCACGTCCAATCTCGGCGAGATGCCGGTGGTGGTGACGCGCGACAGGGACGGCGTCATCCATGCCTTCGAGAACCGCTGCGCGCACCGCGGTTCGCTGCTCTGCCTGAAACAGCGCGGCGAGGCGCGCGAGATCGTCTGCGTCTATCACAACTGGACCTACGACCTCACCGGCAAGCTCACCGGCGTCGCCTTCCGGCGCGGCGTCGGCGGCAAGGGCGGCATGCCGGCGGATTCACGGCCCGACCACCATGCGCCGCGGCGGCTGCGCGTCGAGGTCTTCGCCGGCCTCGTGTTCGGCACGCTCGGCGAGAAAGCGCCGCCGATCGAGGAGTATCTCGGACCGGAGATCGCGACCAAGATCCGCCGCGTCATGAAGGCGCCGGTCAAGCTGCTCGGCGGCTACAGCCAGATGCTGCCGAGCAACTGGAAGCTCTACATGGAGAACGTGAAGGACTCCTACCACGCGAGCCTCCTGCACATGTTCTTCACCACCTTCCGCCTCAACCGCCTGTCGCAGAAGGGCGGGCTGGTGATCAGCGAGAGCGGCGCCAACCACATCAGCTACTCCATGTCGGCCGACGTCGCCGGCAAGGAATACGAGCAGGCGGGCCTGCGCACCGCCCATCACGGCTACAGCCTGGAGGCGCCGGAGCTTCTCAAGAACGTCGATGAGTTCGGCGACGGCATCGGCATCCAGATCTTGTCGGTGTTTCCGGGATTCGTGCTGCAGCAGATCAGAAACAGCCTCGCGGTGCGGCGCGTGGTGCCGCAAGGGCTCGAGCGCACCGAGCTGGTGTGGACCTGCTTCGGCTATGTCGGCGACGACGACGCGATGACCGAGCTGCGCCTGCGCCAGGCCAATCTCATCGGCCCGTCAGGCTACATCTCGATGGAGGACGGCGCCGCCGCGGGCTTCGTGCAGCGCGGCATCCGCGGCACGGACGGCGAGCAGTCGGTGGTCGAGATGGGCGGCAGCGGCACCTCGTCGGAGGAAAGCCGCGTGAGCGAAGCCGCCGTGCGCGGGTTCTGGAAGGCCTACCGCCAGCAGATGGGGATGTGAGGCAGTCGTGGCGGGCGGGGCGAGCGCGGACATCGGGCGGCTGCTCGCGGTGCAGGGCCTCAATGCGGCCTATGTCGAGGCGATCGACGATGGCCGCTTCGAGGCGTGGCCCGATTTCTTCATGGATGACGGCATCTACCGCGTCACCACGGCGGAGAACGTCGAGCAAGGGCTGCCGCTATCGGTGATCTACACCACCTCGCGCGCGATGCTGCGCGATCGCGTCAAGGCGCTGCGCGAGGCGAACATCTACGAGGCGCAGCGCTATCGGCATGTGATCGGTCCGTCGCGCCTGGAGTCCGCGGATGCCGACGGCCTGCGGGTGCGCACGAGCTTCATGGTCGCGCGCATCATGCACACCGGCGAGACGATGCTGTTCGCGACCGGCGTCTATCGCGATCGCGTCGTGCTCAATGGCGAAGCGGCCCGCTTCGCCGAGAAGACGGTCATCCTCGACAGCCGGCAGATCGATACGCTGTTGGCGATCCCGCTGTAGGCGGGCGCTCGTCGCACGCTAACCCCGCCGGTCGGCGTACCAGCGCCCTGAGCAGCCGCCCTGCGAACCGAGGCCGCGCCAGCTTCCCGAACCGGAGCTATGCGACAGCCGACCGTGGCCGTCGGCGTAGGAGCCGCCTGACGACACGCGGACATGCACACTGCCATTGCCCGACACGCGGCCGCGGACGGTGAATCCGCCTTCGCCCGCATAAGTCACGTTGCCGTTCGCGATCCTGAGTCCGTACCGATAAGCCTGGTCGCAGGGCCCTCTGGTGGTCTGGATGAGGACGCTCCAGCGGCCGTCATACGGGGCGGTGGACGCCGGTGCAGCAGAAGTGATCGCTGCCGTCGCTGCGGCGAGCAGAGCAATGCCGTATCTGAACATGGAAACCTCGTTGGGGATCGCGCGGGCCGCCTATCGGACCCGTCCCGGCAAGGCGGAGGGTTGCCGGGAACCCCAACAATCTAGACTGCGTGGCGGCGTTTCGAAATAGCCATTTGGAGGTCGGCGTAATCGACAACCCACCAGGACCGGTACGGCGGATCCTGGTCGTTGGGCAGCGGCAGATCGTCAAGCTCGCGCGTGTCGAACGGAGGGTTCTTCTGCGCGGACGGCCCCGGCGGGGCGGGCGATCGGGCTTCGCCTTGTTTTTTCTTTGCTTCGGGCGTCATGATACAGGATCATCACTTGCCCTCCCACTCACTCGCGCTACTAGAAAAACCCCATAACCCCGAACCAGTTCCGTCGGAAAAGCACAATTATTGCGGTGCGGCCCGCTTTTGGCCGCTGCGCGTGGACAGGTCCATCTCGACCGGCTCTCTTAGCGAGAAGTTCCTGAATTTCCGTGGGTTCCTATCCGGACCATGAGCCTGCACGAACGCCCATGAGCCCCAACCTCGACGGCGAAAAGGATCCGAACGCCTACAGCTACAAGCCTTCGCTGTTCGGCGCCCCCTGGCAGTTTCGCCTGGCGGCCGACGCGCTTGAATGGCAAGCGGGCATGCGCCGGGGCCGCTTCCCTTACGCCGACATCCGACGGGTGCGGCTGTCGTTTCGGCCGGTGAACATGCAGACCTATCGGTTTCTCGCCGAGATCTGGCCGCTGCAAGGGCCAAAGGTCACGATCGCCTCGAGTTCCTGGCGCAGCATGATCGAGCAGTCGCGTCAGGACGCCGCCTATTCGACCTTCGTCACCGAGTTGCACCGGCGAATTGCCGCCGCACGCGGGACGGCGGCATTCGACAGCGGCTCGCCCGCGCTTCTCTATTGGCCGGGCCTCGCGATTTTTGCCGCAGTTTCGCTCGCCCTTGCGGCCCTCACGGTCAAGGCGTTGCGCGTTGCGTCCTGGGCCGCTGCCGCATTGGTCGGCGGTCTTCTTGGATTGTTCCTCTGGCAGGCCGGAACGTTCTTCAAGCGCAACCGGCCTGGCCGCTACCGTCCGGACGCTCTGCCGCGCGCGCTGCTGCCGTGAGGCCGGCGGCGATCAGTGGCGCACCACCAGCACCGAGCACTTGGCGTAGCGCACGACGTGGCCGGCATTCGAGCCGAGGAAATACGTTTTCATCGCCGGGCGATGGGAACTCATCACGATGAGGTCGGCGCCGATCGACTTCGCTTCCTCCAGCACCTCGTGATAGATGCCGCCTTGCCGCACGGTTCCGCTCACCTGCTCGGGCGGAAGCCCCGACTCGCGCGCGATGATCTGCAGCGCCTCCTCCGATGACTGGCGCTGCTGCACGTCGAAATCGGGCGGCACGTATTCGGCCAGCATCACCGGCGTCATCGGCAGGACGTTGAGCAGCCGGACCTTGCCGCCGGAGGCGCGCGCGAGCGAGACGGCGGTCTCGATCGAAGGCTTGGCAAGGTCGGTGTCGGAAAGGTCGACGGGCACCAGGATTTGCTTGAACATGATGCGCTCCCCCAACGGCTCATCGCCGCATCATGACACGAATAACGGCTTCGGGTGAGGGCCGTCGGCCCGCTCCGCCTCAATCGGTCGCAGCGGCGAGCATGCGGGGGACGACGAAGCGTTCGAGGCGGCCGGAATGCGCGTGCAACTTGGACCAGCCGGCGACCGCAAAATCGATCACCACGAGGCCGGCGGTGGGGAGTTTTTCGCGCAGCCGCTCGCGATGCTCGAGATCGCCGGAGGCGATCAGCCAAGTGGCGAGATCCTGCAGGCCGGGGTTGTGGCCGACCACGAGGATCGACCGGATGTCGGGGTCGATGTTTCGCAGGACGCGAAGAATGCCCTCAGGCTTGGCCTCGTAAAGCCGTTCGTCGTAGGCGACGGGGGGAGGAGAGGAAAGCTCGCCTGCCACCAGCGTCCACGTGTCGCGCGCCCGCTTCGCGGTGGAGCACAGCACCTGATCGGGAGTTAGCCGATGGCGCGCGAGGTAAGCGCCGATCTTCGGCGCGGCCTCCTCGCCGCGGCGGTTGAGCGGTCGGTCGTGGTCGGCCTGTTCGGAATCCGACCAATCCGATTTCGCATGGCGGAGCAGCAGGATATGGCGCATGGCTGAATACGTCGCTTTTGCCCGGCGGAGAGGTTAGCATGACTGCCACCACGGCCGCGCGGGGGTACAGTCAATATGTGCAAGGTGGCATGAACGCGACGGTCAGTGCGGATTTCGAGTCGGGCTGGTATGCGGCCAACGCGGCCGCGGCTTTCGAGCGCCCGCGGCTCACTTTCGATCTCGATGTGGACGTCTGCGTGATCGGCGGCGGGCTCGCCGGCCTCACGGTCGCGCGCGAGGTGGCGCGGCGCGGCTGGTCGGTTGCTGTGCTGGAAGCGAGGCGCGTCGCCTGGAACGCATCCAGCCGCAATTCAGGGTTCGTCCTGCCCGGCTTCGGAGCCGACGTGATGCGCATGGTGGAGCGTGTCGGCGTCGATCGCGCCAGAGAGCTGTGGAAGCTATCCGAGGCGGGCGTCGAGTATGTCCGCGCCGCGATCCGCGACACCGAGATGCCCGGCGTCGATCCGGTTCCGGGCTGGCTCGACGTCTCGAAGGTCGACAACGGCGACGAGCTCCTGGCGGTCGCGACCCTGCTCGGTCAGGATTTCGGCGCGGAGATCGAAGGCTGGCCGACCGAGCGCGTCCGCACGCTGCTCAAGACCAATTTTTACTTTCACGGCATCCACTATCCGACCGCCTTCCATATCCACGCGCTCAATTATGCGCGCGGGCTGGCGAATGCTGCGCTCGCGGCAGGCGCGACGATCTTCGAAGAGACCCCGGCGCTGGCGATCGATCCCGCCGGCGTGCGCAAGCGCATCGCGACGCCCTCCGGGCGGATGCGGGCCGCGCATGTCGTGCTGGCCGGAAACGTCCATCTCGGACCGCTGGTGCCGCGGCTTGCCGCGACCGTGTTGCCGATCACGGGCCATGTCGCGGTGACGGCGCCGCTCGGAGAGCGGTTGGCAGATGCCATCACGTATCGCGGCGCGGTGAGCGATGCGCGCCTCGCCAACGATCATTATCGCATCGTGGGCGGCGACCGGCTGATGTGGGCGGGCAGCGCGAACCTGTGGCCGCGCGGACGCCGCAGCGCCGCGCGCGCCTTCAAGGCGGCGATCGAGCGCATCTGTCCGCAGCTTGCGCCGATCGAGATCGAGCACGTCTGGTCCGGCGTCATGGGTTTCTCGATGCACCGCATGCCGCAAGTCGGCGAGGTCGCGCCCGGCCTGTGGCTCGCCAGCGCCTTCGGCGCGCACGGTCTCAACACCACCGCGATGGCGGGCGAACTGATCGCGCGCGCGATCACCGAGGGCGATGATCGCTGGCGCTTGTTCCTGCCCTACGAGCTGGTCTGGGCCGGCGGTACCGTGGGCCGTGCGGTGCGGCGGGTGAGCACGTGGACGCGGTGGGTCAACGACGATCTTGCGGCGCATCTCGCACGGCGGCGCGAGGCGGAGCAGCAGCGGCAGAACGCCGAGGCCAGCATCGCGATACCGCCTCCACCGCCGTCCGAGCCCGAACCTCAGAGCCCAGCCGCCGTTCCGCTGGCCGCAGAGGTCGAGGCGGTGCTCCATCAGGCCGCGCGGCGAGCACGCGGCAAAAAAGGGGACCGGCGGCCGGCAGGTTCCGCCCAGGGCCGAGAAACCGCGTCGTGATCGGCCGGTCACAGCCGATCCGGCACATTACATTATGTGACTGTTAATCCTCACTTTCCAAGAATCCACAGCCTAGCCAGGGAATCCTGGGAAACGGGCTGTCCGGTGCCGTATAGTGGCCGATGGTGGGGCAACGTCTTGAGTCTTGTGTGGTGCGTTGGGGTCGTCAGACCGTCGTGCAGGGCAGGGCAATTTGATGGGGTGCGTAAGCCGCGCGCTTGCGGGCTTGTTTTTGGCTGCCGGCCTGCCGGCGGCTGGCGCCTTTGCGTCCGACCTCGTCCCCGCAGTCTCCTCCACGGATCGCTGGACCGTCGAACTGGGCGCGGAGATGCGCGTCATCCCGCGCTTTCAGGGCGACGACAACTACACGTTCGTCGCGGTCCCGCTGTTCGACGTGAGGCCCGCCGGGACGCCGCATCGCTTCCATGCGCCGCGCGACGGCATCGGCTTCGCGATCCTTGAGACCGGAAGCTTCAAGGCGGGCCCGGTGGTGCAGGTCGAGCTTGGCCGCCACGTCCGCCACAACCCCGATCTGGCCGGGCTCGGCAATGTGGGGACCGCCGTCGAAGTGGGCGGCTTCGTGGACTATTGGGTTGCCGGCTGGCTGCGCGCGCGCGTCGAGGTGCGGCAAGGTTTCGGCGGCCATCACGGCGTCGTCTCCGATCAGACGCTCGACGTCGTGCTGCCGATCGGTCCGCAATGGACGCTCTCGGGCGGTCCGCGCATGACGCTCGCCACGGCGAACGCGAACGATCCCTATTTCGGCGTCAACCCAATCCAGTCCGTCAACTCCGGGCTTCCGGTCTATAGCGCCGGGGGCGGCGTGCGCTCATTGGGCCTCGGCACGCAGGCGCGCTATGAATGGAATCCCCAGTGGGCGGCCCACGCCTATCTCGAATACCAGCGGTTGACCGACGGCGTCGGCAATTCGCCGCTCGTTACGCAGCGCGGTTCGATCCACCAGGGCATGTTCGGCGTCGGCGCGACCTACTCGTTCGACATGCGCGCCCTGTGGTGATGTCGGCGTAATCCGGCCGTCAGCGGCCTTCTCGCCTCGCCATGAACGCCAGCCGCTCGAACAGGTGCACGTCCTGCTCGTTCTTGATGAGCGCGCCATGCAGCGGCGGGATGAGCTTCTTGGGATCGCGCTCGCGCAGCGTCTCCGGGCCGATGTCCTCGACCATGAGCAGCTTGAGCCAATCGAGCAGCTCCGAGGTCGACGGTTTCTTCTTCAGTCCCGGGACTTCGCGTATCTCGTAGAAAAGCTTGAGCGCCTCCGCGACCAGGCGCTGCTTGATGCCGGGGAAATGCACCTCGATGATCGCGCGCATGGTGTCGCCGTCGGGAAAGCGGATGTAATGGAAGAAGCAGCGGCGCAGGAATGCGTCCGGCAATTCCTTCTCGTTGTTGGAGGTGATGACGACGATCGGTCGCCGGCGCGCATGGATCGTCTCGCCGGTCTCGTAGACGAAGAACTCCATGCGATCGAGTTCCTGCAGCAGGTCGTTGGGAAACTCGATATCGGCCTTGTCGATCTCGTCGATGAGGAGCACCGGACGCTCGTCCGAGACGAAAGCGTCCCATAATTTCCCGCGCTTGATGTAGTTGCGGATGTCTTTCACGCGCGCGTCGCCGAGCTGGCTGTCGCGCAGGCGCGAGACCGCGTCGTATTCGTAAAGGCCCTGCAGCGCCTTGGTGGTCGACTTGATGTGCCATTCGATCAGCGGCGCCTGGATCGCTTTGGCGATCTCGAGCGCCAGCACCGTCTTGCCGGTGCCGGGCTCGCCTTTCACGAGCAGCGGACGCTCGAGCGTGATCGCGGCGTTGACCGCGACCTTGAGGTCGTCGGTCGCCACATAGGCGCTCGTTCCTTCAAAACGCATGGTCGTCGTCCCGAACCAGATCGAACACGCGCAACCTTAGACAGGTTTGACGAGCGCTTGTCGAGGCTGCAGCGGCGGCCTACCGTTGTGGCCAGGCGTTCGGGCAGCGACAGCGGGCAGCGAAGGAAGGCATCATGCGCGGCAAGGCCAAACGGAGTCTCATACTGTTGTTCGCGCTGCTCGCGTTTCCGCTGGCAGGTCAGGCCGCCGACGACCGCAAGCAGCTCGCGTTCGACGTGGTCGACCGCAACGCGGACACGATGGCGCTGATGAGCGACTCGCTGTTCTACTTCGGCGAGCTCGGCATGCAGGAGTTCGAGAGCACGAAGCTCCTCAAGGACACGCTTGAAGCCGCCGGCTTCAAGGTCGAGCTGGGCGGCGCCGGGATGCCGACAAATCTGTGGGCCGAGTGGGGAAGCGGCCGGCCGAAGATCGCCATCGTGACCGAGGTCGACGCGCTGCCGGGCGGATCACGGTGGCCAACGCCCCCGGCCACATGGAGGGCCACAACACCCATGGCGGCGTGGCCAGCACGGCCGCTTTCGCGGTGAAACAGGTGATGCAGCGCTATGGCATCGCCGGGACAGTGGCGATCTCCTTCGGTCCCGCCGAGGAGCAGATCGCAAGTCGTCCGTTCCTGGTGCGCGCCGGGTACTTCAAGGACGTGGACGCGATCATCTACCTGCACATCCGCCACGCCCTCGCCACCGGTTACGGCCTGCAGAACTACGCGGCGATCAGCTCGATCTTCACATTCCACGGCAAGACCGCCCACGCGGCGATCGATCCGTGGGACGGCCGCGACGCGGTCGATGCGGCCGTGCTGATGGATATCGGCGTCGACAAGCTGCGCGAGCATTTGCGCCCGACCTACCGCGCGCACCGCACGATCACGGTCGGCGGCGTCCAGCCCAACATCGTTCCGGACAGGGGTCAGATCTGGTGGTTCGTGCGCGATGCCAACATGCCGGCCGCCAAGGCGACCTATGAACGGCTGCTCAAGATCGCGGAGGGCGCGGCGCTGATGACCGGCACCACCTGGGACGTGCAATACGCGGCGTCCGCCTGGCCGCAGCTCGTCAGCAAGACGATCGCAGAAGTGCTTCAGAAAAATATCGATACCGTCGGCGCCCCGAAATGGACCGAGCAGGAGCAACAGTTCGCCCGCGATTTCCAGAAGTCGGCGGACCGGGCCGTCGTCGGGCTGCGCACGGCGCCCGAGGCGTTCGGCGAGCGCCAGCAGGTCGCCTCGTCGAACGATAGCGGCGACGTTTCCTGGGTCGTGCCGGCCGGCCTGCTGAACTTTCCCGCCTCGGTCCCCGGTATCGAGTATCACGAATGGCACGCCGCCGTGACGCCGGTGAGCTCGAAATCACACAAGGGCCAGGTGGCGGGCGCCAAGGTGCTGGCGGCCACCATCATCGATCTGCTCACTTCGCCCGATGTGTTGCAGAAGGCGCGCGCCGAATGGGAGGTTGAGTCGAAGAAAACGCCGTACTTCTCGCTGCTGCCGGCGGACGCCAAGCCGACGATCGATCTCAACCGTGCCGAGATGGAGAAATATCGACCCGACATGCGAAAGTTCTATTTGCAGAAGACGCCGCGGTTCAACTGAACGGCTGGTACGCGTATTCGCCTCCCTGCCGCGTGACCAGGCGCCGCCCCGCGCTCGCGCGAACGTGAGCGCAATTGAGAACCATTGTGAGCCGAGTTGGGTTATGCATCACGTCGACGGCCGGGCATCCCGCCGCGGCCCCCATCGCGTGCGATCATGATCCGATTTCTGGCTGCTCTCGGTCTCTTCATCTGCGGTATCGGCGGCGCCGCGGCGCAATCGACGGCGCCCGCGCGAACCGAGACGGCCATTTTTGCCGGCGGCTGCTTCTGGTGCGTGGAGGCGGACTTCGACAAGGTTCCGGGCGTGCTCAGCACCACCTCGGGCTATACCGGCGGCAGGGTTGCGAACCCGACCTATAACCAGGTGAGCGCCGGCGGCACGGGTCACGCCGAGGCGGTCGAAGTCGTGTACGACCCGGCCAAGGTGACCTACGACAAGCTGCTCGACGTGTTTTGGCACAACATCGATCCGCTCGTGAAGAACCGGCAATTCTGCGATGCCGGCGACCAGTACCGCAGCGCGATCTTCGTGCGCAACGACGAGCAGCGGCGCCTCGCCGAAGCCTCGTTGAAGAAAGTGGCAGGCGAGCTGAAGGACAAGGGCACGATCTATACCGAGATCGTTCCTGGCGGCGCGTTCTACAAGGCGGAGGACTATCACCAGGATTACTATCTGAAGAATCCGGTGCGCTACAAATATTACCGCTGGAACTGCGGACGCGATCAACGCCTCGAAGAGATCTGGGGCAAGCGCGACAAGAGCAGTTAGCGGATGCGGCGAGGCGAAGGCTTCGCTGACGAGACCGGGCCATTCAACGCGGAGCGAGAGAGAAATGATCAGCCGCCGATTGTTGCTTGCGGGCGCCGGCAGCCTCGTGGTGCTGGGCGCCCTGCGATGGATGCAAGGCGGAGACGCCGCGTCGGCGACCTCGTTCGAGGTCGAGAAATCGGACGCCGAGTGGCGGCGGCTGCTGACCGGCGCGCAGTACAATGTGCTGCGGCGGCACGCGACCGAGCAGCCGTTCTCGAGCCCGCTCAACCAGGAGAAGCGCAAGGGTGCTTTTGCGTGCGCGGGATGCGATCTGCCCTTGTTCTCGTCCGACACCAAGTTCGAGAGCGGCACCGGCTGGCCGAGCTTCTACGCGCCGCTGCCCAATGCCATCGGGACCTCGGAAGACCGCACGTATTTCATCAAGCGCACGGAAGTGCATTGCCGGCGCTGCGGCGGGCACCTCGGCCATGTGTTCGACGACGGCCCGAAGCCGACCGGGCTGCGCTACTGCATGAACGGCGTCGCCCTGAAATTCGCGCCGGGAACGAGCCCTTCGGCTTGATTGCCTCCGCCCGCAGCCGCGCGGCTCGACGCCGGCGCACCCTCGATCGCAATTGCAACCGCAAGCTCAGGATGCGGCATCGCCCCTGAGCTTGTCGGTTGTTCATCGCCCTCGCAGTGTCAGCGCGACGTGGTGGCCTTATATCTTTTCGTCGGGTTGTTTCCGGTCGTCATCCTGCTGGGGCTCCTGCAGAAGTCAGGCGCCATCGCGATGGGCCGCGCCACTTGCGAGATCGTCGACCGCGCCGCGCTCGAACGCCGCGCTTGCGAATGCTACGGCATCATTTCGGCTGGGTACCGGCATTTGAACGAGCGCGGCTGTCACGAGCACGTGCTGGATGACGGCCCATGGGCGCGTCGCGATCCGGTCGTAAGCCCTATGAGCCGCCGGCCGATTGGGATCGCTCAGACGTCATAGCCATGACGGGCGGCGGGGCCGCTCGGCCCCGGGCATTTTCTGCCGCCGCGGCGGCCTAATATTGCCGGGTGAGGCCTGCCTCCCCATGGCTGACAATATCTAACATATTGAAAGAAAACGACTTTTTACTTGGCACAAGCTTTGCGAAGACCAACCCGATATTGCGGCCGCGCGTCACTGGCCGTTCGGTCGCCTCGCTTCTAGTGGAGAATCCTCATGGGTATTTTTGACGCCCTCACGACCGCCGTCTCCGGCCTGAGCGCGCAGTCCTATGCGCTGCAGAACATCTCCGGAAATATCGCGAACTCGCAGACGACCGCGTACAAGCGCATCAACACCCAATTCGAAGATCTGATGCCGGACAACCTGCCGAGCCAGCAGATCGCGGGCGGCGTGCTGGCGAGCTCGGTCGCGACCAACAACATCCAGGGCGATATCCAGAACGCGGCGACCAGCACGTTCATGGCCATCAACGGCAACGGCTATTTCATCGTCGAGAAGCCGAGCACCTTCACGGACAACCAGCCGGTGTTCGACGGCGTCAATCTCTACTCGCGGCGCGGCGACTTCCAGCTCGACAAGAACGGCTTCATGGTCAATGGCGCGGGCTATTACCTCATGGGTATTCCGGTCGACGCCACGACCGGCAATCCGCTGGGCAGCATTCCGCAGACCTTGCAGTTCAACAACAACCTCATTCCAGCGCAGGAAACCTCGCAGATCGACTACAACGCCAACCTTCCCAGCCAGCCGCGGACGCCGAACACGCAGCCCGGCGTGCCGGGATCCGAGCTGCTCAATCCCGCGATCTTCGCCGCAAGCCCACTCGCGGGCGCACCGCAGCCGGCGAAGATTCAGGGCAGCGGCGCGACGCTTTTGGCCGATGCCCCGGCTACGGGTAACGGCACCGTCAACGGCCTCGCCGCCGGCACCAACCTCGTCGCGCTCGGTGTGACGAATGGCGATCAGATCACCGTGAACGACGGCGTCAATCCACCGACCACCTTTGTGGTCAACCCCGGCTCGACTGTCGGAAACCTGATGGCCGCGCTGAGCGGCGGCGGGACAGCCGTCAACGTGACCCTGCAGGCAGGTCACATCCGGATCCAGTCCACGGACCCGAACGACATACAGAGCGTCACGATCTCCGACACAACCGGCAATCTGGCCTCCATCGGATTCGGCGCGGGCAACACGACGTTCAACCCGGTCAATCTGCTGACCCAAAGTGCAGTCGCCCCCAACCAGACGCTCACCGCGCAGATCGGCACCAATCCTCCGAATCCGTTGCAGACCATTACGTTCGGCAGCGGGCCGGGACAGATCGCAACGCTGACTGGGCTCAACACGGCGCTGAAGGCCTTGGCCAATGTCAGCGTCGCCAATACCAGCGCCAGCAACAACGGAAACATCACCATCACGGCGGCGAACACGACCGACGTGATCACCGTCGGCGGGACGTTCAACCCGGCGACGTTCGGAATCAGCAGTACGCTGGGGCTGCCGGCAAACGGCACGGTCTTCGGAACGGACCTCAGCAATTTCCTCAACGAGTCGATCTCGGGCGGCTCGATCACCGCCTACGACGGGACCGGCGCGCCGGTGAACATGGAATTCCGCTGGGCCAAGATCGACAGCACCACGCTCGGCCCCGGCCACACCGATACCTGGAACATGTTCTATCTGGTGAATTCCAACGCCGGCAACACGCAGCCGGCCTGGAAGAATGTTGGCACCAACTTCACCTTCAACTCGAGCGGCCAGCTCACGCCGCCGTTGAGCACCCTGACGCTCAACAACGTCACCGTGAACAACCTCTCGCTCGGCAACGTGCAGCTCGTGTTCGGCAACGGCGGCCTGACCCAATTCTCCAACACGAACGGCACCGTCCAGGTCAATCTTCTGGATCAGAACGGCGCGGCGGCCGGACAGCTGCAGTCGATCGCGGTTGACGGCCAGGGCCGTATCGTCGGCACCTACTCGAATGGCCGTACGGTCCCGCTGGCGGACGTCTCGCTCGCGAATTTCAACGGACAGAACTATCTGAAGCAGCTCGACGGCGGCGCCTACCAGGCAACGGCCGATTCCGGCCCCCCGCTGTTGAATGCGACCGGAAAGATCATCGGCAGCTCGCTCGAAGCGTCGAACACCGATATCGCGGACGAGTTCAGCAAGCTCATCGTCACCCAGCAAGCCTACGCGTCGAACACGCGCATCATCACGACGACCAATCAGATGGTGCAGGACCTTCTCAACGTGATTCGTTGAGGCGTGCGGCGCCTCGGCGCAGGCGGATGAGGTCATGATCTCCAGGAAGCGTTCATGAGTCTCACCCAGGCACTTAACACGGCGACGGCCGGGCTGCAGATCACGCAGAAGGGCCTCTCCGTCGTCGCCGGCAACATCGCGAACGCGCAGACGCCGGGCTACGTTCGCAAGACGCTCGACCAGATCTCGACGGCCGCCGGCACGTCGATCAGCGTGCGCGCGGAGGCGATCAACCGCGAGCTCGACCGTCTGATTCAGACGCAGCTCATCACCGAAACGTCGGGCGGCTCGTACGCCGACATGCTCTCCAAGCTCTATCAGCAGCTGCAGGGTGTGTACGGCGCGCCCGGATCGGCGACCGGTCTCGACACGCTGTTCAACAACTTCACCAACGCCTTACAGAGCCTTGCCTCCGATCCGTCGTCCTTTTCCCAGCAAAGCACGGCGATCAACGCGGCCCAGGTGCTCGCGCAGCAGCTCAACGCGATGACCGGCAGCATCCAGGCCCTGCGTCTCTCCGCCGAGCAGGGCATCGCATCCAACGTCCAAGCCGCCAATAATGCGCTTCAGCAGATCGCCGCCATCAATCAGAAGGTGCCGACGGCGTCTCCGGACGACGCCGCGTCGACGGTGCTGATGGATCAGCGCGACCAGTATGTCGAGCAGCTGTCCAAGCTGATGGACATCCGCGTCGTGCAGGGCGATCACAACCAGGTCTTCGTGTACACGCGTTCGGGGGCCGAGCTGGTCGGCGGCGGCGGAGATCCGGCCCAGCTTTCATTCGATGCGCACGGCACGTTGACGCCGAACACTCTGTGGGACCCCGATCCGACCAAGCGCGGCGTCGGCACGATCACGCTCACGCTGCCGAACGGCGCCGGCACAGATCTCATCGCGACCGGCGCGATCCAGTCCGGCGAAATCGGCGCGTTCCTGCAGATGCGCGACAAGTTCCTGACGCAGGCGCAGACCCAGCTCGACGAATTCGCGGCGCAGATGTCGCAAGCGCTGTCCGACCGGACGACGGCGGGCACCCCGGTCACGGCCGCCCCGCAAACCGGATTTGCCGTCGACGTCGGCGCCCTGCAATCAGGCAACATGGTTCACCTGACCTACACCGATGCGGGCAGCGTCAAGCACACGGTCAGCATCGTCCGCGTCGACGACCCTTCCGTGCTTCCGCTCCCGAACACGGCGACCGCCGATCCGAACGACCAAGTGATCGGCGTCGATTTTTCCGGCGGCATGGCCGGGGTTGTAGCGCAACTCACCGCCGCGCTCGGGGCGACGGGCCTGCAATTCTCCAATCCGGCCGGCACGACGCTTCAGGTCCTCAACGACCTGGCCACGACCATCACCGTCAACTCGTTGTCGGCGACCGCCACGACGACGTCGCTCACGAGCGGCAAACCGCAGTTGCCGTTGTTCGTCGACGGCGTCAACGTCTATTCGGGGGCAATCGAGGCCACGGGCCCGGAGGAACGCGGCTTCGCCGGCCGTATTTCCGTCAACAGCACGATCCTCGCCGATCCCTCGAAACTGGTAACCTACTCGGCCTTGCCGCCGACGCCGTCGGGCGACCCGACGCGACCGACGTTCCTGTTCGACCAGATGTCCAAGGCTTCGCTGATGTTCTCGCCGACGACCGGTATCGGCGGCTCGGCCTCGCCGTTCAGCGGGACGCTGTCGGCCTATATCGCTCAAGTCATGAGCCAGCAGGGACAGGCGGCCAACAATGCCGACAATCTCAAACAGGGCCAGGACCTCGTCGTCAGCACGCTGCGGCAGCGCATGAACAGTGCCTCCGGTGTCAATATCGACCAGGAAATGACTACTCTTCTGACCCTGCAAAACACCTATTCGGCGAATGCCCGCGTCTTTTCCGTCATCGAACAGATGTACAAGGACTTGTTGAGCCTGTGAGGCAGCCATGACCATCCAGGGCGTCAGCACCAGCGCGTCGCTGATGACGCAATCATTGCTCGATCTGCGCAGTCAGCTCGACGACTTGCAACGTCAGCTGGGCACCGGGCAAAAATCCCAGACCTATGCAGGCCTCGGCCTTCAACGCGGTCTGGCCGTCGGCTTGCAGGGGCAACTTTCCGCCCTCTCGGGTTTCGGCGACACCATGACGGGCGTCGGAACGCGACTGAGCCTCGCGCAGACCGCCTTGCAGGAAATCGATCAGTCCGGGAACGCGGTCCGGCGTGCCGCGGTGGTCTCCGCGCCGGTTTTCGTTCAAAACGGTCAAACGTCGGATCAGCAGGTGGCGCAAGGCCAGCTCGATCAAATTCTCTCCGCTCTGAATACCCAGTCCGGCGACGCGTATATCTTTTCGGGCATGAGTCCCGACAAGGCGGCGGTCGAAACCTTCGACCACATCTTGAACGGCAACGGCGCGCAGGCGGGCTTCAAGCAGGTCATGAGCGAGCGTGCACAGGCCGACGGTGTCGGGGTCAAGGGCCGGCTTCTCATCCCGGCGGCGGTCGGCACGCAGGTGTCGATCGCGGAGGACGCCCTCAACTCGCCGTTCGGGCTCAAATTGGCGAGCGTCACATCGACGCTCACCGGCGCGACGGTGACCGGTCCGAGCGGTCCGCCGATCGTGCCGAACGCAATCACCGTAGATCTCGGCCCCTCCAATCCGAACCCCGGCGATGCGATCAAGTTTACGTTCACGTTGCCCGACGGGACGACACAGGATCTGACCTTGACGGCGACGACGTCGAATCCCCCGGGCACGAACCAATTCACCCTCGGCGCAAACTCGACGGCGACTGCGATCAATCTGCAAGCTGCGTTGAACGCCGCGGTGATCCGTATAGCCGACACGTCTCTCGTGGCCGCGTCGGCGATGGCGGCGGGCAATGACTTCTTCGCGAGCCAGCCGCCGATGCGGGTCGGCGGTCCGCCCTTCAACACGGCGACGGCGCTCGTGCCGGGCACGAGCGCCAATACCGTCAGCTGGTACACCGGCGAGGCCGGCGCCACGCCGGCGCGCTCGACGGCAACGGCTTCGATCGACCAGTCCCTGCGAATTTCCTTCGGCATGCGGGCCAACGAGCAGGCGCTCCGCTCGGCCGTGCAGAACGTCGCGGTGTTCGCAGCCCTCTCGTTCTCACCGAGTAATCCGGATACCGCGGATCAATACGCCGCGCTCACCGAGCGGGTGAGCAAGAATCTCGATCCGCCGCAAGGGACGCAGAAAGTGTCGGATATCGCCACCGAGATTTCGGGCGCGCAGCTGTCGATCAGCGCGGCGAAGGACCGCCACAAGCAGACGTCGGCCATCCTCACGGACTTCCTGCAGAGCGTCGAGGGCGTATCGAACGACGAGGTCGCCGCCAAGATACTCACGCTTCAGACGCAACTGCAGGCATCGCTGCAGACGACGGCAATGCTCTCCAAATTGTCGATCGTGAACTTCATTACGGCCTGAACCGCGCGGCGCCGACCGTAGCTCGGCGCCCGGTGGCCAAATCGTTCATCACCGAATGAAAACGCCGGCGCGTGGAGCGCCGGCGCGGGCAGGTGAGGCTCCGGGAAGTCAGGCGCTGCCGCGCAGGCCGGCCGCCAGCTCGCGATTGATGTTGATGAGCGTGCTCAGGCGCTCCGGCCGCGGGTCGGACATCACCGCCAAGGTGTGGTTCATGACGAAGACGCCGAGATTGGCGACGTTCTGGCGAATGTCGGTCGGCAGCGGATTGTCCGAGCTCGTCGCCGAGGTCAGGAAGATCGTCCACAGCTTGCGATTATAGAGCAGGGCATCGTCGAGATCCGGCTTCGACTGATCCCAAGAGTCTTGAATCGCCTTGAGTCGGGACGCCGCTTTGAGAAGGAGATCGGCTTCAAGCTCGCGCTGATTTGCGACTTGTGTTGCCACCTTCCCGTAGGTTCGGGCCGCGTGTAGCATGATCGAGCAGCTCCTTCTCGTATTCGATCAGTTTTTTTGCTTCCTTGAGCGCTTTGTACATCTCACCCATTGAGATTTGATTATTTATACTCTCGACAAACGGCCAGACGCTGGGCGCCGCTTTTACTATGTCCTTCAACAGGCTGAAGTAGAGCTCGTGGTGCGCCGTCGGGTCTTGCGACGTATACATGAGCTGGACTGCGAGATAGATGCGCTTGGCCGGCGAGTTTGCGCGCTCGGGAGTCATGATGTCCTTCTCGCGCAGGATCGGCATCTTTCCTTCGATCAGGAAGCGCGCCCGCTGATCGGCGTTGGTCAGCACGCATTCGCCGAGGATGATGCGTTCGCCGGGCTTGAGTTCGACTTTCAGGGCCATGCGCGTCCGCCTCCAACGGCCGAATCGTCCACCCCAGGGTCCCGCGCGAACCGTTAACGAAACGTAAATGTTCGCGCGGGCAAACGGTTGCCCGAAAGCGACAGATCACCCGCCGAAGAGCTTCAGGACGCTGTTGGCGGCCTGGGCGGCGAGCGAGAGCGCCGTGGTCGACAGTTGCTGGCGCGTCTGCAGGGCCAGCATGTTGGCGCCTTCCTCGTTCGTGTCGGCCAAGGTCAGATTGTCGGCGCCGGTGCGCAGCGTGTTGATCACGTTCTTGGTGAAGTCCTGCCGCGTCTGCATGACCGACAGGTTCGAGCCGAAAGCTGAAGCCTGGGTCTGCAGGGTCGAGATCGCCGTCTGCAGCTGGGTCATCGCCGCGTTGATGTCGTAGGTGGTCTGGAAGTTGTTACCCGCCGCCGTCAGGCTGAGGCCGGTCGAATCGAACTTCACGCCGGCGATCGTCAGGGATGACGTCGACTGTTCGTTGAAGATCACCTTCAGGGAGCCGCCGTACACCAGATTGACGCCGTTGTATCCGGCGTCCTGGGCGAGCTTGTCGATCTGCGTCAGCAGCAGATTGTACTGGCCGGCGAAGTTGGAACGCGCGGCACTGATGGTGCCGGCGGCGGTCGTGCCGGCCACGAGACCGTATTGCGCGAGCTCCGGCGCCGTCGCCGTGCCGCCGATGGTGATGACATTGGCGCCCGTGGCCTCGAACTGGATGCGGCCGTCCGAGGTGAGGGAGGCCTTCACCTTGAGATTTGCGGTGTTGTTCACCCCGTCGATGATCTGCTGGACCGTCACGTTGCCGGTCGAGGTGATCGTCGCCGTGGTGGTGCCGTCGTTCACCGTGATGGTGTTGTTGTTGGCAACCGCGAACGACGAGGCGCCGGTCAGGTTCTGCACCGTGCCGGTGCTGACCGCCGTCGTGCCGGTGGTCTGCAGCGCCTGGCGGGCGGCGGCCTGCGCGTTCTGCACCAGCGCCTTGATGGAGGTGATGCCGTTGTCGGCCGCCTTGAGGACCTGGATGCCGTTGCCGATGCTGTCGAGCAGATCGGCGAGGTCGCCCGCGCGATTGTTGAGCGAGGCGGCCGTAAAGAAGCTGTTGGGATTGTCGAGCGCCGAATTGACCTTTTTTCCCGTCGCCAGCCGATTCTGGGTGCGCGCCTGAAGATCGGCCGTGTTCTGCAAGGCCAACAGGTTCGAACGGATACCGGTACTCAGGACAATATCGCCAGCCATGTCTCACTCCCACGAACAGAGTTGAACGACTCGCGTAGCGAGCCCGTGGGACGAACATAATGTGTTAACCCTAATACTCGGTTAAGGCCGGCATCCTATGGTTTCCAAAAGGTAAACGATCGCCGCGGACGCAAAAGAAAACGGCGGGGCTTTCGCCCCGCCGTTCTCCGTTTGCGTGGTCGCGTCGATCAGCCGAACAGGCGCAGCACGCTGTTGGCGGCCTGCGCGGCGAGCGACAGCGCGGTGGTCGACAGCTGCTGGCGGGTCTGCAACGCCAGAAGGTTGGCGCCTTCCTCGTTGGTATCCGCGAGCACCAGGTTGTCCGCGCCGACCTGCAACGTGTTGATCGTCGACTTGGTGAAGTCCTGGCGGGTCTGCA
>WNFA01003845.1_pt1 | contig 19478 bp, 17 predicted proteins | sample 5400481 | NCBI WGS metagenome assembly WNFA01 (sample SAMN13153340, study PRJNA577476) | soil metagenome | isolation source: 120 cm saprolite under Douglas fir tree site 2 hole 1 replicate 2 | place: USA:California | collected 2015-04-18
CCGCCAGAGAGCGGACATTCTTGCTTACGCCGGGAAGGCAAAGATCGAAAACGAAAAGGTGGAGGAGTTCCTGAAGCATATGAAACTGTGACGCTCCTGGAGATCGGCCAGGACACTGTTACCCCTACGCTACCAGGGCCTGCTCTACAGGCAAAATTCGTCCTGCCGTCCACTGTGCTGCAAAGGTCGTCTCGTCCAGGTGAGTGCGCGCCGCAGCTACTGCCTGTACATAGGAAGTGCGGTAGACCGGCGGTATGGGAGCCCCGATGGCTGCGCGGAGCACCGCCGCCGTTCCCCAGAGGCGAACGGCCGACTCAGGCGCTCCCTGGGCCGCCACTACTTCTCCCAACCCTTCCAGGCAAGCGGCACTCAGTTCCCTGGTATCCAATTCACGCAACAACGCCCAGCTCTCTTCGTAGAGCGCACGCGCGGCAGCCAGATTGCCCTGATGTGCTGTTACGCGTGCCAGGTAGATGAGTGACTCGGCCGTGCCTGTGCGATCCCCTATCCCTTTAAGGATCGCCACACTCTCCTCAGAGAGTTGGCGCGCCCTGGCGATCTCGCCCCGTGAAAGATGCATCTGCCCCAGGAGACCGAGCGTATAGCCAATAGATTGCTTGTGTCCTACTTCCTTGAAGAGCGATAGGCTCTCCTGTGCCAGGTCGTAGGCTTTGGCCTGGTCGCCTCTGGATAGAAAAAGCACACGCGCCAGGCTGTAGAGGACCTGGTCGGTATGATACCGCTCACCAAGCGCGCTATAGAGGAGGAGATTCGCTTCGTGCAAAGCGCGCGCACTGGCATAGTCGCCTTGAGCGGTGAAGACCTGGGCCAGGATTTCGCGGGTGTAAGCCACGCCTTTCTTATCACCCAGCTCTTTATATGTCGCCAGGGCTTCCTCAAGCAGCGAACGTGCCTCGCTGTAACTGCTTCTTGCCCTGGCGAGGCTGCCCAGGGTACGGAGAGACCGGGCTATACCGGGCCTGTCTTCTATTTCCCGGAACAGTGCCAGGCTCCCACGCAGTAGCATCTCTGCTCGATCATGGTCATCCTGCAGACCCGCCAGCGTTCCAGCCCCGGAAAGCGCTTCAGCGCGCACCGGTGTGGATATGACCTGGCTAGCCGCCAAGGCCCGCTCCAGAAAGGCCCGCCCATCACTGAAATACCCGCGTATTTTCCAGAACTCTAGCAAGGCCACGCACAGGCGTATCGCCCGCTCTGCCTGTCCGGCATCGATGCTGGGATGTTCAAATAACCAGGCGAGCGCAGCACGCAGGTTGCCGTAATCCTGTTCCAGGTAATCAAGCCACTGCGCCTGTTCAGCGCCTACCAGGTTCGCAGCAGCCCCCTGCGCCCAGTCCAGGTAATACAGCGCGTGCGCCTGGCGGACCTCTTCCGTCTCTCCCCCGGCAGCCAGGCACTCCAGCCCATACTCCCGCAGCGTCTGCAACATCCAGTAGCGTATCCTGTCTACCGCCTGCTCCTCCTGGCGCAACAGGCTCCTGTCCACCAGGGCTTCCAGGGACTCCAGGACGTCTCCTCCCAGCTCGTTTACCCTTGCACACACATGCTCGACCGCTTCTAACGTGCAGCCATTGACGAAGACGGCGAGCCGCCTGAACAACTTTTGCTCCTCAGCATCCAGCAGATCGTAGCTCCAGGCAATTGCACCCCGCAGCGTCCGCTGTCGTGCCGGAAGGTCACGCGCTACACCCGCACTGCGATAACCTCTCCAGTTCAGGCAAGTGTGCGAGGTCGGGCAATGCCAGGGGAGAAACGCTGAAGACGTGCTCTGCCTGCACATGGAGCACTGCCCGGCTGGTCACAAGCACTTTTAGCTTCGGGCAGGCGGCAAGTAGTTCAGCGACCATAAGGGCTGCGTCCACTACCTGCTCAAAGTTGTCCAGGACGAGCAATAGCTGCTTCTCGCGGAGGAAAGCCTTCAAGCGCTCGAGCAGGGGTTGGTCGCCGGTTTCGCCTATGCCCAGTGCCTGCGCGATGGCAGGCACAACCAGGGCCACATCATTCACAAGAGCCAGGGGTACGAAGAATACTCCATCCGGGAATGGCTCCCCGAGGTTCGATGCCACGCGCAGACCCAGGCGAGTTTTTCCGACCCCGGCCATGCCGGTGAGAGTGAGCAAGCGGACATCCGCCCGGCGCAATAGATCGTAAATCGCGGAAACTTCGCGCTCGCGCCCGATAAATGACGTGGGCGGAACCGGCAAGTTGTGAAGATTGGTATCAAGTGTCCTGATTGGTGGAAAGTCCGCGGGTAGGCCTGTGATGATCAGTTGGAAGAGTCTGTTGGGACAGATAAGATCCTTGAGGCGATGTTCTCCCAAATCCTGTAGACTCACGCCCTCCGGCAGGTCATGCGCCACCAGGTCGCGGGTGGTCTGGGAAAGCAATACCTGCCCGCCGTGCCCGGCACTCATGATGCGGGCAGCACGATGTACATCCAGGCCAACATAGCCCTCGGAGGCGAGCTGCGGCTCACCAGTGTGCAGCCCTATACGTACACGCACTGTTGCACCCTGCGGCCAGGGATGGCTGGCAAGAGTGCGTTGAGCATTCGTTGCTGCGGAGACAGCATCAGCAGCGCGGGTGAAGACGACGAAGAATGCGTCACCCTGGGAGTCGACCTCCTGCCCGAGATACACGCGGAACGCCATACGCAGGAGTTGGCGGCACTTCGTCAACACATCTGCGTAGGCATCACCCAATTGCTGGAGCAAGTGTGTGGATCCTTCAATATCTGAGAAGAGCAGTGTGATTGTTCCGGTCGGCAGGTTACGCATATAAAACACCTCTTTGCCCCTCAAATACCACCTTAACGCGTCAGCACCTTCAGCGCGAGATGGCGACTCCCCTGGCTTCTAGACAGAGTGAACCAGAGCCGCACCACCCCATCTACCAGAGCCGCCTGATCGGTATCACCGACATGTACCGGATGCAAACCGATCTCTTCTATGAGCTGCTCAACGACCGCGCGCGCTTCCCCCTCAGGGCCGCTGTAGAAGAGGTCTGCCTGTACACCATTATAGAATGGGTCAGCGAAGTTCTCCCAGCCGTAGATATTGAAGGCCCGATAAATGTGGGCATGAGGTGTGTGGGCCTGAAAGGTTGCCATGCTATTCATTGGACCACCGCTCAGTTTATTCGCCGCATCGATGATAATTTTGTTGTCAAGCTGGGCAGCATGAGAGACAATCGTCTCCTCTATAACCGCGCCTGGAATGGCAAAGAGCACCACATCGGCACCCTCCAGGGCCTGAGCCAATGAACCAATGGCAACGCCAGTCCCAAGCTCAGTCTGTAATGCCTGTGCCCGCTCACCGGAAGGATTCCTCACCCCAAAGGTCACCGTATGTCCGGCATTGACCCACTTGCGACCCAGTGTTCCACCAATATTTCCTGCTCCCAAAACTGCGATGCGATAGGTTGCCATCTGCTTACTTCCTATTCTTCTTTAGATTGTCTCATGGCCTCTAGAATATCACATTCTCGAAAATATAGCCTCATGCTTATTGCCAACCAGTGCGCTCTGCAATATAATTCCATGTTAGATCGATTGCCACGATAACAGTCTGACCGGTAGCGCATGGGTTCTATCATACGATGGGGAGGTGTGGTTTGAATACGAGAGAGACATCACCACAATCCGGTTCAATAAAGTTCGCCACGGGGCCGCTGAAGGGCCGTGTCTTCGCCATTGACAAGGGAACAATCACCATCGGCAGTGACGCAAACAACGACATTGTTATCAAGGATGATCCCGAAGTTGCACCGTTTCATGCACGCCTGGTGTGGCAAGAGCCTTACTGGCGTATTGAGAGGCATTCCCAGGCTGGCCCCATCAATGTCAATGCGCAACAGGTAGACCGGGCAACGCTGCAGGATGGAGCCCTGGTAGCATTGGGAGAAAACACTTCCTTTGTTTTGTTTGTACACACCGAGACGCAAGATTTGCGTTCCGAGGGGAAACAAGCAGCATTGACTGATGCGGCGAAGCCATTCGATATCTCAACACAGCGCATGGTAAAATCGACGCAGCGGCCGGATCAGACCGTGATTGCTCCTTACTCCGCCCTGGGTATCTCCTCGCTGGAGGTGAGCAGCAATACTTCCGACGAGAAACGAATGTACGCCCTCGACAAGCAGGTGATGAGTATCGGGCGGAACATCAGCAATGACATCGTCATCAACAGCCGTACGGTTTCAGGCCAGCACGTCCAGATCCTGCGCCAGGGGAATCAATGGGTGCTTTTCCACCCGCATCCCGAACGCAAACAGACCCTCAACGGGTTACTTTACCAGGGCCGCAAAATACGGGGGGATGAACACTTCCGCAAAGTGCTGGCCCCTGGAGACATATTTCGCATTGGCAATGAAGATGGCTCGTTCGTCACGCTTACCTACCACGATGGAAGCAGCGAGACACAGGACGAGTTACCGCCAATGCGCCCGATCAAGCTGGGTGATGCCGAAGTTACCATCGGGCGAGTAGCAGGCAATACGGTTGTTCTGCCTCATCCCCAGGTTTCCGCACACCACGCGCGCCTGGTGCGCGAAGGGGGAAGCTATCGCATCTTCGACCACAACAGCACGAACCACGTCTATGTCAACGCGCAACTTGTGACGAACGCCTTGCTCAAGATGGGCGATGAGATACGCATTGGGCCATACAAGCTCATTTTCGAGAGCACCCAACTGACACAGTACGATGAGAGCAACTATATTCGCATCGACGCGCTCAATCTCAAGAAATACGGCAACAACCACGTCACGCTGCTCAACAATATCTCGCTCTCGATCGCCCCGCGCAAATTTGTTGCAGTGGTAGGAGGTTCGGGCGCCGGCAAATCTATGCTGCTCAATGCGCTGAGCGGCCTGCGACCGGCGCATGAAGGCAAGGTGCTCTATAACGGCCAGGACTATTACCGCAACCTGGCTGCCTTCAACACGCAGCTTGGCTATGTACCACAGGACGATATCGTTCACCGCGATTTGACGCTCGAACGCGCGCTCTTTTACGCCGCTAAGATGCGCCTGCCCAATGACTTCACCGGGGAACAAATCCAACAGCGTATCGACGAGGTGTTAGAGGATGTGGAGATGACAGGAAGACGCAAGCTGCTGATCAAGAAGCTCTCAGGCGGTCAGCGCAAACGCGCTTCGATCGCTATGGAGCTGCTGGCCAATCCAAGCCTCTTCTTCCTTGACGAGCCGACCTCGGGCCTCGATCCAGGGTTGGATCGCAAGATGATGTTCCTGCTGCGCAAACTGGCCGACAAGGGACACACTATTATCCTGGTTACGCATGCTACGAACAATATCAGCACCTGCGACTACGTGTGCTTCCTGGCGCAGGAAGGGCGCCTCGCGTACTTCGGGCCTCCAGAAGAGGCAAAGGCCTTCTTCGGAAAAGACAATTTCGCCGAGATATACAGCAGTGTAGAGCCCGGCGAGGGAAATAGCAGCGTTCCCGAGGAGGTCGAGGTGCGCTTCAAATCCTCCAAGGACTACCAAACTTATATCGCTGAGCCGCTCAAAGGGATTCACGATGTTACAAGTCGAGCGCCCTCGGGCGTCAACGGCCGCGCGACAAGTAAAGAAAAGAAACGTCCAAAGCGCGGCAACCCCTGGAAGCAGTTTGTTCTGCTGTGCATGCGCCATGTAGAACTGCTCAAAAATGATGCCGGTAATCTACTCATCCTGCTTTTGCAAGCGCCCCTCGTCGCCCTGCTGCTCATGCTCATGGTGAGGTTCGAGATCGGCGGGGGTATCTTTGACCCGAATAGTATTGTCCAGTGCAGGACGCAGATTCTTACGTCCTCTGGTCCACTCGCCCTGCCAGGCATCTCAAATGTGGCGGACCTGGTAGATTGCAAGCAGGTGGTTAATTTTCTGACTACTGACCCCAATGGTACCAGCTACGCACAGGCAAAGGGCGGCACGAACAAGGCGCTGCAGGACTTTATTGTCCCGGCCGAGAGCGGCGATGCGCAGCGCGTGATCTTCCTCGTCGGCTTTTTTGCGATACTCTTCGGCTGCATCAACGGCACGCGCGAGATTGTAAAGGAGGCCGCTATTTACCAACGCGAACGCGCTGTGAACCTGGGCATCCTTCCTTACATGTTCTCCAAGATTACCGTGCTGGGTGCGCTCGCCTTCGTACAAGCTGCCTCGATATTGTTCATCGTCGATGCTTTCGAGCCGTACCACCAGGGCGTCTTTTTGCCAGTTCTGCTCGAAATCTATGTTACGCTGGCCCTGGCCAGTGTAGCAGGTGTCATGATGGGACTGGTGGTTTCTGCCGGAGCTCCTAACGACGACATTGCCAACAGTCTCCTGTCGATCATCATTGTCCCGCAGGTGATCTTCGCCGGCTCCATTATCCCGTTGAAGGACTGGTTCACGCAGATAGTGTCGGCAATAACCCCCTCGCGCTGGGCCCTGGCTGCCCTGGGAACTTCACTCGGCCTGCATGCCGACAAAATAGATGGCGGGAAACTCTTCGGAAATGATTACACCTACCATGGAACACTTTTCTCAATTTACAGCAAGGCTGATGGTACGCAACGCATCGTGCTTGCCTGGATTGCCCTTAGTGTGATCATCCTCGCGCTTACTTGCATTATCGGCATTTTCTTGAAACGCAAGGACGCGCGGGAGTAGAGAACCTGGCACCCGCAAGGGGTGGTCCCTCGATAAATCGGGATACCTGCCCCCCAGGCAGGGTGCCTACTACATTTCTCCATCGCCTATCAAGGGCTAGCAGGGCGACCGCGTAGAGTGCAGATTTATCGAGCACGTGGTCGCCCCTACATTTCTCCCGAGCACATCAAGGGTAACAGTTCACTAGGCTTTTTTACTGGCGGGAAGAATGCGGTTCAACGTTGTTCCACACACCGTACATTGTCCTTGCAGGGCGGGTTTTCCATTTTTCATCGTGATTTGATGAGGATTCTTCATCTCCCGCTTTTCCTTACACTTTACACAGTAGGCTATATCGGCCATAATTCTTCTTCCTTTCAAACTACTTACTATACTATTTCTCAGGTGATCCCGAGTCAATCTCTATTCTACACGACTCTACCAAACTTTACGCTTCAACAATCTATTTGTCTTCACTGCACGTGCCGTGTATTAGTACTACTTCGTTAGTTTTCATTTTGTGCCGCCGCAGGCGGCACAAAATGAAAGGAAAAGGATTTTGCGAGGGCACCTCGCGCTCCGGCAGGGGCTCTGCCCCTGCACCCCGTGAAAAACTCAGGCTTCGCCTGGGGAAAGCTAAGCTTCGCCATCCGGCAAGGCTCTGCCCCTGCACCCCGTGAAAAACTCGGGCTTCGCCTGGGGAAAGCTAAGCTTCGCTAACCGCCAGGGCTCTGCCCCTGCACCCTGTGAAAAACTAACAAAGTAGTATTAGCAGATTGTGCCCATATGACCACTCTACTATAATAACGCCGACATCGAGAAAAATACTGTATACTACCAGGCAGTGAATAATGAAGGAGATACCAACCATATGCATGCTAAACACTCGGAACCTGATCGCTATCAGAGCGAGCACAAGGCGCTCACGGCGGACGGCGAGGCTATACCTGCTCTACTGGCCTCACTCGAATGGCGCTCGATTGGCCCGTACCGGGGGGGCCGCGTTGTAGCGGTGGCAGGTGATCCATCCAATCCACAGGTGTTTTATTTTGGTTCCACGGGAGGTGGTGTCTGGAAGACGACCGATGGGGGCGTATATTGGGAGAACGTTTCCGATGGTTTTTTCAAGCGCGCTTCGGTCGGTGCGCTTGCAGTTGCGCCTTCTGACCCCAACGTAATCTTCGCCGGCATGGGTGAGACGAGCATCCGGGGAAATGTTTCCCATGGCGACGGGGTCTATAAGTCAACCGATGGCGGCAAAACGTGGGTACACCTGGGATTGGAAGACACGCGCCAGATAGGCGCCGTATGCATCCATCCACAGAACCCGGACCTGGTGTATGTCGCGGCACTGGGGCACGCCCATGGACCGAATAAGGAGCGTGGAATCTACCGCTCGCGCGATGGCGGCAAGACATGGGAACACATCCTGTTCCGGAGTGAAGACGTAGGGTGCCACGATCTTGCGATGGACCCGAACAACCCACGTATCCTCTACGCGGCATTCTGGCGGGCGCGGCGCATGCCGCATACCCTGCAAAGTGGCGGCGAGGGGTGCGGCCTTTTCAAGTCAAGCGACGGGGGCGATAGCTGGACAGAGATTACGCGCAAGCCAGGGCTGCCCACGGGCATGGTTGGCAAGATCGGCGTAGCCGTCTCGGAAGCACAAGCAGACCGCGTCTGGGCTACTATCGAGGCCGAAGACGGGGCGATCTTCCGCTCCGACGATGGAGGCGACACGTGGCAGCGGCTCAGCGAGGAGCCTGACCTGCGCAAGCGCCCCTGGTACTACCAGCATATCTATGCCGACCCGCAAGACCCGGAGACCGTGTGGGTGCTCAACGAAGGCTGCTTCAAGTCGAATGACGGTGGACGCACCTTTGCCAAGGTTGCTACGCCCCATGGTGATCACCACGATCTGTGGATCGATCCCTACAATACCCAGCGCATCATCATGGGCCATGATGGGGGCGCCTGCGTGTCGTTCAACGGCGGCGAAACCTGGTCCTCGATCTACAACCAGCCCACGGCCGAGTTTTATCATGTCACGACCGACAACCAGGAGCCATACCGCGTCTACGGCGCACAGCAGGACAACAGCACCATTAGCGTGCCCAGCCGTTCGCGCCTTTCTGCCATCACCATAGTCGACTACTACGAGATTGGCGGCGGCGAGAGCGGCTACATTGCTGTACACCCAGACGATCCGAACATCGTTTATGCTGGAAGCTACCTGGGATACCTGACGCGCTACGATCACCGCACCGGTCAGCTGCGCGACATTACCATCTGGCCCGAGGCATACCTGGGGTAGCCGGCCAAAGAGGCCAAATACCGCTTCCAGTGGACATTCCCGATCCTGCTCTCACCTCACGATCCGAACGTGTTGTACGCGACAGGCAACCACGTCTTCCGCTCCACAGACGAGGGCAGCAGTTGGGAAGAGATCAGCCCTGACCTCACGCGCAATGATAAGAGCAGGATGGAACCTTCCGGCGGCCCGATCACCAAAGACAATTGCGGGACGGAGTACTATGGAACCATCTTTGCCTTTGCCGAGTCGCCGCTTCAGCGTGGACTTTTCTGGGCAGGCTCGGATGATGGTTTCGTGCATGTCTCGCGCGATGGCGGCGAGAGCTGGCAGAACGTGACGCCTCCAGATCTGCCCGAGTGGGCGCTCATCAGCATCATAGAGCCTTCACCACACGATGCCGCCACGGCCTATGTAGCCGCCAACTGCTACAAACTGGACGATTTCCAGCCCTATCTCTACAAAACGCAGGACTTTGGCAAGACCTGGTCGAAGATCACAGGGGGACTCGCTGAAAATGATTTTACACGGGTGATCCGCGAAGATCCGGTCCGGCGCGGGCTGCTCTATGCAGGGACAGAGACCGGAGTACAGGTCTCCTTCGACGACGGCGAGCACTGGCATGCCCTGAAGTTGAAGCTGCCCGCCGTGCCCATCCATGACCTCGTGGTCAAAGACGGTGATCTCGTCGCGGCGACTCATGGGCGCTCATTCTGGATACTCGACGACATTTCGCCGCTGCGACAGTTAAGCGACGAGGTACGCGAGGCTGCAGGGCACCTGTTTACGCCGCGTCCGTTGACCCGTTTCGTGTCAAGCGGCGGGTTTGGCCGCGCGGTGACGCCGGGTAAGAATTACCGCTATACCAGCGCGTTCATCGTCGCTTTCCGCCAGCAGGAGAAGCCCAGCGGCGAGAAGGTGGACAAGTACCTGGATGCCGGGCAGAACCCACCCGATGGGGTGATTGTGCATTATTATCTCAAGGAAAAGCCGGAGGGTGAGATCACACTGAGCTTCCTCGACGCCGACGGGAAAGAGATCAAAGCGTTCTCAAGCGAAGAGAAGAAAGCGGAGCAGACCAGGCAGGAAGAGGCGGGAGCCGGGGACAAAAAGAAGAAGGATGAGAAGAAGGAGCCGCGTGTGCCAAAGGAGGTCGGCGCAAACCGTTTCGTCTGGAACACGCGCTATGCCGACCCGGTCAAAATCGAGGGAGCCGGGGACTCGGAGTACGCCCCGGAAGGCCCGCTCGCGCCTCCAGGGACCTACCAGGTACAGCTCAAGGTCGGCGACCGGACCTACAGCGCAGGCTTCCAGATTCTCAAGGATCCACACATAAGGTCCGCGCAGGAGGACCTGCAGGGGCAGTTCGAGCTGCTGCTGGCGATCAAGGACAGGGTCTCGGAGGCCCATAAAGCGGTCAACGCGATTCGCGATCTGCGCAAGCAGGCTGACGAGTGGCTACGCCGCGCCCAGGGGCGCGATGTTCACGAGGTTATGGCAGCCAGTAGTGAAACCCTCAAGAAAAAGCTCGCGGCCATCGAGGAGGAGTTGATCCAGGTCAAGGTAAAGGACCAGCTCGACGTGCTGGATTATCCTGTGCAGCTCAGCGCTAAATTTATGTCACTTGCCGGGGTGGTTGCCAGCGGCGATGCCACGCCGACACGACAGGCGCGGCAGGTCTTCGAGGAACTGTCGGCTCGCCTGGATGAACTGCTGCGACGATTGCGCGAGGTCATCGATACGGATGTGGATGCGCTCAACAAGCTCATTCGCGAAGCGAGCCTGCCTGCAATTGTGCATGTTGCAAAGGATAAGGAATCATGAACACGGTCCAGGTCAGATTTTTAGGAAGCGGGGACGCATTTGGCAGTGGGGGACGCTTCCAAACCTGTATTCTCATCAAGGCAACCGGCAGCACGTTCCTGGTCGATTGCGGAGCTTCTTCTCTCATTGCGATGCGCCGCTTCGGTGTGGTTCCCAATGAGGTCGGCATGATCCTGCTCACCCATCTCCATGGGGATCACTTCGGCGGGATCCCCTTTTTTGTGCTTGATGCCCAATTGATCAGCAAACGAACCCATCCTTTAGTGATTGTGGGACCACCCGGCGCGAAGAAACGACTGATGGAAGCAATGGAGGTCTTCTTTCCTGGCTCCTCTCAAGCGCCACGAAAATTTTCCCTGGACGTACAGGAGTTCGAGTTCGAGCGACCTCACGCACTCGGAGAAGCCACTGTTACTCCTTACCGCGTGCAGCATGCCAGCGGCGATCCAGCACTGGCCTTGCGCATTGCGTGCGCAGGAAAAATTATCACGTATACTGGCGATACAGAATGGACGGAGACCCTTGTTCCAGCAAGCAAAGGAGCCGACCTCTTGATCGCAGAGGCCTATTTTTTTGAGAAGTGCATCAAGTTTCACCTGGACTTTCGTACTCTGATGGCCCACCTGGGCGAGCTTGAGCCGCAGAGAGTGATGGTGACCCATATGAGTGAGGACATGTTAGAAAGGCTTGATATGCTCTCCTGTGAGTGGGCAGAAGATGGAAAACGCATCGAGGTGTAAATGCAGCAAGATTCCTCACCGAAGCAAAATGATCGTCTCTCACGCTACCTTGTCTTTACCCGCGAGGAATGGGCGCAACTGCGCGGCAACACTCCATTGACGCTCTCTGAAGAGCGCCTGCTGTCCCTGCGCAGCCTGAACGACCGTCTTTCTCTGCATGAGGTAGAACAGATCTATCTTCCTCTCTCTCGCCTGTTTCATCTCTACGTGTCGGCAGTGCAGCAACTGCACGCCGCCACTGCAACCTTTCTCGGCCATACTGCTGTCCAGGTCCCCTATGTGATCGGGATAGCGGGCAGTGTGGCCGTTGGCAAAAGCACGACTGCTCGCCTGCTCCATGCGCTGCTCTCCGACTGGCCCTCTCGACCCAATGTCGAACTGGTCACCACAGACGGGTTCCTCCATCCGAACCGTCTGCTTGAGGAGCGTGGCCTGATGCGGCGGAAAGGCTTTCCCGAGAGCTACGACCTGCACCGCCTGGTTCGCTTCCTGGCCGATATCAAGTCTGGCGAGCCTTCGGTGAGTGCGCCCATCTATTCTCACCTCACCTATGACATTGTCCCTGAGAAAATGCAAGTGATTCGCCACCCTGACATCCTCATTGTAGAGGGACTGAACATCCTCCAGACTGGAGACGGTCACCTTCGGAAACAGCATCACTTCTTCGTCTCCGACTTTTTCGACTTTACCGTCTATGTTGATGCTCAAGAGGCCGACATCGAGCAGTGGTATATCGAGCGTTTTCTGATGCTGCGCGAAACGGCCTTCCGCGATCCTTCCTCCTATTTCAGGCGTTACGCTCGCCTCTCTGTGGAGGAAGCCATCGCCACCGCCCGGTCTATCTGGCAAGAGATCAACAGCCCCAATCTCCGTGAGAACATCTTGTTCACGCGGGAACGCGCCCATCTCATTCTCCATAAAGGGGACGATCACTCTATCCAGGAGATTAGACTCCGCAAGCTGTGATATTCTTTCGTAAAACAGGAGGGCAGCCAGGACCTTCCTACTCCCATGTTCTGGCCTGGTTGACCTGCTCCTTCTCGCGGAAGGCTTTTTCCAGGTCGACCTGAAAACAATTGGCCAGGTCCAGGAGATAGCTGAGGGCATCGGCAAATTCCTCTTCGAGAGCACCCTTGTTCTGCTTTGCCTTCTCGCCGTACAGGCCTTTTACCTGGCGTATGGCCTTGGCTAACTCGCCAACCTCTTCGATAAACAGTAAAAACTTCTCCGAGTAGGTATCCTTCACCCACCCACGTTCCTGGCAGACATCATCAATGTACTTCTGGAGGTCCCTGAGCGTTGGATGTTCCTGTAAATAAGCCATATAATTCCTCATTACAACAGAAAGTTTACTTTTGCGTTTTGATAGAAACCGCGGCAGCCGGTCGATGCCTACGCGCGGCAGCTCGCGCAGCGGCCGAAGAGGGTGAGCGAGTGGCCTTCGATCTCGAAGTTTGTCTGGTCACCGATGGCAGCGAACTGGTCAACGGGGAGGCAGATATCTACGTCTACGACGCGGTGACATTGTGTACAGGTCAGGTGATGGTGATGACTATCGCCACAGATGCGGTAGTGATGCGTTCCGTCGGCAAACTCGACGCGATTCAGCAAGCCCATACTGACGAGCTTTTCCACCGAACGGAAAACCGTAGCCCTGCCCAGGCGCGGCTCTACCTGCCGTAGTTCGTGCCAGAGATCATCGGTGGTAAAGTCGGCGCCGCTAGCGGCGAGTTCTACCAGCCGCTCGGCAATGAGCCGCCGAGGGCGCGTACTGCGCTGGCATACTTCGTCGAACGCCGCTCGAATCTTATCTGCTATCAACTTACCTGTTCTCTTTCCGAACGCAACTTTGCGCCGAGCGTGAAGGAAGACGCTTTTCCTTCCATTGCCTCTAGTCTACCACTTTCGGCCCTGCATGACAAATTATCTCCGGACTATGTCCTTTCCCCTGGGCAGGGCACTCCATGCGAGGGATGGATATTCGCAGGGTCGCCCGTAGACGTCACATGAAGGGGCGTAGGCGCGACATTTATGGCGCTGGGGAGGGGGGACAGCCTCGCCTGGGATACCTCTCCCCGCACCGGCGCGATGATGGAGATGAACAAATTGATATGGGTTTTGCCCCACCCCTGAGCGCGATGAATCGCGCGGCTACGCCCATCCCAAGTGACCCCGGCCTGCGCGGAGAGAATAAAAAGAGTACCTTCCAATGATGCCCGCTGCACCGGGAACGTTCATGTATTCGTCACTGCCAGGGCGATGAAGCGCGCATGGAGGTAGCGTCTTGCAGAGATGATCACTCACGGGCATGGCACCCGCAAGGGGTGCCACTACTATACCACGCTGTCGTTTTACCACCTGATTCTGCGCCTGCGCCTGCAAAGCCTGGATGACACGCGTGGGCAATTCACGATGTCGCTGTACTTTCCCTAGATCATGGTCGCTCACTTTTCCCGCTTTTAGCGGCGCGGTCAGGAGATTGGCAGCCGCTACCGCATCCTGGATGGCGTAGTTGATGCCTACCCCTCCTACAGGCGACATGACATGAGCCGCATCGCCGATGAGCAGCAAACCAGGGCGATGCCAGCGCGGAAGCCTATTTGACTCGACCGAGAGCAGCGAGACTTGCTTCCACTCTTGCAAAGCGTCTACACGATCCGCCATCGAGGGCATGAGGTCTGCCACAGATTTGCGCAGCGCCTCCAGACCCCCGGTATGCAACTGCTGATAAGTACCCTTGGGAATAACATAGGCGACCTGCCAGTACTCGAAGCGGTTGAGGAACGCAATAAAATGACCGTTTCCGATGTTTCCAATGGCGTTTTCTGGATCGTCCGGCCTGCGTGGAAGAGCAAACCAGAGCACGTCCATAGGTGGCGATGTCTTGATTGGCTCAAAACCCGCAAGCTGCCGGACGCGCGAGAAGCGCCCGTCGGCTCCTACTGTCAATATGGCTCGTATTTCGTGCCAGGTATCATGCCCACTCTCGTGTAAACGATAACGTACTCCATGCACCTCACCACCCTCCTCAATCAACCCTTCGACCCGCGCCCCCATTAGCAAGTGGAAGCCAGAATATTTCTCAGCTTCAGAGGTGAGGAACTCAAGGAAATGAACCTGGGGAAGCATCACAATATAAGGATACTTGACCTTGAGGCGCTTTAGTGGTTTCTCGATGTCCAATGTCATGGTAGAGCCGCCAGGTATAGGGAGCGTAATGCTACTAAGGGTGGTATGACGAAGCTGGAGCACCTTCTCAACCAGCCCAAGCTGCTCCAGTAAGGCCATGGTAGATGGATGCACGGTGTCCCCACGGAACTCGCGGTCGAAATCGATGTGTTTTTCCAGGAGAGTGACGTTTATCCCCCTGCGCGCCAGGAGTAAAGCCAGCATGGCTCCCGCGGGACCTCCACCTACAATGCAACAATCAACGTTTTCGACAATGCTTGTGGCTTCAGACATAGTAATGCCTCCCTGGTTACTTATTCGGATATATGTTGGAGTCTTAAAGGCTCTATTTAATTGATCGGATAATTAATAATTATAGTATAGCGAAGAAAGAAGGTCAAGGTTTTTCATCTTGACATTTTCTGGGCGCCCTGTTATCATTCAACTAGTTGGTTATCAATCAACTAGTTGGTTGAAAATTGAGGGGAGACACGGGCCATGATGTCAACCGCGACACCGCCAAAACGGGAGCGTGCTGCTGACGTAGCGCGGCGGACTATCTTAGATGCTGCCGAGGAGGCTTTTGCCGAACATGGTTTTGCAGGTGCGCGCATCGATGCGATTGCGACCGCGTCGGGATACAACAAAAGCATGATTTTTCATTATTTCGGTGATAAGCTCGGCCTCTATATAGCAGTCTTCAAACGGATTGATGAGCAAGGACTCCAGCTACAGGCGGAAGCGTTAGGGCCACTGCTGACCGATGAAACACTCACCTCTGATACTCAGAAGTTCAGAACATTCCTTGAGACAGCGATTCGAACCATTCTTGATCTTCTGGTCGAGTATCCTCGCCTTGCGCGTATCTACGCCTGGGGGGTAGCTGAAGGCTGGCAGACCCTGGAAAAGCTCTCCTCTTCACAATTTGACACAAGAGATATTGAGCAGTTCCGAGCGATTCTCACCAAGGCGCAACGAGCCGGGCTGATCCGTTCCAATCTCGATGCGGCTCTCATCCTCAATATCATCTATGACATCTGCCTGTCCTTCCAGACCTCTCTCCCGCGCTACCAAATGACCATGAAGGATAGGGATTTCTCCTCTCCTGAAGCACTCGCGCATGCACGGGAGCAAATCATCGATTTTATCGTCCACGGGATCATGGTCGATCCTCTTGAGAGGAAGCCTTAGTAGCGAAGAGATTATGTAAGGCATGCAATAGAAAGCAGGTGAAACGATGCAGAGAAACAGGCAAAACAAGCCAGTCACTCGTCTGTTTCGAGTGTTCTTCAGGTTCCTTCTCATTCTCGTCACCATATACGGAGTGCTCTACCTCATCTTGCTTGCCGTGACAGTGCTCATGCGTCTGAAATGGGTGAACGACAAGGTGCGCCGTTTGAGCAGCCATTTGGGCAAAAGGGGGGATCCGCTTGTCCGGAAGATTGCCGGAACCCGCTTAGGAAGTCTGTACTTTGACCTTTCCGTTCTCAAACACGTTGGGCGTCGCTCAGGCCGAGAATACGTGACTTTTTTAGCCGCATATCCTCTAGGTGATGGATTCGTTCTGACGCTGGCATATGGTCCCAATGTTGATTGGTGTCGCAACATCATGGCTACTGGGACATGCACACTCACATGGAAAGGGCATGAGTATGCGCTGGAAAAGCCTGAACTGCTTCCCATCTCGAAAGCCTGGGAAGCCTATCCGCTGTCCACAAGGCCCTTCATCATGGCTGGAGGAATGAAACAGTGCTTGTGGCTGCACCAGAGCGCTTCCTGAGCACCAGCGCCCCGGCGAAGATTACCCATGGTCCTATCGTGGCGAAGACGCCTCCCGCTACTAGAAAGATGCCGAGGGCGAGCAGCCCAACAACGATGGTCCCTAAAGTGACACACCACTGCTTGATCTCGCCTGCTGGCGCTGCTGAAACAGGCGAGGTCGCTATTCTTTTTGATGTACACTGGTAGAATGTTGCTCCGTTTGTCATCTGTTTCACCTTTACCTGGCCCTGCTTGTATTTTCTGGTTAGCACTGGACATTGGTTGTTGGTGATAGTATGCCTGGAGAGGGGTATCTGCTAGAATAGCATTGACTTATCATCGATTAGGCAACTACTGTGCAAGTGATAACTTGCTCATCCCTAACCAATGCGAAAGGAGTTCAACTTGCACTACATCGGGAAATTCGAGGAAGCAGCTTTCCGGCTGCCACCCGGTTATGAGAACTATAGCCAGGGCTACTCTCGTGTGACGTTGATCGACCACACTGCCGGTTCGGTCCACATGGGGCTGGGTATCTGTCAACTGGAGCAAGGGGGCACGCTAGCCCCGCACATTCAAGCTTACGAGGAAAGTTTCTTTATTCTGGAAGGTTTTGTGCTGGGAAGCATCGATGGGCGAGCCTACCAGTTCGGTCCGGGGGATTACGGCATTATCCTGCCCGGGGTGCCACATGCGTGGCGCACATTTGGGGAACAGCCCGTCCGCTGGCTGGAGATGCTGGCAGCGCAACCAAAGCCGCCAGGCCGGGAACGCGATATGTTCTTCTTGAAGACAGGAAGCGCACCCAGCACAGGCAGGCCACCTGACTTGCGGGACCTACGGACGCGCTTTCTCGGTCACTTCGACGACTCGCAGCTGCCCCCGCCTGGCAAAATGCAAATGGCTGGCGACCGGGGCGGCAACATACATGGCATCTCCCTGAAGATGCTGGTGGATCGCACATTGGGGGCACAGCACCTGACCCTGTTCATGGTTGAGTTCCAGCCCGGCGGTGAAGGCATCGTGCATGACCATCCCTTCGAGGAGTCATATTTCATTCTCAGTGGCGAAGCTGACGTGCTGCTGGATGGCCAGCCTGGCCACGTAAAAGCCGGGGACTATGTGTGGACCGGAGTAGGCAGCACGCACGGATTCTTTAACAGGGGTACGGTCCCGGTGCGCTGGCTGGAGACACAGGCGCCACAGCCGCCTGAGCAGCAGGCGTTCCGCTTCCCGAGGGATTGGGAATACCTGGCAGAGCAGTTGAGCACCGAAAACTGAATATGGGAAACCTGGTACTCTTCATTTGCCCAGGCTTCCCAGAGGCCATTAAGTCACAGGGAGCAACTTTCCGGTTCTCACATCGTAGACAAAACCGCTGACGTCCACATTATCCGGGATCAAAGGCGAAGATTTGATCTTCGCCACGTCGTCACGTACGGACTGTTCCAGGTCTCGGAATGGCAGGAAGTCAATATCTCCTGCATCAACATGGAGTTCCTGCTTCAACCTGGCACGCAAGTCTTCATTGCTGAAGGTGACCATACCGCAGTCGGTATGATGGATGACCAGTACGGTATTGGTGCCGAGCAATTGTTGAGAAATCACCAGCGAACGGATCGCGTCGTCACTTGCCCGCCCACCGGCATTGCGGATGACGTGGGCATCCCCTTCATCGAGGCCGAGGAAGCGTGCCGGGTGGAGACGCGCATCCATGCAGGTGAGCACAGCCACGTGCCGGGCTGGAGGCATCGGCAGGTCTCCCTTCTGGAAGGTGGCGGCATAACTTTCATTCGCCTTGAGGAAATCCTCGATAGCTGACATGGATTGCTCCTTAAAGTAGACTAAATAGATCAACAAAGTAGACTTTACTAAAATAAAGTATAGATACTCTTAAGGGGGTTGTCAATTCCTGGACATCTTACAGAAAATCCAAGCGCGAGAGCCCCCGGCTCTTCAAGCGGGGGATGAAGCGCTCGGAAAGGCCAAACGGGTGCGCTTCAAGAGTCGGAGCCGAGGACTTTCCAGCATCGAGAATAAGCGCAACGATACGGGGCTGCGCTTTGTCCTGCACCAGTCCGAAGCAGGATATCAAGGCGTGCTCATCTGGAAACAGGACCAGATCCGAGCCCTCGTTGACGGGAAGAATCCCGTCGTCAGCTACGGCTTAGCCCATCGGATCAAGTACGCCCGGCTCCTCCGTCGCCCGGTCTCCAGCCCCAAGGCGCAAGGGGCCGATTGCCAGGGCGATCGCTACTTCGTGCAACTGGCGCTGGAAGGCGTGCCCTACCACAAACCCGGGCACATGGTGGGCACCGACACCGTCGGTCTGGATCTGGGTCCATCCAGCATTGCCATCGTGCCCCAACACGGGGAAGCCCGACTGGAAATCTTAGGAGAGGACCTGCTCCCCGATGAGCAAGCCATGCGGCGCCTGCAGCGCAAGATGGAGCGGCAGAGACGGGCGGCTAACCCTGAGCACTACGATGAGCGAGGGCGTCCCAAGTCGCGAGGCAAACGGGGGCTCCACTGGAAACAGAGCAAGGGCTACCAGGCGGCGGAAAGCCACCAAAGAACGCAAGCTCAGAGCGCATCGCAAGAGCGTGCATGGGCGCATGGTGCATGAGATTGTCGCGCTGGGCAAGACGATCTGCACCGAAAAGCTCTCCTACAAGGGTTGGCAGAAACGCTACGGCACAAGTGTGGGTCTTCGGGCTCCAGGGATGTTGATAGACCATCTGAAGCGCACCGTTGCAAGTACGGGCGGCACCCTGATCGAAGTTCCCACGCGTACCACCAAATTGTCGCAATTTTGTCATGGCTGCGGAGCGTTCGTCCCCAAGCCGCTTTCGCAGCGCTGGCACCGGTGTGCCTGTGGCATCGGTCCCATCCAGCGCGACCTCTATTCAGCGTTTTTGGCCGCTTATCTCGAAGCAGCAGATGCTCTACCCTCTTGTGCCCTGTACGCTGTACACTGGGAAGGTGCGGAGGCGCGCCTGCGGGCAGCACAAGAGCGA
>WNFA01001418.1_pt1 | contig 19473 bp, 19 predicted proteins | sample 5400481 | NCBI WGS metagenome assembly WNFA01 (sample SAMN13153340, study PRJNA577476) | soil metagenome | isolation source: 120 cm saprolite under Douglas fir tree site 2 hole 1 replicate 2 | place: USA:California | collected 2015-04-18
ACGCAATTTGTTGGAAACCCGGGTGGTAGTCGCATCCTATAATGATCATTGTTCGGCTCCTTTCTCCCGGGCCTTGGTTGGTTGGCACCACCAAAGTCTACTCGGGCGTGGGAGCCGACATTGTTATGGAATCAATTACACTCATTGGCCCGGACGGGCTCGACCGATTCTCGATGCGTGTAAACGCCTGTTTGCAACATCTATCCGGCCGGAGAGACGAATATACTCATCGCGGCGGTCTCTGTCCCGGGAAAAAGCGGCGATGAACAACTGGCTACATAAGTGGCGGGCAGGTCTACGTTCAGCGTATCCCAGCGCCTCCAGTCCCTACTGGCGTGCGCTGCCCCTGCGGCGAATGACAAAGCTCCTGCTAGCCGCCTTCTTCAGCGTCGCCGGTGCAGGCTTTGCTGCTGATCTGCTGCAGCTCAATCATCCGCCTTTGGGACATGGTTTCTTCTGGCCTGTTTTCTGGGGCGTCATGGCAGCCGGCATTTTTGCGGCCAGGGTCAAGAGGCTTCACCTCGCCCTTCCGCTGTGGCTGGCGATGGTAGCGCTCGCAGCGCTGGCTTACAGAACCGTGCATGTGTCCCAACTCCTACCCCTTCCGGATGCGTTGTACCGACGCATAGTATTCGACGCCATCGGCATTTACTTGGGGATGGCCTTGGGCTTTCGGCTATTCCTGTCTTTCGTCACCAGCGAGGGATTGGACTCTGTCCGCGTACAGGCCGAACTTTCTCTAGCCCACGACATTCAGGCCACTCTGGTTCCAACCATTTCTTTCCAGAATGCAACCGTCGAGATATACGGCCAATCGATCCCCAGCACGGAAATGGGTGGCGACCTGATCGATGTCATCGAGAGTGACGGAAATCTCCTGGCATACGTCGCCGATGTCTCTGGACACGGATTGGCCGCCGGCCAGTTGATGGGAATGTTGAAGACGGCCTTGCGGGTCGCGCTTCAATTCCGGCAACATCCCGTCGCCCTGCTTGAGAGTGCGGACCGTGTGCTTCCTGCCGTCAAGGAACCCGATATGTACGCGACCTTGGCGCTGCTCCAGTTTAGCGGCGCCGCGCAGGTAGAGTATGCGTTGGCCGGACACGTCCCGATCTTGCATTATCGCGATCGCACCGGCGACACGGTCCGACTCTCGATGGAGCAGTTTCCTTTGGGGTTGATACCCGGCGGTTGCTATGCAAGCCAGCGCGTCGCTTGCTCAGCACATGATCTGTTCCTGCTGCTCACCGACGGCATATCAGAAGTGCCCAACGATAGAGACGAGGAATTTGGACTGGCGCACCTGGAGCAACTGCTGACGCAACACTCTGCAGAACCCTTGCCGCAAATTTGGGAGCGGATCATGGAGCAGGTACGTCAGCACGGCTTGCAGCAGGATGATCAGACTTTGCTTCTAGTCCGAGTTCGTCACTAGCCTACTCGGTCATTGGCGTAACATCGCCATAGCGCTCATTGACCGGTTCTGAGTGTAGCCAGAGGGGGCTTCCTCCGTTTCAGGCTATCCTTCGTCTATTCCCGAACAGCGTGGCTAAAATTAAGCTAGAGAATTGCTCAGGCGTCATGGGTTCATTCGAGGGTTGCGGCTGTCCCACCACATGCTCTTTGAGCACGATACGGCCATCATGGTTGATCGTGAAGAAATCTCTACGCGGGACTCCGGGCTTGGAAATTGTGCCGTCAAACTGAATCTCTCTTGTGTTCGGAGCAATTTGTACGACCGCAGTTTCAGTTGGGCCGTTCTTAGACACCACTTGAACACCCAGGAATATTTCATCGGAAGACTTCAATACGCAACCAAACCGCGAGACGGTGAATTCATCGACGCTGAGGTTGAATTCAGCCACATCACGTTCGATGGCATCAATGACTTTCTTCCACTTTGTTTGCCACGATAGAAATTCGCTCATACCGCTACTATACGTCTGCCCGGCCCTGTGCTGCTGCACCGCTGCTTCGTCCCTGCCTGATCTTCGCCCACCCGCGAGGCTCCGCAATTAGTGCAATCGCCTGTTAACGACAGTTGACGTTCAGGCGCATAATTACTGTGTGTGAGGCTACACTAGGAAAAAACGGCGAGCCCGCTAGGAGGTCACGGATGAAGAGGGATACGACAGTTGGTTTCGCGTACTTGGGAGTGCACCTGCTGCTTCTTGGTTTCATAGCCTTTCCAACCGTACTTCTGGCCGGTGGCAAAGAATACCCGATACAGGGAACTGTCATCGCGCTGGGGACGAGTCAGGAGACGACGGGTGGCGGAAGCACTTCCGTCTTTACTCACGTACATCGAACCTACACTGTAAGAACGCCTACCCGAGTCTTCGTCCTGGAATGCCCCTATTGGATGGACGGCTTTCACATTCACTCGCCAAGTGAATGTGGCGGGAAGAAGAAGATCGAGATTGGTGATGCGATTCGTTTCCGTGTAGAAAACAACCGTGCCCACGTGTTGACCGCCGAAGGCAAGGAAGACAAACTGGGAGTTGTGAGCGAAGGCATGAAGGAGGCTGGGAATACAGTCCCTGCTACATCGCAGGAGCCATAAATATCGGAACCTGCGCGGTTAGACGAGAAGCCCCAATTTCAGACTAGCGTAGTCGCATAAGGTCGGCGACATTCGCAATGATGTCATGCACTTCCATCCTGATGGCATTGGGCCTGAAGACCTGACGATGCTGAGGAAGTTCGCTCGTTTCCTGGGCGAGCTGGAGAAGAAGCTGGCGTAACTAACGCTCTGAGCCTGTCAGAAACGTACAATTAATCTTCTCCATGATCTCCGCCCATTGAACTGTCATCTTGTCTGTCCGGGGACTTCCCTGGGGTCCTCTAAACAAACCATCAGCGGTTTGCATATGCAGACTCGCGAGAATCGCCGTCATGATTCCGAGCACTTGGTTTGGTCGCCTACGTCTACTACCTTATTGCGCTGGAATTTATCAAAGGTCATCCGCTCCCACGCGGAGTACCATTCCCGATCATGGCCGAAGACCCTAAGCGCACCCCAAGTCACCACAGCAATAAATGGTACAAGAATCATCCAGAGGCAGTGCGTCCAGAACCCCCAAAACCCGAAGACGTGCCAGGGCCGAAACCCTCCCAAGGCTTCCCGACGAACCTTGCATACTATCTTCAAGAAGCTGGTGTGGTGTCGTTGCTCCTCGGCATCGGAGCAATATTGATGGAGAGCATGTTTTGGTGGTTTGTCGGGCACGTGCTTCTTGCATTGGTGCTATCAATCTTCGCCGCATTGATTGATACATCGCACGGTGGGTTAAGATATGCTCTTGCGCTATTTTTTGTGATCTTCATTGCTGTCTTCGTATGGAAGATTGTAATTGGCTGGACTTTCCCGGCAATCACAGCCGAGTGGACCGACGGTAATTATGCACAGGGGACAAATGTTAGTGGACTAAATTGGCAAGGTGATTGGTCACACTTGACGGTTTCGGTTTTTAACAACTCCAACGTCGATCTTAAAGATGTTGATATCGAACTCTCAGTAGATCAGTGGGTGGCAGGAATTAAGGTAGATGGTAATCCCAACTGCTCAGTGATTGCCGGTGGACGAAAGCCGATTATCACCGCGAGAGACCCTAGGACTGGAAGTCAGCAAATCATCTCAAGTCCCGGAGAGCGGGCTCCGCATAGATTATTGTGCGACAAATTGCCAGCAGCTACCGTAGTCAGAGTTGTTGCCGGGCTCATAAATGATAAAAGCGCGAATCACAGCAAAATGATGCCTGCTTCAGTTCATTTTCGTGCTCTCTATAAGGCTGGCCCTAGACCGTATAACTGGAGAGGCGAGACAAATCCTATCCGATATTGAAAAACTAAGCAGCCTTCGTGAGTTCTTTGTATTCGAGATTTACAGAGTGAAGGAGATTGAGCATCGTGTCCGAAGACCAGAGCATACTCCTTAAACCGCGAGAGCTTTTCAGCGACGCCATTCTGCCTCAGAATGCCGATGAACTGGCGAAATTCATGGATCAACCCCAGATGGCGATTGCCGAAGCCATAACTGGTGCTTTGGCTGGTGGCCCGAAGGCTTGGACCCTGCTGACAGGCCACATCGTGGAGGGAATGCTGAAGGGCAAACTCTATCAGCAGATTGGCCAGGAGATCAAAGAACTGAGAGAAAAAGGCAAGATTCGTGACGACTTCGCTGACGAGAAACACAAATACGGGTTCAAGTCTTGGGTGGAACTGCTTACGATCATTGACGCGGAGACGCCTGATGCAGATCGTTTGGAAGCTTTGAAAGCGATGTTTTACGCTGTCAACAAAGTGAACGCCGCTGACGGCGAGCGGATCGTCAGCTATCAGCTTTTCCAGATTGCCAAGAAACTCAACTCCGGAGAACTCCTGCTCCTAAGAGCGATCTTCGTAAGACACCAGAAGCACGCCGACGCCGACTACCCCTCGAACGCGCCGCAGGCGACGGAGGCGCTTGCAACCTGGGCGTCCCGAATGGCCAACAGCCTTGGCCACAGCTTGTCAGCTCTCGTGCTTAATGACGAACGAGCGCTAATCCAGCGAGGACTTATCTCGGAGCATGTGAACTCTAATGAACTCAGGCAAGACCAGCAACAGGTCTTCCGACTCAACACGAGACTGACAGACCTGGGCATCAAATTCTGCACGGCTATTGAGAACTACCACGTCGAGGCCAGTGCTGAAGGAATAAAGTAGAAAAATCGAAATCCCGTAATTGTCAGATCAGCGCTTTCCTTAGAGCCGCGAAAACAGTTGCGAAAGCGAGACCCCTAGCCCCTTCGCCATCAAGTCCAAATTTGGGATGGACACATTCCTCTTCCCCTGCTCCGCTCGGTTCTCTCCTCGCGCAAACGGGGTTCGCACGCTCGCGCCGGAAGCCTGGACTAAAATTCCTTCTCGACTTTTGGCTTATCGCTCGGGGTGGCCTTCGCAATTAGGATGGGACCCGTGGGACCGGAAAATTGAAATTATGGTTACTGCGGTTGGAAATTGCGGCGAGCCTCAGCCCGAGTACCAAACAAACAGTCAATTCGTGGTAAGTTCTTGAGTTCTGAGAATTACTGTGCCGAGAATCTTCGACAATATCGATCTCCGTTTGCACCCCGCTTTGACGGACACTCTCAAAATTTCCCATCGCGCCGACTTTTGTGTGGGGTATTTCAACCTCCGAGGCTGGAAGCTCATCGATCAGTTTGTGGAAGCATGGCCGGGGGGAGACGGGGAGTGCTGTCGCTTAATCGTCGGGATGTCAACCCTGCCTCAGGAAGAGCTTAGGGAGGCATTCAGCCTCGTTAGTGCCCCCGATGGACTTGACGCCCAGACCGCATTGCGGCTGAAGAAGCGAGCGGCAGAAGAATTCAGATCACAGTTGATACTCGGCGCACCGAACAATACGGACGAGGCAGTGCTCCGGCGACTCAGTGCCCAACTCAAATCCAAGAAGCTTGTGGTTAAACTGTTCTTGCGGTATCGCTTGCACGCGAAGCTGTACCTCATTCACCGCGTGGACCCGAACAATCCTGCGACTGGATTTCTGGGGAGCAGCAATCTCACGTTTCCTGGATTGTCGAAGCAAGGGGAGTTGAACGTTGATGTGCTCGATCAGGACGCCTGCCAAAAGCTCCAAAAGTGGTTCGAAGACCGTTGGGCCGGGGTGCGCCCCTTCTCGCGCTTTTCGAGAAGGGGCCCTGCCCAACTGCCGACGCCAGAATGGAAGCCCCGGAGGGGTCGCCAAGCTTAGCCCAGCGCTTCAGCGCTGGAAAAGGTCGCGAAAATGATTAAAGTCCCGGAGGGACGACCGACCGGCGTTCTCACGCACACACTGAAGAACTGGCATCGGCCAAGCTATGGCAAAAAGCACGGCAAAGCGGACGCACGCACTGAGAGTGACCACACAGGGTGCCTTCCTGCCATGAGATAATCAAGCGTTTGCTCATGCTCAGGTGGTTTCTATTGATGATGGTGCGGCGCGCGTTTCTGGTTCTTTTGCTGATCTGTCTTGGCTGTTCGGCCCAGTCCCCTCCTTCTACTTCTGCTCCTCCTGCGGACATCAACCGCGTGATCGAGCGGCAGGTGCGGGCGCATTATTCGCTCCCACCCGACGTAAAAGTGATCTTGGGGCCGCTTCGGTCAAGCGAGTTTGCGAACTATGACGCGCTGACGGTTACGTTTGCCAGTCCCAATAAAAAACAGGACTTCGAGTTCCTGCTTTCCCGCGACCACAAGACGCTGGTGCGTTTGACGAAGCTGGATCTGACCACTGATCCGTACGCTGCGATCATGAAGAAGATTGACGTCAGCGGGCGTCCGGCGCGCGGCAACAAAGATGCCAAAGTGACGGTCGTCAACTATGACGACTTCGAGTGTCCATTCTGTTCGCGCATGCACCAGGCCCTTTTCCCCGGCCTTTTCAAGGAATACGGAGATCGCGTCCTTTTCATCTACAAGGATTACCCGCTCGAAGAAATTCACCCATGGGCTGTGCACGCGGCGGTGAACGCCAATTGTCTGGGCGCGCAGAACGGTGACGCTTATTGGGACTATGCCGATTACCTGCACGGCAATCAGCACGCGATCAGCGGGGAAAAAGGCCGCGACGGCCAGAATGCGGAACTCGATAAACTGGCCACGCTGCAGGCTCAGAAGCATAATCTCGACGTTGCGAAATTGCAGGCTTGCGTCAAGGCGCAGGACGAGAAGGCCGTGCGCGCTTCGATGCACGAGGGCGAAACTGTCGGAGTGGACGCAACTCCGACGATGTTTGTAAGCGGACGGAAACTGGATGGAGCCGTGCCTGCGGACGAGGTACGACTCGCGCTGGACCAGGCGTTGAAGGATGCCGGCGTTGCGCCTCCGGAGCACAAGCCTGCCGCAGCGGAAGCGAAGACTCCACCGGCTGCGCCATCGAAGTAAAGGGTTATCGGACTGAGATTGGCCTTAGATCGCCGACGTTCTGGTCATCTCCTAGGTGACAGTCGTGGGATTGACTCGCCGTCGCGGCGGAGGGAAGAACTTGAAAAAGTGTAACGGGTTGGAGCGAGCGGGCCTGGCCATGGTCAGCGCGTTTCTGTTGATTGGGCTATCGGCTTGCAACCGCAACAGCAGTGGCGGCGACGTCATGGCTTCGGTCAATGGGCGGAAGATTTATCGCAGCGAAGTCGACAAGTATTACGCCAACCAGACAGCAGGCTCCGATCAGCAGCCGGCGGGCGAGCAGGCAGTGAGCCTTCGGCTGAGCATTCTGAATGAGCTGATCGAGACCGAAATCCTGATGCAGCGCGCGGAAAAGCTTGGGCTGCTGGCAACCGACGAAGAAGTCGATCGTAAGCTGAATGAAATCAAGTCGCCCTACACCGCCGAAGAATTCAACAAGCGTCTGCAGGACAAGAAAATATCGCTCGACGACTTCAAACGCGACCTGCGGCGTTCCCTCACCCGCGACAAGGTATTGAACAAGGAAATCACGTCGCGCATCAACATCACGGACCAGGATGTTTCCGGCTACTACAACGATCACAAGGCCGAGTTCAACCTGATTGAAGCGCAGTACCATTTGGCGAAAATTGTGGTTTCCGGAGCGGGGAACGTGCAGGTGCACAACCTGCAGAACAGCAAGGCGCAGAACGCTGTGGAGGCGGGCAAGAAAATCCAGACGATCGCCAACCGCCTCGATAGCGGCGACGATTTCGCTACGATGGCGATGAATTATTCTGAGGACCCGGAGACCAGCAACAATGGCGGCGATTTGGGAATGGCGCCCGAATCCGCGCTCAAGAACGCCGACCCGGCAACTCGCGAAGCAGTGATGAAGCTCAAGCCGGGGCAATACACGCCGGTGATTCCCATGCTCAATCCGACCAATCATCAGCCCGTTGGTTACATGATTGTGAAATTAATTTCCAAGGAACCAGCGGGCCAGAGGGACTTGAATGATCCGCGGGTGCAGCAGGCGATCCGCCAGCAGTTACGCGATCGCCGTGAGCAGTTGTTGAAAGCGGCGTATTACGAGAGCCTCCGCGACGACGCCAAAGTCACGAATTACTATGCTGAACAAGTGCTGAAGAACGCGGGAGCAGTCAAGTAGTAACTCTCGTAGAGACGGGGCTTGCCCCGTCTCCGCAGCGAGGCACTGCTGGGACGCGGCAAGCTGCATCTCTAAGCGAAATTATTGGGCATCTAGCTTCTTGGTCAACACTTCGTTCACCAACTGGGGATTGGCTTGACCCTTCGACGCTTTCATCACTTGCCCCACGAAGAACCCGATCATAGTTTTCTTGCCCGCGCGATATTGCTCCACCTGTTTCGGATTCGCCGCGATTATTTCATCTGCAAGTTTCTCCAGAGCCGAGGTATCCCGCGACTGCTCGGGACGCCCCTGTGCTTCGTAAACGGCAGGGAAGTCCTGGTTGCGCTCGAACGAGAGGTCGTAAAGATCTTTCAGCATCTTGCCCGAGATTGCGCCCGACTCGACCAGATCGGCCGAGGCCGTAACCCCAGCCATTGAAATTGGCGACTGCTCGAGTTCAAGGCCGCGCGCTTTCAGCCGTCCGAGCAATTCGCTTTGCACCAAGTTGGCGACGCGCTTCGGATTTTTGGCCGTGCGCGCCGCCGACTCGAACTGGTCGGCCAGCGCTCGCGTCAGCGTCAGCGTGTGGGCGTCGCCCGCGGTGATGCCGTACTCCTTCATCATGCGCTGGCGGCGCGCTTCAGGAAGTTCGGGCAAGCTGGCGCGAATTGCGGCTTGCCATTTCTCATCCACCACCAGGGGAAGCAAATCGGGCTCGGGAAAATATCTGTAGTCGTGCGCCTGTTCTTTCGAGCGCATGCCGTAAGTCTTGCCTTCGTGCGAGTTGTAGAGGCGCGTCTCCTGCGTGATGCTGCCACCGGCCTCGATCACGCCGATGTGGCGCTCGATCTCGTACTCCAGCGCCTGCTTGATGAAGCGGAACGAGTTGACGTTCTTGACCTCGGTTTTGATGCCGAATTCTTTTTGTCCGCGAGGCCGCACGCTGATGTTCGCGTCGCAACGCAGCGACCCTTCTTCCATGTTGCAGTCGCTGACGCCGGTGTAGAGGATGATCTCTTTGAGCCGCGTGAGGTACTCGTAAGCTTCCTCTGGCGATCGCATGTGGGGTTCGCTGACGATTTCGGCGAGAGGCACGCCGGTCCGGTTCAAATCGATGGCGGTCTTCGAGGCAGCGTCGGCGAAGCCCTCGTGCAGACTCTTGCCCGCGTCTTCTTCAAGGTGCAGGCGGGTAATGCCGATTTTCTTCTTGCTGCCGCTGAGGTCGATTTCGATGAATCCGAACTCCGCCAACGGCTTGTCATACTGCGAGATCTGGTAGCCCTTCGGCAAGTCGGGGTAAAAATAGTTTTTCCGCGCAAAGATAGAAACTTCGTTGATACGGCACTCCAAAGCCATCGCCGCCAGAGCCGCGAACTCCACCGCCTTCCGGTTCAGCACCGGCAAAGCTCCCGGAAGTCCCAAACACACTGGACACACGTTCGTGTTCGGCGGATCGCCAAAACGAGTCGAACATGAGCAAAAGATTTTCGACACGGTCAGCAGCTGTACGTGGACTTCAAGTCCGATGACCGGCTCATATTTCGCGAGTAAATCCTCGGAAACGGCTGGAGTGGTCGCCATATCGGGAGATTATAACTGGCCTTGTCTGGTGGAGCGCCGGGCGTCCCCGCCCGGCCACGATGCTGCCGGCCTCGGATTCTCTCAGCACGATAGGGGGACGGGCGAGGACGCCCGTCGCTCCATCGTAGGGCTACTGCAGTTGCTTGGCCTGAGGCGGCGCGCTCAAGTACTTTTCCATCGGGATTTCGAAATACATCAGCTCATTGCCTTTTCCGTCGTGAACTCCCATCAGGTAGAAGCTGGCACCGGCCAGCGGATTCGAGATGTCGGCGATATCGAAAAACAGAAAGCCCCGCGCCGTGGAGTGCGGTTCCACCGCCTTGGCGCCAAACTGAGCCTGCTCGATTTCGTCCCACGTCTTGCGGTCCACTCCACCTTTGACCTCTTTTCGCGGCAGCGGAATTGGCATCGTATTCGGCCTGTCATTCCGCGAAGGATGCGAAAGCCGACGCACCAGATCGTCGGTAGTGGAGGGGAACAACTTGCTGCGATCTTTGGTATTCAGCTGGGCCTTCATGCCGACGAGCGAGACGGGCTGATCACCATCATTCGTGATTACGAAAAAGACCGGCATATAACCATGATTGCGGTAGTTGACACTGAAGATCGAAGCTTTGTCCTCCACGTCATACGGATCGACTGCGACCACAACTTTTTCCAGGGGATGGTCGTCGTGCGCCGGGTAGGTGCGGGCGGGCTGCACAGCGGGCATCACAAACTCTTTGGCCGCAAACGCGGCCAGGCAGCAGAGCAGCACGAAAGCACAGACCGCCGCAAAATGAACGACTCGCGGCATGAGCGTGCGAACTGATTCTTGCCTACCTGCATTATGCATACGTGGATTATAGGATGCCGTCAGCGCAATACGAGCTGTACCGTCACCATCCTGTCTCTATCAAAGATGAGATTTTGGTTCCCCATTTAGAATGGGGCTTCTTTCATGTATGCGTTCTACAGTGCGCTGCTTGCCTTTTTTCTGGTCTTGACGCTGCCCTACTGGCTGCTGCAGATGATGCGGCACGGTAAGTATCGGGCAGGGTTACGACAGAGGTTCGGCGCGGTTCCGGCTGCTCTCGCCGGCCGCGGCGAGAAACCGGCAATCTGGGTGCACGCGGTTTCGGTGGGCGAGGTGGTAGCGTCGAGCGCAGTCGTCGAGGCGCTGCGACGGGAGTTCCCGTCCCATCGCGTACTGGTCTCAACGACTACCAGCACGGGGCAGAAACTCGCCGCGCAGCGGTTCGGCGCGGAGAACGTTTTCTATTTCCCTTTGGACTTCGCCTTCGCCGTCCGTCCCTACCTCGATACTCTGCGGCCGGAACTCGTGGTCGTCGCCGAAACGGAATTCTGGCCGAATTTTCTCCGTCTTGCCAAGCGCAGTGGGGCTCGCATCGCGGTTATCAACTGCCGCATTTCCGACCGCTCGTTTCCCGGCTACAAGCGGTTCCGGCTCTGGCTGCCGAAATTGCTCAAGAAGACGCTCGCGAACGTCGATGTTTTTTTAGCTCAGACAGAGGAAGACCGGAAGCGTCTCATAGAAATTGGTGCGCCGGAATCGAAAGTTACGGTCGCGGGCAACCTGAAATTCGATGTGGCTCCTTCGCCACCGCCAGCGATCGTTGCTAGTCTTCGTGACAGCTTCATCCACTCTGGAGCGGGGCCGGTTCTGGTGTGTGGCAGCACGCTCGAGGACGAAGAAGGCTCTCTACTTTCGGCATTTCGCAACATCCTGGCCAATCATTCGAAGGCGGTGATGATCCTTGCACCGCGCCATCCGGAGCGGTTTTCGGAGGTTGCGGCGCTTGTCGAGAAACTCGGATTCCGGATGTGGCGGCGTTCTTTGTGGAGCGGCGAATCGCTCGCTGGCGGCGTGTTTCTGGTCGATAGTATTGGGGAGTTGGCTGCGCTCTATTCGCTCGCTACCGTCGCGTTCGTCGGTGGCAGCCTGGTTCCGCGTGGCGGACACAATATTCTTGAGCCCGCGCTCTATGGCGTCCCCATCGTGACCGGCAATCACTACGAGAATTTCCGCGACGTTGTCAACTTTTTTGCCAGCCGCGAAGCTGTGCGCATCGTCGGAGTAGCGGAACTGCCCCTGGTCTTCATGGAACTGATCGAAAACGACAACGAACGAACGACTCTCGGCCGGAACGCACTGGCGGCGCTCGAATCGCAGCGCGGCGCTACGGCGCGGACAGTCTCGGCGCTCCTCCGGTTGATGGGCGAAGAGCCGCCCAAGGGCTCCGCATGAATCCACTCACCGGACTCTACGGCGCGGCCGCCGCTCTGCGAAACAAGCTGTTCGATCGCGGCGTGCTGCCTTCCCGTCGGCTGGAGCGACCCGTGGTCAGCGTCGGGAATCTGTCGGTCGGTGGTTCAGGCAAGACTCCACTCGTGATTGCACTCGGCGAACTGTTGAAGGAGCGGGGCATTCGATTCGACGTGCTCGCACGCGGATATCGCCGGAAGACTCGCGGCGTCTTGGTAGTTGAGGCCGATGGGAACGCCGCCGACTTCGGCGATGAGCCGTTGCTGATCGCGCGCCGGCTGGGCGTTCCGGTTATCGTCGGTGAAAGCCGTTATGAAGCGGGCCGAGTTGCCGAGCAGAAATTCGACCCACAATTGCACATTCTCGACGACGGCTTCCAGCATCGGTCTCTGGTTCGCGATTTTGACATCGTACTGGTGACAGAGGGCGACTTTGACGACAGGCTGTTACCCTCGGGGCGCCTGCGCGAGCCGATTTCGTCACTGCGACGGGCGGATGCGATCGTGTTGCCGAGAGATTTTCTTGGACAAAACTTTTCTGTGCACGAATTGACGATCGAAAGTCTCGCACGGCAAGGGAAACTCATCTGGCGAATGACACGGGAAATCTTAATGCCCGCCGCGCCCGCCGCGCCGATTGTCTTCTGTGGTATCGCGAGGCCGCGGCAGTTCTTCGGCCAGGTGCGCGCCGCCGGAATCACGCCTGCGGCGGAAGTCGAATTTCGCGACCACCATGCCTATGACGGAAGTGACATTAAGCGCCTGATTGCCATGCGCGGTAAGGTTGGGGCCGGCGGCTTTCTGACCACTGAGAAAGATGCGATCAATCTAGGGCCATTGCAGGAGGATCTCAAGCCGTTGGCGGTCGCCGCGCTAAGCCTTACACTCGAGCATCCCACTGACGTTCTGGATATCATTTTGGCAAGAATCACGGAACGAGAGCCCCGCTCGTGAGAAAATCTTGGGTTGCACCCGAGGACCCAGCATATTGTGACCCGGCATATTGATGACAAAGCATATTAAAGAAAACGACCGTCTGCGGAAGATCGTCGAATCGTTTCCCAAGCTGACGGTAACCGTCCTCGCAGATCTCGTCGCCGATGAGTTTGTCTTCGGCGAGATTTCTCGAGTCTCGCGCGAAGCGCCCGTGCTGATTTTGAAGCACCGCGATCGCAAGATCGTTCCCGGTGGCGGCGCCAATGCGATCTGCAACCTTGCCGACCTCGGAGTCAACGTCTTGCCGGTTGGAGTCGTGGGTGACGACGAGCCGGGAAAGCTGCTGTTGCGCGCCTTCCGTCACAAGCACATCCCGGTCAGCGGAGTCTTGAAAGACCGGAGCTACACCACCGTAACCAAAACGCGCATCCTGGCCGGATTCGCGCACACCGCCGGACAACAGGTCGTGCGCCTTGACCGCGAACCCGGTGAAGGCCCCAATGGACATCTGCGCCGCGAACTCGTACTTGCCGCCCGCGAATACACACGGGCCTCCGATGCGCTGCTGGTTTCCGACTATGGATACGGCGCCGCCACGCCCACCCTGCTGAATGTGATTCGAGAAAAGCGCGGGCTCGACAAGGTTCCCGTGACGCTCGACTCACGCCATCGCATGCTGGAGTTTTCCGGCGTCACCGCCGCTACGCCGAATGAATCTGAGGTGGAAGAAGTTCTCGGCATCCGCATCGGCAACGATTGGGAGCGCCTTCTGGCTGCCGGCGACCAGATTGCGGGCGAGATGAATTTGGAGTCGTTGCTGATCACGCGCGGTAAGGATGGCATGGTGGTATTTCCGCGCCGCCACAAGCCGGTCGATATTCCCATCCACGGCAGTGATGAAGTCGCCGACGTGACCGGCGCCGGCGATACCGTCATCGCGACTTTTACGGCTGCCCTGGCTGCGGGCGCAACCGCCGAAGAGGCCGCCCACCTGGCAAACTACGCGGGCGGCATCGTGGTCATGAAGCGCGGGACGGCCACAGTCAGTCAGCAGGAATTACTGGAGGCACTCGATAAGACACCGCCGGTCGCGCGAGAGCATTAGCTCGGGACGCAGGGCGGTTCGTATCAGAGGCGGTTCGTGTCAGGGGACGCTTTCAGGCGTGCCGAAAGTGCCAACTTAGAAAGCGCCTTTAGGCGCCGGGGCCGAGCGGGATTTGCCCAGCCCCTGAAGGCGAATCCGGTTTCGAAGACTTTCGGCATCGCTAGAGCGCTGCCCTGATACAAAGTCCAAGTTTTTTCAGCGGCCTGCTAAATCGAGACATTGAGCACATCACTCCATCAGAAGATTGTTTCGCGCGACGAACTTCAGCGACGTGTGGCGAATTGGCGGCGCGGTGGCGATCGCATCACGCTGGCCAATGGTGTTTTCGACCTGCTGCATGTTGGCCACGTTCGCTACCTGCATGCCGCGCGGGAACTTGGCGGCAAACTGATTGTCGCGGTGAACGCAGACGCTTCCGTGCGCGAGTTGAAGGGCGAAGGTCGTCCAGTAATTCCGGCCGAAGAGCGCGCGGAGATTCTGGCGTCGCTGGCGGATGTGGACGCCGTGGTAGTTTTTTCAGAAAAGGATGTGCGCGCGATCATCCGCGAAATACGTCCTGATTTTCATGCGAAGGGCACCGACTACACGGTAGAGAGTGTCCCCGAGCGCGATGAGGTCGAAGCCTGTGGAGGCCGGATGGTCATCGTGGGTGATCCCAAGGATCACTCGGCCACCGAGATCATTCGCTCCAGGTCGCGGCTGGGGCCGCGAAAATCGTGAGGCGGTACGGATGGCGGTGCTGACTGCGACAGGGCGGTTTGCGACAAGAATGACCCACTCCTCTTCTCCCGCACCCGGCACTCCACGATTCGATAGCCTGCTCATCGTGCGCCTCAGCGCCATGGGAGACATCATTCACACGCTGCCCGCCGCATCCGCGCTGCGCCAGGCTTTCCCTCAGGCCACCTTGGGATGGCTCATTGAAGAGCGCTGGGCGGAACTGCTATGCACGCTGCGTTATCCGAGATCGGGGCGGCGCTCGCCGCAGCGCCCGCTGGTCGACCGCGTTCATTCCGTCAACACATCAGAATGGCGCCACGCGCCGTTCTCGTTTAACACCTGGCAGCAGATGGCCGTGGGGTTAAGTCAGTTACGCGGAATTCAATACGACGCGGTGATTGATTTCCAGGGCGCGGTCCGTTCGGCATTGCTGGCACGCTGGTCGGGCGCGCCCATTGTGTATGGGAGCGCACAACCGCGTGAGAACGCTTCGAGCATGTTTTACACACGAAGCGTGTTGCCGAACGGCACTCATGTCGTTGAACAGGCGCTTGCGCTGGCGGGAGCGATCATCCCAACGGCGACCATTCCCACGCGGATGGCGGAACCTCAGGTAGAGTTTCCCGTGGACCCTGATGCGGAGAACAAGATTGCTGGCCTGACGGCGGATGTGAACGACTTCGCGATTCTTAATCCCGGCGCGGGCTGGGGAGCAAAGCGGTGGCCGGCCGAGCGTTACGGACAGGTTGCGAAGGAACTTGCAAAAGATGGATTGTGTTCGCTTGTGAACTCCGGGCCGGGAGAAGAAGAACTGGCCGTCGCGGTGGAAGCGGCCGGCGAAGGGGCGGCGCGAAGAGTCTCCTGCTCGGTTTCTGAGTTGATCGCGCTCACGCGCCGCGCTCGTCTGCTGATCGGCGGCGATACTGGGCCGATGCACCTGGCGGCCGCTTTGAAAATTCCGGTAGTGGCAATTTTTGGTCCAACAAATCCGGCGCGCAACGGTCCCTTCGGAACGCGATCGATTGTGCTGCGACGCGCAAGCAGTATGACTGATCACACCCGGCACCGCGAGCCGGAACAGGGGCTGCTCAGAATCACCGTCGATGAAGTCGTGGCGGCGGCCCGGAAGCTGTTGCAGAGTCCTATCGCAGAAATTCGTGTTGCGAGACCAGAGTGAATGACGAAAGTGAATGAACCTTCACAACCCGGATCGCGACCCTCGCTGACCGCCGGCGACACCTGGTCGCGCGTCGCCCGTCGCATCCGCGTGCCCCTGGGATTTATTTTTGCGCTTGTTTATATCTGGCTCGCGCGGCCAACGCGAACATCGCTTATCGCGGGCGCACTGGTGATGCTTCCTGGGCTAGTTTTGCGCGGACTGGCTTCCGGCCACGTGCAAAAAGACAAGCAGCTCACCATCAGCGGCCCCTATGCCTATACTCGCAATCCTCTTTACCTCGGCTCGCTCATGCTGGCCGCCGGCTTCGCCATCGCGGCGCGCAGTTGGTGGATTGTCGCGGTCATGCTCCTGATGTTCGCAGTGATTTATGCCCCGGTCATCGCTGGCGAAGAACGCTACCTCCGCCAGACATTCCCCGAGTACGACGACTATGCCCGCCACGTTCCACGCATGTTGCCGCGACTTACCCCATACGGCAGCCAGCAGAGTGCGTATTCTTCCACACGCTACTGGAAGCACCGCGAATACGAGGCAAGCATCGGATGCGCGGTCGTGCTGGCGGTCCTGATCGTGAAGCTGCTGTGGTAATCTGCCGGGAGGTTTCGCTCCACACAAGGACCGCAGAAAGAGTGCTGACCTTCGTCCGTTATTGCCGGATGGTAACCGCCTTGCTGATCGCGGCCATGTTGTCGGCGCAGCAAGCTCCGCCCACAGCAACAACAACGATCGGCCCCGCTCCCGTGCAGATCACGCCTCCCCGCCGCAACTATCGTTTTCCCGATGGACGAACCTACGTCTATTCGGTGGAGTGGCATTTGATCACCGCCGGGACCGCTGTCCTGAAAATGGAAGCCGCCGGGAGCGAGCGCAAAGTCACCGCGTCCGCCGAATCCTCGGGAGCCGTCAACGTCATCTTCCCTGTGCACGACCGTTTCGAGTCGCGCTTCGATCCCCGGACGTTCTGCTCGCTCTCGATCTTCAAGCACAGCGAGGAAGGCTCGCACAAGCGCGAGACGTCGATCCACTTCGATTACGCGCGCAAAAAAAGCACGCTCGATGAGAAGAACCTGAAGACGGGCGAGACCAAGCACGTCGAGAACGATCTTGCCGGCTGCGCTACCGACGTGATTACCGGCTTCTACTACCTGCAGTCGCTGCCGCTGCAACCGGGCGCCAGCTACGAGTTCCCGATCAGTGACGGGAAAACGACGATCGTCCGCGCCAGCGTGGACAAGCGCGAACAGATCAAAGTGCCGGTCGGAACGTTCCCGGCCGTGCTGGTTACGGCCGAAGCCACCTCCGGCCCGCTGCGGTCCAAGGGCAAAGTATGGGTATGGTATTCGGAGGATGCAAGCCACACGCCGGTGCAAATGCGCGCCAAGCTGGGATGGGGCACACTCCTATTTCGTCTGCAGAGAATCGAGAAGTAAGTCCTACTTCAGCGCCACCACCGCCTGCTTCGCCTTCGCCAGTTCCGGACGCTCTGAACTCGACCCTTCACAAGTCTTGACGAGCACGGCGTAATACTCCGTTGCCTCGGAAGCTTGCCCCGCCATCTCCGCCGCCTGGGCTGCGCCATACAGGCTATTGAAGCGATTCGGGAAGAACTTCAGACCAGTCTTATATTCTGCGAGAGCCTGCTCCGGGCGCTTCATCTCAATCAGCATGTCGGCGAGCATCTCCCGGGCAGGTAGTCCTCCATCCGGTTCGTCTCCGGACGATTCCTGCTTCTCGGCCATAGCGCGCAAGGCCGCAATGGCATCATCATTCTTGCCCTGCGCATGATCCAGCCACGCCGCCGCTTCCTTGCGATCCTGATCTACGGCTTCGGCAGAGCCTTTCTTCTTCTGATCGAGAAGAGTTTTGTGAATGGCGTCAATGTGTTCTATATCAGTGCGTGCTTGCGCGACGTTGCCACTGCGGGCGGCGCCGATCGCCCGCGCCCAATAGGTAATGGAAGCATCCCCAGTGCGCGCCTCGGGAACGGGCGTCAAAGAAGCTGCCTCGGCCCAGTGGTGCATCTCCAACGCGTAGCGGGCGGGAAAAGCGACCAGCGCGTAGACGCGAGGATCGAATCCCATTCCGTACATGTCTTTCATCGACGGCATGGCTTTCACTTCTTCGATCACTTTGAGGGCATCGGCTTCGCGTCCACTCTGCATATAGGCGGACACGAGGAAATCCATGGCGTGGAACTGGTGACCTTCGCCGCCCATGTGCATCGCCGCCGTCTTGCGCGTTGCTGCGATGGACGCCAAATTCGAATTGATGTCGTCCTGCCAGAGCCCGAGTCGAGCGAAGATATGCGACGGCATGTGCAGCGCATGCGGAGCGGCGGGAGCGATCTGCGCGTATCGGCGAGCGGCAGGCAAGCCGAGTTGCGCCAACTGGGGCTTGTCATAGCTGTGGATCAGGTAATGCACAACTCCGGGATGATTGGGCTCGGCGGCGAACAGCTTCTCCAGGACGGCGCCAGCTTCCTTGCGGTTAGCAAACGTGGTGTCGTTGTCGGGCTCGGCCGCCAGCAGCGAGAGCGCATAAAAAGCAGCCGCCTCGTGGTCGTCCGGGTACTTCCGGTACACCTTCTCCATCGCGACGGAGTAAGCCATGGCTCGGGCTTCGTGGTCCGCTTTCTTGCTGTTGGAATAGAACGCCTTCAGCGCCTGGATGTAATCGCGCTCGCGGTCAGTCGTCCCGGCCTTCATCTTGCCGGCCTTCTTCAACTCCGCCGAGGCTCGCTTGATAGTTGGTGCATCCGGTCGATTCCAGAGCTGATGCCACTGGCTCATGGCCTCGCCCCAGTACGCCATGGCGCACTTCGGGTCCTGCTTTTCGACGTCGAGAAAAGTCTTCTCCGACTCTTCGTACCAGAACGAATGCAGCAGCGCGACACCCTTTTCGAATGTCTTCTGCGCGTCCGGAGTACACGACACGGGAAAACGCACCGTGCCCAGTTGTTCCTGCGTGAGCTCCTCGTGATGATGACCTTCGTCGGCCGCCGCCACGCCGGAGAATGCCGCAGCAATACATAGAACCCAGATTAGTTTGCGCATGGAGCACCCCAGTCGGAGTCTAGTAGGCGAGTTGAGGCGGGGTCAAGGCGGAGGCGGGAGAAGGGAACTGGGCACCCTTAGAGCGCCCCCCTCGTTGATGAAAAGAGAAGCTACATTGCTCGTTTAAATCCGGACGCTGCGCGGGGCGTGGAGCTGACATTAAGTTGAGCGAGGCTGCGCTGGGGCTGGAGCTGAGCTGACCGAACGGTGCTCTATACTAAACACTAACAGCTTGCGGTACAGTCCTCACGTTTTTGAGCGATGTTCTATGGCAGTGAAATCGATCAGCCTGAAAAGGTTTAATATTCTTGCTGCGTACACTCGCCGGCCCACGGCATTTCTCCTCAGCGAAGAGCTCGAACATCTCGCAACCAACGGTGATCGGGTCTTGGGTGTGCTAATCAGAGATAAAATCGATGGTGAGGATGCCCGTTAATTCGTAGAAAGTAGCGACTCTCACATCCGCGGTCATAATGGGCCGAGGGTGGTTTTTTCTGCCAAGAAAAAGGAGAGAGTCGCTATGAAGAGACGATACCAGATCGACCAGCAACGAGCG
>WNFA01002211.1_pt1 | contig 19470 bp, 17 predicted proteins | sample 5400481 | NCBI WGS metagenome assembly WNFA01 (sample SAMN13153340, study PRJNA577476) | soil metagenome | isolation source: 120 cm saprolite under Douglas fir tree site 2 hole 1 replicate 2 | place: USA:California | collected 2015-04-18
GAGGCGAGGTGCCCTATCCCTCGCGCGCCGGATCAAGGGCGGCGGAAGAGAATGCTATTGCCGACACCGCGCGCCGAACCATCACGGACTTCCATGCGTTGTTTGAGCAACGCCAGTTTTCGCGCGCTCTGGAAGTGGCGTGGGGTCTCGTGTCTGCGGTGGACAAATACATTGTGGAGAGCCAGCCCTGGGCTCTGGGTGAGAAGCAGGACGACGAAAGCCGGTCGCGTCTGGGAACCATTCTCTACACCAGCGCCGAAGCGCTGCGGATCGTGACCGCTCTGGCGCATCCCGTTATCCCCGAAGCCACGGCGAAGATCTGGGCGCAAATGGGGCTGGGCGATATACGGCAATTCCCGCTTTCCGATCTGCAGTGGGGGCAGCTTAAGCTGGGGACAAGATTGGGCGAAGTGCAAGCCGTCTTCCCGCGGGCGGACAAAAGCACCATCGAAAGGATGCAACGGATGGAAGAGCAGGATCGCGGCGCTGCGGCGGTCGCAGTCGAAGAAGAACAAATGCAACAGGTTACGCCCGCACCGCCGGCAGGTGCGCCACCACCCGTTGCGGCCACAACTGACGGCAAAATCAGTATTGAAGACTTCGCCAAGGTTGAATTACGCGTAGGGCAGGTAAAGGTGGCGGAAAGAGTGAAAGGCGCCGACAAATTGCTGCGCTTAGAAGTTGATCTCGGGACAGAAGTTCGGCAGGTGGTGGCCGGAATTGCCGAAGCCTATGCACCGGAGACGCTGAATTGCGCGGGCTGGAATCGAATGGAATGATTGTGGCAGCATCGCCCGAAGGCGGGAAGCCGGTGCTGGCATCATTTTTGGAGGATGTTCCCGTGGGGACGCGGCTGAAGTAAACCGGACCTCGGGCGTCGGACGTCAGACCCTAGCCGCCGATTACGAATCTCCAATCTAATGCGCGAGGTCTGGGATCTAACGTCCGAGGTCTGACGCCCGAGGTCCGAAGTCCGATGTTCATAGATTCCCACGCTCATCTCGAGATGGAGCAGTTCGATGCCGACCGCGAACAGATGATTGCGCGAGCGCGGGAGAACCGCGTCGACAAGATCGTTGCCATTGGCAGCGGGACTGGCCCGGGATCACTGGATTGCGGCATTCAGCTGGCCGAACGCTACGAATTTATTTACGCGACCATCGGCATTCATCCTCATGAAGCCAGGCTGGCGACCGACGCCGACTTTCAGGAACTGGAACAACTGGCGAAGCGGCCGAAGGTGATAGCCTGGGGTGAAATTGGCCTGGACTACTTCTACGATCATTCCCCGCGTGAGTTGCAGCAAAAGGTCTTCCTCGGGCAGATGGAACTGGCGCGGACAGCCAAGCTGCCCATCGTGATCCATTGCCGGCCTTCCGACAAAAGCGAGAACGCATGGGACGACTGCCTCGAGCTGCTGGAGCAACATTGGAGATCGAACAGCCTGGGAGGAATTCTGCACTGCTTCACCGGAAGCTGGGCTCACGCCAAACGCGCGCTGGACCTGGGCTTCATGATTTCCTTCGCCGGCAACATAACCTTCCCCAAAGCGCAGCCAATCCGCGATGCCGCCAAGGAAGTGCCGCTGGAGCGCACGCTCATCGAGACCGACTCACCCTTTCTCGCCCCGGTACCGTATCGCGGCAAGCGCAACGAACCGGCATTTGTAAAGGAAGTCGCAAGACAATTGGGTGAGCTCCGCGGTCTTTCCACGGAAGAAGCCGGACGCCGGACAGCCGCCAACTTCTACGACTTTTTCAAACTCTCAGAGTCCGGGGGAGCATCCTAAATTCGTTAACCACGAAGGACACGAAGTTACACTAAGGAACCCTCAGCCTTCGTGTAACTTCGTGTCCTTTGTGGTTTATGAACTGAGACACTACCCGGCATTCGGGATTTGTTCACTGAGGCGCTTCTTCTGATAATCTCAGAGGTTGTATTTAACGTTTTCAGAGAGCGCTCCAAATGCCGGAAAACAGTTTCGACATCGTCAGCAAGATCGATCTGCAGGAAGTCTCCAACGCCATCCAGCACGCGCTGAAGGAAGTTCACACCCGTTTCGATTTGAAGGACTCGAAATCCAACATTGAACTCGAGGGCAAGGACGCGATTGTGCTGCACTCGATCGATGAATTCAAACTGAAAGCGGTGAGCGACATCCTTCAACAAAAACTGGCCAAGCGCGGAGTGCCGCTGAAAGGTCTGACGCACGGGCCGGTGGAGTCGTCCCTGGGGGGCGCGGCCAAGCAGAAGATCACCATGCAGCAGGGCGTTCCGATCGAGAAGGCGAAAGAGATCGTAAAGCTGATCAAGACCTCCAAGAACAAGGTGCAGGCCTCGATTCAGGGAGACCTGGTGCGCGTCAGCGGCAAGGACCGGGATTCGCTACAAGGGGTCATCGCCCTGCTGAAGCAGCATGATTTTGGGATCGACATGCAGTTTACTAACTACCGGACCAACTAGTGAGCACACCCGCCACCATCAACGGGAACGGTTTCTTCGAGTTGCTGCGCGAAGACCTGGCTGCGATTGAGCGTGAATTTGGACGGGACACGGTTTCGGGAGTCGAAGCCATCACTGAGATCGGCGAATACCTGCGTGGAGGCGGGGGAAAGCGCATCCGTCCCGCGCTCCTATTGTTGTCCGCGAAGCTGCTCAACTATCAGGGCCGCGGAGCAGTCCGGCTGGGCGCGGTGGTGGAGATCATCCACACTGCCACCCTCGTCCATGACGACATTATTGACGAGGCCCAGACCCGGCGTGGGCGGCCCGCGGCCAACACGCAGTGGGGCAATTCGAAGTGCGTGCTGGCCGGCGACTGGCTGTACATGCAGGCTTTCAAGGTCGCTGTGCAGGAGCGCAACTTTCGCATCCTGGACACGTTGATCGACCTGACCCAGCAGATGGTGGAAGGCGAGCTGCTGCAGATGGAAAAGCTGGGCAAGTTGATCTCTCTGGATGAACATTTCAATTTGATCTTCCGCAAAACCGCCTGCCTTTTTTCCGTTTGCATGCGCATGGGTGGCCCTGGAACGTTGCACTCCGGAAGAGCGCGGGGCCATCGAGACGGTGCTCCGCGAGCGCGCCTTCGACGGCGTCACTCACCGGGAAATCATGGCCATTCTGGAGCGCTATGGTTCGCTCGAAGCGGCCAACGCGCGCGCCGCCCAATACGCCACGCTCGCGCGCAACGCGATCTGCAGTTTTCCCGACAGCGAGATCAAGCGTGCGCTGCTATGGGCGCCGGAGTTCGTGGTCGCGAGAGAGAAGTAGGGGAAAACCGTCGTTGGCCTTTTGGCCAAAGCCCGTTGCCACAAGCTGAAAATCCGTTTCTGAAAAGTCGACAACCTCCCCTGATTGTTCGGGCCAACGACCAGCGGCCAAGGACCAACGACCAACGACTACCTCCGAACCGCAATTCCCATCATCTCAAACCGTCCACCCCTCAGCAGCGGCCCTGAACCGATGAACGCTCGCGCCGGCAATTGCTTCGAGAAACGATCGAGGTAGGCTTTGTTGAAACTCTCCCACAGGGAGATGTCAGGCGAGAAAATCTGGATCGAAACCAGGTCGTCCATGGTTCGAACCCGTCAAAGAGGAACTTTAATTCCTGGTCCACGCTGGCTGGAGCCAAACCGGTAGCCGGATCGACCCCAATTCGTCCTGCGAGATAAAGCGTGTCCCCAACCAGCACCGCATCACTGAATGGCAAGGCTGCCTTGCGGGGAAGATTGAAATAAGTGCGGCCACGTGGGTTCGATTCGGATGGCACTCGACTAACCTCCTGGTCAGGAATTGGGGTAGACTCGGTATGTCAGGGGAAATCCGTTTCTCCCCGAGAACCGTAATACCACAGGCAGTTTAATCGAAGGATCCAAGCCCAACCCCCTTAAGGAGACCAAATCATGAAAAAGTTGTTGGTTTTTGCACTGGCTGTGTCCGTCATGCTGACCGTGGCGGGTTTCGCACAGGACATGTCAAAAGACAGCGGCATGAGCAAAGCTCCGGCGGCACCGCTGAAGAACCTCAAAGGAACCGTCAAGGCAGACGGCGACAAGCTGACATTTGTCTCCGACAAAGACAGCAAGGCGTGGGACATTGTCAATCCTGAAGCCGTAAAGGGGCATGAAGGCCATCATGTCGAATTGAGCGCGCACGTGTACGCCGACAAGGGCCAGATTCACGTCATGAGCGTGAAGATGCTCAAGGCAGAGAAGATGGACAAGATGGACAACATGTCGAAGTAGCAGTCCGGGCAGCGAAAGTACCGAGGGCGGCAAAGGCCGCCCTTTTTCTTTATACTAACGAACACTAGCGCGGCCGGAACCACGGCTTACAGATGGCAGGATTGCTCTCATCAATCGGACGTCACGGATACCTTCTGGTATTTTTCGTTGTCCTCGCCGAATCCCTGGGAATGCCTGTCCCTGCGGCGATAGCGCTGGTGGCGGGAGGCGCGGCCGCCGCATCCGGAGCTCTTAGCCTGACCAAGCTTTTGTTGCTGGCAGTAGCCGCCATGCTGGTGGGCGATTCCCTGTTGTTTGTACTCGGCCGTTCGATGGGATGGAGTCTGCTCGGCTTCCTCTGCAAGCTTTCGATGAACCCCGAAACCTGCATTCTGCGATCGGCCGAATCGTTCTACAAGCGCGGCAAAATCACACTCCTGTTCGCCAAGTTCATCCCCGGAATCAACACCATGGCGCCGCCGCTGGCGGGCAGCATGAAAATGCCCGTGCACGACTTTCTGCGATTCGATGTTTTAGGAGCGTCTTTCTACGCGCTGGCCTATGTGAGTTTGGGATTCTTGTTTCGAGACTTTCTGGCTTCCATGGTGCGTGGGTTTCAAACGGCAGGCCGCGCCGTCGAAGCGGTGACCGTGCTCGCGATCATCGGTTACGCCGTGTATCGGATATTGCTTTACCGCAAACACGCCGTCTACCGGGTGGTGCCGCGGGTGCAGGTGGAAGAGTTGTCCAGCAGGCTGGCGTCGGGCGACAAAGACAAAATCCTGCTGATGGATGTACGCAGCCACGGATACTACGATGCTGGGGCGGCACGCATCAAGGGATCAATCCGCCTGGAACCGAATAATCTGACCGAAGAACTCAAGACCCTGCCCAAGGACAAAGACATTTATGTCTACTGTACTTGACAGCGCGAAGCGACCAGCGCCCGGGTGGCGCACATGCTGCGGGAAAACGGATTCAACGCGTTCGTAATTGTCGGCGGACTGACGGCCTGGCGCAAAGCTGGAAATCCGACGGAGTCCGTACCCAGGGATGATTTGGTAAAGCTGCCGACGTTTTCGTGAGTCGGACGTCGGACCTGGGGCGTCAGACCTCGGCATTGATTCTGTCCGAGGTCTGACGTCTGACGCCCGACGCCGATTTTCCTATGGCCTCCAATCAAGAAGTCGAGATAAAGTTCCGCGTAGACGACCAACGCACTCTGACGCGTCGACTGCGTGCGGCAGGGTTCCGGCAGGTAACTCGCCGCACCAGAGAGCAGAACACTCTGTATGACCTGCCTGGCAGCCCGCTGCGAAAACGTGGCGAACTTTTTCGTCTGCGCAAGTACGGAACGGGATGGTTGCTGACTCATAAGGCAAAAAGCAAAGTCACCCGGTACAAGACCCGGGTCGAGACCGAAACCAAAATTGCCGACGGCGACAAACTGGAAAAGATCTTGCTGGCTCTCGGTTACGCACCCACGTTCCGCTACGAAAAATATCGCGCGGAATGGAGTGATGGCCAGGGCCACGTGGTCGTCGACGAAACGCCCATCGGATGGTATGGCGAAATCGAGGGGCCGGGAAGCTGGATCGATCGCACTGCGCAGCGCCTCGGAATCGACCGCAAGTCATACATCACGCAAAGCTACGCCGAGTTGTTCTTCGCCTGGAAGCGGCAAACCCGAAGCCGGGCGAGCGAGATGACGTTCCAGGCGGCACGGAATTCCAAGAATGCGCCTTAAATGAAGAGCCCTCAATAACTGTTAACAACCTTTTACATTCTGGTGCAGCATCCGCTATGACTTTGCGTGCTCAGCTGCGTCTAACGCAGCAATACCCCGAGCGACACGGAGGCAGGCGTGCTGAGGGTGGGGCGAGGTCTCTGCTATGCGGCGGCAGTCATCGGCCTAAGCCTGCCGGGCGTGCTCTTCGCGGCGCCGCCCTCGCCCACGTTTGCCAAAGTCACGATTCCGCGAGTGAGCAGTCCTCCCTTGCTTGAAGACTTCCTGGAAATGAAACCCAGTCCGGCCTGGGACGGCAAGTTGGCCAAGGTCGACCACTTTATCCAGCGGGTTCCCAGCGACGGAGAACCGGTGTCGCAGCGTACCGAGGCTTATCTCGGCTACGACGACAAGAACCTGTACGCCATCTTCATCTGTTTCGATAACGACCCGCAGAAGGTTCGCGCCCGGCTTTCCCGGCGGGAAGATGTGTTCGACGACGACAGCGTCGAACTCATGCTGGACACATTTCACGATCACCGCCGGGCATACGCGTTTTTTTCCAACCCTTTGGGGGTGCAGGCCGACGCCTTGTGGACCGAAGGCCAGGATTTCGATTTTTCCTTCGACACGATCTTCGACTCGGAGGCCAAGCTCACGTCGGAAGGCTTCGTGGTCAAGTTGGCTATTCCTTTTCGCAGCCTTCGCTTTGCCTCGAACGATCCGCAGACCTGGGGAATCCTGCTGGACCGGGACGTCCGGCGCAACAACGAAAGCTCATTCTGGCCGCGGTATTCAAGCCGGATCGAAGGTCGTTTGAATCAGGAGGGGGAAGCTGCGGGGCTCGAGAACATCTCTCCCGGGCACAATTTTCAGCTCATCCCGTATGGAATTTTTCGTTCGTTTCGAGATCTGGACCTGCGCGATCTGGATCATCCGACCTTCACCCAGCGCGATGCGTTCGGGCAGATCGGTCTGGATGCCAAGGCGGTGCTGAAGGACAAATTCGTACTGGACGCTACCGCGAATCCCGATTTCAGCCAGATCGAATCCGACGATCCGCAGGTGACCGTCAATCAGCGCTTCGAAGTCCAGTTTCCCGAGAAGCGCCCGTTCTTTCTGGAGAACTCCAACTATTTCCAGACCCCCATTCCTCTGCTTTTCACCCGCCGCATTGTCGATCCCCAGTGGGGCGCGCGCCTGACGGGGAAGGACGGGCCCTGGGCGCTGGGAATGCTGGTGGCCGATGACGCTTCGCCCGGCACTGAGGTCGCGCCGGATAACTCTCTGTTTGGGAAGCATGCATACTTCGCCGTAGGCCGGGTTAGCCGTGACCTGGGAAGCCAGTCTTCACTGGGAGTAATGTTCACCGATCGCGAGGTGGGCCCGTATTTCAACCGGGTGGGCGGAATCGACGGTCGCTTCAAACTCAATTCCAACTGGGTCGCCAGTTTTCAGGGGGTCCTGAGTTCCACGCTTTGCAGCGACACTCGCAATGACAGTTGCACGTTCGGAACCTATCTCGCCGGTCCCGCGGCCGAGGTCATCCTGCAACGCGCCGGACGAAAACTGAATTACATCATGGACTATGCCGATCGCAGCGACGGATTTCGCACCTTCACCGGCTTCGATCCACAGCCTGACATTCACAATCTTTATCACCGCCTGGAATACAGTTTCCGTCCGGAGGGGAAACATCTGATTTCCTGGGGACCGCAGATGGAGGTCTACCACACGTTCGATCACGAAGGGAACTACCTGGGCTCAGGCTATTTTCCGGCACTCAAGATGGAGTTTGTCGGCCAGACCTTTCTCAACTTTTTCTACGCAAAAGAAATGGAATTGCTGCGGCCAAAGGATTTCAGTGTTTTGACCAGCAATCAGAAGTACGTTCGCCACACCACTGAAGTCGAGTTCAGAACGAGCCTCTACCGCCCCATCTCCTTGCAGCTGGATTATCGCTTCGGCAGCCGCGTGAACTACGACTCGCCCGACAACGTCGCCCCATTTCTCGCGGGGCGGACCAGCGTCACCACCACCCTGACGGTCCGGCCCAGCAAGGCGCTACGCATCGATAACACGTATCTGCTATTGCGGCTGCACAATCGCCTGGGAGCGGTCGGGAGTATGAATAACCACATCATCCGTTCCAAGTGGAACTATCAGTACACCAAGAAACTGTCGTTCCGCTTTATCGGCGAGTACAACGCAGTTCTGGCCAATCCCGCGTTTACTTTTCTGGAAACGACCAAGAACTTCAATGCAGATTTTCTGATCACATATTTGGTGCATCCCAGCACGGCATTGTATGTCGGCTACAACAGCAATCTGGAAAACGTGCTGCTACCGCCAAGAAATGATGTGGACGGAGATCTGCTGCACGGAGGCCGACTGAGGAACGATGGACGGGGGCTGTTCGTAAAAGCGTCGTACCTGTTCCGCTTCTGAATCACCCACGACCCACGTAGGCCCGGGATGTCCCGTCCGGGCAGGCGAGCGAAAGCTCGCCAGGGTTTAGGAAACCAACCTTGTATTGCGGAGCTTCGCTCCGCCGGGCAGGTGGGACATCCTTCGACTTCGCTCAGGACAGGCTCTGCCCCTACCTGTTCATACGTCAATTCAGGGCTTTCGCTACAGAACCGGGGCGGGGTTGGCGCAGAACTTGTCGAACGCGCTTTTCAACTCGGAGGCGATATCCGATGCCTCGCGATGCTCGATGTCGCTGCGTTGCATCATGTGGACTACTTTACCGTCGCGCAGCAACGCGATCGAAGGTGAAGACGGCGGATAGCCCACAAAATAGGAGCGCGCACGGTCCGTGGCGTCTTTGTCCTGTCCGGCAAACACGGTGAACAATTTATCGGGGCGGCTCGAGTGCTGCAACGCGGCGCGGACCGCGGGACGCATCCGGCCGGCGGCGCATCCGCAAATGGAGTTAACCACTACCATTGTGGTGCCGGGTTGGTTGACTACGGCGCGATCGACGTCAGCGGGTGTTCGCAGTTCCTGAATGCCGAGGCGGGTTAGTTCTTCGCGCATCGGGATCACCATGATCTCTGGGTACATTTTTTCTCCTCAGTGTAATTACTTGCTGCCATCTATTAATAAAGACGCGCAAATCTTCAGTTTCGAGTCCCGCAAGTCACACCGGGATGTGTCCCGATGTACCCGCAAAGGCCCGACCTGACACTTCTCCTAGTCATATATAGTGACAACAATCATATCATCATGATGATTCTGGAAAACCTGCCTTTGGCCCCTTTGACCACCCTTAAAGTAGGCGGCCCGGCACGTTATTTCACTGAGTCCAAAACGGCCACGGAGGTGGGTGAGGCGGTGCAGTTTGCACACTCGCGAAACCTACCTCTTTTTGTCCTGGGTGGCGGCAGCAACCTGGTGATCTCTGACGCGGGTTGGCCCGGCCTGGTTCTGAAAATTGCAATTTCAGGGATCGATGAGCGCAGCAGTAACGAGAATGGCAGGACCCTCTTCGAAGTAGGAGCGGGCGAGGAGTGGGACAGATTCGTGGCCCGGGCCGTAACCAGGAATTTTGCCGGCGTCGAATGTCTGAGCGGCATTCCGGGCAGCGTGGGCGGCACACCCGTACAAAACGTAGGGGCTTACGGTCAGGAGGTCGCCGAGACCATCGATTCCGTACTCGTGCTGGACCTGCGAGACGGTCAACTTCGCGAGCTCTGCGGAGAAGCCTGCGGCTTCCAATATCGAACCAGCATCTTCAACACCAGTGAGCGCGGACGCTTCATCATCCTGCGCGTAACCTACTCCTTGACCCCAGGTGGCAAACCTCGCATCGAATATCAGGATCTGAAGAGACACTTCGCAGGCTTCCAGCAAACTCCCTCTCTGACCAGCACCCGGGAAGCGGTGCGACGCATACGCGCCGGTAAGGCCATGCTGATCACTCCGGGAGACGAGGATTGCCGTAGCGCCGGATCTTTCTTCAAAAATCCCGTACTTGCAGCTGGTCAATACGACGAGTTGAACCGGCGGGCGGTTGCGAAGAGTTTGCAGATCCCCAGCTACCCTGTGCTCGATTCCCAGCGGAAAGTTTCAGCCGCCTGGCTGGTGGAGCACTCGGGCTTCAGCAAAGGGTATCGCAGCGGCCAGGTCGGGATCTCGCGCAAACATGCCCTGGCCATCGTGAACCGGGGAGACGCTACCGCCGCAGACATTGTCGCGTTGAAAGAGCATATTCAGCAGCGTGTGGAAGAACTCTGGGGCATTCATCTCGAACCCGAACCGGTGTTCGTGGGCTTCTAAGCCTCCACTCTTATTTCTTGGGCAGCTGCCGGAACGGGTGTTCGAAACTTAGGTACAGGAAGAGCGCTTTTTCGCCGGCACTGGGACCAACTCCCAGGGGGACACCGATTCCCGGAACAATCTGCAAACCATTTTTGAAGTTATACGACCAGCGGATGCCGGGGTTGAGGAGGAATACACTGGCCCACTCTGTATGGTTACGAGCCACAACCGTCTGTGTGCGGGCAAACACCGTCTCCAACAGGACGTTGAAGCGAGAGTTGGCGAGCCAGACAAAACTTTGGCCCAAATTGTAGCCCGCACTGGCCGCCCGGTTACCCGAGATGTCCTGCGCGTCAGGAAAAAAAGTGGCTCCGGCATTCCAGTGACTGACCAGCTGTTTGCTGAGAACCACGCTCAGGGGAAGGCTGGTCTGCACCCCGAAACTGCCGACGCCGCGGGCCTGCGTGGAATTGCCGGTGGGAAATATCAGACTGAGGCGAGGAGCGAAGGCTACGCGCGTGTCTCCACTTCCCACCAGCTGGTAGCGATAGTTTAAGAGAACGTCGCCTATGCCGACGCCGGAATCGGGAAGAGAACCAGCATGCAATGCCGTCAGGGTGTAGCTGAGCTGGTGGCGTTCATCGCCGGGCACGGGCCATTCCTGGGTGAAGGTATAGTTCCAGTCCTTACTGTTCCAGAAACGGGTGAAGCTGGAGATATGCTGCACCACGCCGAAATTCTGGTTGTACGCCTCTTCGACCAGAAAGCTGTTGTCCTGGATACCGGGCGGACCGGACGTCGAGGGGCCCTGTTGAGCCGGAGAACTTGCGCAGACCAAAACTATGACGAGAGCAAAGCAACTGGTTCGAAGAGGCGAGGATGAACGGTTTGTTGGATTAACCACGATTAAGTAAATCATATAATCGCTGGTTAATCCAACCCCTTGTTTGTGGAACCAGGAATAGCGCGCGGTTTCGGCCCGGCGGCGCCCTCCTGGCTATCGGCCAGCCGTGTGGCCTCTTTAAAGATGGCTGCGAACATCTGCCGTGTGAGCTTTCCGGTCTGTGTATTCTGGTTTGAAGGGTGGTACGAGGCCAGCAGGGTCTTGCCATCGGGCGTGGCGTACGCCGCACCGTGCTGGAACCGGTAAGGCTTCTTGCTGTTGAGCAGGCCTCGGCGCTTGAGGTAGTTGAGATAGGCTTCGAATCCAATTTTGCCCAGCGCCACCACCACTTTCACCTTCTTGAGCCCGTCCATTTCGCGATCGAGATAAGGCGCGCAGCTGGCCAACTCTTGCGGGAGAGGCTTGTTATCGGGCGGGGCACAGCGCGCCGCCGCGGTGATGTAGAGGTTCTTCAATGCGAGCCCGTCGTTGCGGTCGGTGGCGTTGGGCTGATTGGAAAATCCGGCCTCGTACAGGATGGGATACATGAACTTCCCTGACGCGTCGCCCGTAAACGGCCGGCCGGTGCGGTTCGAACCGTGAGCGCCAGGCGCGAGACCGAGCACCAAGATACGTGCATCGGGGTCGCCGAATCCCGGGACCGGTTTTCCCCAGTACTCCCAATCGAGATAGGCGCGGCGTTTCTCGTGCGCAATTTTTTCGCGGTATTCCACCAGTCGCGGACAGCGCGTGCAGGCAACGACTTCGCGGTTGAGTTGAGCCAGCCAGTCGGGCATCCGAACTCATTGTAAGCGGAACCGCAATGCTAGACTTCTGATATGGAGCAGAGTTTGTTGACGCGCAGGAAATTCTTCCGTCGATTCCTGATTGGAGCTTCCGCGGTGGCCGCGATCGGAGCCGCGGACGGGCTTTTCCTGGAACCGCGAAACCTGGTCGCGGAGCACGTCAACGTGCGACTTAGCCGACTGCCGGAAGCCTTCCACGGCTTCCGCATCGCGCAAATCAGCGACGTGCATTTTGGGCCGTATATGGGAAAAGCAGACCTGGAGCGGGCGGTGCAACTGGCCCAGTCCTTTCGACCCGATTTGTTGGCGCTGACCGGAGATTTCGTTTCTCACCCTTTTTTCGGGGGGAACGGCCCGCGCGGCGCACGCCATGCAGAACCGTGCGCAGAAGTCTTGTCGAAAGTCACCGGCATCCCCGTTCTGGCGGTGCTGGGAAATCACGATCATTGGAACAGCGCCCGGATCGTCGAAGGCGCGCTCCTCGATCGTGGAATTAAAGTGCTGCGCAATGATGCCGTCCCACTGGAGCGGGACAGTCAACGAATTTGGATCTCTGGAGTCGACGATGCCCTGGTGCGGACCGCGAATCTGAGCCAGGCGCTGCGTAACGTTCCCCCGTCGGAAGCGACTATCTTGCTGGCCCACGAGCCAGACTTCGCCGATTACGCCGCGAGTTTCCCGGTTGACTTGCAACTGTCAGGGCATTCCCACGGCGGCCAAGTCAGACTGCCGGGCTTAGGAGCACTGGTGCTGCCAGAGATGGCGGAAAAATATCCAATCGGCCTGAACCGGGTGGGCGCTCTCCAGGTCTACACCAACCGCGGTCTGGGCGTGATCAATCCCCCTGTCCGCTTTCAATGTCCTCCCGAGGTTACGTTTGTTACCTTGTTTCCGGCTTCCCGAGTTTGACGCTGCTCTCCTTCAGTCTTTACACTCAGAGTTGCAGCCGATTGTGTTCGACTCTTCCTCCTGTCCCAAAAAGGGACAGTTGGTTCGGTTGCCGGTTGAAAGGTAAATGTGAGCCCCACTGAAACCAGCAGCAGCACTCGGCGGGAGATCCAGGTTGAAATTCCCGTCGACGAAGTAAATCGCGAGACCGAATCCCTGATCCAGAAATATCAGAAATTGGCGCGTATTCCCGGCTTCCGCCGCGGACATGTGCCGGCCTCCATCATCCGCCAGCGTTTTGCCGAGGACCTTAAGAGCGACGTAGTAGAGGCGCTGGTACCGCGCTATTTCCGCAAAGAAGCTGGCAAGCAGGGGCTGATCCCGATATCGCAACCACAAGTTACGGACCTTCACCTGAAGGACAACGAGCCGCTGCGTTTTAAAGCCAGTTTCGAAGTGATGCCCGAGATCAAGGTCGATGGCTACAAGGAATTGCGGGCGGAAAAGCCTGAGATCGCGGTCACAGACGAAGAAGTTGTACAGTCGTTAAACGATCTGCGTGAGCAGCATGCCACCTTCACTACCGTGGAAGGCCGGGCGCTGGCCGACGGCGACTATGCTCAGGTTTCGCTTGACGGCCAACCAAAAGATGGCGACGGCAAGCCGGTTCATATGGACGAAATCATGGTGGAAATCGCGGGCAAAGACACCATGCCCGAATTTACTGAGAACCTGCGCGGAGCTTCTGCCGGCGACGAGCGCGTATTCGAAGTTGTATATGCGCAGGATGCGGCCGAACAACGCCTGGCGGGAAAGACTTTCACTTACACGGTGAAAGTCCACTCCATCAAGCAAAAAAGCCTGCCGGAAGTGGATGACCAGTTTGCCACGCAACTGGGAGAGTTCAAGAACCTGGATGAGGTGCGCCAGCGCATTCGCGAAAGCATGGAAGCCGAGCGAAAGCATGCCGCCGAGCACCAGGCCAAGGACAAGCTGGTGGCGGAACTGGTGAAGCGCAGCGAATTCGAAGTGCCCGAAGCCCTGGTGGACCGGCAGATCGATATGCGCCTGGAGCGCGGCTTGCGCGCCCTGGCGGCGCAGGGCATGAAAGCGGAAGACATCAAGAAAATGGATTTGAACCGGCTGCGCGTGGGACAACGCGACCAGGCGCTGCAGGAAGTGAAGGCTTCGTTGGTGCTGGACAAGATCGCGGAGGAGGAGAAGATCGAGGTCAGCGATGCGGAGATCGACAAGGAGATCGAAGCGCTCGCCACACAGTCAAAACAAACGCCGGAAGCGATTCGCGCGCGTTTGACACGTGATGGAGCGCTGGATAGAATCCGAAATAGAATCCGCAGCGAAAAGACCCTCGATTTTCTATATCGCCAGTCCGCCTGACGCGGACATTTTCGATCCTCCCAGAAGAGCAAGTTGTCGGAAACAGGAGTGTGGACGGTGAATGTGAACGATCCCAAAATGATGCTGGTCCCCATGGTCATCGAGCAGACTGGCCGGGGAGAACGGGCGTACGACATTTATTCCCGGTTGCTGCGGGACAACATCATTTTCATCGGCACGCCGATTGACGACAACATCGCCAACCTGGTGATTGCGCAGATGCTGTTTCTGGCGCAGGAAGATCCGGAGAAAGACATCCAGCTTTACGTCAACTCGCCGGGTGGTTCGATCACCGCGGGCATGGCGATTTACGACACGATGCAATACGTGAAGAACGATGTCACCACGATTTGCATCGGTCAGGCGGCCAGCATGGCGGCCCTGTTGCTCGCCGCAGGCGAGCCTAAGAAAAGACTGGCTTTGCCGAACTCGCGCATTCTAATCCACCAGCCTTCCATGGGGGGACTCTCAGGACAGGCCACGGACATCGACATCCACGCCCGCGAGATTCTTCGTATGAGAGAGATTACTAACCAGTTAATGAGCAAGCACACTGCTCAAAAGCTGGAAAAGGTGGAGAAAGACGTAGAGCGCGACTTCATCATGAACGCGCAGCAGGCTAAGGAATACGGAATCATAGACGATATCATCTATAAGACGAGATGAGGGTATGATCGGGTTTTCGCCCGATCAGTTCCGAGCAGTCTCGGCGTGAAACGATCTGTCCCGCCGACCGGCATAAGGGCGATGGAGCGGGAGAGAGCGGGTTAACGAAGGAGTAAAGCCGAGTGAAAAACAGGACTGGCACCGAGGAGATGTTGCGCTGTTCGTTCTGCCACAAGTCGCAGGACGCAGTGGCCAAACTGATTTCATCCCCCAGCGATTATCCCAGGGCCTACATTTGCGACGAGTGCGTGGCGGTCTGCAATTCCATCCTGGAAGATGACCGCACCGCGACGCCCCCCACCACCACCCCTAATCAACTGCCTAAGCCGCAGGAAGTCAAAAGTTTCCTCGATGAGTACGTAATCGGCCAGGAGCAGACCAAGAAGAAACTAGCGGTAGCGGTTTACAACCACTACAAGCGGATCTACATGAACCGACAGCGCGCCGGCGATGGCGTGGAACTGACCAAGTCCAACATCATGCTGATCGGCCCCACCGGAACCGGCAAGACCTTGCTGGCTCAAACTCTGGCCCGCATGCTCGACGTGCCTTTTGCGATTGTGGATGCCACTACGCTGACCGAGGCAGGCTACGTCGGCGAGGATGTGGAGAACATCATTCTCAAGCTGTTGCAGGCAGCCGACGGCGACGTGGGGCGCGCCCAGACTGGCATCATCTACATCGACGAGGTGGACAAGATCGGACGCAAGGACGAGAACCCGTCCATAACTCGTGATGTTTCCGGAGAGGGAGTGCAGCAGGCGCTGCTGAAGATTCTCGAAGGCACCATCGCCAACGTTCCTCCCCAGGGCGGGCGCAAGCATCCCCACCAGGAATTCACTCCGGTGGATACGACCAACATCCTGTTCATTTGCGGTGGGGCGTTCGTCGGGCTGGAAAAGATCATTGGAAGGCGGGTAGGCAAGAAATCGCTGGGCTTCAAGATGGGAGCGGAGGAGGGCGAACCGGAAGAAACTCCAGCCGTAAACCGCAAGCGGAACTTTGAGCTGCTCAGCGACATCCAACCTGAAGACCTGATCAAGTTTGGCCTGATTCCCGAGTTCGTGGGACGCTTGCCCGTGGTCGGCGTGCTGGAGGATCTGGACGAGTTCGCCTTGATCGAAATCCTGACCAGGCCCAAGAACGCGATCATCAAGCAATACCAGCGTTTGTTCGAATTCGAGAATGTCCGGCTCAAGTTCAGCGACGAGGCCCTGAAGGCGATCTCGAGGCAAGCCATGGCCCGTAGGGTCGGCGCCCGCGGATTGCGTATGATTCTGGAGGAGTTAATGCTCGATCTCATGTACCATTTGCCCAGCCAGAAGAAGGTGAAGGAGTTCGAAGTCACCCGGGAGATGGTGGAGAAGCGCAGCGTTACGCTCGCAATGATGGACAAGGCGGGGTAAACTAAGGCTCCCTGCGAAGGAGCCGGGACTAAGCGTCGCGAACGCAAACCAGTGGTCGGGAGAAATAGTGAGCATAGTCAAGGAAAAATTCGAGACCAAAAAACTTCCCATGATGCCCATCCGGGACGTGGTCATCTTCCCTTACATGATGACTCCGTTTGTCGTAGGACGGGAATCTAGCGTTCGCGCTTTGGAAGAAGCGCTGGCGGCGGACAAGAAAATCTTTCTCGCCACCCAGCACGACGCCAGCATCGACGAACCCAAGCCCAACGAGATCTACCAGGTGGGCACCATCGTAAATATTGTCCAGAGCCTCAAGCTGCCCGACGGAAATATCAAAGTCCTGGTTGAAGGTATCGAGCGGGGCAAAGTCCTGCAGATCAGCGAGACTGAAGGCTACATGCAGGTTTCAGTCCGCGTGGCGCGTTACGCCACGGAAACCAATCCGCAGATCGAAACTGGCATGCAGCGGGTCACCGCCCTTTTCGAGCAGTACGTCAAGCTGTGCCAGTCGCTGAATTACGAGACCATGATCGCGGCCGTGCGCATGGAAGATCCGGCCAAGTTGACCGACACCATCGCCGCCAACCTGCAGCTTTCCATCGAAGAAAAACAGGAACTGCTGGAAATTTTTGACCCGGCTGAGCGCCTGACCCGGATCGGCGACGTACTCGACATCGAGATCGAAAAGCTGAACATGGACCGCACCATCCAGTCGCGGGTCAAGCGGCAGATGGAGCGGGCGCAGAAAGAGTACTACCTCAACGAGAAGATCAAGGCCATCCAGAAAGAACTGGGCCGGGGCGAAAAGAGCGAGTTTGACGAGCTGAAGAAAAAGATCGAAGCCGCCGGCATGCCCAAGGAAGTGCGCGACAAGGCGGTGCAGGAGCTCAAGAAGCTCGAAGCCATGCCACCCATGTCGGCCGAGTCTACGGTCTCGCGTAATTATCTGGACTGGCTGCTGGCCGTTCCCTGGAAGAAGCGGTCCAAGGAAATTCGCAACATCACTCGTGCCGAAAAGGTTCTCAACGAAGATCACTACGGACTGGAAAAGATCAAGGACCGCATCCTGGAATTCCTGGCGGTGCGGCAACTGGTCAAAAACCCCAAGGGTTCGATCCTGTGCTTCGTTGGGCCTCCGGGAGTCGGCAAGACTTCGCTGGGGATGTCGATTGCCAAGGCGACAGGCCGTAAATTCGTCCGCATGTCACTGGGCGGCGTGCGCGATGAAGCCGAGATTCGCGGCCATCGCCGTACCTACATTGGCGCACTGCCGGGCCAGATCATCCAGATGATGAAGAAGGCGGGCACCAAGAACCCGGTCTTCATGCTGGACGAAGTAGACAAGATGTCGATGGACTTCCGCGGCGATCCCTCGGCGGCGCTGCTCGAGGTGCTCGATCCCGAACAGAATTTCATGTTCGTCGATCACTATCTCGACGTGGAATACGATCTCTCGCAGGTCTTCTTCATCGCCACTGCCAACGTCATGCACACTATCCCACCCGCGCTTCAGGACCGGATGGAAGTGCTGCGTCTGCACGGGTACACGGAGTACGAAAAAGTCGAGATTGCCAAGCAGTTCCTGGTTAAAAAGCAGCTTCTGCAGGCGGGATTGACCGATAAGAATCTGAAGTTCACCGACGAATCGATCACCGCCCTGATTCGCTCCTACACGCGGGAAGCGGGCGTCCGCAACCTGGAACGCGAAATCGGCAACGTTTGCCGCAAGGTCGCGCGCAAAGTGGTGAAGGAAGGCGATGGCTACAACGTCTCCATCGCGAATGACAACGTCAACGATTTCCTGGGCGTAATCAAGTTCCGCGACACCCTGGCCCACGAAAAGAGTGAAGTTGGACTGGTCACCGGCCTGGCCTGGACCGAAGTGGGCGGCTCCATCCTGAGCACGGAAGCCACGGTGGTGGACGGCAAAGGCAAACTCACGCTGACCGGCAAACTCGGCGACGTGATGCAGGAATCGGCGCAGGCGGCCATGTCTTATGTGCGCTCGCGCGCGCATCGCCTGGGCTTGCAACGCGACTTCTACCGCAATCTCGACATTCACGTGCACGTGCCGGAAGGCGCCATTCCCAAGGACGGGCCTTCCGCCGGCATCACGATCGCGACCGCGATTTCCAGCGCCCTGAGCAAGATTCCGGTGCGGCGCGATCTCGCCATGACCGGTGAAATCACGCTGCGCGGCAAAGTGTTGCCGATAGGCGGATTGAAAGAAAAACTTCTGGCCGCGCACCGCGCCGGATTGTTCGAAGTGATCCTGCCACAGGACAACGAGAAAGATCTCGCGGAGGTGCCCGAAAACCTGCGCAGCGCCATGAAGCTGCACTTCGTGGAGACCATGGACCAGGTACTGGCCGTGGCGTTGGAGCAACCTCTGCCGCAGATGACCGAAGAAACAGCGCAGCCGATTGCAACCATCGCACCCCCGCCTGCAGAGGGTCCCGCGGCACATCAGTAATTTTGGCGTCAGCTATCCAGGCAAGGCCCGCGCAAGCGGGCCTTTTTTCTGCCTCAGGTATTATTTTCCTGAGCGTCCTTTGCAGTGGCCGTCAACTAAGCCCTGTTATCCGGCGAAAAAGGGCGAAGCCCTGACTCGGAACTTCGAACTTCCCAGAAGCCGACTTCCCGTTCCTAATCCAACGACCTTACAATTGGACTCGTCGTTCAGCCATCCCGTCTCTTGTCAGGGAGGGGCACGACCCGTCATCCCAGTTTGGAGCAGCGGCAAGCATTGCTTGGTACTTCGGCTGCCAGGTCTCCGCCCGATGCAGGGAGAGCAACTTGAGAGATGATTTCGCGCAATCTATTCGGAGGTCGCTCGCTCATCGAGTCGGGCTACTCTGTTCGAACCCGGAGTGTCGAGCCCACACCACCGGGCCACAGACCGATCCGCTAAAGGTAATCGACGTTGGTGTGGCAGCGCACATTACGGCTGCATCTCGCGGCGGACCCCGTTTCGACCCTGTGCTCAGTGATAGGGAGAGGGCCGGAGTTGCGAATGGCATTTGGCTTTGTCAGAATTGCGCGAAATTGATCGACAGTGACGTGGTTCGTTTCTCCACCAACGTTTTGCGTGGCTGGAAGCTCGCCGCCGAGTGGGAAGCGAAGAAACGGATCGGAAAGACTAACAGAACTCCGACCGCCACGAATGTGAGGGCCGAAACGGAGCTTAAACGTGTCCACAAGCTCC
>WNFA01011778.1_pt1 | contig 19461 bp, 18 predicted proteins | sample 5400481 | NCBI WGS metagenome assembly WNFA01 (sample SAMN13153340, study PRJNA577476) | soil metagenome | isolation source: 120 cm saprolite under Douglas fir tree site 2 hole 1 replicate 2 | place: USA:California | collected 2015-04-18
ATCGCTTCGGCGAAGCGCTTCGCCTCATCATAAACGCCGCGCGGCCCGATCGGGTTCACGTTGCCCCAATAATCTTCCTTTTGCGGATGGACGAGCGGGTCGCCGTAACATTCCGAGGTGGACGCAAGAATGAACGAGGCCTTTTTGTCCTTGGCCAGGCCGAGTGTGTTATGGGTGCCGAGCGCGCCCACTTTCAAGGTCGGAATCGGCAGCTCAAGATAATCGATCGGGCTGGCCGGCGACGCGAAATGAAAGACGTAATCGATTTTCTCCTGCAGCAGGAAAATGAAATTGGAGACGTTGTGCTTGATAAACTTGTAATTTTCGTTGCCGGCCAGATGCCCGATGTTTGCCGTGTTGCCGGTGATAAGATTGTCGATCGCGATGACGCGATGACCTTCCCCCAGCAAACGATCGGTTAAATGCGACCCTAAAAAACCCGCCCCGCCGGTGACGACGGAAACAGGTTGCGGTTTCTTCTCGGCCATGCCGCGTTTTATCTAGCGGTTCGGGCGCGGGTTTGCCAGCAGGAAGTGGCAACGAAACGACGCATCAACCCCAAATGCTCAAATGATGAAGAAGCAAGGCAAGCTTTCCGTTCGGCATTCGGATTTTGTCGTTCCTTCGTGCTTCGACATTCCTCCATGATTTGTCATTTCGAGCGAAGTCGAGAAATCTCTTATGTTGTGTTCTGGCAACGAAGAATGACAAAGTGAGATCCTTCGACTCCGCTAAGGATGACAAATAGAAATCCCATGCGCATTTTATCGGGCATCCAACCCAGCGGCGTCCTGCACATCGGCAATTATTTCGGCATGATGCGGCCGGCAATCGCGCTGCAAGCCGAGGGCGAAGCGTTCTATTTCATCGCCGATTATCACGCGCTCACCAGCGTGCGCAATCCGAAGGCGCTGCGCGAAAACAGCCGCCGCATCGCGCTCGATTTTCTCGCCTGCGGTCTCGGCCCGGAACGCGGCGCACTGTTTCGACAATCGGATGTTCCACAAGTGACGGAGCTGGCGTGGATTTTATCGACCGTCGCGCCGATGGGTTTGCTCGAGCGTTCGCATTCCTACAAGGACAAGCTCGCACGCGGTATGACGTCGTCGGCCGGGCTGTTCAATTACCCTGTCCTGATGGCGGCCGACATTTTGATTTACGACAGCGATCTCGTGCCGGTCGGCAAAGATCAAAAACAACACATTGAGATCACACGCGATCTCGCGGTAAAAATGAACGAGACATTCGGCCAGGTTTTCAAGTTGCCCGAACCGCGCATTCAGCCGGCGACTGAAGTCGTTCCCGGAATCGATGGCCAAAAGATGAGCAAGAGCTACAATAACACCATCGATATCTTCGGCGACGAAAAGGAAACGCGAAAACGCGTCACGAGCATCGTGACCGATTCTACGCCGGTCGAAGCGGCGAAGGATCCGGCAAGATCGACAATCGTCGAGCTCTACTCGCTCTTCGCTTCCAAAAACGAAATCGCAGAGATGCGCGAAAGATTTCGCAAAGGCGGCACCGGTTACGGCGATTTCAAGAAAGAACTTTTCGAAAAACTTTGGGAATTCTTCGCGCCGATGCGCAACCGCCGCGAAGAAATCCTGGCCGACAAATCGTACATCGATAATGTCCTCGCCCGCGGCGCAAAGCGCGCCAACGCAGTTGCCGATCAAGTCATGCAACGCGTCCGCGCTGCAGTCGGTCTGTAGCGGCTACGTCGACCGGTTCGGGGTAGCGCCTACGGTTTGAGATCCAGCATTGCTTTGCCGCTGTCGAAGTCAGCAGGCACTGAAACGTGGTCGTGAATATCGAGCCATTTGCCGTTGACCTTCCGAAAGCCACCGGTGTAGCGAACCCATACGTCGGATTTCTGGCCATTCTTGAGCGTGCCGCTCAACCGCTCGAGACAATAAACGAAGGCCATGCCATCCTCGGCAAAAATTTTCAGATCGCGAATTTCTACCTCGATCGGACCATCGTACTGCGCGAGAAACTGAGCATAATCTTTCCGATACGCCTCTTTCCCGGCGTATTGGAGCGGCGGAACGACATCGTAGGCCACGACGTCTGGCGCGTACATCGACATGATGGCGTCGAGATCATGTGCGCGGAACGCTTTCGCCCATTGGTCTAACCACTGTCGGATTTCAGTTTCCTCCTTTGGCTGTGCGTCCGCAGCCAGTGCGAAGATTAAGAAAATGATATTGCCAAGTAATATACCAATGAGCCGATTTAGCTTGTTCATATTTACTTTCGTGTTCGTGTTTAAGCCTAACGAGCAAAGAATTGTGCCTCGCGGTGGATTTTGTCGAGCGATTTAACACGGCGCGCCCGGCATCGACACGTTACCTAGCTCGCTGCTCCGTCTTTGAGTTCGGCGAAGATCAGACGGCCGGCAGTGGTTTGGAGGGCGCTGGAAACGCCCACCACGCAGTGGGCGATCGGGTTGGTGGTGTATTGCACTTTAGGTTACGGCGGCGTCATCAGTGTCCTCCAGTTTTACGGGCCGGTTTGGTTTGCTCACGGGCGTTCATGTCGATCTTGGCGGCGCTGTCGCGGTAAAACAAAACGCCGTGCGCGCGCAAGTTGCTGATGAGCGCGCGCAAATCATTCGCCAGCTCCTGATTGGTCAAAAGGGCAGCGAGCAGGCCTTTCCCTTGCGTCGCGGCCCGGATCACTTTCTGCAAATCGTCGGCCGCTTTTTTGGTCGAGTCCATCGTGGAATCGGCTTTCTCGATCACGCCATCGAGTTTCTTGGACGATTCCGCAAGCGCGCCGGTCGTTTCGCTCAAATGTTCGATGCTCGCCTTCAAGTTCTCCATGTTCGCCGGCGACAACGTTTCCTCATTTAAACGGTTAACCGTCGTGTGAAGATCATCCAGGACCTGGCCACCTTTACGCGTGAGATCATCAAGTCCGGTTTCACGCGCACCGCTGATGTAGGTATTCGGCGGGATGTACGTCTTCGGTTGTCCGGGCGGCATGGTCACATTGACAAAGCGGTCGCCGAGCAAGCCGGAACTTCCCACCGTGAACTTGCTTCCGGCGGGAACTTTGATGTAATCATAAATCTTCAGCGGTACGTCCACGCCATTGCCTTCGCGAACCATCCGCGGACCCTCGGCGACCTTTCCAATTTTCGCACCCGCGAGCAAAACATCGGAGCCTTTTAAGAGTCCGCTCGCATCGGTAAAGCGAATGGTGAGCGGATAATAAGTTTTAAAGCCTTCGCCGAGCCGGCCAAATTGCACGACCAGCGCGCCCAGCATGGCCAACCCGACAAAAACGAATGCGCCGACTTTGAATTCCAAACCTCGCTCGTGCCGATTCATTTGTTTCAAATTACATCCGCGCGCAAGATCGACAATTGCATTATCGCTGCTCTTCCGAACGTCCGAGCAAGAAATCCTGCAGAATCGGATCGGATGTTTGCTGAAGCTCGCCGGGTGTGCCGTTGAAATAAATCAGGCCTTCGTGCAAGTAAGCAATGTGATTGGCCACGTCGAATGCGCTCTTCATGTCGTGCGTCACGACAATGCTCGTCACACCAAAACGTTGCTGCAACCGCCGGATTAATCGGTTGATGCTGTCCGACACCACAGGATCGAGACCGGAAGTTGGCTCGTCGTAAAGAATGCAGGATGGGCGCCGAACGATGGCGCGCGCTAGGCCGACGCGCTTTTTCATTCCTCCGCTCAAATTCACCGGCATTTTCTCTTCCTGGCCTTCCAGCTCCATTGTTTCGAGCATTTGACGCACTTTTTCGCGGAGCACTTTCGGGTCACGCTCGCCCGCTTCGCGCAACGGAAAAGCGATGTTTTCTTCCACGGTCATCGAATCGAAAAGAGCCGCCCCCTGAAAAAGAATGCCGATCTTCGGGCGAATCATGGCCAGTTGTCGCTCGTTCAGGGCAATGATGTTTTGCCCTTCGACCCAGATTTGTCCCGCGTTTGGTTTCATCAATCCGACCAGATGTTTGAGCAAGACGCTTTTTCCGCCGCCGCTGCGGCCGATGATGGCCAGCGTTTCGCCGCGCGTCACATCGAGATCGACTCCGCGCAGAATATCCTGCTGACCAATGCGCTTCACGAGGCCGCGCACCGCGATCATTGAACCAACCTGTCGATCTTGCGACGACGTCATAGCTGCCGCCGACGTTGTAGCGGCCGCCGTCTCTGGCGGCGGACCGTTTTGAACTGAACTCGTAACCAAATCGCTCATCGATGTTCGATGCGAACAATCTCGCCTTGAAATGGCCACTCGTCAGCCGCTGAGGCCGAGCTTGATCGTATAGGATTCTCGCGCACGTCATATTCGAGCAATGCAGCGTGAACTTTTTCATTCGCCAGAATATTTCGCCGATTGTCTGTGCACAAAGTCACGAAGTACAACGGTGGATCATATTTTTGGAAAATGGGCGTCAATCTTGGCGGTTGAGTGAGAGTCATAGATAAGAACTTAGTATTTCTTTAATCTGCCGCCGAGACTGCGGCAGCTATAACCCTTCCGCATCATTGATAGCCCGCCGGGTAAATGATGTTGAGCAGCATCGTGAGAAAGAAATTGCAAATCAGGACTGCGAGCGAGCTGTTCACCACCGCCTCAGTCGTGGCGCGACCTACGCCCACCGCGCCCTCGCGCGCGGTCAATCCTTTGTGACAACTAATGAAGACAATCAGAATTCCGAAACAGAACGCTTTCGACAGGCCCATGATGATGTCGCGGTTCCGGGTCCAGCGCACCATGTTGGCCATGTAGTAGGTGCCATTAATCTCGAGCAGAAAAATTGCGATAAAATATCCGGCGGCAATGCCGACGGCGATGCACTCGGCCACCAGTAGCGGCATTGAAATCATCATGGCCAGAGCGCGTGGCACGACGAGATAATCGGTCGGATAAACCGCGAGCGCGCGCAACGCGTCGATCTGCTCGGTCACTTTCATCGTGCCGATCTCGGCCGACATGGCTGCGCCGACCCGACCCGCCACCATCAACGCCGTGAGGACCGGGCCAAGTTCGCGGCAAATCGCAACTGAAACGACTGCGCCAGTGGCGGACCCCATGCCGAGTTTGTTGAATTGGAAGAATGTCTGCGCCGAAAAAACCGCGCCGGTGAAGCCGCCCGTGATCACAACAACGACCTGCGAGAGCAAGCCGATCTCGACGATTTGATTGAGAAACAACTTCCAACGGAACTTGTGGGTGAAAATCGAACGCAATGTGTCCGCCGCGAGAAGCACGACTTCGCCGAGATATTGAAGAAACGACAGAAACGCGCGCCCAAACGCGTTGAAAAGAGGGACGATCATCTGGACGAACGCACGGTGACGATGCGTCGGGCTTGGTTCAAACGCTCAGCGGCTGCGTTTTTGATTTTGGGCGCAACTCCGACGGAATGGCGCCGATAAAGCGCGGATCGAGGTCGAGTTTCTTGAAGATGGCGCGAATTTCTCTGGCGGTAATCGTTGGTTCGTCGAGCTCGAGATAAACGAGATCGTGGTTGCTATCCACTTTGTAGCGCAGGCCGGGAATAGCTTCGAGCTGATAATCCAACTCCAGGACCTTGTCCAAGTCCCGCAGTCCAGTCGCATAAACTTCCAATTCGATCATTTCCACAGAGAGTTTACGAATCCGCCGCAATCATGCAAAACGAGAAAACATTTTTCTCATCCAGTCGTTTTGACCGCCGGGTTCAGATAATTGGCGGCGAAGAGCGCCGCCTGACAATTAGAAACTTTCCCGCGGAACGCTCAATGTTTGCGCATCGCGCAAAGCTGCGATAAAAAGATGTCGCTCCCGGTGATTGTTGATCTTACGAATGAAACGCGCGGTTAAATTCTTTTTTTGGATCGAGGTTTTTCTCGGCGCTCTTTTTTTTACGAGTTGCGAAACTGTGCCGGAAGGAATTCAGCAGGCGAAGATCGCGATGGCGCAAAACATCCAGGCCGAGCCGCTCGGCGATTATTTTATCGGCCGCCGTTATTACAAACCGGATTTCAAGTTTTGGGGTTACGTGCGCCGGCCGGGTCAGCCGTGGAGCACGGCGCAGTTAGTGATGTTGAACGAAAAACAAAAAATCGCGCCCGATCGAGAACAATTGAAGTTCGGCAGCGACAACAATTACGAATACAAACTCTACGGCGACTTCAGCGGTGACAAAGTTTACGAGCCCGCCAGCAACACCATCTATCCGGAATTTATTTTGAAGGGTTACGAATTGATCTCGACGAATCCAACGCCAATTTTTAAAAGTCAGTATAGCGGCCGTGCCCAGGCGGCGGAAAGTCGCTATCAAATCGAGAAGCCGGAGTAACGAATTTGTCACTCCGAGCGAAATCGAGGAATCTCTTCTGTATTAGTCCGGCGCGCCGTATGATTTTTAAACAGCAAGAGATGTCTCGACTCCGTTCGACATGACAAAAGCTGCGAGCGCCTCGAAACAAAAAGACACGCTCGCTGGGGAATTTTTGCGTTATCTCGCGGTGGAGAGGAACGCATCGCCGCGCACGCTCAAGGCATACCGGCAGGCGCTGGAGGCCTTTCGCGCTAAAAACACAACGCCCTGGAAAAAATGCACGGCGGACGATTTTCGTGACTATTTGTTTGCGCTGATGAAGCGCGCACAAGCGCGGTCATACGTTCGCTTGCAGTTTTCCGCGCTCCGAAGCTTCTATCGATTTTTAACCGAGCGAAAAAAATTGCGGCGCGATCCAGTGCGCGAGCTGCAACTGCCGAAGATCGGCAAGAAACTTCCGCTCGTGCTCACGAAGCAGCAAATCGAGGAGCTGCTGGCTGCGCCGCTCAAGATCGCGAAGAATCGCGCTGCGCCGGTTTGGATGCCGCTGCGCGACGTCGCAATCATGGAACTTTTTTACAGCAGCGGTTTGCGCTTAAGCGAACTGACGGATCTCGATGTTGCCGATGTCGATCTTTACACCGAGTCGGTACGCGTCTTCGGTAAAGGCCGCAAAGAACGCATTTGCCCAGTTGGTTTTCCGGCGCTCGAAGCGATCTCGCGTTATCGCGCGGCGGCGAACGTGCATTCCGGGCCGCTCTTTATAAATAAATTTCGCAAACGAATGTCCACACGCTCCATCTGGCTCGTGCTCAAACGCTACTTGCGGCACACATCGATTCCGATTTCGATCAGTCCGCACAAATTGCGTCACAGTTTTGCGACACACATGCTGGATCGCGGCGCCGATCTGCGCAGCGTGCAAGCATTGCTCGGCCACGCGAGTCTTTCCACGACACAAATTTACACCCATGTCACTGTCGAGCGGCTAAAGAAAGCCTATGCGGACGCGCACCCGCGGGCGTCGCTGTGACCTCGACGCGGTCGCCCGCTTTAATGTTGCCTCTGAGCAATTCTTCCGCGAGTGGATCCTCGAGATAACGTTCCACTGCGCGGCGCATCGGACGCGCGCCGTAATTTGGATCGTAACCTTTTTCGATCACGAACTCGTGCGCCGCGGTGTCGAGCACGATCTCGATCTCTTTCAGCTTGAGCCGGCCCTTCACCTTCGCCACCTCAAGATCGACAATGCGCATCAAGTCCGGCTTGCCGAGCGAGTGGAAGACGATGATTTCGTCGAGCCGGTTGAGAAACTCGGGTTTAAAGACGCGCTTGGTTTCTTCCATAATCTTGTCGCGCATCGAATCGTAATCGTGTCCTTCGCGCGGCGCGCCGAAACCCATCACCGTTTGCTTCTTGAGCAACTCGGCACCCACGTTGGAAGTCATGATAATAATCGTGTTTCGAAAATCGATCTTGCGGCCTAACGAATCGGTAATTTTCCCGTCTTCGAGAATCTGGAGAAGCAAATGCATCACGTCCGGATGCGCCTTTTCGATTTCGTCGAAGAGAACAACCGAGTACGGCCGGCGCCGCACGGCTTCCGAAAGTTGGCCGCCCTCCTCATAGCCAACGTAGCCCGGCGGCGAGCCGATTAGCCGCGAGGCGGTGAATTTTTCCATGTATTCCGACATATCGATCTGAATGAGCGCATCGGAATCGCCGAACATGAATTCCGCCAGCGTGCGCGCCAGATAGGTTTTGCCGACGCCAGTCGGGCCGAGAAAGACAAACGAACCGATCGGGCGTTTCGGATCTTTCAGATCGGCGCGGGAGCGGCGCAAAGCTTTGCTGATGGCAGTGACCGCTTCGTCCTGACCGATAACGCGCAGTTTCAGCTCCGACTCCATCTTGAGCAACTTTTGCATTTCCTCCTGCTCCATTCGCTGGAGCGGCACCCCGGTGACTTTTGAGATGATATGCATCATGTCGTCGGCTGTAACGACGACCTGTTTTTCTTCGCGCTCCTCGCGCCACTTGGTCAAAATTGTATCGAGCTTTTCCTTGGTTTGCTTCTCTCTGTCGCGAAGGGCGGCCGCTTTTTCAAAATCCTGCGCTTTGATGGCCGCTTCCTTTTCCAGCCGGATCTCTTCGATTTCCTTCTCGATTTCCTTAACATCAGGCGGCCGCGTCATCGCATTGATGCGCGCGCGCGCGCCCGCTTCGTCCATCACGTCGATGGCTTTGTCGGGCAGAAAACGGCCGGTGATATATCGCTCGGAAAATTTGACCGCCGTTTCGAGCGCTTCGTCGGTGAGCTTGGCCTTGTGATGCGCTTCATATTTTGGTCGCAAGCCTTTCAAAATCTCAATTGCCTCATCGATCGTGGGCGCATCGACCTTCACCGTCTGGAAACGACGCTCGAGCGCGGCATCTTTCTCGATGTACTTGCGATATTCGTTCATCGTCGTCGCGCCGACGCATTGCAGTTCGCCGCGGCTCAAAGCCGGCTTGATAATGTTGGAAGCGTCCATCGCGCCTTCGGCCGAGCCCGCACCGACGATGGTATGCAACTCATCGATAAAGAGAATGACGTTCTTGGAGCGACGGATTTCATCCATCACCGCTTTGATGCGCTCTTCGAACTGGCCGCGATATTTGGTTCCGGCGACCATCAGCGCGAGATCGAGCGTGACCACTCGTTTGTCGCGCAATAGCTCCGGCACATTGCCATTCGCAATTTCCTGGGCGAGACCTTCCGCGATCGCGGTCTTGCCGACACCGGCTTCACCGATCAGGACTGGATTGTTCTTTGTCCTCCGGCAAAGCACTTGAATGACGCGCTCGATTTCATTGTGGCGCCCGATTACCGGGTCAAGCTCGTCTTTTTTCGCCAGGTCGGTGAGATCGCGACCAAATGCTCGGAGCGCGGGGGTCTTGACGTCTTTCTTCGTCGGCTCGCCGCCTTCCTGGTCAGATTCAGGCGGAGTGAAATTAGGATCGAGCTCTTTAAGAATCTCATTCCGCGTTCGCTCGATATCGACTTCAAGACTCTTGAGCACCCGCGCGGCGACGCCTTCACCTTCGCGCAAAAGGCCGAGCAAAATGTGTTCGGTGCCGACATAGGAATGATTGAGCGCTTTGGCTTCCTTACCGGCGAGGGCGAGCACTTTTTTCACCCGCGGAGTGTAGGGGATGTTGCCGACCATCTTGGTTTCGGGTCCGGAGCCAACCTGCTTCTCCACTTCCATGCGCACAGTCTCAAGATCGAGCCCCATCTTCTGCAAAACGTTCACCGCCACGCCCTGCCCCAGTTTGATTAGACCAAGAAGCAGATGCTCGGTGCCGACGTAATTGTGATTGAACCGGTCGGCTTCCTTGCGAGCAAGTGCCAGGACCTGTTGAGCGCGTGGCGTAAAATTATTCATTGTTCAATGGCCCAGCAGTCGAACCATTGCCCGACTCCCTCGCCATTTTACTGATATCAGGTTTAGGGAAGACTTTCAAACGCTCCCGGATAATTTGCGCGCGAAGATGATCGCGTTCTTCCGCGTTCAATTTTTGCTGCGAGCTTTTCTGCAAATGCGCTGGCTGCGTATCAATAAACAGTTCGTCGATCGGCAGACGTCGATCTTCCGGAAACGCACCAAGATCGACACCGAGTTTGATGATCGACAATAAATTGAGCGCTTCTTTCGAAGTCATGGCGTGTGCGTAAGTCAAGACGCCATAAGCGCGGCCGATCTGGTCCCAAAGCGTGTTCGATTTTTTCTGGATCAAGACCTGGCGCGCGTCGTGTTCCTTTTCGATGATCGTCTCGATCACTTTACTCAGGCGACTGATGATTTCGTCTTCCTTTTCGCCGAGGGTCGTCTGGTTTGAGATTTGGAAAAGGTTGCCCATCGCCTCCGTGCCTTCGCCATAAAGACCGCGCACGGCGAGACCGATCTTGCTCACCGCCTGAATAACTTGATTAATCAGTTCGCTTAAGACGAGACCGGGCAGATGCAACATCGCGGAAGCACGCATGCCGGTGCCGACATTCGTTGGGCATGCCGTCAGATATCCAAGGCGCTGGTCGTAGGCGAACTCCAATTTGTGTTCGAGCGTGCTGTCCACTTTATCGACAAGTTTGAACGCGGCTTTGAGTTGCAAGCCGGAGCGGATCGATTGCATCCGCAAATGATCTTCTTCGTTGATCATGATGCTGAGCGTCTGGCGGCGATTCATCACCACCGCGCTCCCAACACCTTTGGCGGCGTGCTCGCGGCTAATCAGATGGCGCTCGACTAAAACCTGCTTTTCCAGCGCGGAGAGGTCTTGCAGCGATTCCGAAAATGAATCCTGCATTTCGGCAAGCTCTTCCACTCGCGGCTTAATCAGATCGAGAATCGCCATGCGCTCGGCCTTTTTTGCCCAGCCGGGAAAAGCGCGATCGCGCAGATTGCGCGCGATCCGCACGCGGCTGCTGATCACAGTTTGGTGATGCGGACCTTCGCCCCGAAGCCATTCTCCGCCGGTAGACATGATATTGGAGAATTTCATGGCGACTCGGCAAGCTGGTGTTCGAGTTGTTTGATTTGGTCACGCAGCGAAGCGGCTGTCTCGTAATTCTCGTCGGCGACGGCCTTTTCCAGGCTCTTGGTCAATGTGCGCATACGATCGCTCAATTCCATGACGCGATGTGCGCGTTGCGGTAATTTGCCGACGTGCTCCGTGCCTTTGTGCATCGCTTTGAGCAACGTGTTCAATCCTTCGGCGAAGGTGATGTAACACGCGCTGCATCCGAGCCGCCCGGTCTTCTTGAAATCCGCCTGCGTGAAACCGCATACCGGACATTTTTGCGTCGGCGCACCCTTCTCGATTTCTTCCGCGGCGCCAATGCCAAGCAGCAAATCGGCGAGTGCGAATCCAGTCGGGTCCTGCACGCCTTTTTCTTTCGAGCAAGCGTCGCAGAGATTCACCTTCTGCATCTTGCCTTCCAGAATTTGGGTCAGGAAGACGGTCGCATCATTGCATTTGCAAACATCGCACAGCATTTCTTTAAATTAGACCTTGAATCGTGTGAAAAATTCAACCCCTAATCTCGCTGAGCACCTTTCGCGCCGAATCGATCACGCCGGGAATTCAATTATAAATTGGCGTGCCGGTTTCGCGCGTTAATTGCCGGAACCGAGCGATAATGCGCGCGCTGATCGGGCCCGGCTTTCCATTTCCAATCGGGCGTCCGTCGGCCTTGATTACCGGGATTACTTCCGCCGCTGTTCCGGTGAGGAAACATTCGTCCGCAATGAAAACATCGTGCCGCGTAATATCGGCCTCCGCAACTTTCATCCCGAGTTCCGCCGCAATCTCGAAAACGACCGAGCGCGTAATTCCGCGCAAGGCTCCCGCTGTAATCGGCGGTGTGAAAACCTGGCCGCGCTTAATGATGAAAACATTGTCCGCAGTGCATTCGGCCACGTTTCCCGCGTCATTCAACATCAGCGCTTCATCCGCGCCAGCGAGGCTCCCCTCGATCCGCGCCATTACGTTGTTCAAATAATTGAGCGACTTGACCGCCGGATTGAGCGCACCGGGATTCGTGCGCCGCGTCGCGCACGTTACCACCGTCAATCCGCTCTGATAAACAGACTCGGGATAAAGTGTAACCGTCGTCGCGATGATAATTACGCTCGGCCGTTTACAGTGCTCCGGATTCAAGCCGAGATTGCCAACGCCGCGCGTGACCAGCAAACGAATATAACCTTCGCGCAAATCGTTCTGCCGAATCGTTTCGAGGAGCGCATCCGTCATTTCCCGCATCGACATCGGAATTTCGAGGCAAATCGAGCGCGAAGAATCCCAAAGCCGCGCGAGATGCTCTTCCAGTCGAAAGACGCGGCCGTTGTAAAAACGAATGCCCTCGAAAATTCCATCGCCATAAAGGAGACCGTGATCGAACACGGAAACCTTCGCGTCTTTCTCCGGATAAAATTTCCCGTCAATGTAAATTTTGGATTCTTTCGCGGCGGACGTTGCACGCGCGTGCGTCTCAACCGCCAGTTTGACCGCCCGTCAGCAGTTGCAGTTTTCATAGTCACAGAAAAATCTCGGTGGTTCACTGCGCAATTCAAGCGGCAAATGATTTACTGCAAAACGCCGTCTTTGATCTGCAACTGGCGATCGCCGCGCGCGGCCAGACGCGTGTCGTGCGTCACCACGAGCAGCGTTTTGTTTCGTTCACGCGCCACGCTCAATAAAAGATCGACAATCGCATCGCCAGTTTTTGAATCGAGGTTCCCGGTTGGTTCGTCCGCGAAAATGATGTCCGGATCGTTCGTCAACGCGCGCGCGATGGCCACGCGCTGTTGTTCACCGCCGGAGAGTTCCGCCGGTAAATGCTGCATTCGCTCGGCAAGACCAACCGCTTCCAAACTTTCCTTCGCAGCCTCGCTTCTCGATCTTGCTCCGATCATTGCAGGCAGCGAAACATTTTCCAGCGCAGTCAGTTCCGGCAGCAAAAAATATCCCTGGAAAACAAAACCCATTTTTCTATTGCGCAGGCGCGCCTGCGAGGCCGAGCTGCCGTTATAAAGCAAGCGTCCTTCGAATTCCACCGTGCCAGATTCCGGGCGTTCCAAACCGGCAAGCGTGTACAGCAATGTCGTTTTGCCTGCACCAGAAGCACCGCAAAGGAAAACCGCTTCGCCATGCGCAATCTTCATCGAAATGCCGCGCAGCACTTCAATCCGCCGCGGGCCCATTCGGAAAGACTGGAACAAATCGCGCGCGATCAATTGCGGAGTCACTGCCTGCATCGGTCAAGTATTGCTCGCGTTCTATCTGCCGCAAACGCGACGTGAGCACAAGAGGGTGGTATCTGGCGCGATGCCGGTGCATGCGCATCTTTCGATACGTAAAAACCCGCCGCGGATTGCCGCGGCGGCTTTTCAAAGTCAGAATCTGCTCAGACTAATCCCAACGATGACAGGGTCGGCTGATCAATTGCCGAAGTTATATAGAGTCCGTGATCGCGTTGATAATCCGCAACGGCGGCACGCGTAAGCGGCCCAAGCGCACCGTCTACCTGGCCGCGATAGTAACCTTGCTGTTGCAGAGCGGCCTGCGCATTGGCGATCACCTGATCGGGCGGCAAGTCGTTGTAAGCGTAGATGGGGCCGTCATATGCATAATACGCGTTGGGATCGTAGCCCCACGCCGGGTACCAGTAGCCCGCATTCCAGGCATACCATCCACCGAATACGAAAACGACGCGGTTGGAATGGCTTCCCCACCAATTTCTATCGTGCCACTCCGATCTGTAATTCCGAAAAACTGTATAACTTGAACCTTGCCAATTTTGGCTTCCTTCAATGCGTCTGTTTTGCTGGAACCTCACAGCAGGCGCGACTTCGGGTTTCGGTTTATTTGCCAGGTTGAAGTGCTGAGGCTTCACCTTCGTGGCCGCAGCACCACCCGCCACAGCTGGTTTGCCTGCTCCCGTTGGTTTTCCGACTCCCGCTGGCTTGCCCGCCGTCGTTGGCTTCTTATTCTGGCCACGTTGTGCTTTTTCGAATCCAGCGTTGCCCACTGTCGCTGGTTTGCCGGCTCCCGTCGGTTTGCCCGTTATCTTTGCCTTACCCACTCCCGAGGGCTTGCCTGCTCCGGATGGACCACCCGCCGTCGTCGGTTTGCCAGCTCCTTTTCCGGCCGGTTGCGAAACTTGCCCAGCGTGCGCAGCCTTTTTCTTTGGTTGTTCTTTCTTTTTTCCTTTTCCTTCCTCTGCGCTGAGCGCGAGCGACGCAAGCGCGAGACTGCAAATTAAAACAAGAAACGTTCTCATAAGCTTTTTCCTTCTGGGTTGTTAGACATTTCGAGGTCGGTACTTATTCAACGTTTTGCAAGGCTTTGCGGATTCGCAAACTCCGGCAGCCAAGGAAATCGCCCCGGCGCTCTGATGTTATCGGAATTTAATTTACACCAGGCCTAACGAAGCCAGTGTTGGCTCATCGATTGCGGAGGTGATGTAGAGGCCTTGGTCGCGCTGATAATTAGCGATCGCGGCACGAGTGAGTGGTCCGAGAACCCCGTCCACTTCCCCCTGATAATAACCTTGCGCTTGGAGCGCAGCTTGCATATAAGCGTAGATTGGGCCGTCATAAGAATAATAGGCGTTCGGATCGTAACCCCAGGCCGGGTACCAATAATTGGCATCCCAATAGTACCAGCCACCGAACACGAAGACGATGCGGTTGTGACGGCTACCCCACCAGGTTCGGTCGTGCCATTGAGGAGTGTAATTCCGGAAGGCGGTGTAGCTTGAGCCTTGCCAAGTCTGGCTCCCCTGAATGCGATTGCCTGCCCTAAAGGTCACAGCCGGGGCTATCGAAGTGGGTTTAGTTTTAGTGGAGAGGTTGAAGTGCTGGGGTTGGAACATTTGCGAGCTTGTTCCGGTACGTGATGTCGTACGAGTCCCCCCCGTATATGCGCTGCGTTGAGTGTGCTGCGGTCTAGCGCCTACTCCGTATACTGGCCCAGTGCCAGTCGTGCGCCCTGTGCCGACCGCATGTCCCGGTCCGGTGCCAGAATATCCTGGGCCGCCGGTTGGATGCGGCGAAGCTTGCGAATGCGCGGCGCCTTTCTTTGGCGCGGGACTGTTTTGCGGGTCCGCGCCACGCGCCACAGACGCGAGCGCAAGACAACAAGCTAAAACAAAAAACATTTTCATAATTATTTGCCTCCCGGGTTCTTTGACATTTGGAGCTTCATAATTATTCAACCCCATTTTCCTCGAGTCGTTGCTGTCGAACTGCCTCAAAAAGCACAATCGCGACAGCCGTAGCGAGGTTCAGGCTGCGCGTGCCATGCATCGGGATGGTAATGCAATTGTCGACGTTCGCTTTCAGCAGCGGTTCCGGCAGACCCTTCGTTTCGCGGCCGAAAACGAAGAAATCGCCGCGATTGAATTTAACATCGTAATAAGCACAGCCGGCCTTCGTCGTTAGAAAAAAACAGCGGACAACCCGTGGTTGCGCGCATTGCAGTTCCTCAAACGAATTCCAGGTCCGCACATCGACTTCATTCCAATAATCGAGGCCCGCGCGCTTCAATCGTCGATCTTCCAACGAAAAGCCAAGCGGCTTTACCAGATGCAAAGTGGAGCCCGTCGCAAGGCAAAGCCGCCCCACGTTGCCGGTGTTCGGCGGAATCTCCGGCTCGACCAGAACGACGTTAAACACTTGCCCTAACGAATCAGAACAAAACCGGACCTCAATCTGGAAATCCGGAAACCATGAAGCTACAATCCTCTTTTCCTAGATTCCTGATTCAGTTATTTGATTTTCGTCGCAACAAATTTCTCCAGCTTCACGACATCGGCAGCGAACTTGCGAATGCCTTCGGCCGTCTTCTCCGTCGCCATCGCGTTGTCGTTCACGAGATAGCGGAACTTCTTTTCGTCGAGCTCGAGCCGCAGCACGTCGGCTTTCTTCGCTTTTTCAGGCTCGAGTTTGCGCTCCACCGGTTCAGAGGATTCGGAAAGTTCCTTCATCAATTCCGGACTGATGGTAAGCGCATCGCAGCCGACTAACTCAAGGATCTGGCCGACGTTGCGGAAGCTCGCGCCCATCACTTCAGTCTCATAGTCAAACTTTTTATAATAAGTGTAGATTTCCTTTACCGAGATCACACCCGGATCTTCTGCGCCCACGTAATCGCGTTTGTTCGCCGCTTTGTACCAATCGTAAATCCGCCCCACAAACGGCGAGATCAACTGGACCTTCGCCTCCGCGCAGCGCACCGCCTGGGGCAGCGAAAACATCAGCGTCAGGTTGCACTTGATTCCCTCTTTTTGCAGTTGCTCGGCCGCGTTAATCCCTTCCCACGTCGATGCAATTTTGATCAGCACGCGTTCGCGCGGAATCTTTCGCTCCTCGTAAAGATTGATGAGTTGCCGCGCTTTGCAGATCGAGCCTTCGGTGTCAAACGAGTAGCGCGCATCTGTTTCGGTCGAGACGCGTCCGGGCACGATCTTCAAAATCTCACACCCGAATTTTACAAGCAAATGCTCGATGATGTCCTCGGTCTGCGCCGCGCCCGTAAGTCCGGTTGTTTTTCGATCGGCAATTACCTCGTCCAATAGATGCACGTATTGCGGCCTTTGCGTCGCGGCATAAATCAGACTTGGATTCGTCGTCGCATCTTGCGGTTTGAAATCCTTGATTGATTCGAAATCACCCGTGTCGGCGACGACCTTGGTAAATTTCTTAATTTGATCGAGTTGGCTCAGCTTGGTTTTTTTCTCTTCTGCGACAGCGGTGCTCATGATCATTCCTCCGTTTGGCTTCACCTAAACGGTACGCCTAAACAAAAGATGAACAATTAAAAATGGCCGGCTAGATGGACAAGAGTTAAGCCGGAACCGCGGGGCGCGATTCGGCCGGGCGCTTTGATCCGAGCGCGGCGCGCACGAAATTATTTCCCAGCTCCCATATCGGACCTGGGAACTTGCGGCAATCGCTTAGCACGTCATCGAGCGCGCTGACAAACAAGTCGATCTCGCGCTCACCAATGATGAGTGGAGGCAGAATTTTCAGAACGTCCATCGCGTGTCCCGCCACTTGCGTGAGAATGCGATGCTTGCTCAGCATTTGCGTCACGACCATTTGCGCGAAAAGCACCTTGTCGATCTTGTGCAAAAACTTCCACGCCATCTTCAATTTGAATTCCTGGGGCTCATGAAATTCAATCGCAATCATGAGTCCTTTGCCGCGCACTTCCTTGATGAAGGAATGCTTTTCGCGCAACATGTCGATCTTGCGCATGAGCAACGCGCCCATCTTCGCCGAATTTTCGATCAAATTTTCGGAATCGATCACTTCGAGTGAGGCCAGTCCGCACGCCATCGCGAGATTATTGCGGCCAAACGTAGTCGAATGCACCACGCAACGATCCATGCGGCTGAAAGTCTTTTGGTAAATTTCGCGGCGCGTCACAATCGCGCCGCACGGGACGTAGCCGCCGCTCAGCGTCTTGGCCAGCGTGATAATGTCCGGCTCAAGGTTCCAATGTTGGTAGCCAAACATTTTCCCGGTGCGGCCAAGTCCGGTCTGCACTTCATCGGAAATCAGCAGCGTCCCGTATTTGCGGCAAAGTTCTTGCGCGCGAACGAAGAAATCGGTTTTAGGCGATTTACAGCCTTTGCCTTGAACCGTCTCAATGACGAATGCCGCGACGTCGCGCGAGCGTAATTGCCGGTCTAGCGCATCGAGATCGTCGAGCGGCACACGCGCGTCAAATCCTTCCATCAACGGGCCGAAGCCCTCGGTGAAACTTTCGCAGCCCATTAGTGAAAGCGAGCCGAGGCTCAGCCCGTGGAACGCGCTTTCCAGCGAGATGACGCGTTTCCTTCCGGTCGCGGCGCGCGCAAACTTCAGCGCACCTTCCATTGCCTCCGTGCCGGAGTTGCAGAAGAAAACGGCATCGAGATGCGGCGGCGTGCGTTTCGTGATCGCTTCCCCGAGCAAACCGCTCAGCAACGAACAATCCATCTGCACCATGTTAGGAAGATCGAGATCGAGCACGTCACGGATCGCCTGTTTCACCACCGGGTGATTCCGCCCGATGTTGAAAACGCTGTAGCCGCTCAGGAAATCGAGGTAGGCGGCGTCATCCATGTCGTAGAGATACGCGCCTTCCGCTCGCGCGTAGACTTTATCGAAACCGATGACGCGCTGCGCTGCGACGAGCGTGCGGTTGATGTGTCGCTCGTGCAGCTGATAATTTTCGCCCAGACGCGCGGCGACCATTTCTTTCAGGTCAAATGCCATGCGAAATGGTCTGCGATATCAGCACGAAACGCAACTGTTACGGATCCCAATCCTGATAAGCTTGGTGAGCGCCCATCTCCAAGTTCGTCTTTCCTGGTGAATGTCGTTCCAGCTGCGCGGCCAGCCATTGGAACCACTCAAAAGTTTTCTGTGAACCGCTGCGCCGGCGTTCTTCTTCAACGTAGGGCCGCAATTTACGCCAAGCGAGACGAACTGTGCCACCCACCAGATCCGCTACCACACGCAATGGAACGATTCGCGCATAAACCGAATATCCAAGTCCCTCCAGAATTACGCCAACTGAGTGAGCGGCGTTCAGCACACCTGCGTCGGCTTCGATCGCCGAAGCGTTCGAACCATCCGGGATACTGTGCACCGTGATCATCGACCTCATCCACTCTGGCGACAAAATCGCCTGGACGGCAGCGTAAGCAGCACGTTCTTGCCGCGCCCGTCGCGATCGCTGTGCTTCGACCAGGCCGAAAGCGACCCCCGTGATAACGGTGAGCGCGGTCGCCACGTTCGCGATCGTACTGAGTTCCACATCTGTATTCTTCCCCCAGATGCAGAAAATGAAAAGCGGCAGGATCCAAACGGACCCTGCCCCTTCAGTTTGCCCCAAACCAGTTTCGCCTAGTCTTCGTCAAGCACCACACGCTTGGCAGCGTGCATCTGGCCTCTCGAAGTGTAAACAATGACGCGACTTCCCGGCCTGATCAGATGTTCGTCGATTTTCCTGCCGGCCTTGTTGACGTAATGAGCGGTTTTGCCAAGCACGTAACTGATCGGATTGTCCTCCCTTTCAGTACGGACGACGATTCTTTTACCAGGCTCGTAGGTAGTTACTGTGCCTTGCGTGCTCGTGGTGGTTTCCGTTGTCGTCGTGCTTGTTTGCGCGAACGCCAGTGGCGCAACCAGTGCGCAAGCGAAAGCGATAATTGTCTTCTTCACGATGACGCCTCCCCTTCTTTTAATTGTTGATGTTCTATTGAAGCTTCGCGGCTCGCGCATTCGGCGGACGGCTCTACGCACATTTTTCGTTCCATCCTTTTGGTCCGCGCCGCGACGATAGTACTGAAATTACAAGAAAGCCGCAGGATCCAAACGGACCCTGCGGCTTCGGATTTAATGGTAGGGACAGCGCGCAGCGCGGCGTCCCTACCAATTTTTCTTAATCCTCATCAACGACCACCCGATTCACAACCTGTGTCGAGCCGGTGCCCTCGTAATAGACATGCACGCGTGTGCCGGGCCTGATCAGATGTTCATCAATCTCGCGGCCGGCTTTGCTCACATAGTGAACCGTTTTGCCGAGCACGTAGCTGATCGGTTCAGTCACGCCTTCCTTGC
>WNFA01001419.1_pt1 | contig 19460 bp, 17 predicted proteins | sample 5400481 | NCBI WGS metagenome assembly WNFA01 (sample SAMN13153340, study PRJNA577476) | soil metagenome | isolation source: 120 cm saprolite under Douglas fir tree site 2 hole 1 replicate 2 | place: USA:California | collected 2015-04-18
CGGGGACGCGGAGGCGATCCAGAGCCAGCTCGCGGAAGCGGTCTACACCGCGCTCACCGAGGCCAAGATCGACCTGCCGGTGCCGCGCCGTGACGTGCGGCTCTGGAACGTGGCGGGAAACGAGCGGGGGAAGGACTGACGCCCATGGCGATCTGGCCGCTAGTGGACCCCGCGCGTCTTGGGCATTTATGTTACTTACGCGCGGTCGTTAGCATATGTTTGAACCTCCGGCTCGCCTGACCGATGATTCGTCGATGCCGGCTCTACGCTTCTCAGCCTCGACTACATCCTCGTCAGCGCGGCACGCGCTAGATCCCTACGCAGCGTCAATCCATCAAGCCGGGCTGGCGCAAGCCACTGCCGGTGCTCGTGCGCATCAATGGCAAGCCGGTGAAGTCATGGCGCATCAACATGATGCCGGTCGGCGACGGCAGCTTCTACCTGTACCTGCACGGTGACGTTCGCAAGGCGTCCGGCACGAAAGTCGGCGATCGAGTTCAGGTTCAAGTGAGCTTCGATGCGAAATACCGCAATGGTCCTCTGCATCCGATGCCTCGATGGTTCGCGGAAGCATTGCGCACACATCCGGCGGCGATGCAAAACTGGCAAGCCCTGATTCCGAGCCGGAGGAAGGAGGTCTTGCGCTACTTTGCCGGCCTGAAGTCACCGCAGGCGCGCGTCCGCAATCTCGCGAGAGAACCTCGGCGCGTAGCTATGAGAGCGGCAAACGTGCTGACGAAGCGGTCGACCTCGAAATCACGTGATGAACCTGGGGGCAGCCAACAAGATCGCCGCCGACACGACAACCCGCAGGGGGACGTTGTGGCGCCGGCCCCTCACGGTCGCCCTCATCCTCTAGCCCAGAGCGCTGAGCCATGTCCTGAGCTCGGGCGAGATGGACGTGAACCAGATTCGGGCGCGGCCTGGCGTTTCCGCGACCGACTCGAGGACTTTGCCGTAGATGTCGCCAGAGGGATTACCCTGCGGAGTCTCGCTGACGGTGATCTTGAGGTTGCTCCGGACCGCCAACGCGAGAGGAGACTGGACGCTGGCCTCAAGGTCGGACACCTCGGTCAGATGGCCTTCGTGCACCGTGCGCCCAGCGAATTTCCCCTCCAAGGTAGTGAACCGGATGGGAAGCGGCGACGCGAGCGGACGGAGGGGCTTCGACCTGGATAGCACTGACAAATCGAACGGGCCGCCGATGGCGCCGATTTCGAACAGGAGCACGCTGCTCGTCGTCCCTTTGGGCTCGACCTGGAACTGTTTATCAATTCGAAGCGGCGCCTTGACCTTCCCGCGGGTGTCCTCGGAGATCAGCAGCTGCCCACCGACAGTAAAAGATTCGATACGCCCGGCCAGGTTTACGTTGGAACCGACGGCCGCGTATTTCGTGCGGCGCAACGAGCCGATGTTGCCGACGATCACTCGGCCCGTGTGTACGCCGATGCCCATCTCGAGCTCAGAAGCGCCCTTCGCGACGAGACGCTGGTTGACGTCTCTCATGGCGAGCTGCATGGCCAGTCCACACGCGACAGCCTTGTCGGCATGGTCATCGCAGGACACCGGCGCGCCAAAGATCACGAGGATGGCGTCGCCGACGATCTCATCGATGGTGCCCTGGTAGCGGTCGATGACATCCACCATCGCCTCGAGATACAGGTTGAGAACTTCGATCACCTCGTGCGGGGTCAGCCGTGCGGCCATGGAGGTGAAGCCGCGCAGGTCGGACATCAGGATGGTGGTCTCCCGTTCCTCTCCGCCGAGCTCGAGGCCCTCGGGCGCGCGCAGGAGGCTTTCGGCCACCTCCTCGGACACATAGCGCCCAAAGGCGTGCCTGACGAGCTCGTGCGCCTGCCGCCGCGCTTCCGCGGCGGCCTTCTGCTGGGTGACATCTTCGAGCATCCACACCGTACCCTGCGACAGATCGCCGGCATCCACCGCTCGGCCGCTCAGGCGGCACCAGAACAGCTCCCCTCCCTTGCGCATGAGCTGCTGTTCCCGCTGATGGCTTTCGCCTCGCGCAATCTGCTCGTAGACAGCCCCCCCGCCTGCCGCGTGGCTGGCGTCGTCCGGATACCAGATCCGGGTCGGGTGGCCGATCTGTTCGCCACGCTCGAACCCGAACAATTCATCGAGCCTCGCGTTGCCCCGAACGATGACCCCGTCCTTGACGAACGCGATACCAGACGTGGCCGACTCGAGAATCGCGGTCTGCTCCTCGCCGCTGTGTCGCAGCGCGGCAGTCGCCTGATCCACCTTTTCATTGATGACGCGGTTGCGCCTGATAAGACCGGCCATGAACATACCGAACAGCAGGGTCGTCGTGATCCCTCCGACCAAGGTATTCGCCGCGAACCCATAGGCGGGACCGTTCTCATACTCCTTCGTCACCTGCCAGACGATCTCCAGGTCGGCGCCTCCCGTCGCGGCCCTGGTGGTGAGCTTCTCCCGGACTGCCTGGGGAGAATCGATCTGGAGGATCGTCCGGACGTCGGGGGTCTCCATGAACTTGCCCTTCAACGTCAGGTAGAAACCCTTGGGCGTGGGCGCTTCGGTCAGTGCGCCCTGCAAGGTGGTGTAGTCCAGCCTGCCGACCAGGACGGTGGGGGTCTTGACCTTTGTCAGCGCGATCAGCACGGGCGACATGAGCTTCCCGCCCACCGTCTCGACCGGAGGCGCGAGCACGAACTGATTCGGCCGGGCCATGGCGAACTCGATCGCCGGCAGCAGCTTGCTGAATCCGTCTTTCGCGTCCTTCTCGAGATAGTCGAAATCGCCGGAGGAGATGGATAGCGCCCACTTGCCTTTCGCATCCCGCTCCAGCATCGCCGCAGATCCGAGAACGAAAGTAGTGACCCGCGACTCGATGCCCTCGAAGGCATTCAGGAATTCGTCGGGCTCGGTCTTCTTGGAGTTCTCCACCAACCCCGCCAGGCCGGACAGCGGCGAGTAGCTCTCTTCGATCCAGCCGAGCAGCATGGTGGAGAGTCTCTCCGCGGACGAGTCCGCGCGCGCGATCCACTGGCGTTCGGCGGTGCGGTAGAGCGTATAGCTGATCGCGAGTGACCCGCCGAGCCCTACCGCGATCACCAAAGCAAGCAGCCACGTGTATCTCCTCGCGCGCTGGTCCGGCGCCGCGTCGAGACGTGGATGGGCGGGGGGCATGCCGACGCTACTCGGTCGTGCTGAAGATGGGGCGGAAGCCTGGGGACGCCAGACTCGAGCTAAGGTCGAACGTCGGCAGGCTTCCGCTGTCGACCAGTATCACGGTCGCACTGACGTGCCTGAAGTAGTCTTTCTTCTCCAGAACGCGAACCATCAGATCGACGGAGAGCTTCGCCTGGATCGCCGGCTGGTCGGTCGGCGCGGCGACGATGGTCCCGCGCTGAATGCCTCGATAGACTCCCACGCCGAAGTAGTATGACAGCACCTTGGTCTTCGCCGACCTCTTACGCTCGCGCAGCACCGGCACCGCGGCTTCTGCGGTGACGGCCGTCCCGACGATGTAGTCGAGATCCTTGTGCTGGTCGAGGGCGGCCGTGACCAGCTTTGTCTGCTCCGCGAGCCCGGTGTCGCCGAAGCTTGTCTCGACGATGGCTATCTTCGTGCCCTTCACCGCAGCGCGGAAGCCCTCATCGCCCGCCGCCACCCAGCCGGCCCCCTTGGGTCCTGGGAACCATGCGATGCGAACAGGCCTCCCGTCCGCGCCGGCCAGCTTCCTCAGAGCCTGTCCGGCCGCGAACCCCATGTCATGGAAATCCGCCGCCGCCCGCGCCGCGATAGCCTTGGAACTCACCCCGTTGATGAGATCGACGATCGGAATGCCGCGCCGGACGTAGGAGTCAATCAGATCGTTGAGGCCATCCGCTGAAATCGCTCCCACGATCAGACCATCGGTCCCCTTGTTCATGCATTCGGCGATCTGGCGCTTCTGCCTATCCAGGTGCTCATAACCGCCAGCCTCGAAGAGATTCAGGCGCACGCCCAGACGCCGCGCTTCCTGGATCAGGGCGGAGTTGACGGCCAGCCAGTAGTCGTCCTTCAGATGGGGGATCGATGCGCACAGCTGCCACTGCTTGCTCGCGTGCGCCAAAGGCACGTACTGCTTTCGAACATGCTGCCGCTGCTGATTGAACGGAGGCTCCCACACGTCAACCGGGAAGGGTTTCGCTTCGTCCGCCGCAGGACCCTGGGCCGGGACCAACAGCATGCCTGCGACGATCGCTACCGCGAAAGAACACTTCATCGACCCTGTCTGCTCTCTCCTCTGCTCCCGCCACCGCTTGTTCGGTCCTTATTGAGATGTGCGTAAGTAATAGACATCTGATGCCTCGTGCGATACTCTCGGGACATGCGACCACAGGGAAGCCCCGAGGAGCTGGAGCGACGGCGACGGCGCGGGATTGAGTTGCTGAAGGCGGGCGCATTGGTCACGGAGGTGGCCCGCCAGCTCGGGTGTTCGCACAGTTCGGTGATCCTCTGGCGCGAGGCGGTGCGCGGGCGCGGGCTCACGGCCTTGACGGCGAAACCGGCGCCGGGTCGGCCACCGAAGTTGACGGCCGCGCAGCAGCGGCAGCTCCCCCGCCTCCTCCTGCGGGGTGCGACGACCTGGGATTACGAGACCGACCTCTGGACCACCGGACGTATTGCCACCGTCATCCACCGCACCTTCGGCGTGCGATTGCACCGGGCTCATGTGGGCCGACTGCTCACCACGCTCGGCTGGTCGTGCCAGAAACCCGAGCGCCGAGCCGTCGAGCGCGATGACGCGGCCATCGCGCGCTGGAAACGGTATCGCTGGGTCGCGGTAAAAAAAACGCGAAGCGCCTGAACGCCCATCTCGTGTTCCTCGACGAATGTGGGTTCCGGTTGATTCCCAACGTCCGGCGCACGTGGGCCCCCCGCGGCCACACGCCGATCATCCGGCATCGGTATCGCCGCGACAAAGTCTCGGCGATCTCGGCGGTGACCGTGCGCGCCCGGCGGCGGCGCTGCGGACTCTACCTCCATTTCCATCCGGGGAGCAACCTCACCCATGTGGAGGTCGCCGTGTTCCTCCGCGCCTTGCTCCGCCAGCTCCGCGGGCACGTCATCGTCCTCTGGGACGGCGGCAGCATTCACAAGGGTCCCGACGTGCGCGCCCTCCTCACCCGGTGTCCGCGGTTGCACGTCGAGCCCTTCCCCGGCTATGCCCCCGACCTGAATCCGGACGAGTTCGTCTGGACCCACTTCAAGGCCACGCTCGCCAATGGGCGCCCGGACAACCTCGATGAACTCATGGCCGCGCTGTGCCGGATCACGAAGAAGGCGCGGAAGCGGCCAGCGCTCCTTCGATCCTTTATCACGGCCTCCGAGTTGCCCGCTTTTTTGTGACCGTGATGTCTATTAGTTATGCACGGATCAATATTGCCGTAGGACCGCGGCTTCCTGACCTCGGCAATCAGGAATTCGGGGAAGGCCATGCCGCCCTCGCGATGGTGCGCGCCTTCGCGCCGGCCCCGACTTATCCGCGCGCGGCGGTCTTGCCGGGCCCTCACGTTGGGATGGCGGGATGAGGTGGGCCGGCCGTCCGCTGCCGTCTTTTAAGCAAGAACGCGACACTGCGGAATATGGATGTCCACGAAGGGCGGGGTGCGCCCATTGGCGGCGGTGATGAACTGGCCCGAGGTCGGCCCCGGCGCGAAGGTGTCGGCCGGCAGCACGGCGCGACCCTGCGTGCCGATCCGTTGCCTGCCCGGACGACCCTACCGCCGCGATGTGACGAGTGGGGCACGCGGTCGCGAATGTTCCAGTGCGCCCGCCCGCCTGGTCTGATCAGCCCATGAACTCCCGGACGATCCGGTTGAACTTGTCCGGGTTCTCCATGAACATGAAGTGGTTTCCACCCTCGTTCTCCTCGAAGATCTCGACCTTCGACCCGCGGACCTGCTTCTGGATCCACACCTGCGACTTCCAGGGCACCACGCTCACCCGGCCCCCGACCACCAGCGTCGGCAGCGTGATGCGCGGGATGACCCGGCGCCAGTCCTGGGTCGAGTGGTTGTAGAGGAGCGCGGCCGCGTACTGCCGCGGCATCTTGAGGTTCTGCTTGACCACCCAGTCCACCTCGGACCGGGAGTAGGCCTTCGTGAACATGCCCCCGATGAACCCTTCGGTCGTCTTGACCCCGTCCGGGCCGGCGAGCTGGTTGATCGTGTCGTAGAGGGAGGTGGGGTCGAAGATCGCGCCGGCGTCCTCTTTCTCCTGCGGCGACCACCGCGGATCCGCGGTGATCATCGGCATCTGGTCCACGAAGATCAGCTTCGACAGGCGATCCTTGCCCCAGAGCTGCCAGTAGCTCCAGATGACGGAGCTGCCCATGGAGTGCCCCATGAGCGTGACGTCGGTCAGGTTGCGGGCGACGAGCAGGTCCTGGACGTCCTTGGCCAGCCGCTGGATGGTGTAGCCATTGTCGGGCTTGTCGGACTCCCCGTGGCCGCGCATGTCCACCGCGATCACCCGGTAGCGGTCACTGAGGCCGCTGAGCTGATGCTTGAACTGGGCGGCGGTCTGTGACCAGCCCGGGATGCAGACGAGCGGCTTGCCCGATCCGGCTTCCTCGTAGCGGAGGGTGACCCCGTCGTTGGTGGTCACCACGCCTTTGGTGGGTGCGGCCGCGGTCCGCGGCGACGTGGCGACCCGCGAGCAGGCGACGGTGGCGGCTGATGCGGCGGCCCCGGTGATGAACGTGCGACGATCCATCGTGCTCCTCCCTCGACGTTGTGAGAGGCGTTGCATGGATGCGGAGCAGCGCGTGCAGCCTACCACACCCGGGGCCTACCGGGGCGGCGTGCGGGCGAAGGGTGAGCTTCGTGTAGCGGGCCTTCCGACTGTCGCGTTCTTGCTGAAACTTAGGAGGTCTCCCACTCCGGCGTCGAGGGCGGCCATCACAAGCCCAAGTGGCGAGCGAGATGCGCCACCGCAAGTGAGGAGACACTCCATGCCCGACATCAAGGTCGCGCCGTCACGTCCGCCACTGCCTCCGTTTACCCGAGAGACGGCTATCCAGAAGGTGCGTCTCGCGGAGGATGGCTGGAACTCGCGCGAACCGGAAAAGGTGGCGCTCTCCTACGCGCTCGATTCCCGCTGGAGAAATCGCTCGGAGTTTGTGAACGGGCGGCAGGAGATCATCGCGTTTCTCACGCGCAAGTGGGCGAAGGAGCTGGACTATCGCCTGATCAAAGAGCTGTGGGCGTTCGAGGGGAACCGGATCGCGGTGCGCTTCGCCTACGAGTGGCACGACGACTCCGGGCACTGGTACCGGTCGTACGGCAACGAGAACTGGGAATTCAACGAGGACGGTCTGATGCGGTGGCGACTGGCCTGCATCAATGACCTTCCGATCAGGGAATCGGACCGCAAGTATTACTGGCCGCTCGGTCGCCGTCCGGATGGCCATCCCGGATTGACCGATCTAGGCTTCTGAACACGCGAGACCGGTCAGGAGATCGCGACGATCGCACCGATCCGCTGGCCCCGTCGTTCCCACCTCGAGCGCTACGCGAGGCTGGCGACGCCCGCCGACTGTGCGCTGCGCAATATCCGGGTGCTGGCGCGGCGCGCGGTCACCGCGCTGCGGGCCGCGGAGACGATGCCGGATGCCATGCCCGCGGCGCTCGATGGGCTGGCCGCGGGCGTTGACCTGCTGGCCGCAGAGCTCGCCGACGGGAAGGAGCCGATGGGGGCGCGGAGGCGCATGGAGCGGGTGGCCCGATCGGCGGACGCCGAGCTCATCGGCGCCGGTGGCTTCTCGACCTGGGTCGTGCTCGCCCAGCTGCGCTCCACCGCGGTCGACCTGCTGCAGGCGACCGGGATGCCCCGAGACGACGCGGGCGCCCTGTTGCCGGTCCTCGACCGTCCCCGCTACGCCTCGCGCCCGCGCTCGGTCATCTGAGCTCGGGGACTCCGCCCACGTAGCCAGCCAGGCGGGCCCGGAGAAAAAGGCGGGCCCGGTGCACCCGCGACTTGACGGTGGCCGGCTTGATCTGCAGCGTCTCCGCGATCTCGGGGTTCGAGAGCCCTTCGACATCGTGCAGGAGAAAGGTCGCGCGGTGCTCCGCCGGGAGCTCGTCGATGGCCGCGCGGAGCGCGGATTGCAGCTCGGCCTGGAGCGCGGGGTCGTGCAGGCGCGGCGACCAGTCGACCCCCGGCTGCACGTGCTGGCCCAGCTCGTCGAAGGAAGGACCGAACTCGTCCCACGACACGCCGTTCCGCTCGACCCGCCGCCCCCGGCGCTTCTGGTAGGCGGCGTTGGCGGTGATGCGGTAGACCCAGGACCCGAAGGCGGCGGCGCCGCGGAAGGTCTCGATCTTGCGGGCGGCGGCCCAGAGGGCATCCTGCACGACCTCCTCGGCATCGGAGCTGTTGCCGGTGATGCGGATCGCCAGGCGGTAGACGCGATCGCCGTACGCGGCCACCAGCGCCTCGGCGGCCCCCGCCTCCTGCCGGCGCAGCCCCTCCACCAAGTCCGCGTCCCGATCCACGGTGGGGCGGCGGCCGAGGAGCGACGCCTCGTCAACGGCTGGCTCCGGCCGGCACCGTTTCATCACCACCCGATCATTCCATTTCATCTCGACCTCCCCTTCGATGTGACAGGCCTGCGCGCACATACGCGGCGCGATAGGCGCGTGGCGTGACGCCCATGAGGCGGCGGAACACCGTGGCGAAGTGACTCGGGGTGCGGAAGCCGACCGTCTGCGAGATGCGGGCGATGGACGGCTCGGGCGCGGCCAGCAGCAGGGAGGCGGCGTGGTCGATGCGGGCGCGCACCACGAAGCGGTGGGGCGGCAGGCCGGTGCTGTGCTGGAAGAGGCGGGCGAAGTGGTAGGGGCTCATGCAGACCACCGCGCCGAGTTGCGCCAGGGTCAGATGCTGATCGAGGTGCTCCCGGATGTACTCGGTGACCCGCCTCAGTCTGGATCCGGGCAGGGTCTGGCCGTCCGCCCTGGTTCCCGGTGTCGTCATCGTCAACTCCCCTCGGCGGTGGTCGAGAGCAGAGAGGTCACGGCGCGGCTCAGGGTCTCGAGGCCGTGGAACCGGACCTTTTCTCCCGTCCTCACGCGCTCCACCACGCCACTCAGCCGGCCCGCGTCGTCCTGCCGGACGCGAACGATCAGCGTCGTGTACTCGCCCAGATCCTCTGTTGGCTCCATCCCTCGCTCCCTTCGCCACCGCCCATGCCTGTTCTCTCGCGACCCTTGTACCCGGGCGGCCATACCCGGATCGTGCCCGGCAGCGTGGAAAATGGCGTGAACGGGCCAGGGGGCTGGGTGGAGGGCCGTGGGGGGCTATGGCATACTCGGCGGCGCCTCTTGTCGGGAGTCCGGGAGGAGCATTGAAGACCGCGGTTCGCCTGAGACTTACGCTCCTGGGGGGCTTTCAAGCACAACTCGAAGCCGGCGCTGCGCTCGTCCTCCCCACCCGGAAGACCCAGGCCCTCCTGGCCTACCTGGCGCTCCCGCTCGGCCAGGCCCACCCGCGCGAGAAGCTCGCGACCCTTCTGTGGGGAGACATGCCGGATGCCCAGGCTCGGGGTAACCTGCGCCACGCCCTCTCGAGAATTCGGAAGGCCCTGCCCAGAGCCGCCCGGCCCGGCATGGTCCTCGACGGCCCGAGTGTGGCCCTGGACCCGTCGGTCGTGGACGTGGATGTGGCGCGGTTCGAGCGGCTGGTCGCCGACGGCCGCCCCGCCGCGCTCGAGCAGATCGCCGGCCTCTATCGCGGTGACCTGCTGGCCGGGCTGGCGCTGGCGGAGCGCCCGTTCGAGGAGTGGCTCACGTCCGAGCGGGAGCGTCTGCACGAGCTGGCCATCCAGGGCTTGGGGCGCCTGCTCACCCATCAGCAGAAGGCCGACGCCGCCGAGCCGGCCGTCCAGACCGGCCTCCGCCTCCTCGCGCTGGACCCGCTGCAGGAGCCCGTCCACCGGGCGGTCATGCGGCTCTATGGGCGGCTCGGGCGCCGGGAGGCCGCGCTACGCCAGTACCAGCTCTGTGTGGATGGGCTGAAGCGGGAGCTCAACACGCCGCCCGAGGCGGAAACCACCCAGCTATACCAAGAGCTCCTGCGCTCGCGTCCCATCCGCGCCGACCGGGCCCCAGTGTCCGGCCCCGCCGGCGGGGACCCCGCGCCGGCCCCGATCGCCGATCTCCTGTCCGCCGCGGCGGCGGCGCTGCCGGAGGCCCCACCGCCGACGAACCTGCCGGCGCCGACCTCGGAGCTGATCGGCCGCGCGGCCGCGCTCGCGGAGGTGACGGAGCTGCTGGGCGTCCACCGGCTCGTCACGCTGATCGGAGCGGGGGGCATCGGCAAGACGCGGCTGGGCCTGGAGGTCGCGCGGCAGCAGCTGCCGCGCCACGCGGACGGGGTATGGGTCGCCGAGCTCGCGCCGTTGTCCGATCCCGGACTGGTGCCGGTCACCGTCGCGGTCGCGCTCGTGCTCACGCTCCCGGCCGGCGCGGGGTCACCCGAACGGGTGGCGTCGGCGCTCGGCGCGAAGCGCCTCCTGCTCGTCTTGGACAACTGCGAGCACGTGATCGAGGCGGCGGCCCACATGGCCGAGGCGGTGTTGCGCGCCGATCCGCACGCCCGCGTGCTGGCGACCAGCCGCGAGCCGCTCCGCGCGCCGGGGGAGTACGTCTATCGAGTGCTCTCGCTCGAGGTGCCCGCGGAGGGAGCCCAGGATCGCGAGGCCCTGCTGGAAGCGGCCGCGGTCCAGCTGTTCGTGGCGCGGGCGCAGGCGATGGATCGGCGCTTCTCCCTGGACGCGCGCAGCGCGGCGAGCACGGGTGCGATCTGTCGGCGCCTCGACGGCATCCCGCTCGCGATCGAGCTGGCGGCGGCCCGCACCGCCACGCTCGGGGTGGACGAGCTCGCCGCCCGTCTGGACGATCGGTTCCGGCTGCTCACCGGCGGCCACCGGACCGCGCTCCCGCGGCACCAGACGCTGCGGGCGACGCTCGACTGGAGCTACGAGCTGCTCCCCGCGATCGAGCGCACGGTCCTGCACCGCCTGGCCATCTTCGCGGGCGGCTTCACGCTGGAGGCGGCGAGTGCCGTCGCGACGGCCGCCGACCTCGACGCCCCCGCGATCGTGGACCGCGTCACGAACCTGGCCGCGAAGTCGCTCGTCGTCGTGGAGGCCACTGGCGCGGTCACGGGATACCGGCTGCTCGAGACGACGCGGGCCTACGCGCTCGAGAAGCTCATCGCGAGCGGCGAGCTCGACCGGGTGGCCCGACGCCACGCCGAGTACTACCGCGACCTCTTCGAGCGGGCCGAGACCCAATGGGAGACGCGCCCCACCGTCGACTGGCTGGCCGCGCACGGCCGCCAGATCGACAACATGCGGACCGCGCTGGACTGGGCCTTCTCTCCGAGCGGCGACTCGTCGATCGGGGTGGCGCTCACCGCCGCGGCGGTGCCCCTGTGGTTTCAGCAGTCGCTCATGCTCGAGTGTCGCGGCCGCGTCGAGCGGGCGCTCGCCAGCCTCGGACCGCGCTCGGGTCGAGACACGCGCCGCGAGATGCAGCTCGTCGCCGCGCTCGGGGTGTCGCTCATGCAGACCAAGGGCCCCGCGCCCGACACCACCGCGGCCTGGACGACCGCCCTCGAGATCGCCGAGCGCCTCGCCGACACCGAGTATCAGCTGCGGGCGGTCTGGGGCCTGTGGCATTTCCGCGTCAGCCGCGGCGAGTGCCGAGCCGCGCTGGCGCTGGCGGAGCGCTTCTGCGACCGCGTGGCCAACAACGCCAATCCGGCCGAGCTGCTGGTCGGCGAGCGAATGGTCGGCGTCTCCCTGCACTACCTGGGGGACCAGGCCAACGCGCGGCGTCGCCTCGAGCACATGCTCAGTCGCTATGTCGCCCCGGCTCACCGGTCGCACGCCATCCGCTTCCAGTACGACCAGCAGGTGGCGGCCCGCATGATCCTGGCCCGGATCCTCTGGCTGCAGGGGTTTCCCGAACAGGCCCTGCGGACCGCTCAGGAGAACGTCGAGGACGCGCGGGCGATCGATCACGCACTCTCGCTGTGCTACGCCCTGGAGGCGGCGTGCCTGGTCGCGCTCTGGATCGGCGATCTGCCGGCCGCCGAGCGCTCGGTGGCGATGCTGCTCGACCATTCGGCGCGGCACGCGCTGGGCGTCTGGCACGCCCGGGGCCGATGCTTGAACGGGGTCCTACTCATCAAGCGCGGCGAGATCGGCGGCGGGCTCCAGCTCCTCCGCGCCGCGCTCGACGAGCTCCGCGAGACCGGCTTCGTCCCGCACTACACCGCCCTGCTTGGCACACTGGCGCAAGGCCTGGCCGGGGTCGGGCAGGTCGCCCAGGGACTCGCGACGATCGACGAGGCGCTCACCCGATCCGAGCGCGACGAGGAGCTTTGGTGCATCGCGGAACTCCTGCGCATCAAGGGCGAGCTGGTCCTGCTGGAGGGGTCCGCGGGCGCCGGCCCCGCGGCCGAGGAGCACTTCCAGCACGCGCTGGACTGGGCGCGCCGGCAAGGGATCTTGTCCATGGAGCTGCGCTGCGCCACCGCCCTCGGCCGCTTGTGGCATCAACAGGGCCGGACCGAGCCGGCGCGTGAGCTCCTGGCGCCGGTCTACGCCCGCTTCACCGAGGGCTTCGACACCGCCGATCTCCGGGCCGCGAAGGCGCTGCTCAGCAGCTTCGGCTAGCCCAGCTCAGCTGAGCTCGGGGACTCCGCCCACGTAACCAGTCAGCCGGCTCCGCAGGAAGAGACGGGCGCGGTGCACCCGCGACTTGACGGTGGCCAGCTTGATCTGCAGCGTCTCCGCGATCTCGGGGTTCGAGAGCCCTTCGACATCGTGCAAGAGAAAGGTCGCGCGGTGCTCCGCCGGGAGCTCGTCGATGGCCGCGCGGAGCGCGGATTGCAGCTCGGCCTGGAGCGCGGGGTCTTGCAGGCGCGGCGACCAGTCGACCCCCGGCTGCACATGCTGGCCCAGCTCGTCGAAGGAGGGGCCGAGCTCGTCCCACGACACGCCGTTGCGCTCGACCCGCCGCCCCCGCCGTTTCTGATAGGCGGCGTTGGCGGTGATGCGGTAGACCCAGGACCCGAAGGCGGCGGTCCCGCGGAAGGTATCGATCTTGCGGGTGGCGGCCCAGAGGGCATCCTGCACGACCTCCTCGGCATCCGAGCTGTTGCCGGTGATGCGGATCGCCAGGCGGTAGGCGCGATCGCCGTACGCGGCCACCAGCGCCTCCGTACCCCCCGGCTCTTGCCGGCGCAGCCGCTCTACCAGGTCCGCGTCCCGATCCACGGTCGGGCGGCGGCGGATGAGCGGAGCCTCATCGATCGCTGGCTCCTGACGGTGTCGTTCCATCACCTGGTTATGCCATCCCATCTCGGTCTCCGTCTCGATTTGACCGCTCCGTGCAAAGGTGTCTCGCGCGGTACTCGCTCGGCGTGACGCCCATGAGTCGGTGGAACACCGTGGCGAAGTGACTCGGGGTGCGGAAGCCCACCACCTGCGCGATGCGGGCGATGGACGGCTCCGGCGCGGCCAGCAGGGTGGCGGCGTGGTCGATCCGGGCGCGCACCACGAAGCGGTGGGGCGGCAGGCCCGTGCTGTGCTGGAAGAGGCGGGCGAAGTGGTAGGGGCTCATGTAGACCACCGCTCCGAGCTGCGCCAGCGTCAGATGCTGATCGAGGTGCTCCCGGATGTAGTCGGTGACCCGTCTCAGTCTCGACAAGGGGAGCGTGCCGATCTCCCGGTGGACTGGAGTCGGCCATCCCGAGGTATCGAGCGCGCTCGATCCCGCGCTCGTGAGCTGTGGCATCGTCGTCATCGTCATCTTCCTCCTGGGTTCTCGGCTAGCGCCCTTCTCACGGCGCCCAGCAGGGCCTCGCCGTGGAACGGCTTTCCAAGGAATGCGACGGCGCCGGCCTGCAGGGTTCGCCGGCGCGCTTCGTCGTCGCTGTGAGCGGTCAGAATGACCACGGGGATCGGAGCGCCGGTGGCGGCCAGATGCATGAGAAGGTCCAGGCCGCTCATCCCGGGCATCCGCAGGTCGAGCACCACACAGCGGGTGTCGGCCCGAAGAGCGGATTGTAAGAAGGCCTCCGCGGACGGGAACGTCTCGACTCGGAAGCCGACCGAGGTCAGGAGATTCTTGACCGACCGGCGCAGTGACTCGTCGTCGTCCACGATGGAAACCAGCCGCATGTCGTTCGCATCCACGTTCCGAAGGCTACGGCTTGGAGCGGGTGCGGTCTACCCGACCTTGGTGGGGTCGGCCCCTGCCGGAGGGGGAGGAATCGGGCACGGCAGTGCCCGGTTCGGCTGGGTCAGCGATCCTCGGATGGGGCGCCGGCTTCCAGCCAGTGCCGGAAGGCGGGGGAGGCCGCGGCGAGCCGCCACTCGGTGAGGATGTCGCGGGCCATGGCCTGGAGCCCTCCGAAGGAGGCCGCATCGGCTCTGTCCAGGCAGCGGTCGAGGAGCCAGCCCTCGAAGGTGTCGGGATCGGGGTCGTCCGCGATCGCCGCGTCGAGCAGAGAGCGCTTGAGCGACATGCCGATCGCGTCCGGGGTCGTGTCGCGCTTGCGCCGGCGCCGACGGCCTTCGGAGGCGTCGAGGGCCGCGAGCAACGCGCCACAGAACGGAGCCGGTCGCAGCGAGATCTGGCTCACGCCCTTTGGAGGAGGCCCGGACCGGGCGGAGAAGGGGACCCGGAGCTTTTCGCAAGATTCGACAAGCAGCCACTCCGCGCCCCGCGTTGCGCGCTCTTGCGGAAACCCCGCGGTGGGGCGCCGCCGCCCCCCCGGCGCTCGTCACAGGTACAGAAGTGACCAGGACGAGCGGAGGTTGGCGATGCGTGGAAGAGCGTGGCGCGTGGTGGCGGTTTCACTGCTGACGGGACTCACGATCGGTCTGCCGGGAGTGGGACAGGCGGCGGGCGAGGATGCGGCGGCGGGGGCCGCGATGTTCGAGGACGGTCCGGCCCGGCCCGCCCAGCTCCTCCGCGTGGAGTGGGTGGCGAGCCCGGATCGTTCCGGCCGCTCGCGACTCGAGGGCTCCGTGCGCAACGACTACGGGCGCACCGCCCTGAACGTGCAGCTCCGGGTCAGCGAGATCGACGCAGCCGGCGAGACGGTCTCGACCGTGATCGGGCCCACGCTCGAGAGCGTACCGGGACAGGGCCAGGCCCACTTCGATATCCCGGTGCCCGCCAACCGGCATTCGTACCGGGTGGCGGTAGCATCGTTCTCGTTCGATTTCGCCGAACCCGCCGCGCGATAGAGGGAGATGACGATGACCAGGCTTTGGGATGGATCCAGCCGGAGGGTGCTCGCGGCCCTCCTCTCCGTGCTGCTGTTGGCGCCAGGCCTGACCGCGTGCACGACCGCCATGCCCGCGACCGGAGAAGCGATGGGGCCGACCACGAGTGAGCCGCCGGCCGACGCGTGGCCTCGCGAGCTCACCAGCGGGGACAACACCTTCTCGATCTTCCAGCCCCAGTACGATCGCTGGGAGCAGGGGCGGCTCGACGGCCGTTCGGCGGTGGCGGTCGAGAGCCAGGCGTCGCCGGAGCCGCGGTACGGGGTGATCTGGTTCACGGCCCGGACCCAGGTGGACAAGGAGACCAGGATGGTCACGCTCGAGGACCTGACCGTCTCCAAGGCCGACTTCCCGACCGTGCCGGACGGCGGGGCCGGCTACCTCGCCGCGCTCCAGCGCTCGCTCTCAGATGCGCCGCTGACGATCGCGCTCGATCGCCTCCAGGCCGAGCTCGAGATCGAGCAGGCCGAGAACCCCGGCGGCGTCGTCGCAGTGCGCAACGACCCCCCGCGGATCATCGTGAGCCAAGCGCCCGCGCTGCTCCTGCGCATCGACGGCCAGTCCGCCCTGCGGTCGGTCGCGGGCACGTCGCTCCTGCGGGTGATCAACACGCGCGTCCTGCTCCTGCTCGACCAGTCGGCGGGCCGCTACTACCTGTGGCTGCGGAATCAGTGGCTCGCGGCTCCGAAGCTCGACGGGCCCTGGGCGGCGGTGAGCAACCCGTCGTCCTCCCTGGAGGTGGCCAAGCAGGCCGCGGTCAGGGGCGGGCAGGTGGATCTCCTCAACGACGTGGACCCCGATCTCGCGCCGCTGCTCCAGGCCGGATCCACCCCGACCATCTACGTGAGCACCACCCCGGCCGAGCTCCTCGTGGTGAGAGGCCAGCCGGCCTTCGCGCCGGTGGCCGCCACCGGCATCCTGGAGGTGACGAACTCCGACGAGGATCTCTTCCTGTACACGCCGGAGCAGGCCTACTACGTGCTGCTCTCGGGTCGGTGGTTCCGCGCCACGTCCCTCCAGGGGCCGTGGCAGTTCGTGAGCGGCGACCGGCTCCCTCGGGACTTCGCGGCCATCCCCGAGAGCCATCCAAAGGGAGAGGTGCTCGCCTCCGTTCCCGGGACGCCGCAGGCGCGGGAGGCCGTGATCGCCAACGACATCCCGCAAACGGCCACGATCAGCCGCCGGGCGCAGCTCGACGTTCGATACGACGGGCCGCCGCAGCTCAAGGCCCTCGAGGGGACCCCGCTCCAGTACGTGGTGAACGCGTCGGTGCCGGTCATCCGCGTCGACGCTTCGACGTACTACGCGCTCCAGAACGGCGTGTGGTTCGTCGCCCCGTCGCCGACTGGGCCCTGGGCGGTGGCCACCAGCGTCCCGCCCGTGATCTACACGATTCCGGCCAGCTCGCTGCTCCACTACGTGACCTACGCCTACGTGTACGGCGCGACGCCCGACGTCGTGTACACCGGCTACACGCCCGGCTATCTGGGTACGGTCGTGGCGCCGGGACCGGTCGTGGTCTACGGCACCGGCTATGACTATCCGGATTGGGCGGGGGACTTCTGGTATCCAGGGCCGGTCACCTGGGGCTGGGGTCCGTTCGACCTGGGCTTCGGCGTCGGCTTCTTCACCGACTTCGAGTTCGGCTTCGCCTTCCGGCATCACTTCCGGCATCATGGCTTCGGTCGGGTGAACGTTTTCCATCACTGGGGCGACCGCGCCCGCTTCACCGGCCGGCCTGGCCAGGTCGGGGGCCATGTGGGGAGCGGTCGAGTCGGGCGATCCGGGATCGACGCGTACGCAGGGCGCGATGGCCACGTGTACCGGCGCGAAGGCGGCCAGTGGCTTCAGCATAACCGCGCCGGCGGCTGGGAGGGCGTGAGAGGGCCGACCGCCGAGCACGAGCAGTGGCATCAGGGCCGGCAGCTCGGCGAGCAGCGACTCGGCGGCTCCAACCGGGGGCCTGGCGGCGGAGGGGTCGCGGGTGGCGGGTCTCGGGGGGGCGGCGGGTTCCACGGCGGGGGCGGGTTCCACGGGGGCGGAGGGTTCTCCGGAGGGCACGGCGGTGGCGGGCACGGCCGCTGAGACGACGTCGACCGGCGGGCGGAACAGGCTGGACCGCGGCGCGCGCCAGGAGGGTGGCACGATGGGGAAGAGAGTGGCGGACGTCCTGGTGGACATTCTGGCCGCCCACGGCGTGGAGCGAATCTACGGACTGGCGGGCGACTCGCTCAACGGCATCACGGACTCGATCCGCGGACGCGAGTCCATGGGATGGACCGCGGTGCGCCACGAGGAGACGGCCGCGTTCGCCGCGGGCGCGGAAGCGCATCTCACGGGACGGTTGGCGGTCTGCGCGGGGAGCTGCGGTCCCGGCAACCTGCACCTGATCAACGGGCTCTACGACTGCCACCGGAGCCGGGTGCCCGTCCTGGCCATCGCCGCGCAGATTCCCAGCCCCGAGATCGGCAGCGGGTACTTCCAGGAGACCCGTCCGGAGCACCTCTTCGCCCAGTGCAGCCACTACTGCGAGCTGGTCTCCCAGCCGGAGCAGATGCCGCGCGTCCTGGAGATCGCGATCCAGACCGCGCTGTCGCGCCGGGGGGTCTCGGTGATCGCGCTGCCCGGAGACATCGCCCTGCGCGACGCGGTCGAGCATCCCGCGGGCCCGCCCTTTGCCCAGTCGAAGCCGAGCCTCTGTCCTTCCGACACGGAGATCGCGGCGCTGGCGAAGGTCCTCAATGCCGCGGAGAAGGTCACGATCCTCGGGGGCGCGGGGTGTGCGGGAGCCCACGCGGAGCTGGTCCAGCTCGCGAGCACGCTCAAGGCGCCGATCGTGCACGCGATGCGCGGGAAGGAGTTCATCGAGTACGACAACCCGTTCGACGTCGGCATGACCGGGCTGATCGGATTCGCATCCGGCTATCACGCGATGATGAACTGCGACGCGCTCCTGATGCTGGGGACGGATTTTCCGTACCGGCAGTTCTTGCCGAACGACGCCACGATCGTCCAGATCGACCTCCGAGGAGAACAGCTCGGCCGGCGGGCCCGCCTCGATCACGGTCTCGTGGGCGACATCCAGAGCACCCTCGCCGCGCTCCTGCCCAGGCTGACCCAGCACGAGGACGACCGGCACCTCCAGGCCTCGCTCGCGCACTATCAGAAGGCGCGCAAGGGCCTCGACGAGCTGGCGGTCGGCGAGCCGGGCAAGACGCCTATCCATCCCCAGTACGTGGCCCGGGTGGTCAACGAGCTGGCCGCGACGGACGCGATCTTTACCTGCGACGTGGGCACCCCGACGATCTGGGCGGCGCGCTACCTCGCCATGAATGGCCGGCGTCGGCTCCTCGGCTCCTTCAACCATGGGTCCATGGCCAATGCGCTCCCGCAGGCCATCGGGGCCCAGGCCAGTCATCGGGGGCGCCAGGTCGTCTCGCTGTCCGGCGACGGCGGCCTCGCCATGCTCTTGGGCGACCTGCTCACGCTCCGCCAGCACGATCTGCCGGTCAAGGTGGTCGTGTTCAGGAACGACGCCCTCGCCTTCGTCGAGCTGGAGATGAAGGCGGCCGGGATCCTGGATTTCGCCACGGACCTGCGCAATCCGGATTTCGCCAGGATGGCTGAGGCGGCCGGTCTCCTCGGCCTGACCGCGGAGACACCGGAGCAGGTGCGGCCGATGATCGGCCAGGCTCTCGCGCACGACGGGCCCGCGCTGGTCGAGGTGCTCGTCTCCCGCCAGGAGCTGTCGATGCCCCCGACGATCACCCTCGAGCAGATGACCGGATTTGGCCTCTTCATGCTCCGCGCGGTGCTGAGCGGTCGGGGCGACGAGATCATCGACCTGGCGAAGGTCAACCTTTTCCGCTAGTCCGGGCGAGGTGAATCCGCCGCGACACGGTGTCGTCTCAAGGGGTGTGAAGAGAAAGCGAGGCGACACCGTGGACACGCTAAGACGCGCGAGAAGGTTGGTATTCGTGGCGATCGCCGCTCTGGCGATCGTGCTTGCGGTTAACGCGCCCAGCCAGGCGCGAGGAATGGCCGGTCACGGATCCGGAGGCGGGCACCCGGGCGGGGCCTTCGGGCACCATGGCTTCGGCGGGCACCATGGTTTCGACGGGCA
>WNFA01004806.1_pt1 | contig 19456 bp, 13 predicted proteins | sample 5400481 | NCBI WGS metagenome assembly WNFA01 (sample SAMN13153340, study PRJNA577476) | soil metagenome | isolation source: 120 cm saprolite under Douglas fir tree site 2 hole 1 replicate 2 | place: USA:California | collected 2015-04-18
GGCACGTATCATCTGGATGCGGACTGCACGGGAACAATGACCCTCGAAGGTCAACCGGGCGGTACAGCACACTGGGACGTCTTTGTGACCAGCGACGGCAAGAAGGGACGCATGATCCGGACGGATTCCGGTACGACGGGCGTCCGCACCTTCGAACAATAGCGTCGGCTCGAAGCGGCGGCTCCCTCCCTTGCGGTCGGGGCCGCGCTCGGGTCGTCGGCGAAGGCGCTATCGAATTGCGGGCACGCGTCGGACGAAATTGAGCACGCGCCCGTCGATCAGCAGCAGCGCGCTGCCGATCACGAGGGCGCCGACGATCTCGCGCAGCGAGATGCTTTCGCCCAGCACGAGATAGCCGAGCAGAATAGCCGTCACCGGAATGAGAAGCGTCACCAGCATGACGTTGGTCGAGCCCGAGCGCCGCAACACCTGAAAAAATACGATATAGGCCAGCGCAGTCGACAATCCGGCGAGGCCCATCATCGCCAGCCATGTCGTTGCGCCCGGCATCGGCAATTGCCCCGCGGCGAGGCAGAGCAGGATGCCGATCCCCTCCCCGGCCTGAATGCCCAGATCTTGTCCATGAAGGTCGGTTCCAAGAAGGTCTTGTCCATGAAGGTCTTGCCCATGGAGAATGATCACGCCGATCAACCCCGTGACGACGCCCGCGACACGGCGCGGGTGCAGTTTCTCGTCGCCGGCGGCAGCCATCACGAGAACGGTGAACAAGGGCGTGGTTGCGTTCAGGATCGAGGCCAGTCCGCTGGGGATATAGGTCTGTCCGATGACGATCAAAGAAAACATTGTTGAGAAGCGCGATCGCGAAAAATGGCCTCCAGCCGGACAGACCGACCGGAAATCGTATGCGGTAAGCCCATAACACCGGCAGCAGGATCATTGCGGCGAGTGCGACCCGCAGCAGCACCACCGTCAGCGGCGGCAATTCCCGCAGCACCACGCCGTTGAAGAAGAACGATCCGCCCCACAGCACCGAGAGCAGTCCAAGCAGGGACCAATCCCGGGCATCGATCCGATTGTCGTTTTCTGTCATTGCGACTCATGTCTGCGCGACCAGGCAGACGCCTACCTCAATACCTCAAAAATCGCAATGAGAGCCACCCGATTCCCGCAAACGGGATCGCGCGCGTACGAGCACGATACGTGCTTGGCTCGGCGTCAGGTCTTAAGGCTTGCGCAAACAAAGGCCTACGGTCGGTGACGTCCCGCATTTTGCGCCGTCCGGCGCGCCACCGCTCGGACAGAACACCGACACCAGGGTCTCATTGGCTTCGCAGCTTGCCGCGCCGTCCGCCTGAACGGACCTCAGATTGACCGCGGCCGCCTCGCCTTTGTCGCCCTTGTCGCCCTTATCTCCCTTTTCGCCTTTTTCACCGGGTGTTCCCTGAGGCCCCTGCGGACCTTGCGCGCCAGCCTGTCCCTGGGCGCCAGCCACCCCCTGAATGCCTTGCGCGCCCTGTGGACCGGCCGGACCCTGTGCGCCCGGCTCCCCTTTCGGTCCGGGATCCCTGCTGCAGGCGCCAAGCGAAAGTGCGAATCCAATGACGAGTATGAGAAAAATTCTCTTCATGATCCCCCCGCAATGATTGAATGAGTCACTGGCCGCATAAAGCCGGCGTCGATACCGTCGAACCGCGTGAGTTCCGCGACGTTAGATATCGGAGTGAAGCGATGCAATAGCGTCGGCGCTATGTCGCCTTGCCGATCTTTGCCCGCGACACGATCTCGATCATCTTTCCTTCATCGTCATCGGGCGCATAGGCCTTCGCCCGGTCATAGGCCTGCGCCGCGGCGCGTCCCATCACGGGAACAGCGGACAACAGGCTCTCGGCCAACGCGACCGCATAGGCGGCATCCTTATGCCGCAGCGCGGCCGTAAAATTCGCACCTGCAAAATTCCGCGCGACCATCCGCTTGGAATGACGGATCACCTGCGGACTGCCGGCAACGCCGGTCTCAATCGCTTCCAGCACCAGCTTCATGTCGAGGCCGGCCTGCTCGGCGATCGCAAGGCCCTCCGCGATGCCGGCAATCTGGATCGCTCCCATCAGATTGTTGATCAGTTTGTAGACGGTGCCGTTACCGACGGCGCCGAAATGCCGGATCGTCGTTGAGAGCGGCGTCAGATAGGGCCGCGCGCGCTCGAGATCGACGGGCTCGGCGCCGACCAGCAGCGTCAATTTTCCGCTTGCCGCGGCATCCGGCAAACCGGTGACCGGACTGTCGATATAAACCAGACCAGATTCACGAAGCTCGCGCGCCAGCTCAAGCGCGTGGCCGTACGACACGGTGGAACATTCGATCGCCAGCGTGCCGGGTTTGGCCGTCCTGACGGCCCCATCCTTGCCGAGCCAGACCGCGCGCGACGCCTCGTCGTCGGCGACCATGGTCACAATAGCGTCGGCGCCATCGGCTGCGTCCGCAGGCGAAGCCGCCCATCGCGCGCCCCGCGCAATAAGATCCTCGGCTTTCGCTTTGCTGCGATTCCAGACCGCGACCGTAAAGCCGCCATCGAGATAGCGGCCGGCCATGCCATGCCCCATGCGCCCCAAGCCGATGAAAGCAACCTTTGTCATTTGTCAGTCCACATCCTCGATGGAAGGCGGCGGCGCGCCGAACGCACGCTGCGCCAGCGTCGCCGCCATGAATTCGTCGAGGTCGCCGTCGAGCACCCCCGAGGTATCCGACGTCTGCACGCCGGTACGAAGATCCTTCACCATCTGATAGGGCTGCAGGACATAGGAGCGGATCTGGTGGCCCCAGCCGATGTCGGTCTTGGCGGCCTGGTCGGCGGCGGCCTGCTCTTCGCGCTTCTTCAGCTCGATCTCGTAGAGCCGCGCGCGCAACATGTCCCACGCCTGCGCCTTGTTCTTGTGCTGCGAGCGTCCGGCCTGACAGACCACCGCAACGCCGGTTGGAATGTGCGTGAGTCTTACCGCCGACTCGGTCTTGTTGACGTGCTGTCCGCCGGCGCCGCCCGATCGCATGGTATCGACACGAACGTCGGACTCGGCGATGTCGATCTTGATGCTGTTGTCGACCACGGGAAAGATCGCGACGCTGGAGAACGAGGTATGCCGGCGCGCGTTGGAATCGAACGGCGATATCCGCACCAGCCGGTGCACGCCGGCTTCGGTCTTCAGCCAGCCATACGCGTTATTACCGCTGATCTGGATGGTGGCGGATTTGATGCCGGCCTCTTCGCCCTGGGTCTCTTCCAGGTATTCGATCTTAAAGCCGTGCTTTTCCGCCCAGCGCGTGTACATGCGCAGCAGCATCGCGGCCCAGTCCTGGCTCTCGGTCCCGCCGGCGCCGGCGTGAACCTCGAGATAGGAGTCGAACCGGTCGGCCTCGCCGCCAAGCAATGCTTCGAGCTCGCGCCGCGCGACTTCCTTCTTGAGGGCTTTCAGGGCGGTCTCGGCTTCCGCCACCACGCCTTCATCGTTCTCGGCCTCGCCGAGTTCGATCATGCCGATATTGTCCTCAAGCTCGCGCTCGACCTTGCCGATGCCACTAAGCGAATCCTCCAGCGAGGTCCGCTCCTGCATCAGCTTTTGCGCTTTCTGGGGATCGTTCCAGAGATTGGGGTCTTCGGCGAGCTTGTTCAGCTCGGCGAGGCGCGCCGTGGATGCATCGACGTCAAAGATGCCTCCTCAGCAGCCCGACCGACTGCTTGATCTCTTCAACGAGGCGTTCGACTTCAGCGCGCATGGGTTCTCTGATCTGCGGCACAAAGCCGCCGTTATCAATGCTTCGAGGGATGTAGCGGCGCGCGCCACAAAGCGCAACGCTTGACGCGAACCGGTTTCCACCCCGGATCAAGTCCGGGGCGGGCTTTCGCTTGAAAACGCCTTAGTAAAGGCCGCCGGTGCCTGGACGGAACAGACTGCGATCCGCATCGGGGGATGGCTGCAGCATCGTCCGCCCGTCGGCATCGGCAACGCCGATCACGGAGTAATTATCCGGCGGCGCGGTGCCCGGCTTGAAGGCTTCGAGAACCGTCCTTCCACTGCCCGGACCGGCCCGCATTCCCGACATCTGATCGACGGTGATCAGCTTGATACCCGCAGGCACCTTGAACGGAATCGCCGGCTTGTCGGCGAGCGCGAGTTTCATAAAATCCTTGGCGATCGGCGCGGCGGTGCGGCCACCTTGTGCGCTTCTGCCCAGGCTGCGGGGCTTGTCGTAGCCAAGATAGAGTCCGACCACGAGATCCGGCGAAAAGCCGATGAACCAGACATCTTTTTCATCATTGGTGGTGCCGGTTTTGCCGGCGATCGGCTTGCCGACTTCGCGCATCACCGTCGCCGTGCCGCCCTGGACAACGCCTTCCATCATCGAAGTAATCTGATAGGCCGTCATCGCATCCAGCACCTGTTCCCTGCGATCTACCAGCTGGGGTTCGGGTTGATTCTTCCAGCCACCCGGCGCGTCGCAGCCGCGGCATTCGCGTGCGTCATGCTTGAAGATGGTATGGCCGTAGCGGTCCTGGATGCGATCGATCAGGGTAGCCTTCACCCGCCGGCCGCCATTGGCGAACATCGAATAGGCCGTGACCATTCGCATCACCGTGGTCTCGCCGGCGCCCAGTGCGTAGGACAGGTAATTCGGCAACTCGTCATAGACCCCGAAGCGCTTGGCATATTCGCCGATCAAGGGCATGCCGATGTCCTGCGCCAACCGCACCGTCACTGTGTTAAGCGAAAATCTCAGCGCGTTACGCAACGTAGTGGGGCCGCGATAATGGCCGGCCGAATAGTTCTCCGGACGCCAGACGCCCCCGCCTTGCCCCTGATCGATTTCGATCGGCGCATCGACCACGACCGTCGATGGCGTATAGCCGTTGTCCAGCGCGGACGAGTACACGATGGGTTTGAAGGAGGATCCCGGCTGCCGGTAGGCCTGCGTCGCGCGGTTGAACTGGCTCTGGTCGAACGAGAAACCGCCGACCATCGCCAGCACGCGGCCGGTCCAGGGGTCCATCACCACCATGGCGCCGGAAACCTCCGGGAGCTGACGCAGCCGGAACTGGCCCTCGACTATACTGCCATCTTTTGCAATCAGCGGGTCGGCATAGACAATGTCGCCGGGGCTTAGAACCTGCGAAACCGATGACGGCGTCTTGCCGCGTGCCGGGCCCGAGGCGGCCTTTGCCCATCTTACGCCGTCAAGCGTAATGTTTCCGGTTTGCCGTTCCTTGGCGACGGCGCCACCCAGCTCGCGACCGGGCTGAAAACCAATCCGGGCGGACTGGTCGCTGGTCTCCAGCACCACGGCCATCCGCCAGGGCGAGATGTCCGAGAGCGATTTGACGTCGGCAAGCTTCACGCCCCAATCGCCCGAGATATCGAGCTTGCTGGTAGCACCGCGCCAGCCCTGCGCTTCGTCATAGGTGACGAGGCCCGCCGCCATGGTCTTGCGCGCCATCACCTGCAGCTTCGGATCCAGCGTGGTCCGTACCGACAGGCCGCCTTCATAGAGTTTCTTTTCGCCGTACCGCTCGAACACATCGCGGCGGACTTCCTCGGCGAAATATTCGCCGGCGAAAGTGTGCGCGGCATTACTCCGGTTGGTCACGATCAGCGGATCCTTGCGGGCCTTGTCGGCATCGGCCTGCTTGACCCAGCCATTTTCGAGAAGCCGGTCGATCACGTAATTGCGGCGTTCAATGGCGCGGTCACGGTTCTTCACCGGATGGAGCGATGACGGAGCCTTGGGCAGCGCAGCCAGATAGGCCGCCTCCCCGACGGTAAGTTCATTCACCGATTTGTCGAAATAGACCAGCGACGCCGCGGCGATGCCGTAGGCGCCGAGGCCGAGATAAATTTCATTGAGATAGAGTTCGAGAATCTTGTCCTTTGAGTAGGTGCGCTCGAGGCGCATCGCCAGCAAGGCTTCCTTGATCTTGCGGGTGAACGAAACCTCATTGGTCAGAAGAAAGTTTTTCGCGACCTGCTGGGTGATCGTGGAAGCGCCCTGCGGCCGGCGGTTCGAGCCATAATTCTGCGCAAAGAGCACCGCGGCGCGCGCCATGCCGGTAAAGTCGATGCCACCATGCTCGTAGAAGTTCTTGTCCTCGGCCGCCAGGAACGCGTTGATGACCAGTTTCGGAACCGCCTGGATCGGCAGATACAGCCGGCGTTCCTTGGAATATTCGCCGAGCAGTGCGCCGTCCGAGGCATGGACACGCGTCATCACCGGCGGCTCATAATCCTGAAGCTGCGAATAGTCCGGCAAATCCTTGGAGAAATGCCAGATCAGCCCCGCCGCCGCGGCCACGCCCACCAGAAACACAACGGTTCCTGCGGCGAACAAGAAACCTATGAACCGCACCAGAAAGCGCATGATAGAAAGTTCCGTTTCAGCCCCGCGTCATCATAACCGGCGCCATCCCCAGCGTGAAGAGTGCTTCGGATCGATTTGCGATTCCGCGAATGCGCCGCGATGGTCTTTTGATCGATTCCCAAAGACTGCGCGGTAGCTGTTTTATTTTTTATAAGGCCGCCGCTGTGGCCAAACTAGGGCTTTCCACAATCTGACCGCTCCGTCTTCAATTCGTCGGCCCTGCCTTCGCGACGCGTTTGGCGAAGAAAACGTCAATCGCCTGCGCCATCGATCCAACGGTCCGGGCACGCCAGTTCTCCGATTTCATGTGTTCGAGATCATCCTTGTTCGAGGCATAGCCAAGCTCAACAAGGACCGACGGCACGTCGGGGCCCTTCAGTACTTTAAACCCGGCGGATTTCAGCGGGCGCTTGTGCATCCGCACGGTCGTTTTCATCTCGTTCATCAGCTGGCGCGCGAATCGATTCGAGAAGGTGCGGGTTTCGCGCCGCACCAGATCGATCAGAATGTCGGCCACCTCGGTAGGTTCCTCGGTGAGCTTGACCCCGCCGATGGCGTCAGCCCTGTTTTCCGCCTCGGCCAGCCTCTCAGCCTCTGCGTCGGAGGCTTTATCGGACAGGGTGTAGATCGTGGCGCCCTGAGCGTCGCCTTCGCCAGCCGGCAACGCGTCGGCATGAATCGATACGAACAGCGCCGCCGACTGATTGCGGGCGATCGTGACCCGGTCGGCGAGCGGAATGAAGGTATCGTCCTCACGGGTCATGACAACACGATATTTGCCGGCTTTCTCAATGCGATCGCGCAATGCCAGTCCGAATCCCAACACCAGGTCCTTTTCGTTTTCGCCGCCGGCCTGCGTGCCATTGTCGACGCCGCCATGGCCCGGATCGATCACCACCACCGGACGCGAATCCGGCACCGCCGGCGCCGCGGGTTCGGGCACCGCCGCCTTCGTCGCGACGACGGGGTCTGCGGCGACGGCGATGGCCGGTCTCAGCTCTGGCCGGCTTTCGGCGGCGAGTGACTGGACGAAGCCGGTGCGATCGACCTGTTCCAACTCAAGCACGAGCCGAGGGGGCTGGCCGTTGGCCGCATCCAGCACGTAGGATTTTGCGATCCTGGCCGGGCCGGTCAGATCGAACACGATCCGCGAGCCGCCCGGCATCACCAGGCCGTAGCGGAATGCCTGGATGAGCCCGCGCCCGGTGGTGCCGGCTTCGGCCGGGAGGCGAAAGTCGACCTGAGGAATATCCATCACCACCCGATACGGATCGGCGAGCGTAAAGGCGCGAAACTGTATGGGCTTATCGAGGTCAAGCACAAACCGGGTTTGCTTGGCGTCACCGGCCAGGCGCGCGTCCGAGGCGATCGGAAAGCTCGAGGCTGCGGTCGGATTCGACGGTTGCCCCTCGGCCGCGCCGACGCTGGCGGTCTCGGAGCACAGCAATGCTGCAGCGCACAATAGCGCGCTTCTCAGCAAAAAACGGTGATTTGCGCGGCTCGCCAACGAATCTGTGCCCTCCGAGCAGCCCTCTTACCGCAATAGGACCACAGGGTTAACTGCAGCTTAAAACTGTTCCCCAAATAAGGCCAAGTGTTGCCGCGCAGCGACGCTTCCCTTGCGCGCGGCGGCCAATCCACGTATGTAAAAGGGGCTGACGGCTAAAACTCCCGGTTGTGTCGCGTTCAGCCTCCCGGTGCAGCGCCGGAGCCTTCGAAACTTCGGAGATTCCAGCGTCTTTCCGATCCCTCCGCAGCCAGCGCAGCGCGCGGCTGACAAGGAGCGGCGGTTTCGAGCCCGAGCGGCGTCCGGTCCCAGGTCACCAGATTGCTCCAGGGACGGCTTCAGACACGGTATAACCGATTATCCGGGCCTTAAGGGCCCGATATGCGATGGCCGGCGAGCGCCTCGGCGCCGCGTCGGGCTTTCAGCGACAGACAAGGCGGCGCCTTTGCCGCCCACGTGTTCAGACGGGCCGACGCTTGATGCGCCAGACAGTGTTGCCGACCATGATCCGGGTAAGAACTGCGCCGAGGCGGAGCGAGAGCTCCGCGCGGTGCTTTGCTCCGGGATCCCGTTCGGCCCGGCGCCCCGGGTTGCGTTTTGGCCTTCCCCTCACCCCCGAATCAGGTGGACCGTCGCGTCACCCGGCCGCGCGATACGCGCTCCCGGTTGAACGCGCCCGCCGCCGCCATGAGTTCCAAAATGCCCAACAAAATGTTGATCGATGCTACCCACCCGGAAGAGACCCGGGTTGTCGTGGTCCGCGGCAATCGCGTCGAAGAGTTTGATTTCGAGACCGCCCAGCGCAAACAACTGCGCGGCAACATCTATCTCGCCAAGGTCACGCGGGTAGAGCCGTCGCTGCAGGCGGCCTTCATCGAGTACGGTGGCAACCGCCACGGCTTTCTCGCCTTCAGCGAAATCCATCCGGACTATTATCAGATCCCGGTCGCCGATCGCCAGGCGCTGATCGAAGCAGACGAACGCGCCCATCGCGAGGCCGAGGAGGAGAGCGAAAACCGCTCCAACCGCCGCCGGCCGCGCCACCGCAACTCGCGCCGCCGCGGCAATGGCGAGCGCATCCAGAGCGAGATCATCGAGAACGCAAGCACCGATCCGTCTCAGGCCGCCCGGCCGCATGAAGGCCCTGAACGCACCGAAGGCTTGCACCCGGAAGAGTTGCACACCGAACACTTGCACGCCGAAGATTTGCACGCCGAAGATTTGCACGCCTACCCCGACGACGGCGGACATCACGACGGCGGCGCGGAACATCATGATCATGACGATCATGAGCATGAACATGCTCACGACGAGCACGCCCACGATGAGCATGACCATGCGCCCGCGCGCGCGGTACAAGCGGCGGAGTTTCAGCCCGATACGCCGGTTTCGGCGGCGGTAGAAGCATCTGTCGCCGCTGCGCCGGATGCGCCGGCCAGGGTGGAAGCCCACGGCGAGTCCGCCCATGATGAGCGCACCCGCGAGGAGCATGCGGAAGAAAACGCGGCCCACGCCGACGACGCTGCATCAGCCGAACATGCCGGTGAAGACCACGGTGCTTCGCCTCACGACGGGCATTCGGCCCAGCCGCATGGCGACGAGAACCACGACGATGACGACGATGGCGACGACGCCGAGGAAGAAGTCGTCGAATCCGTCGGCGGCGACGACGTCATGGAAGAGGTGCCGGAGCGTGCCTTCCGTCCGCGCCGGCAATACAAGATCCAGGAAGTGATCAAGCGCCGTCAGGTGATGCTGGTGCAGGTGGTCAAGGAAGAGCGCGGCAACAAGGGCGCGGCGCTGACGACCTACCTGTCGCTGGCCGGCCGCTATGCGGTCTTGATGCCCAACACCGCGCGCGGCGGCGGCATCAGCCGCAAGATCACTAGCGCGCAGGATCGCTCGCGCCTGAAGGAAGTGGTGCAGGATCTCGATGTGCCCGAGGGCATGGGCATCATCCTGCGCACCGCGGGCGCGTCGCGCACCAAGCCTGAAATCAAGCGCGACTTCGAATATCTGATCCGCATGTGGGAAACCGTGCGCGACATGACCTTGAAGTCGCAGGCGCCGACGCTGGTCTACGAGGAAGGCTCGCTGATCAAGCGTTCGCTGCGCGATCTCTACAACAAGGAAATCGATGAAATCCAGGTCGCCGGCGAAGCCGGCTATCAGGAAGCCCGCGATTTCATGAAGATGCTGATGCCGTCGAACGTGCGCGCGGTCAGGCAATATCGCGACGGCCAGCCGCTGTTCTCGCGGATGGGCGTCGAGAGCCAGCTCGATGCGATGTTCTCGCCGACCGTGCAACTGCGATCCGGCGGCTACATCGTAATCAACCAGACCGAGGCGCTGGTTTCGATCGACGTCAACTCCGGCCGCTCCACCCGCGAACATCACATCGAGGATACCGCGCTCAAGACCAACCTTGAGGCTTCCGAAGAAGTCGCTCGCCAGCTGCGCCTGCGCGATCTCGCCGGCCTGATCGTCATCGACTTCATCGACATGGACGAGAAGCGCAACAACCGCTCGGTCGAGCGCAAGCTCAGCGATTGCCTAAGGCAGGACCGCGCCCGAATCCAGGTCGGGCGCATCTCGCATTTCGGCCTGCTCGAAATGTCACGTCAGCGCATTCGCGCCAGCGTGCTGGAGAGTTCGACCGAGCCCTGCTCGCAATGCGGCGGCAGCGGTCATGTGCGTTCGGTATCGTCGGTGGCATTGCAGCTGCTGCGCGGTCTTGAGGAAATCTTGATGAAGGGCGCGACCCACAATCTCGTGGTGCGCACCCGAACCGACGTCGCGCTTTACGTTCTCAACCACAAGCGCGGCCATCTGCGCGATCTCGAAAACAGCTTCAAGGTGACGCTGGCTGTCATCGCCGACCCGACCGTCAGCGGCCAGCAGTCGTTCATCATCGATCGCGGCGAGCAGGTGCATACGCTGGAGGCCGCCAAGGCGCTGCTGGCGGCGCAGGTTGCGGCTTTCCCGGCCTATATCGAAGAAGCCTCCGACGACGAAGAGCCGTTCGACATCGAAACCGAGTCGGAAGTGGAAACCGAAGAGACCGAAGGGCTGGCCGACGATGCGCCGGTCAGCGAGGCAAGCGACGGCGAAACCGACGCGGATGGCCACAAGCGCAAGCGGCGGCGGCGGCGGCGCGGCCGTCCCGGCGAGGCGCGCGACGGCGCGCCTGTGCGTGACGAGAGCGAAATTCCTCGCGTTGCGTCCGATGCGCCAGCGGTCGCCGGCGCGATCGTGGACGACAGCGAATCCGACGAGGACGAAGCCGAGGAGCAGCCTGGCGCGGCGCGCGCCGATCAGGCGGCCGGCGGCGAGCGAAGGCCGCGCCGTCGCGGACGTCGTGGCGGTCGGCGCCGGCGCGGCGGACCGGAAGACGGTCTGGCTGGATCGATCGTGGACGAACTGGGGCCGACATCGGTTTCGGAAGCGACCGATGCGGTCGCCGATTTCGACGGATATTCGGGCGAACCGTCGCTGCCGGTTGTTCAACCCGAATCCATTGCACCGCTGCCCGAGCGACAACACGCGGATCCCGGTCCGCAGGAGGCACCTCATGCATCCATGCAGGAAGCTCCTCGGGCCTCCGTGCAGGAGGAAACCACTCAAGAGGCCGAAAGAGCCGCGCGGCGCCGCTCAACCGTGCGCGAAAAGGTGAGCTTCCTGGTCGACGCCCGGCCGGATGCCGCGGCGGCACCTGTCGACCACAGCCAGCCTGAGCCGACGACTGCGCCCCCCGCCCCGACCCCCACAGAAACCGCTCCCGAGGCGACGGATGACACCCAGCCGCGTCGCGCCGGCTGGTGGTCGCGGCGCTTCGGAAGCGGCGAATAGGAAATCTGGTTTGTGAAACGAAAAACCGCCCGGGCAAAAACCGGGCGGTTTTGTTTTGTCAAAAGTTGAATTAGGACGTGTACTGGTAAAGTCAAATCAGCGAGCCGCGCTTGGCCATATCCGCTTTGGAGCGCATGGGACCGACGGTGTCAGACATCGCGCCATGTCCGAGAGGCGCCGCCAATAGACGATTCGGAAAATTTGGCTTGAAATGCAGGCGGTGGCCGACCGGGGCGGCCTTACTTTCTTTGGCGGCTGCAGCATGGCGAAGTCGGCGACGGTCGGACTAAGCTACGGGGCTCTCCGAAAGGAATGCCTGGACGCTGTCAGGCAGTGGCCCGGCTGCGAGACCATCAGCGGCATTCAAATTCTTCGAGACGCGACACCGGGCGGTTTTTCGGTCCGGGTGACGTTGTACGGGACGGCCGACAAGAAAATCGCCGATCGCGCCATCAACTGCGTCCAGCGCGAGAAGCGACGGCATTTCCATCTCAATGACTGATCAGGGCAGACTCTAATGCCGCAGCAGCGACAGCACGAGCGCAAACACGAGCAGCGCGGCCGCGCCCTGCCAGAACAGAACCGGATTGCGTTCCAGAAGCGTCCGCGGCCGGCTGACCGCATGCGGCGCGCGCGCCGGTCCGGCTTCCATCTCGACGGCAAATTCGGCCATGTCGCGATAACGTTCGGCGGGATCGATTGCAATCGCGCGGCCGAGCGCGGCCTGCAGCCAGGCCGGGAGGTCCGGCCGCAAGGCGCAGAGCGCGATCGGCCGCTTCCGGCGCGGCGGGCTGGTGGCATCGGGATTGCCATAAGGGAATTCGCCGGTGAAGGCGCGGAACATGGTGACGCCGAGGGCGTAAATATCGGTCGGCTCGTTGCCGGGTTCGCCGTCAAGCATTTCGGGCGCCATGTAGCCGGGGGTACCCGGAATCTCCTCGGGCGGAAAATCCTCCATTCCCGGTATGCGCACCACCCCGAGATCGATCAGCTTCAGCGATCCCTCCCCCTCGAGAATCACGTTGTCCGGCTTGATGTCGCGATGCACGATGCCGGCGCGGTGCAGCGCCGCCGCCGCCCGGGCCAACCTGATCGCGATATGACGTCCCTCCTCCAGTCCCACCGCGGGGCGACGCGCAAGCCGGGTCTCCAGAAGTTCGCCCTGATAAAGCGGCATGACGGTGTAGAGGCAGCTCTGCCGGCCCGGCGGCAGCTCGATGATGTGGCCGACCCAGGGACTGGTCACGCGCGCGCCCACCCACGCCTCGCGGACAAAGGCCGCGCGGTAGGTGGCCACGCTGGCCACCTGCGGCTTTGGAAACTTCAGCGCCACCTCGCCGCCCTCGACCTCGTCCTCCGCACCGAACAGGCGGCTGTATCGGCCATCGGACAGCAGCACTTTGAGCACAAAGCCATCGATCGTCTCGCCGCCGAGGGGCACCGGGATGATCGGCAGTTGGGCGATGTTGGCGCCGATATCAGCCGATTCCGCCGTCGGCAGGCCCACCACGTCGAGCACCAAAGCGGTGCAGTTGTCGCTGCTGTCGGATTGGAGCGCGGCCGCCACCAACGCACGCGCGGTATCCTCGGAAGAGACGCGCTCGCGCATGATGTCGGCGATGGTCTCCGCCGCGAGGTAGGCGTGCACGCCATCGCTGCAGAGCAGAAAGCGGTCGTGCTGCGCCATCGGCTGGTTGGTGTAGTCCAGCCGCACCTCGGTCTCGACACCCAACGCGCGGGTAAGGATGTTCGACCGGCCGGCGCCGCCCGGCCGTACATGGTCGGTGGTCAGGCAGGTCAGGCGGTCGCGGCTCAGCCGATAGGCGCGGGTGTCGCCGACATGCAGCACGTGCGCGACGCGCCCGCGCAGCACCAGCGCCGTGAAGGTACATCCCATCCCCGTCAGCCTTGTATCCCGGCGACCTTCGGAATGGATCCAGCCATTGAGCGCATTCAGAACCGTGGCCGCCGCGCGTCGCACTTCCATCGTCTCGGGCAGATCGCAGAATCCATCGAGGAAACCGCGCACGGCGATCTCGGCCGCCTCGCGGCCGCCCTTTGTGCTGCCAATGCCATCGGCGATCGCAGCGACCACGTCCCGGCGCGGCTCGGGCAGTTCCGGGCCGAAAACGGCGCCGGCGAAATCCTCATTGCGCTTGCGCGGTCCGGTCTCCGAGGCGAACCCGACACTTACCGTGACGCTGGAAATCCGCTCGGCCATCGCCGCCGCTCCAATTTCCGCGGGGCGCGCGCGCGCGCGGCCGGCCGCCTGGACCGTGACGCGGTGATGGCGCCGCCTCGCTTCCGGGACCACGGCCTCAATTCTGCAGCCGGCACTGATGATAAAGGAAATAGCCGCCGGTGCTCGACGCCACGACCACCGTAAGTTTCTCGGATTTGCGGTCAAGCGTGTAGTTCCCGCCATCGGCCGGCTCGTGCCACGAAATCTCGGCGTCGCTGATGCGGGCCGGATTTGCATCGACCGTAGCTTTGTCGTAGTCGATCCTGATCTGCCAATTCGTGCCACTGGCAACATTGGTGCAGGTAACCGCGGTCTCGCCGCGCGGCGCTTCAGCGCTGAAAGCGGGAACGGCGACGCTAACCGCCCACGCGCAAATTCCCGCCGCCAGCCGGGGCAAAATCATTGATCGCACCAGTACGCCTCCCCTGCTTATTTTTTACTCAATGTGCACATTTTTTGATCGCATCGACCTCTGTTCGCCGCATGACTTTTACGGAAAATCCGTACGCGATCAATGTCCAGTTGAGCCGGCAATGAGTGGTATATTCCTTGCGTTTTGCTTGAACGCTGGTCTGTGCCACCGGCGCACGGATTGGACTTGAAAATCAAAATGGGGAAACGCTCATGGCACTCGTACCATCACCACAATGGCTGGATTCCGGCAATAACGCGTGGCAGCTCGCAGCCGCGACCTTCGTCGGCCTGCAAAGCATTCCGGGGCTGACAGTTCTCTACGGCGGCATCGTCAAGAAGAAGTGGGCGATCAACTCCGCCTTCATGGCGTTCTACGCGTTCGCTTCGGTCCTGGTCGTCTGGATCCTGTTCGACTACAATATGGCGTTCGGGCCGCAATGGTTTCCATTCCTCGGTACGCCGGGCTTGGCGACATCGGCCACCTTTACGACCGGTCAAGCGATCATTCCGGCTGCGGCATCGGGCATGCCGCCGCTGACCTTTCCGATGGCGACACTGATTTTCTTCCAGTTCGTGTTCGCCGCCATCACCGTCATCATCCTCGCCGGCTCCGTGCTCGGTCGCATGAACTTCACGGCGTGGATGATCTTCTGCCCGGTGTGGATGACCCTGGTCTATACGGTCGGGGCATTCAGCATCTGGGGCGGTGGCTGGCTCGCAGCCATGGGCGTGGCCGACTTCTCGGGCGGCTATGTCATCCACCTTGCCGCCGGCACATCCGGCTTCGTCGCCGCATGGCTGGTCGGTCCGCGGCTGCAGGCCGACCGCGACCATTTCCCGCCCAACAGCCTGTTGATGACGCTGGTTGGTGCCGGGATCCTGTGGCTGGGTTGGAACGGTTTCAACGGCGGCGATCCGTATTTCGCCAACGCCAATGCCGGCGCGGCCGTGCTCAACACCAACACCTGCACCGCGGTGGCCCTTCTGGTCTGGACGCTGATGGACAAGATGGCCTATGGCAAGCCGTCGGTGCTCGGCGCGGTCAACGGCATGATCGCGGGCCTCGTCGCCATCACGCCCGGCGCCGGGTACGTTGATGGCGTGGGCGCGATCATCATCGGCATTGTCGCCGGCATCATTCCCTGGCTGGCGATGAACAAGCTGCAAAAGGCCAGCTTCATGATGAAGGTGGACGATACGCTGAGTGTCCTGTCGACTCACGGCGTGGCCGGCCTCACCGGCGGCTTGCTGACCGGCATCCTGGCCAACCCCGCGATGCTGCTGTACATCGGCACCGACAAGGAAGCGCCCGGTGTCAACGTGACCGGCTTGCTCTACGGCAACGCCCCCCAACTGCTGCTGCAGGCGGAGGGAGCCGCGTTCATCATCGTCTACAACGTGATCATGACCTTCATCATCCTCAAGGTGATCTCGTTCATCGTGCCGCTGCGCATGGATGAGGCAACCCTGAAGGTGGGTGACGACGCCGTCCACGGCGAGACGGCCTATGCGATTGGTGTCGAGGGCGAATAGCCGACCCTCTCCACCTTTGCACACGACATGGAATCCGCGGGTCGACTCCGGTCCCCGCGGATTTTTACGCGCATGGCACATCGATGTCGACCTGTCACAGGCTCCGCCGCGATTCCGATTCGCGGATGAGACCGACGTGCACCGAACACTGGTTGCTCACCAAGGTCGCGCGCGAATCTCCTGCGATGCAGCAATATGACCGCCTTCGGTGAGATGCACCTTTCGGTCGCCGCGAGCCGATTATAGATTCCCCTTAAATGAACCGTTGAGAACCCGGTTCCCACGGGACAAGGAGACAACCAACCAGGGAGGGCCATGCAATGGCTATGGCAATCACACATGCGACGTTGTCCGCATCTGATCACAGCATGCAGTTGCGCAAGGCGGTCATCGCATCAACCATCGGCACCGCCATCGAGTGGTACGACTTCTTCCTTTATGGCACGGCTGCCGGGCTTATTTTCGGCAAGCTCTACTTTCCCAACGAAGATGCATTGACGGCGACGCTCGCGGCCTTTGGCACCTTTATTTCATCGGCTTTGTCGGGCGACCGATCGGTGCCGCGATTTTTGGTCACTATGGTGATCGCATCGGCCGCAAAGCGACACTGATCGCCACGCTGCTGTGCATGGGTATCGCGACCTTCCTCATCGCATTCGTGCCTACCTACGCGTCGATCGGCATCTGGGGCGCGGTCATCCTTACGGTGTTGCGGATGCTGCAGGGTATCGGCGTTGGTGGCGAATGGGGTGGATCGGTGCTGCTGGCGATGGAATGGTCGCGCACCCACGGTCAACGCGGTTTGGTGGCATCCTGGCCGCAATTCGGCGTGCCGTGCGGCCTGTTTCTGGCAAACCCTGCAGTCCTCGCATTCAGCCAATTGTCAGGTGACCAGTTCTCAACCTGGGGCTGGCGAATTCCTTTCGCGCTCTCGATCATCCTGGTTGGTGTCGGACTATGGATTCGCCTTGGCATCCTCGAGACGCCGGTGTTCCAACAGCTCCTGGATACCAGGAAAATCGAGAAGACCCCCATCATCGAGGTGTTCAAGAAGCATCCGAAGGAGATATTCCTGTCGGCATTGCTGCGGATGTCCGAGCAAGCGCCGTTCTATATCTTCACCGCGTTCATCTTCGCTTACGCCGTCGGTACGTTGCACATGTCGCGCGATCTGGTCTTGATCGCCGTGCTGGTTGCCTCTTGCGTCTCGTTCGTCACCATCCCGCTGTCGGGCCACATCTCCGACCGCATCGGGCGCAGGAAGATGTATTTGATCGGCGCGGCGACGGTGGGCGTGTTCGGTTTCCTGTATTTTGGAATGGTGGACACCGCGATTCCATCCCTGGTGTTCATCGCAATCGTGCTGTCACTGATCCCGCATGACATGCAATATGGGCCGCAGGCAGCCTTGATCGCAGAGGCCTTTACGCCGCGATTGCGCTACAGCGGTGCCTCACTGGGCTATCAACTCGCATCGGTGATTGCCGGCGGTCCGGCGCCCCTTATCGCGACAGCCCTATTCGCCGCTTATCACTCCGGCTACGCGATTTCCGTCTACATCGCCGCTTGCGCGGTCGTAAGCCTTGTGGCGGCGTGGTTCATGCCTGACTACACCGGCAGGGACATTTCGATGGAGTATGACGACTGACACAAGGTGTAACGTCGATTGTTTGGCGCCTCTTCCTTCAGCTTCTCCAGGGCATCGGGCATCATGCGTCCGAACATCGAGCTCAGCATCGCCGTCGGGATGAGGCCGCCATTGTTCTCCTGGCCCTGCGCGCCGGACATCAGAAATTGCGGCACCAGCGGTTGATTGATCTTGGTCAAGGCGTCGGCGAAACGCGAGAAGTTCTGTTCGGCAAGCCGATATTCGGGGCCGCCATAGGCATCGACCGAGAGCTTGGTGGCCTGGGCATTGGCTGTACCGATCGCCAGCGCCCGGTCCGCCTCGCCCTGCCCCTCGAGCCGCGATCTCTCGCCGACCGCGGCCGCGGTCACCTTGACGGTCTCGGCATCCTTCAGCGCCCGCGCCAGCGCCGCGGCACCTTCGTTCTCATGCACCTTGACCTGAATCAGTGACTGCGTCAGCGCGATCTGCGCCGCCGCGGTCGCCTTGGCCTCGTTCAGGGTCCGCTCTTGCACCGCCGCCTTCTCCTGCTCCTGATAGGTCGTCACCTGTTCGCGCGCCACCTGGCGTGAACGCAGTTGAATGAGGATATTCTCGATGGTTTGGTCGCCAGATGCGGCGCGCGGCGTGCCGATCAGCACCTCCTGCAATTCGAGCGAGTAGGCCTCGAACCTCGCTTTCATTTCGTTCCCCGACTCCTCCTGGATCGCGGCCCGGTTCTGCAACAGTTCGATCAGCGTCATCTTCTGCGCGATATTCTTGAAAAAGGCGCTGACCATCGGGTCGAGGGTCTGTTCGACCAGCTTCTTCACGTCGCCGAAGCGCTGAATGATCATCGGCGCTTTTTTATAGTCGATGTGCATGACAACCGAGAGCGGCAGGGTCGGCTCGAACGCGTCCTTGGTGATGAGCGATATCTCGGAAAGATTTTCGTCGAGTTTCAGCGCGCCGACTTCACCGCGGACCCATTTGAGGATGAAGTTGACCGTGGGGATGATCTCGATCTTGCCGGCGTAGGTATTGAAGGCGTATTTGCCGGGCAGCATGGGATCTTTCCAGACGCCGCGGCTGCCGTTCAGGACAAGTTCGCCATGGCGGTATTGCTCGCCGGAGACGTCGGCGGTCTTCGGTCCGGTATAAAAGATCACCACGCCGACATTCCCGACCGGGATCACAGATTTGTAAACGGCCTCGACGGTGGCGAATAATCGATTGATGTACCAGGTGCCCTCGACGACCACCTGCAATTGGCGTCCGCGGAACCCGCCCGCCTTCAGGAATCTTTCCGGCTCCTGGAAGTTGTTGTGAAACGTCGCGGTGTCATGCAAGTCGGTTCCAACCTCCGGTGCGATGATTTCACCGGGAGGCAGTGAGGGGCCGTCATGGACGGTGACGATGCCGACCAGATCCTGATCGGCGGCAAGGATGACCGGCGCGAAACCGTCGCGATCCGCAATCGTCTGCTTCATGCTGTCGAGAACGCCCTGTTCCTGTTGACTCAAGGCGTGACCATAGACCCGCTCGTCGGTGATGATTGCAAATTGCGTGGTGTTGATCGCGTAGGTTCCCTCGCGCAGAACCTTGCGCTGCGGACCTTTCTGGCCACCGCCTAGGAGAAATCTCCGAACATCCTGAAAGTCGGACCTGTCCTCGGTGTCGTTGGCCGCGAGTACCTGGGAGGCCCCCAGGGAAGCCCCGTCGCGCGCGAACACGTAGGCGATCTTGCCCTGTCCGACCGTGACGAGGTCGGAGGTATGGATTCGATAGGTGAAGGGAAAAAATACGTGAACGCCGCCGCGCAGGATCTCGGGCTCGAACCCGGCCTCACCATGGAGCGCGATGAAGCCCGATTGGATTGAACCTTTCGCAGCCCACATTTTCTCCACGATCCCGACTTGGTTGTTCGAGATGTAGCGAAAGA